>Ga0209577_10001215_pt1 | contig 25715 bp, 29 predicted proteins | sample GraSoiAngelo_109_FD_185874 | JGI IMG/M metagenome (GOLD analysis project Ga0209577, IMG submission 185874) | Grasslands soil microbial communities from the Angelo Coastal Reserve, California, USA - 14_0903_12_20cm (SPAdes) (version 2) | ecosystem: Environmental > Terrestrial > Soil > Grasslands...
CCCGATCGACTTGACCAACTTTGTGGAGAAGGAGCCGTGGGACGATCCGGAAGGCCTCTCGCCGCGCTGGCGCTGGGCGCCGCCGTGGTGGTGGCCGCGTGTGGCTCGAGCAACACCAGCGCCTCCAGCAAGGACACGACCGCGCCGGGGGGCACAGGCGCCCCCACCGTGGCGGGGGGCCCGCTGCCGGCGGCCCAACTGTCCCTGGTGGCCTACTCGACGCCCCAGGCCGCCTACGACCAGATCATCAAGGCCTTCCAGGCGACGGCGCAGGGCAGGGACATCACCTTCACCGAGTCCTTCGGGGCCTCCGGCGACCAGAGCCGGGCCGTCGAGGCCGGGTTGGCGGCCGACGTCGTCGCCTTCTCGCTGGAGCCGGACATGGCCCGCCTGGTCAAGGACGGCATCGTGGCCACCGACTGGAACGCGGGCGTGCACGGGGGCATGGTCACCGACTCCGTCGCCGTCATCGCGGTGCGCAAGGGCAACCCCAAGAGCATCCAGACCTGGGCCGATCTGACCAGGTCGGGCACCCAGGTGATCACGCCCAACCCGTTCACCTCGGGCGGGGCCCGATGGAACGTGATAGCCGCCTACGGCGCGGCCAGCAACGTGGGCAAGGACGACGCCGCCGGCCTCGCCTACCTCGATGCCCTGTTCAAGAACGTCCCTGTCCAGGACAACAGCGCCCGCGCCCAGCTCCAGACCTTCGTGGGGGGCAAGGGCGACGCCATGATCGACTACGAGAACGACGTGATCTTCGCCCAGCAGCGCGGCCAAGCCTTGAGCTACGTCGTCCCCGACCAGACCATCCGGATAGAGAACCCGGTGGCGGTAACCGCCAACTCCAAGCACCAGGAGCAGGCCAGGGCGTTCCTCGCCTTTCTCTATTCGCCCGCGGCTCAGAAGATCTTCGCCCAGAACGGCTACCGGCCGGTGGTGAGCGGGCTCATCTCCCCGACGCAGTTCCAAACCCCGCCCGGCCTGTTCACCGTGGCCCAGCTCGGCGGCTGGACCAAGGTCAACAGTCGCTTCTTTGACCCGACGACCGGGGTGATGGCCGCGATCGAGAACAAGCTCGGAGTGGCGACGAAGAAGTGACAGCGACGACGGCCGACCCCGCCGCAGGGCCGCGGCCCACCCCGCGCCTTCGGCGCCCCGGCGGCGCGGGGCTGGGGCTCGGGGTGGGGCTGGCCACGTCGTATCTCAGCGTGGTCGTCCTCCTCCCTCTGGCCGCCATCGTGGCCCGGGCCTCGGGCCACGGATGGGGGCGGTTCTGGAGCGCGGTCACGACGCCGGAGGCGGCCGCCGCCCTCCGGCTCACGCTGGTGCTCGGGCTGCTCGTGGCTGCGGTCAACGCCGTCGTGGGCACCCTGATCGCGTGGGTGCTGGTCCGGGACGAGTTCCCGGGCAAGCGGGTGATGGACGCCATCATCGACCTGCCCTTCGCCCTGCCCACCATCGTCGCCGGCCTCGTCCTCCTCGCCCTCTACGGGACCACGAGCCCGGTGCACCTGAACCTGGCCTACGCCCGCACGGGGGTGATGGCCGCGCTGTTGTTCGTGACCCTGCCCTTCGTGGTGCGGGCCGTGCAGCCCGTGCTCATCGAGCTCGACCGGGAGATGGAGGAGGCGGCCGCGTCGTTGGGCGCGGAGAGGTTCACGATCTTCCGCCGCATCGTCCTGCCCAACCTCCTGCCCGCCATCGCCGCCGGGACCGCCCTCGCCTTCGCCCGGGCCATCAGCGAGTTCGGGGCGACCGTGCTGATCTCCGGCAACCTCCCGTTCAAGACCGAGGTGGCGTCGGTGCAGATCTTCAGCCAGATCGAGAGCGACAACACCCTGGCCGCCGCGGCGGTGTCGACCGTCCTCCTCCTGGCCGCCCTGGCCGTCCTCCTGGCCCTGCGGGCCATGCAGCGCTTGGGGGTGAGGCGTGCCTAGCCGTGGCGGCCGTGGCGCCCTGCGGGCCGTGGCCGTCGGCTACCTGCTGGCCCTGCTCGCCCTGCCTCTCGGGCTGATCTGCTGGCGCACCTTCGCAAACGGAGCCGGGCCGGTGTGGCACGCGCTCACCAGCGCCAGCGCCCGCCACGCCCTGGAAGTCACCGGGTCCGTGGCCGTGGTCGCGGTGGTGGCCAACACCCTGTCCGGGGTGGGTCTGGCCGTGCTCCTGGTGCGGCACCGTTTCCCCGGGCGGCGGCTGCTCGACGCCCTGGTCGACCTCCCGCTGGCGGTGTCCCCGGTCGTCGTCGGCCTGGCCCTGATCCTGGTGTACGGCAGGACGACAGGCTTCGGCGCCTGGCTGGCCGAGCACGGGGTCAAGGTCATCTTCGCCCTGCCCGGGATGGTGCTGGCCACCGTCTTCGTCTCGCTTCCTCTGGTGCTGAGGGAGGTGGCTCCCGTGCTCGAGGAGGTCGGCATCGAGCAGGAGCAGGCGGCCTGGACCCTGGGCGCGTCGGCGGCGCAAGCCTTCCGGCGGGTGACGCTCCCCGCCATCCGCTGGGCCCTCGCCTACGGCGTCGTCCTCACCCTGGCCCGGGCCCTGGGCGAGTACGGCGCGGTGGCCGTGGTCTCCGGCCGCCTGGTGGGCAAGACCCAGACGGCCACGCTGTTCGTCGAGGAGCGCTACCAGAACTTCGACCAGCCGGCCGCCTACGCCATGGCCGTCGCCCTGGCGGCCGTCGCCGTGGGCATCCTTCTCGTCATCAACCTCCTCCGGCCCAGGGAGGGGAGCTGATGGCGATCACCGTGAGCCACCTGACGAAGCGGTTCGGCACCTTCGCCGCCCTCTCCGATGTGTCCATCGACATCCCCGCGGGATCGCTCACCGCGCTGCTGGGGCCCTCGGGCGGGGGCAAGTCGACGCTCCTGCGCATCATCGCCGGACTGGAGCCCCCCGACGCGGGAACGGTCCAGATCGGGGGCACGGACTCGACCACCCTCCCCCCTCAGCGTCGCAACGTCGGCTTCGTCTTCCAGCACTACGCCGCCTTCAAGCACATGACCGTCGCCGGCAACGTCGCCTTCGGCCTGGAGATCCGCAGACAGCCGAAGGCCGCGGTCAAGAGGCGGGTCGACGAGCTGCTCGAGCTGGTGCACATGGAGCAGTTCGCCGACCGCTACCCCGCCCAGCTCTCCGGAGGCCAGCGCCAGCGCATGGCCCTGGCCCGGGCCCTGGCCGTCGAGCCCGAGGTGCTCCTTCTCGACGAGCCCTTCGGCGCCCTCGACGCCCAGGTGCGCAAGGAGCTGCGGGCGTGGCTGCGGCGCCTCCACGACGAGGTCCACGTCACCACCGTGTTCGTCACCCACGACCAGGAGGAGGCCATGGAGGTGGCGGACGAGATCGTCGTCATCAACAACGGGCGGGTCGAGCAGGTCGGCACTCCCGACGAGCTGTACGACAAGCCGGCCAACGCCTTCGTCATGGGATTTTTGGGACCGGTCACCAGGCTCGACGGTGTCCTGGTCCGGCCCCACGACCTGGAGCTGTTCGACCGGCCCGAGCCATCCTCCGTCGCCGCCACCGTCCAGCGCGTCGTCCGCCTGGGCTTCGAGGTGAGGGTCGACCTCGAGAGGGACGGGAAGGGCGAGCTCTGGGTCCAGATCACCAGGGGCGAGGCCGAGAAGCTGGCGGTGACGCCAGGCATCGAGCTCTTCGTACGGCCCGTCGCCGGCGCGGTCACGGCCGGAGACGGGTAGGCCGGATCAGACCGCGGCCAGGATCACCGCGGCGATGCCGGTGAGGAAGACTCCGTCGAAGGTGCCGGCGCCGCCGATCGAGGCGACGGGAGCGCCCAGGGCCCTGACCTTGCCCAGGTGGAGCACGTCGGCACCGAGCAGGCAACCCAGCGTTCCGGCCACGTAGGCGACGGCGGCCACGGCCCTCCCTCCCACCAGGCCGGCGGCCAGCACGGCGACCGCTGCCGGCGCCAGGGCGGGCACGGCTATGCCCAGGCCCGGGACCGGCCGGGCCAGGCGGTTGACGAGAACGGTGACGATGGCCAGGGCCACCAGGCAGCGCACGCCGAGCCCGTCGTGGACGAAGAGGTAGGCGGACAGGGCAGCGGGGACGATGGCTCCGCCCACGTTGACCGCGATCACGGTCGCTCCCGGACTGGCTGCCGGCGGCAGCACGTAGGAGACGCCGTAGTGCCGCACCACGGCCGGCAGCACCCGGGGGTCGCCGTGCCGCCGCGTCACCGGGACGTTCACGCCGCTGCCCAGGATCGAGGCCATGAGCAGGCCGTAGGCCCAGTTCCGGTCGAGACCCAGGCGCTCGTAGGCGTAGGTGACGGCGCCCACCTCGAGCAGGGAGACGACCAGCACCAGCATGACCACGATGGCCACCATGAAGGGGATGGCGACGGGCCAGTGCATGGTGGGGGACCGGCGCATGCCCGGGAGCCTACGGGCCACCCGAGACGCGTGGTTCTACGTGGAGGGCGGTGTGTGCGACTTACGCCGCGCAGGCGCGGATGGCGGCGTCGGCCGCCGCCTCTGTGGCCAAGCGGGCGCCCTTGGCCAGCCTGGCCATGCGCGGGATCCGTCCCGGGTGGGTGAGGAAGTACCGGCCCACGGCGGCCCAGTTGGGCGTGCCGTCCTGGTGGCTGAGGTGGAAGACCTCCTGGTCGACGCTCCCGTCCGTGGCCCGGTCGCTGATGACCCGGAAGACCGACCAGGGGATGCCCCGCCCCTGGCACACCTCGGCGATGGCCGCCGTCTCCATGTCCAGGGAGACGACTCCCCGCGCCCGCAGCCCGGCGATCACGTCCACGTCGGTGAGCAGCTCGTCACCGGTCCACATCTTCCCCTTGGCCGTGCCCGGACCAACGGCGGAAGGCCGGTACTCGGCGCCTGTCGCCGCGTCGACCACGACCTCGGGCAGGACCAGTGTGCCGATGGGGGTCACGTCGTCCACCGCGCCCGTGATGCCCACCACGACGACCTTGTCGACCCCGACCGCGTCGAGCAGGCGCTCGGTGCCCCGCCTGGCCAGCCTGGTCCCCATCCCCGTCACCGTGGCGACCACGTCGAGGCGTCCCAGGCTTCCCCGGTGGACGACGACGGGGCCGATCTGCGTCCTGCGCAGCGAGAGCTTGCGGACCAGGGGCCGTAGCTCCATGGGCATGGCACAGATGAAGGCGATGTCGGGGTGATCCTGGGCGGCGTTCACGGTCAGCGGCCGTCTAGGGCCACACGCCGTTGTTCAGCTGGACGACGTAGAACCCGCTGTTGCCATCCGAGTACCAGATCTGGCGCCTGGCCGTGTCGAAGGCGGGCTGGGACATGGCGTAGGCGCCCTGCGGTCCCTGGGCCGCGCTGGTGGTGGTGGAGGGCTGGTTGAAGTAGGCGATCTCCTTGGGGTTGAGGGGATCGCGGATGTCGAAGACGCGGAGGCCGGAGAGGATGAACGAGCAGGCCACTATGCCCGGATCGACCTGCTGGGGGACGCCGCAATAGTGCCCGGCGTAGCCCTGCAGCCCGCTGGTGGCGTTCGGGTCGTTCTGCTGCGATCCGTCGTTGCGATGGCTGGGGTTGTTCACGGCCAGCCGCATGTTGGAGACGACCTTGGGCGCCTTGACGTCGGCGACGTCGATGAGCCGGGCCGCACCCACGTTGTCGGCGTCGGCGAACTCGTCCACCTCCACCAGATAGGGGTGGCCGGCGATGGTCACGGGCAGGTCGGTCTGGGGGGTGCTCACCTCGGGCCAGGTCAGGTGGCTGATCACCGTGACCTGGGGGTTGGCGGCGCGGGACTGGATCTGGCTCACGTCGAGAATGGTGAGGCCCCTGGAGTCGGTTCCCGCCGCAGCCACGTTGTCCAAGCCGTTCCTGGCCAGGTCGGCGAAGTACAGCGTCTTGCCGTCGTCGCTCACGTTCAAGCCGTGGACGTTCCAGTTGAGCGACGTCCACAGGATCGTGGGCAGCAGGGGGTTGGAGACGTCGATGGCCGTGAGCGTGTGCCCGTAGAGCGAGCTGGCGTAATAGGTGTTCCCGTCGGGGGCGAAGGAGCCCTCGTGGCCGAGAACGCCCATGGGCAGGGTGGCCTTGAGGAGCGGATGGCGGCAGTCCCCGGTCAGGTCGTAGAGGTCGAACTGGCCCGGGTGGTAGAGGGGGTTGCCCATCACCGCGCCGAGCAGGCCTCGCTTGACGTTGATGCTCAGGGACTCGTGCGGGGACTGCATGGCCGGGGTGGACAGCGTCGCCGTGTGCACGGGATGGGCGGGATCGGCCATGTCCAGGGCCCACACCCCGGTCAGGCCCGTTCCCGCCGCGTAGGCGTTGGCCGGGAAGAGCAGTGTGGTGTCGTAGTAGGCGCAGGCGTGGCCGGCGCCGTCGACGTACCGGAACACCCGGTAGCCCCCGCTCGACCCCCCGCCCCGCCCGCTCGAGCCCACGTGGCTCACCTGGGAGGCGTTGCACGTGTAGCCCAGGGCGGCCCGGCCCGAGTTGTAGTCGGCCAGGGGAACCCGGCCCTGGATCGTCTCGGGCGTGTCCCCGGGACCGCAGGGCAGGTCGGGAGTCGGGGGGAGCTCGCCGGCGGGCGCGACCGCGGCCCGGATGCCGACGGTCACACCGCACGCCAACAGGACGACGCCGGTGGCGACCACGCCGACGAGCCGGAACGTCCGATGTCTCACTGCTCCCCCAGCCGCCCGTCCCTCCGGGCTCCTGGGCAGACGCTAACGAGCCCCCGACGGATGCGTCAAAAGAGGGCCCGGTACGCGGGAGGTGAGCTGTCGGGCGGCGGAGCTGCGTGCACACCCCAGCCGGTACGATCGGACGAACACGGCGAGGAGGCACACATGGCTCTGGGTATCTACTTCCGTCCGGCCTCGATGAGCGCGGCCCAGTACGACGACACGATCAAGCGGCTGGACAAGGCGGGCGCGGGCAAACCCAAGGGCCGGCTGTACCACATCTGCTTCGGCGCAGGTGACGGCTTGCAGGTGTTCGACATCTGGGAGTCCCAGGCGGACTTCGACAAGTTCGGTGCCACGCTGATGCCGATTCTCCAGGAGTCCGGCATCGATATCGGCGAGCCCATGGTGGAGCCGGTGCACAACATCATCCCCGGCTGACGGTCGACCGGGCCCGTGACGGGACGCCGGCCCGTCAGCTCACCGGCTCCAGGATCACCACCGGGATCTCGCGCTCGGTCCGCGCCTGGTAGGTGTCGTAGTCGGGCCACGCTTCCGTGGCCTTCGACCACCACTGCCGTCTCTCGGCGCCCGCCGCCGGGCGGGCGACGTAGTCGCGCAGCTCGTCAGCGTCCTGGAGGCTGACCCGGGGATCGGCCAGGAGGTTGAGGTACCAGACAGGGTGCTTCGGCGCCCCACCCAGGGATGCGACCACCGCGTAACGGTCGCCGTCGCGCACGCGCATGAGCGGGGACTTGCGCACGGCGCCGGTGTGGCGGCCTCTGGTCCAGAGTATGACGCACGGTTTGCCCTGGAGTTCGCCGCCTTCCCTGCCACCCGTCTGCTCGTACAGCTGCACCTGGTCGGCGATCCGCTCCCACGCACTGGGCTCGTAAGTACCTTCGAGGGCCATGGGCAACGGTCTACCGCGTCCCCGGCACCACCACGACCACCGGCTGCCGATCGACCCCGACCTCGCCCCCGACGATCCCGCCGAACCCTCAGCCACCCATCACCGCGTACCCCACGTCAGGCGTGGCCGCCAGCACGCCGTGATCACCGCCATCGGCGCCGGAGGCTTCCTGGGCTCCCTGGGCCGTTACGAGCTGGCTCTGGCCTGGCCTGCCCGCAGCGCAGGCCTGCCCTGGTCCACCTTCGCGGTCAACGCCTCGGGCTCCTTCCTCCTCGGCCTGGTGCTCACGATGGTCCTCGAGCGTCGGGGGCCGGAGCACCTCGCCCGCTCCTTCTTCTGCGTGGGCGTGCTGGGCGCCTGGACGACGATGTCGACCTTCGCGGTGGAGACCGACCTACTCCTCCGCGACGGTCACCCGGGGGTGGCCGCGGCCTACGTGGCCGGCACCGTGGGGGCGGGGCTGGCCCTGGCGTGGCTGGGGATCACCCTGGCCCGTGTCCTCGACCCCGAACGGATGCGGTGGGCCTCGCCTTAGCGGTGGGCCTGGCCGGAGGGGTCGGCGCGGTGGCCCGCTACCTGGTGGACGGCGCCGTCCAGGAGCGGACGTCGGGGCTGTTTCCCTTCGGCACGCTCACGGTCAACGTGGCGGGATCGCTCATCCTGGGGGTCGTGGCCGGGTGGGTCCTCGGCGGTGCGGGGTCGGCCCACGTCCGTGCCATCGTGGGTGCCGGGTTCTGCGGGGGGCTGACCACGTGGAGCACGGCCTCCTGGGAGGCGATCAGGCTGGCCGAGGAGGGTGGAGCGGGGAGCGGGGCCCGCTACACGCTCGCCAACCTGGGCGCCAGCCTCCTCGCCGGGGCGGCCGGCCTCGCCCTGTTCCTGGCGTAGAGGTGGAGATGACGGCTCACGGGAACGGCGGCCTGGCATCCTGGACCGGGGAACATGCAGAGCGCGGGAAGTGACGGGGGCGGGTTCGGGCAGCAGTGGCGGGCGCTGCCCCGGTGGCTGCGACTGGCGCTGGCGGCCGCGGTCTCACTGGTCGTCGTCGTCGCGGCCGTCCTGGGGATCAGCGACGCCGCCCACCAGGGACGGGGTGCGGCCTCGGCCTCCTCGACGACGTCGTCGAGCTCGGAGACCACCGATACGACCCTGCCCGTGATTGCATTGAGCACGAGCACGACGTCCCCGACCACATCGACGTCCTCGACCACGACGACATCGTCTTCGACCACGACGACCACGCGGCCGTCCACGACGACCACCGAGGCGCCGACCACAACCCCACCCCGGACCACGACGACGCGGTCGGTTCCCCAGGGGGTCTGTGCCGCGAGCATGTCGAACCCCGTGCCGCCCGAGCCCAGGGGCACCGCGACAGGAACGGACACCGTCCAGGTGAGCTCCAACCTGGCCCGGGCCCAGGTGACGGCGACCGCCCGCTACGCGACCAGGCCCACCACCACCAGCGCCACCACCGACGCCAGGGGGTCAGCCTCGGTCCAGGTGACCTTCGATCGCACCCAGGCGCCACGCGGCTTCACCGTCGTCGTCGACGTGAGCGTCGGTGCCGGGACCGCCACCTGCCAGACGAGCTTCACCACCCAGTAGGCGCGGCCCGGAGCGACGGCGACCCCGCGCGAGAATGCGGTCATGCCCATGCGGGAGGACTGCAAGCACTTCCAGAGTCGAACCTATGACTCGGGGGAGACGGCTCGGTTCTGCGTGCTCGACCTGGCGCCCGAGGCGCCCTGGCGCTGCCCCGACGACTGCCCGGCCTACGAGAAGCGCCTAGCCGATGTGGGCTGGACCCACGGGAGCCTCGTCTCCCCGGCGATCGAGGACGAGCCCGACGTCCCCGCGGCCGAGGTGGCCGAGCTGCTCGACGATGCCGAGGACGTGGTGAACGCGGTGGGCCCCGAGATCGCCGACGAGGTGGAGAGGAAACAGGAGCGGGCCACCCTCCCGTGGTGGCGCCGGGTTATGCCCCGCCGCCGCTGACCTCGCCGGCGCAGGCTCGGCGGCTCTCTCGCCCGCTGGTCACTCGCCCCGGAACACGGGCGGTCGCTTCTCCAGGAAGGCGGCCACCGCCTCCTTGAGGTCGTCGGACTGGAGGTAGGCCATGTTCCACGCGGCGACGTAGTCCAGGCCCTCCTCCACCGTGCGGTCGGCCGACGCCCGCAGGACGGCCTTGACCCCCTGCACCGTCAGCGGGGAGTTGGCCGCGATCTCGGCCGCCATCTCGCGGGCGGCCTTGACCACCGCCTCGGCGTCGGGGAAGACGTCGTTGACCAGCCCCATCTGGTGGGCGCGCTCGGCCCCGACGTCCTTGCCCGTGAAGGCCAGCTCGGCCACGTGGCCGCTGGGGATGATGCGGGGCAGACGCTGGAGCGTCCCCACGTCGGCCACTATGGCGATGCGGGTCTCCCGCACCGAGAACACGGCGTCGGTCGCGGCCAGGCGGATGTCGCAGGCGGTGATGAGGTCGATGCCCCCGCCGATGCAGTACCCGTGCACGGCGGCGATCACCGGCTTGGGACAGTCGGCGACCGAGCTGATCGCGCTCTGCATGCGGCGCACGTTGCGGTAGCCGTGCCAGGACCGGGCGGCCTGCGATCCCCCGTGTTCGCCGTCGCCCCCGCCCACGGCGCCACCGAGACCGGCCCACTTCAGGTCCAGCCCGACGGTGAAGTGGGGGCCCTTGGCCGCCAGGACGACGGCCCGCACGTCGCCGTCGTCGCCCAGGTCCCGCATGAGCACGGGTAGGTCCGACCAGAAGGCCGCCCCCATGGCGTTGCGCTGGGCGGGACGGTCGAGCCAAAGCGTGGCCACGCCGCCCTCCACCTCGACGGAGAAGACATCGGAGCTCGTCATGGCGGCGATGGTAGGCCGAGCCGCGCGCCCGGGCCCGCCCCGGGGTGCTGCGCGCTCCGCGGCATACCCTGCCGCGGTGACCATCGAACTGCGCTACCGGGTGGTCGACGTCTTCAGCGACAGGCCCCTGGCCGGCAACGCCCTGTGCGTGGTGCTCGACCCATGCCCCGAGCCGGTGATGTCCGCCATCGCCCGGGAGGTCAACCTCAGCGAGACGACCTTTCCAGTCGTGATCGCCAAGGGCGAGTACGAGATGCGGATCTTCACCCCGTCGGTGGAGCTGCCCTTCGCCGGCCACCCCTCGCTGGGCACGGCCTGGGTCCTGGGCCCGGGCACGTGGACCCAGCACACCCAGGGAGCGACCGTCACCGTCGAGGCGGACAGCGACGGAGCCGTCATGACCCAGCCCGACCCCGAGCTGGAGCGGGTGGACGACGACGGCGTGGCCCGAGCCCTGGGCCTCCCAGGCGTGGACGGTGCTTACCTGGCCCGGGCCGGCGGCATCGCCCACCTGCTCGTGCCCACCAGCGCGCCGCTCGAGGGCCTCCACCCCGATCCCGCCGAGGTGGAGGCCCTGACCCGGCGCCTGGGCGGCGGTGGTGTGGCGCCGGTGCGGCGCATCGACGACGGCACCCTCCACGCCCGCTACTTCGTCCCCGGGTGGGGCGTCGCCGAGGATCCCGGCACGGGCGGCGCCGCCGGTCCCATCGGGATCCTGGCCCGGCGCCTGTGGGGCACCTCGGCCGACGTGGTGGTGCGCCAGGGCGACGAGATCGGCCGCCCGTGCCGCATCCGGGTGCACGCCGAGGAGGGGGCGGTGCGGGTCGGGGGCGGGGTGACGTCGTCGGCCCAGGGCCACTTCACCCTCTGACCCGCTCGGTCGGAGGAGCGCGGGCTCGGCATTAGCATGAGGTGGGGGCCGGTTGCGGGCCCCCCTGTCGCGACCGGCGGAAGCGACCTACCAGATCAACAGGAGCGAGGTCACAGCTGAGCCAGTTCACCGTCGAAGCCGCGACGGCCCTACCCGGGCCAGGATGGCTCCGCGACCCGCGGCGGGCCGCCTTCGAGCGCTTCCAGGCCTCCGAGCTCCCCACCGAGGCGGAGGAGGTCTGGCGCTACAGCCGCATCGACGAGCTCGACCTCGAACGGTACAGCCCCGCCCCCGGTGACCCGGTCCCGCTCGACCCTCTCCCCGCGCCCCTGCAGGCGCTGCTCGACGCGGTCGGGCCCCGGGCCGGACTGGTCGTCTCCCGCAACGGCCGCGTGGTTCACACCGAGCTCGACGCCAAGCTCTCCGAGCGCGGCGTAGTCGTCGGCTCGGTGACGGAGGTACCTGACGGAGCCGAGCTGCTGGCCGAGGCCTCCGAGCCCGCGCCGGACGCCTACGTCGAGCTGGCGACCGCCTTCGCCGCGGATCCCGTGCTGGTGCGGGTGCCGCCCGGGGTGGCCGTGGAGCGCCCCATCCTGGTCCTGCACTGGGCCGACGTCGAGGCCGGGGCCATCTTCCCGCGCACGGCCGTGAGGGCCTCCGAGGCCAGCCAGGTCTCGGTGGTCGAGCAGGTCTGCTCCTCCCAGGTCCCCGGGCTGGTCGTGCCCGTCGCCGACCTCGAGGTGGCCGACGCCGCCAACGTCTCCTACGTGGCCGTGCAGGATGTGAGCCCGGAGACCTGGTACATCGGCTACCAGGCCAGCCGGGTGGGGCAGGAGGCCACCCTGTCCTCCTTCACGGCCGCCTTCGGGGGCGAGTACGCCCGGGTGCGCACCGATTCCCGCCTGGTCGGTCGGGGTGGCACCAGCAACCTGCTGGCCGCCTACTTCGGTGACGGCGAGCAGATGCACGACTTTCGGACCATGCAGGACCACGTCGCCCCCAAGACGACCAGCGACCTGCTGTTCAAGGGCGCGGTGGAGGACCTGGCCCGCTCCGTGTACACCGGTCTCATCCGGGTCAGGAAGGGGGCGGCGGGCACGAACGCCTTCCAGACCAACAGGAACCTCGTGCTCTCGGAGGGGGCCCACGCCAACTCCGTACCCAACCTGGAGATCGACGAGAACGACCTCTCCTGCAGCCACGCCTCGGCGGTGGGACCCATAGACGAGGAGCAGCGTTACTACCTGGAGAGCCGCGGGATCCCCCGTGGCGTGGCCGCCCGGCTCATCGTGCTGGGATTCTTCGAGGACATCCTGAGCCGGACTCCCGTGCGCGGGGTGGAGAGCGTGCTCAGGAAGGCGGTGGCGGCCAAGCTGGCCCACACCGAGCTGGGAGACGCCCCATGAGCGCTCCCATGCGACGCCAGGGTGAGGTCGTGCGCCTGTGCTCGGTGGGGGACATCGAGCCCGACTCGGCCCGGCGCTTCGACGTGGGCCCGCACCGCATCGCCCTGATCAGGGTGGGGGACGACTTCTACGCCATGGGCGACCGCTGCAGCCACGCCGACTTCTCCCTGTCGGAGGGAGAGCTCTACCCTGACCAGCTGGAGATAGAGTGCTGGAAGCACGGCAGCACCTTCTCCCTGGTCAGCGGTGAGCCCTGCACCCTGCCGGCCACCAAGCCCGTGCCCGTCTACGAGGTGCGGGTGGAGGGCGACGACGTGATGGTGGTTGTTCCGTGACCAGCGTGCTGCGCATCAGCGGGCTGCGGGCATCGATCCCGGGCAAGGAGATCCTCAGGTCGATCGACCTGGAGGTGCGCAGCGGAGAGGTCCACGCCGTGATGGGGCCCAACGGATCGGGGAAGAGCACGCTCTCCCACGCGCTCATGGGCCGGTCGGACTACGAGGTGCAGGGCGGGAGCGTCACCATCGACGGCCAGGAACTGCTCGGCCTGCCCACCTGGAGGCGGGCCCAGGCCGGGCTCTTCCTGGCCATGCAGTACCCGATCGAAGTTCCCGGGGTCAGCCTGGAGGACGCCCTGGGGGAGGCCCTGGCCGCCCTGGGCCGCGACCGCGGGGAGGTGCACGAGCTGGTCGCGGCCGAGGCTCGCGGCATCGGATTCGACGAGCGCTTCCTCACCCGGCCCCTCAACGTCGACCTCTCAGGGGGCGAGAGGAAGCGCAACGAGACGCTGCAGCTGGGGGTTCTCCGGCCGAAGTTCGCCGTGCTGGACGAGATCGACTCCGGCCTCGACATCGACGCGCTGCGGGCCGTCGCTCGCCGCATCGAGGCGGCCACCTCCGAGCACGACCTGGGGGTGCTGGCCATCACCCACTACAGCCGCCTCCTCCACGAGCTCCGCCCCGACGTGGTCCACGTCCTCACCGGTGGGCGGATCGTCGCCACCGGAGGCCCGGAGCTGGCCCAGGAGCTCGAGCGCACCGGCTACGCCGCGTACGGCGGGGACTCGGAGGAGGACGCGCCCGCCCCCGTCGAGCCCCGCATCGCCGACCCGTACGCAGACCCTCTGGCCTGACGACCCCGGGCCGGGCCGTTGCCTCAGTGGGGCGAGGTCGAGCTGGTGGTCGAGCTGGGCGGTGTCGAGGTCGTGGTGGTGTTCGGCCGGGCCGTGGTCGTCGGCGCCGGGGGGGCGGTCGTAGGAGTGCTGGGTCCGGCCTGGGAGCCGGTCGCCGGGGCCGCGGGGGCCGGCGTGTTGAAGGGAACGGGAGCGCGGGGGCCTCCCACCACGTAGACGGGCGTGCCGCTCGAGACCTGTTCGAAGAACCACTCCGAGTCGGACATGGGGATGCGAACGCAGCCGTGCGAGGCGGGATAGGTGGGAACGGACGGAGACCCGTGTATGGCGATCCCCCCGTTGAAGAACAGCGGGTTCCACAGCTGACCGAGGGGGCTGATGTGGAGCCCCCTGATCTTGGTCCCGACGTGGTAGGAGCCGCCGGGGGTCAGGGCGTCGCCGCACAGCCCCTTCTCGCAGTAGTGCCGCCCCGACCCGCTCGAGATCATGATCACCCGGGCTAGGGAGCCGCCCCGGTAGAGGAACAGCACCTGGCGGGGCAGGTCGATCTCGACCCGGTCGGCGCCACCACCGGGAACGAGGGCCGGGGGCGGGCCTGCGCCGGCCAGCGCGGCGACCACGTCGTCGGTCGCCCTTCCCGTGCGAGCCAGGCCCATGACCTTCTGGAAGGCCAGGACACCCTGTTCGGTGCCCGGGCCGAACTGGCCGTCGACGCTTCCGACGTCGTAGTGGAGCTCGGCCAGGCGCTGCTGGACCGTGGTCACGGTCGCGCCCTGGTCGCCCATACCGAGACCGGGCGCATGGGCCACCTGGGCCGCGGTGGAGGGACTGGTCTGCGGATCGGGTGAGTGCGGAGCCGTGGCCGGGCCCGAGGTCGGGGGCCGGGGAGCGAGGACGGAGTTGAGCTGCCTGGGGGTGGAGCGCCCGCTCACCGTGGTGGCGACTATTCCGGCGGAGGCCGCCGCGAGCAAGACGGCGCCCGCTCCTGCTACCAGGCCCAGCCGAGTCATCCTGTGCGCCGTCCGCGTGGTCGAGGGGGGCCACCAGTATGACGGCGGCGCCTGAGCGGTGAAATTGACCGGGCGGTCAGGTTACGATCAGCGCCCGTCCCCGGGCGCAACAGCCCGGTTCGGCCGCAGACGCCCGGGCCCCGGCCCGATCCAGAAGGGGGAGCCGCATGCGCTTCTTCAGCTTCCACCTCATGCCCTATCCGGCGCTGCCGCCCGACTATGACGGACCGGCCTGGATCACCTGCCCCAACGCGCTGTTCGACCCCGAGGTGGGCCACCAGGTCTACAACCGCTACCTGGACGAGCTGATCTACGCGGAGGAGCTGGGCTTCGACGGGGTATGCGTCAACGAGCACCACCAGAACGCCTACGGGCTGATGCCCTCCCCCAACCTGATGGCCTCCATCTTGGCCCGCCAGACCTCGCGGGTGAAGATCGCCGTCGTAGGGAACGCCCTGCCGCTGTACAACCCGCCGACCCGGGTGGCCGAGGAGTTCGCCATGATCGACTGCATCAGCGGGGGACGTCTCATCGCCGGCTTCGTCGTTGGGGGCGGCCCCGAGTACTACTCGTTCTCCATGAACCCGGCCCAGGCCCGCGAGCGCTTCTACGAGTGCCACGACATCGTCCTCGAGGCCTGGACGAGCGACGGTCCGACCGAGCACATCGGCAAGCACTACAAGCTCCGCTACCTGAACACATGGCCCAAGCCCGTGCAGAAGCCCCACCCCGAGATCTGGATACCCGGCGTCGGCTCGCTGGAGACGATGGAGTTCGTCGCCCGCCACCACTACGCCTACATGGGCATCCCCTACTTCCACGTCAACGTGTTCGAGCGCACCTTCCGAATGTTCCGCGAGGCCTGCGAGAAGGAGGGCTACCAGGCCGATCCCATGCAGATGGGCTGGCTGGAGCCGATCTACGTGGCCGAGAGCGATGAGCAGGCCCGCCGGGAGTACGAGGAGCACTTCTTCTACTTCGTCAAGCGCCTGCTCCCGGGCATCAACGTCTCTCCTCCCGGCTACACCACGCTGCGTTCCTACGAGAGCATGCTCAAGGGGTTCAACACCTTCGCCATCAACCTGGAGACGTGGGATCAGGTCGTGGAGGGCCAGTACGCCATCGTGGGCTCGTCCGACACGGTCTACGAGCGCCTGGTGGAGAACCTGCACCGGTTGGGGACGGGGAACCTCCTCGGCCTGTTCCAGCTGGGGACCCTGCCGGCCGAGCCGACCCGGCGCAGCCTCGAGCTCTTCGCCCGAGAGGTCATGCCCCGGCTCAGGAAGGAGTTCCCCGAGGGCGACAAGGTCCTCCGGGAGCAGGCGGCCGTGGCGTGAGCCCCAAGCCCCTCAGCGACGAGAGGATCTCCAGCGCGGTCGGAAAGATCCAGGTCTGGCGCGGCGGCCAGGGCGAGGCGCTGGTCTATCTCCACTCCGCCGCGGGCGAGGCCGCGGCGACACCGCTGCTGGAGGAGCTGGCGGACTCCTTCGACGTGATCGCCCCCATGTTCCCCGGCTTCGGCGAGTCGGAGGGGATGGACGAGATCGACGACATCGAGGACGCCGCCTTCCACCTGCTCGACGTGTGGGACCAGCTCGGCCTGGCCGCCCCCGCCGTGTTCGGGACGTCGCTCGGTGGCTGGATGGCCGCCGAGCTGGCCACCAGGAACCCGGAGAAGGTGGGGAGCCTGGTGCTCGTGAATCCCGCCGGCCTGTACATCGAGGGTGCCCCGGTGGGGGAGATCTTCGGGAGGCCGCCGAACGAGCTGGCACGCGACCTGTTCGCCGACGAGTCGCACCCCTTCGTGGTCGCCGCCGACCAGATGAGCGAGATGGCCAACCTGAAGGTGGAGCCGCCCTTCGAGCTCATGCGGCCCATGCTCCAGTCGCTGGCGGCCACGGCCAAGGTGGCGTGGAACCCCTACCTCCACAACCCCAAGCTCGTGCGCCGGCTCCACCGGGTCAGCGCCCCCACCCTGGTCGTGCACGGGGCCCAGGACCGCCTCATCCCTCGGGCCCACGCCGAGACCTACGCGGCCCGGATCCCCGGCGCCCGCCTGGTCGACGTCCCTGGGGCGGGCCATCTCATGTCCCTGGAGAAGCCGGCCGAGCTGGCCGGTCTCGTCCGGGAGCACGTGACGGCCCGAGGCTGACCCGCCACAACCGTCAGTCCAGGTCGGGGTTCCAGGAGGAGCGGGACGCCACCCGTTGCTGCCAGGCGACGATCCGGGCCGGGCGGTTCAGGGCCAGCGCGGCCACCACCCGTTCGCCCCGGACGTAGACGGCCACGAATCTCCGCTCGTCGATGCTGCCCTCGGCCAGAACCATGCGGTCGCCGGGACGGGCGCGGCCGACGTACTGGATCTTGACGTCGTACTGATCGGACCAGAAGTAGGTGGGAGGAGCGAAGGGCTCGGCGCCGCCCGGGCCCCTGAGCAGGTTGCGGGCCGCGGCCTCGGCCTGCTCGACGGCGTTGGTCCAGTGCTCCACCCGCATGTCCTCGCCGAAGAGGGGGTTGTGCCAGCGGGCGACGTCGCCGGCCGCGACCACGAACCCGGGACCGGGCCCACCTCCCTCGGCCCGCACGAAGCACGCCGCGTCGCAGACCAGGCCGTTGTCGACAGCCAGGCCGGAGCCGTCCAGCCAGCCCGTGGTCGGGACCACGCCGACGCCGACGACCACCACGTCGGCCTCGACCACCGATTCGTCGGCCAGGCGCACGCCCGCGACCCGGTGGCGGTCTCCGGCCCGGGGGCCGGGGACGAAGCCCTCGACGCCCACGCCGAGGCGGAGGCCGGTGCCGTGGTCGCGATGCACCCCGGCGAGGACGTGGCCCATCCCCTCGCCCAGGGCCCCGGCCAGGGGCACGGGCAGGGCCTCTATGACCGTCACGTCCAGACCCCGCTTGCGGCAGGTGCCAGCCACCTCGGAGCCGATGAACCCGGCACCGATCACCGCCACCCGGGGCCCGCCGTCCAGGGCGGCCTTCAGGCGGTCGCAGTCGTCCACGGTGCGCAGGGTGAAGACGCCGTCGAGGTCCCCGGCTCCCGGGAACGTCCTCGGGTGGCATCCGGTGGCGACGACCAGGCCGTCGAAGCCGACCTCACCGGCGCCGTCCGGGCCCGACACCCGGACCCGGCGCCGGGCCACGTCCAGCCCAACGGCCCTGGTGCCGAGCCGGAAGTCGACTCCCGTCCCCGGGCCCGGGGCAGGGGCCTTCAGCTCGAGGCGGTCGCGGCCCCAGGTCCCCTCCAGGTACTGCTTGGACAGGGGAGGACGGGTGTAGGGGAGGTGGGGCTCGGCCCCGATCAGGGTTATGGGGCCGTCGAAGCCCTCGCGGCGCAGCGCCTCAGCGGCACGGGCGCCGGCCAGGGAGGCCCCGACCACCGCGATGTGACCGAAAGCCAGCCCTCATCCCTCCTCGACGGAGATGGCCTGCGTCGGGCAGGAGCGCACCGCCTCGTCGACCTTGGACCTCGACGACTCGGGCGGGTTCTCCTGGAGTATGTAGAGGAAGCCGTCGTCGCGGACCTCGAAGATGTCGGGGGCGATGCCCATGCACACCGCGTTGCTCTGGCACCGATCGAAGTCGACGACGACCCTCATCTCGCCTCCCTATTCATTGCTCTTCGCCCGAGGGCTCATCGCTCTGCAGCCGGGGTCCCCAGCCCCAGCTGCGTTCATTGCTCTTCGTCCGAGGGCCCGTGGTCAGGCCGATCCGTCGAGGGCCTGGGCCAGGGTGTTCCAGGAGAGCGTCGCGCACTTGATGCGGACGGGGAACTTCACGACGCCCTGAAGGGCCTCCAGGTCGCCCAGCTTGACCTCCGGCTCGGCGCCGGCTGCTTCCTCCGCGGCGGTCTGGTCGAGCCTGGCCTCGTGGATCGACATCATCGACTTGAAGGCGCGGATCAGGGCGTGCGCCTCCTCCACCGTCTTGCCCTTCACGGCCGACGACATCATCGAGGCGGACGACTGGCTGATGGAGCAGCCCTGCCCCGCGATGCGCAGGTCGGTTACCTTGCCGGCCTCGATGAGCAGGTAGACCACGATCTCGTCGCCGCACAGCGGGTTGAACCCCTCCACCCGGCGCGCCGGGGGAGAGGGCAACTCCCCCCGGTTTCGGGGGTTGCGGTAGTGGTCCAGGATGATCTCCCGGTAGAGGTCCTCGAGGCCGGGCATTCGGGGTAGCTCCTCGCTCTGGGTTGTCGTTGTCAGCCCAGCAGGGCGTCGGCTTCGGCCAGGGCCTCGGCCAGCACGTCGATGTCGGACTCGTCGTTGTAGACGTAGACCGAGGCCCGGGCGGTGGCGGCGACACCGAGCCGGCGCATCAGGGGCTTGGCGCAGTGGTGGGAAGCGCGGACGCACACGCCGTGCTGGTCGAGGACCTGCGAAAGATCGTGGGGATGGATGTCCTTGTAGCAGAAGGAGATCACTCCGCCCCGGTCGCGCGGATCGGCGGGGCCGTGGATCTGGATGGCGTCCCCGTGACGCTCGCGCAGGACGCGCATGGCGTAGCCGGTGAGCTCGATCTCGTGGGCCCGGACCGCATCCATCCCCAGGGCCTCCAGGTAGTCGACGGCCGCCCCCAGCCCCACCGCCTCGGCGATGGGCGGGGTGCCGGCCTCGAACTTCCAGGGCACCTCGGTGGGCTCGAATCCGTCCAGGCGGACGTCCCGGATCATCTCGCCGCCGCCCAGGAACGGGGGCATCTCCTCCAGCAGCGAGCGCCGGGCCCACAGGCAGCCGATGCCCGTCGGGCCCAGCATCTTGTGGCCGGTGAAGCCGAGGAAGTCGCAGGCCATGTCCGCTACCCGGGTGCGGACATGGGGGACGTGCTGGGCCGCGTCGGCCAGTACCAGCGCGCCGGCGGCATGGGCCGCGTCAGCAACCCGCCGGACGGGATTGGCGGTGCCCAGCACGTTGGAGATGGCGGTGAGCGAGACGAGCTTCACGCCCTCCAGGAGGCGGTCGAGGTCGTCGAGGATCAGGTGACCATCGTCGGTGATCGGCAGCCAGCGCACCTCGAAGCCGCGCTCGGCCGAAAGCATGTGCCAGGGAACGATGTTGGCGTGGTGCTCCATGTGGGTGAGCAGCACGGCGTCTCCCTGCCCGAGGTGACGCCGGCCCCAGGTCTGGGCGACGAGATTGATCGCCTCGGTGACGTTCTTGGCGAACACCACCTCGCTCACGTCGGGAGCGCCGATGAAGCGGGCCACCTTGGCCCGCGCCTCCTCGAAGAGGGCGGTCGCCTCCTCGGCGATGGTGTAGACCCCCCGGTGCACGTTGGCGTGGGTCGTCTCGTAGTAGTGCTCCATGGCGTCGAGCACGGCACGGGGTTTCTGGGAGGACGAGGCCGAGTCGAGGTACACGAGGCGGTGCCCGTTCACCCGGCGTTCCAGGATGGGGAAGTCCTTCCGGACGGTCGCCACGTCGAGCCGGGGCAGGGCCGACCCCTGGGCCTGAGGCTGGGCCCGGCCCGGAGGCACGGATGCCGCGGCGGTCAGCTCCGCCATGACTGGTAACCCTCCTCCTCCAGCCGCCGGGCCAGCTCGGGGCCGCCGCTGTCCACGATCCGCCCGTCGATCAGGATGTGCACCCGGTCGGGCGTCAGCTCGTCCAGGATGCGCTGGTAGTGGGTGATGAGGAGCACCCCCAGCTCGGGCCGGGCAGAGCGCACCTCCTGGATGCCGCGGGCCACGATCCTCAGGGCGTCGATGTCGAGGCCCGAGTCGGTCTCGTCGAGGACGGCCACCTCGGGCTCGAGGATGGCCATCTGCAGGATCTCGTTGCGCTTCTTCTCCCCGCCCGAGAAGCCCTCGTTGAGGTAGCGGTCCCCGAAGGACGGGTCCATGCCCAGCCGGGCCATCCATTCCATGATCGTCACCCTGAGCTCCAGCACCGACAGATCGATGCCCTTGCGGGCGGACAGGGCCTGACGCAGGAACTGGACCACGGGCACGCCGGGGATCTCCTCCGGGTACTGGAAGGCGAGGAACATGCCGGCCTTGCCCCGGACGTCGGTGGGCCAGGCGGTGACGTCCTCGCCCTTGAACAGGATGCGACCCCGGGTGACCTGGAAGTCGGGGTTGCCCAGGATGGCGTTGGCCAGGGTCGACTTGCCCGAGCCGTTGGGGCCCATGAGGGCGTGCACCTCTCCCCGGCGCACGGCCAGGTCCACGCCGCGCACTATGTCCACCCCGGCCACGGCCACGTGGAGGTCCTGGAGCTCGAAGAGCGGGGTCTCGGGTGCGCCCACGGGGTCAAGTCTATTACCACTATCGGCGTAGGAGAAATATCGGGGGCGGCGTCCGGGCGCCGGTCCTGCGAGCGTCCTGGGACCCTCGCGCCGGTCCCGCGGGTGCGGAGGGGCCCGTAGTCGTATCGTTTCCATCGGTGGCCGACGCGTGGGGGTTCGAGGGCGAGTCCGTGTCTCTTGGGCACGTGGAGGGCACGGTCACCCTGGTCGAGGGGGCCACCTTCTCCATCTGCGGACGCTCCGGCGACATGCTGGCCGGCTCGCCCCAGGGTCTCTTCTTCCGGGACACCCGCTTCCTCTCGCGTTGCGAGCTGCGGGTCAACGGCTCCCAGCCCGAGCCCCTGGCCGCCTCCACCGGCGACCCCTTCAGCGCCGTGTTCGTCTCGCGCACCCGGCCCCGGCCCGGCCACGCGGATTCCACCCTGCTCGTCTTCCGCTACCGCTACATCGGCCGGGGCATGCGGGAGGACATCGAGGTCCGCAACTTCGGGGACGAGCCCGCCTACTGCTCGGTCGAGCTGCGTCTGGCTGCAGACTTCGCCGACCTGTTCGAGGTGAAGGAGGGCAGGGCCGGCGGCCCCAAGGAGGGCGACCACAGCGTCGGCGTGGTGTCGGGGGACATCGTGTTCCGCTTCCGCCGGGGCGCCACCCGGCGAGGTGCGCGGGTGACGTTCAGCCAGACGCCGCAGCTGATGGACGACACGGCCACCTTCGAGCTCATCGTCCCGGCCAAGGGCTCCTGGACCGTCTGCTTCCAGGTCACGCCCGCCATCGACGAAGAGGAGATCGAGCCCCGGTACCGCTGCGGCCACCCGGTGGAGCGGGCCACCCCCGTCGAGCGGCTGCAACGGTGGCGTAGGCAGGTCCCGCTGGTGGAGTCGGACAACGACGCCCTGCTCTCGGTGCTGCTGCGCAGCAGGGAGGACCTCGGAGCCCTGCGCCTCTTCGACCCCGACCACCCCGAGAGGGTCGTGCTCGCGGCCGGCGCGCCCTGGTTCATGACCCTGTTCGGCCGCGACTCGCTCATCACCTCGTGGATGGCTCTGCCCATCGACCCCGACCTGGCCCTGGGCGTGCTCCAGACCCTGGCCAGCCTCCAGGGGAGGGAGGAGGACCCTCGTACCGACGAGCAGCCGGGCCGGATCCTGCACGAGATGCGCTTCGGCGATCAGGCCACGGGCGCCCTGGGCAGCAAGCCGTACTACGGCACGGCCGACGCCAGCCCCCTGTTCGTGATGCTGCTCGGAGAGCTCCGGCGCTGGGGGCTGGCGCGCGAGGTCGTCGACCAGCTCCTGCCCCACGCCGATCGAGCCCTGGAGTGGATCGAGCGTTACGGCGACCGCGACGGCGATGGCTACGTCGAGTACCAGCGCATGTCGGACCGGGGCCTGGCCAACCAGGGCTGGAAGGACTCGTGGGACGGCGTCCGCTACGCGGACGGGACGGTGGCGCGTGCCCCCATAGCCCTCTGCGAGGTCCAGGCCTACGTCTACGGCGCCTACCTGGCCCGCCACCACTTCGCCCACGAGGCAGGCGACGAGGAGACGAGCAGGCACTACGCCGAGAAGGCGGCCGACCTCAAGGCCGCCTTCAACCGGGACTTCTGGGTGGAGGACAAGGGCTGGATCGCCATCGGCCTCGACAGCGACAAGCGCCAGATCGATTCGCTGACGTCGAACATGGGCCACTGCCTTTGGACCGGGATCGTCGACGAGGAGAAGGCGGGGCTGGTCGCCCGGCACCTGATGTCCCCGGAGATGTTCACGGGATGGGGCGTGCGCACCCTGGCCTCGAGCATGGGGGGGTACAACCCCATCAGCTACCACTGCGGGTCGGTATGGCCCCACGACAGCACCATCGCCGCCGCCGGCCTCATGCGCTACGGCTTCGTGGAGGAGGCCAAGAAGCTCGTCATGGGGCTCCTGGACGCGGCCGCCACCCAGGGAGGCCGCCTCCCCGAGCTCTTCAGCGGCCTGGACCGCCAGGAGTTCCCCACGGTGGTCAGCTATCCCACGTCGTGCTCGCCCCAGGCCTGGGCCGCGGCGTCTCCCATGCTGGCCTTGCGCACGCTGATGCGCTTCGACCCGTGGGTGCCCTACGGCAAGGTCTGGTGCGCACCCACCCTGCCCGAGCAGGTCGGCTGGCTGCGGGTGAACCGCATCCCCCTGGCTGGGGGCCGGGTCTCGGTCGAGGTGGCCGAGGGCGGGGTGAAGGTGGAGGGGCTGCCGCCCGGTCTCGAGCTGGTGGGCGAGGCCCGCCATCCCTTGACCTCGGTCTGAGCCTCCTCGCTGTCCACGGCGGGCCTCGCATCTCCTCACCGACGGACGCCTCAATAGGCTGAGGGCATGACCGTCACCGAGGACGTAGCCGCCGTCACGTGGGATCTGGGCCATCTGGTGGGCGGGCAGGGCGACGGGGCCGTGGACGGGCTGATGGACGAGGCCGACCGCCGGGCCGCGGAGCTGTCGGTCCACCGGGGCAAGGTGGGCCAGCTGGACGCGGCCGGCCTGGCCGAGCTCATGGCCGCCCTGGGAGAGCTGCGCGAGGTGCTGGGGAAGGCCGAGTCCTACGCCGGGCTGCGCTTCTCGGAGGACACGACCGACGCCGCCGCCGGCGCCCTCATGCAGCGGGTGGAGGAGCGCAGCGCCCGGGTGGAGACGGAGCTGATCTTCTTCGACCTCGAGTGGGCGGCGCTGCCCGACGAGCGGGTCGAGGAGCTGCTGGCCGACCCCCGCCTCGCGTTCTGCCGTCATCACCTCGCCACCCTCAGGCGCTACCGCGAGCACCTCCTGTCCGAGCCCGAGGAGCGGATCCTCACCGAGAAGGCCGTCACCGGCTGGACGGCCTGGACCCGGCTGTTCGGGGAGCTGACCTCGTCTCTCGACGTCGAGCTGGACGGCCAGCCGGCGACGCTGGAGGAGGCCCTGTCCCGGCTGCACGACCCTTCCCGCGAGGTGCGAAGGACGTCGGCAGAGGCGGTCACGGCCGCGCTGGCTCCCGGGCTGCGCACCCGGGCCTACATCTTCAACACCCTCCTGCAGGACAAGGCGGTCGACGACCGCCTCCGCCGCTACCCGCACTGGCTGACGAGCCGCAACCTGTCCAACGAGGCCAGCGACGAGTCGGTGGAGGCGCTGGTGGCCGCCGTGCGCGACCGCTACGACCTTCCCCGGCGCTGGTACCGGGTGAAGGCCCGCCTGCTCGGGCTCGACCGGGTGGCCGACTACGACCGCCTGGCCTCGGTGGCCGAGGAGGAGCCCGTCGTCCCCTGGAGCGAGGCCAGAGAGGTGGTGCTCGACTGCTACGACTCCTTCTCGGGCCAGCTGGCGGACGTGGCCCGCCGCTTCCTGGACGGGGGCTGGGTCGACGCACCGGCGCGGCCCGGCAAGCGCCCGGGGGCCTTCTGCGCCTACACGGTCCCGTCCGTGCATCCGTACGTGCTGCTCAACTACACGTCGCGGCGGTCCGACGTGCTCACCCTGGCCCATGAGCTGGGCCACGGGCTGCACGCCTACCTCGCCGCCCCCCAGGGCGTGTTCCACCAGTCGACGCCCCTCACCATGGCCGAGACCGCTTCCGTCTTCGGGGAGACGGTGGTGTTCGGCCGCCTGCTCGATCTGGCCGACTCACCCGCCTCCCGCCTGGCCCTGCTGGCCCAGAACGTCGAGGGCGCCCTCGCCACCGTGTTCCGCCAGACGGCCATGAACCGCTTCGAGGAGAGCGTTCACACGGCCCGGCGCCAGGAGGGGGAGCTGTCGGTCGAGCGCATGGGCGAGCTGTGGGCCGAGAGCCAGGCCGAGCTCCTGGGCGACGCGGTGGAGATCACCGAGGGCTACCTCACCTGGTGGTCCTACATACCCCACTTCATCGGGACCCCCGGTTACGTCTACGCCTACGCCTACGGCCAGCTCCTGGCCCTGTCCGTGTACCGCCGCTACCAGGACGAGGGGCCCGGCTTCGTGCCCCGGTACCTGGAGCTGTTGGCCGCGGGCGGCTCCGACTCCCCCGAGGCCCTGGGCCGGCTGGTGGGCTGCGACCTGGCCGACCCCGGGTTCTGGCGGGGCGGGCTGGCCATCGTGGAGAGCCAGATCGAGGCGGCCGAGGCCGCGGCCAGGGAGGCGGGCCGGCTCTCCTGAGCTTGATCGGCCGGCCGTGACCAGCCCCTTCCGCATGGACCAGAGCTGGGACTTCCCCGTCCCGCCCGGGGAGCTGTGGAACGTGCTTTCGCGCACCCAGGACTACCGGACCTGGTTCAGCTGGTTGCGGTCCATCGACGCCTCCGACGGCCTGGCCCAGGGCGCCACGGCCCGCTGCGTGATCGGGCCCCCGGTGCCCTACCTGCTCCGGGTGACGATCCGGGTCGTCGCCCTGGTCCCCGGGCGCACCATCGCCACCGAGGTGGACGGCGACCTGCGGGGCCCGGCCCGCCTGGAGATCGAGGAGGCGGAGGCGGGCTCGCGGGCCCGCCTGGTGTGGGCTCTCACCGTGAGCCGGCCCGTCCTCCAGGTCGCGGCCAGGCTGGCCCGGCCCCTCATGCAGAGGGGCCACGACTGGTGCGTCGACACCGGGGTGGCCCAGTTCCGGCGCAAGGCCATCGCCCCAGAGCCACGCGGCACCTAG
>Ga0209577_10001216_pt1 | contig 25700 bp, 19 predicted proteins | sample GraSoiAngelo_109_FD_185874 | JGI IMG/M metagenome (GOLD analysis project Ga0209577, IMG submission 185874) | Grasslands soil microbial communities from the Angelo Coastal Reserve, California, USA - 14_0903_12_20cm (SPAdes) (version 2) | ecosystem: Environmental > Terrestrial > Soil > Grasslands...
CGCACAGCGGGTTGGCTCGATTAATAATCCGGCCGTTGGGTGTAGCTTTTCCATTCAAGCCGCCGTCGTCTTAAGCGGCGCCTGCTGGCCACTGTGAAAATCGATAACCGTCTGCAGAATTCCTTCGAGGCTCATCTCCGGTTGAAAGCCAACCTGGGCCTTGACCTTCGAGATGTCGGGAATGCGGCGCGGCATGTCTTCGAAGCCTTCTTCGTAAGCTTCATCGTAAGGGACCAGAACGATTTCAGATTCTGAGTTGGTCAGTTCCTTAACCTTCCTGGCGAGATCAATAATGGAGATCTCCTGGTTCGAGCCAATATTGAAAACTTCACCCACGGCGCTTTCGTCATCCATCAACTTCATCAGGGCGCCAACCACGTCGCCGACGTAACCGAAGCAGCGCGATTGTTTACCGTCACCGAAGACGGTGATCGGCCGGCCCGAGAGTGCTTGCTTAACAAAGGTTGGAATCACCATGCCGTACTGTCCGGTTTGGCGTGGGCCCACGGTGTTGAAGAGGCGCACGACTATAGTCGGCAATTTTTTCTCGCGCCAGTAAGCCAGCGCCAGGAATTCATCGATTGCTTTCGAGCAGGCGTAGCTCCAGCGTCCTTTGGTCGTCGCGCCCATGACCAGGTTGCCGTCTTCGCGAAACGGAACTTCCGCGCTCAGCCCATAAACTTCCGAGGTTGAAGCAATCAAGACTCTCTTCTTTTTCTTATTCGCGAGCGAGAGAACGACTTCAGTTCCGTGTACGTTTGTCTCGATGGTGCGGACAGGACTCTCGACAATAAGTTTGACTCCAACCGCGGCGGCGAGATGAAATATAACGTCGCACTGATCGACCAGCTCGGCGGTGACCGGCTGGTTATTCACGCTCTCGATGGTGTAGTGAAAATGCGGGTGATCTTTCAGGTGGCGAATATTTTCAATGCTGCCGGTGGAAAGATCGTCGATGATAAAGACTTCGTCGCCGCGCTGCAGATATGCGTCGGAAAGATGCGAGCCAATGAAACCCGCGCCGCCCGTGATTAGAATTCGCAATCGATGTTTTCCTTCAAAGGTTGGAATTGGCTGAGATCACGGCCGAGGTTTAAAGCCGATCTCTTTCTTGATGGCCTTCGGTAATTGCAGCAGAATCGTTTCAATACGCGAGAGCCGTTCTTCGACCTTGGCAAAGCGTTCTTTGGTCTCTCCTTCTAACTCCTCCGTCCTCCGCTGCGATTCATCCATGCTATGCTGAAGCTTCAGACGCTCTTGGTCGTTTCTGGCAACTTGCTCTACGAAAGCCGCCTGGTTGCGAATGAGCAGCGCCATGGCTTCTTCAAGATGATTATTACTGGTGGAGTTTTTTCGGGTCGCCATGACTTTAGTCTACCATTCTCTTCGGTTTTATCGCCATCCACTAATGCAAAGCGAGCTTTGCTATCTCTAACTGAGAGTTTGGTTTGTCTCAGTGCGACGTTATTCCGTGATCAGGCATTTCTTTCGCCGACTGTGCGGTGGTCTCGACGGTGACTGGATCGACGAGCTGAGCATACAGCTGAGACACATCCGCGAGCAGACGCTCCTTTGCATAATATTGGGTGACGTAATCAAGACCGCGCCCGCCGAGGTCGCGCCGGAACTCTTTGTCTTCGATCAAATGCGCTAGTGCGTGGGCGAAGCCTTCGGCATCGCCACTGTGGGCTGAAATTCCACGCTCGCATAGCGCGTATCCGCTAGCTTCGGGTTGAGACTGTCCCAGCAGGTCGACTACGCCACCGACCGCCGTGGCGACGACGGGACGCGCGTTAGCCATTGCTTCGATCAGAGTCAACGGCGTGCCTTCGTTCAAGCTGGTCAGCGCCACAATGTCGAGCGCCGAGTAGAAGTTTTCAGGATCGTTGCGCGTGCCGAGAAACGAAACGTGATCGTGCAGGCCCAGCGATTTCGTTTGGGCTTCCAGTTCGTTTCGAAGTTGACCGTCGCCGATGATCAGAAAACGCACCGTGGAGTTAATGAGTTTCGGCAATCGCGCTGCGGCTTCCAGGAACAATCTATGATTCTTGATTTCCGTGAGTCTGCCAACGATGCCAATCAACACCTCACTTTCATTCGCCCCCAGCTCTGCGCGCGCGATCGGACGACGTCTTTCCCAATCGGCATAAACATTCACGTCGATGCCGAGTGGGATCACAGCGAACTGTTCCGGTGTTCCGACGCGAAAGTTTTCGTTGATCTCCCGGCGCTGCTGATCGCTTACCACGACGATTCGATCGGTGATGACCCGCGCCAGAAGCTTCTCGATCACGAGAAACAGCCGCGTCTTAAGCGGGCCATAATAACTGTGGAAGACGTGGCCATGATATGTGTGCACGAAACGACATCGGCGAGGCCTTCCGAACAATACTGAAAGCGTCAGCCAGCGATAGAGCAACCCAGCGACTCTCCCCACGGTGCCCGCTTTGGCGGTGTGGGTGTGCACGATGGCCGGCCGTTCACGCAACATCAAGCGAAAGAGTTTCCAAATGGTGAACGCATCCTTATGGGAGACTTCGCGGCTCATCTGCGGCACAACGTAGGGTATGACGCCGGCTTCCGCAGCGATATAGCTCATGTCATCTTCGCCCGGTGGCACGACGCCCGTGACCAACAAGGTCTCGTAACCAGCGCTCTGCAATCCTTGCGAAAGCCAAACCACATGACGCGCGGGTCCACCGACATTGAGACGAGCAATGATGCGGAGAACCTTTGTCATTTTCGATTTTCGATTGCCAATTGCCAATTTACTTCGCTCGCCGAAACCGCAATTCCTTTTCAGCAGATTTCTAACGATGTGAAAAGGACCAAGCCCAATCGGAAATCGGCAATCGAAAATCGTCAATCAATCAGTCGTCCATGCGAAATATGGTGTCGGCGTCGTCCTCGTGCCGGATCTCGTCCACGGGTTCGCGGCGTCCCTCGCCCGCGTAGAGCCGGTTTGGGCAATTGATCACCAGGCCGTCGCCGTCGCCGACATTCTGATAAGCGTGCACGACGCCTTTGGGAACGATGACCGCCTTCGGATTATCAGCGCCCACCGCGAGGGTCATAACTTTTCTGAACGTTGGCGAGTTTGGCCGATTGTCCCACATGCGAAGCTTGAAGTTGGAAGGCCCGATAAAGCAGAAAAGATCGGCCTGATCGACGTGTTCGTGCGGCCCGCGGGTGACGCCGGCATTGGTCGAAGAGATGTAGGCCATGGCGGGCAGAAAGTCGGGAGCGACTTCGTCATGACGAAACAGCTCGCAGAGCCAACCGCGCCGGTCGTTGAACTTAGGTAGATCGCGGACGACGACATCCTGGATCTCACCGGGCTGAAAAGTTTCAGGAATTGGCGCCGGCTTCTGCGGCATGTTCCGTCTCCAGTATATTCGCGCCCGTCTCGGCGACGAGATTGGACGCGTAGAGCAAGCTTTCAAATGTCCCCGCGTCGCTCCACCAGCCTGCGAGTTCGTCCCACGTCATCTCGCCGCGTTCGATGTAGGCATTGTTCACATCCGTGATTTCCAGTTCGCCGCGGCCTGATGGTTTGAGGGCGCGAATGATTTCAAACACGCGCGCGTCGTACATGTAGATTCCAATCACGGCGTAGTCGGATTTTGGTTGTGCAGGTTTTTCTTCGATTCGCAAAACGTGTTTGCCGTTAAGCTCAGGTACGCCGAAGCGTTGCGGGTCTGAGACCCGCTTCAAAAGAATCTTTGCGCCGCTGGCTTGTTCGCGATACGCGTCCGCCGCAGGTCGAATGTTTCCTTCAATGATATTGTCCCCTAATACGACACAAATCGCGTCATCGCCGGCGAAGTGTTCGACCAGCGACAAAGCCGCGGCAATGCCTCCCTCACCTTCCTGATAAGTATAGTTGAGATGCTTTAATCCGAATGCTTTTCCGTTTCCCAGCAGTTTCAGAAAGTCCCCCGCGGAATTGCCGCCAGTAACAATCATGATGTCGGTAATGCCGGCGTTAACCAACGTTTGAATCGGATAATAGATCATCGGCTGGTTGAAAACCGGAAGTAGATGTTTGTTGGTGACCGCGGTCAGCGGTCTGAGGCGAGAGCCTAAACCTCCTGCAAGAACGACGCCTTTCACTCAATTACCTCCAAGAAGGACTCTGGTCTTTGGTCTTTGGTCTTTGGTCTTTGAGATGCGACGCCATGCTTATCTAAACAAAGACCAACGACCCAAGTCCAAAGACCCAAGCTAATCAATAAACCTTTGAAACCACAACTCGAGCATCAAGAGCGACCATAGCCGGTGTTCATGCGCGCTCCGCCTCTCAACATGTTCGTCGATGATGCGGCGAAGCGACTCCGGCCTAAACAAACCACGCCCGAGTGCTTTGTCAGAGAGCAAGGTCTCGCGCAGAAATGGCTGCATCGCGCCGCGGAACCAATGATTTATCGGCACGCCAAATCCCATCTTACTGCGCGTCAAGTTTTCTTCGGGCACGAGTTTCTTCAGCACGCGCTTGAGCAGATACTTTGTGGTCAGCCGCCGTAGCTTTAGTTTCTCCGGCAGGCTCGCCGCGAATTCCATCAAGTGATGATCGAGAAACGGCGACCGCGCTTCCAAAGAGACCGTCATGCTGGCGATATCCATCTTCACCAACAGATCGTTAGGCAGATAAGTCATCGTGTCCGTCAGGAGCGCAGCATCGACGATGCCTGCACCATTCGCTTTCGCAAACCACGGTTCGATAATTCCGATCGTGCGGAAGTTCGCAGTCTCGTTCAGAAAATCTCTTGAGTACAAGCTCTGCTTTGCTTCGTCCGTGAATGCGCTGATCCAGCGCAGATAACGCTCAGCCGGAGGCAGCGATGCCGCCGCGACAAAACGCTTCGCCTTTCGCAGCGGATTCTGTCGCGCTTCAAACCCTGGCAGCGCGCCGACGACTTTGGCGATCACTCCGTCGCGAATGGCGCCGGGAAGATTTGCATAACTCTGGGCCAGGTTCATTCCCGCATAACGCTGATAGCCGGCAAAGCATTCGTCGCCGCCGTCGCCGTTCAGCGCGACCGTTACATGACGACGCGTCTCGCGCGAAACGTAGTAACTGGGAATCGCCGACGAGTCCGCGAACGGTTCGCCGTAATGCTCGACCAGCGTCGGCAAAACCTCCATCGCGTCCGGCCGCACGATGAACTCGTGATGATCTGCGCCGACGTGTTCCGCCAGCCGGCGCGCATGATGCAACTCGCTGAAATCCTGCTCCTCAAATCCGATCGAGAAGGTTTTGACTCGCTCGGAAGACTCCTGGGCCATCAACGCAACCACGGCGCTGGAATCGATGCCGCCGGAAAGAAAAGCGCCCAACGGAACTTCCGACATCAGGCGAATACGCACGGCCTCCCGCAACAAATCGACCACGCGCTCGCCTGCTTCCTGTTCGCTGATGTCTAGCTTCTTCGAAAAGTCGAGTTGCCAATAACGCTCAATCTTTACTTCGCCATTTCGCCACAGCAGCGAATGACCAGGCTCTAGTTTTCTAATCGCACGATAAGCAGTGAGTGGAGCCGGAACGCAGATGAACGACAGATAATAATGAATCGCTTCGTAATCGACGTCACGACTGACGCCCGGATGTTGCAGCAGGGCATTGAACTCGGAACCGAAAACCAATTGGCCGTCGAACTGCGCGTACAATAGCGGCTTCTTTCCCACGCGATCGCGCGCCAGGAAGAGCGATTTGGTGCGTTCATCCCAAATCGCAAACGCAAACATCCCGCGCAAGTACTTTGGACAATCGATGCCCCACTGATCGTATGCGTGAACGATAGCTTCAGTGTCGCTGTTGGTATAGAGCTGGTGGCCGAGCTTTTCGAGTTGCTCGCGCAGTTCGCGATAGTTGTAGATCTCGCCGTTGAAAACAATCCAGGCCGTGCGGTCTTGATTATGAATCGGCTGTTGTCCGTGCGCGAGGTCGATGATCGCGAGCCGTCGCATGGCCAGGCCCACGCCATCGCTGAAATAGAAACCGTCGTCGTCCGGACCACGATGCCGAATCGCCTCGTTCATGCGCGTGAGCAACTCGCGATCAACCGGAGCGCCGTCTTTGTTAACTATCCCTGCAATGCCACACATTCTGGGTTAAATGGCCCTCGACCGCTGCCCTTACCTTAATTAGACACTTTCAACGCGCTCATTATGAGCACAAGGCAACGAAAACCCTAGTTCATCGTCACCTACAAAATCAAGCGAGAACAACGACCAATGTCCGACAAACTTTTCAGTTTCTCGCGAAATGAATTCAAAATCTCTGTGGTAAGTGGGCGCTTGATCTACGACGTTGATTAACTCCCTAACTAAAGATCAACCCAATGCTGCCGCAGGCGGTTCTGACCCGCGCGCCATAATGTGAAGCTTATCGGACATTTGAGAATCCTACCAGGGGCTATATATACTCCGAACCGCAGTGCACCGCGTAGGGAAGGTTTAAGAAGGTTAATGCTTCCTGATTTGAAAAGGGTAATGACTACCAATCAACACAATCCCGAGGAGCCGGCCACGAAAGACTCCATAGCACCTATCTCGCGTTGGCGGCTGAAAAGTCTGGTTTTTATTTCGGGCGCCGTTTTAATGGGTCTCGAGATGGTCGGCAGTCGTGTGCTGGCCATTCATTTCGGCTCATCGATCTATGTTTGGGGAGCGATAATTGGAATTTTTCTGGCGGCGCTGGCCGGTGGCTATTACGCCGGCGGATTGGCTGCCGACCGCAAGCCATCGTTTATGCTGCTGAACCTGATTGCGCTGATCGCCGGCTGCTGGTTGGTATTGCTCCCGCTTTATGACAACTTCATTGCGCGGGGAATACGCTCGACGAATCTCGGCGCGCGGATCGAACCCTTGCTCGCTACCGTAGTTCTGTTTGGGGGGCCGAGCATCCTCATGGGAATGGTTTCACCTTTCTCCGTGCGGCTTTCAGCGTCCGCTCTGGAAAGAATCGGAAACGTCGCGGGCAGACTCTATGCGCTCTCGACGCTCGGAAGTATCGCCGGCACGCTGGTCACTGCCTTCTGGCTGATTCCTATGATAGGTGTCAACACGATTTTGAAAGCCTTAGGACTGGCCTTAATCGTGATCTCTCTCGTTGGCCTGCCGATATCTCGGGCCTCCGTGAAGATTGTCGCCCCACTATTGCTCGTGGTTCTTGCCGGGCTATTGGTGAAGGCTCCGCCTTTCATCCCGCTCCGGCTTGATCAACATCTGCTCTATGACGGAGATTCGGCTTATCATCACATAATGGTGATCGACGACGACCGCTCGAACAACCGGATGTTACTCTTTGATAATTACTCTCAAAGCATCGTCAGCCGAACTCCCCCCTATGAGAGCAGTTCTTATACTAATTCATTTCAGCTCGCGAAAATTTTCAACTCCAAACCGAAAAGAGTTCTTTTCATAGGCGGCGGCGGCGGCGTGGGCCCAAGAAAATTCATCAGCGAAGACCCTGACGTAAAGGTCGACCTGGTTGAGATTGATCCTGTGGTCGTCCAGCTCAGTTATGATTACTTTCATCTTACTAATAATGATCGGTTGCATATTTATGTAGAGGATGGCCGGCGCTTTGTGCGGCGAACAGAGGATCGTTACGATCTCGTCGTGCTTGATGCGTTTACAGTTAGGGCCCACATGCCCTTCCACCTCGCCACCAGAGAGTTCATGCAGGAGATTAAGGATAAACTTACCCCGGGCGGTGTGTTGCTCGCGAACCTCGTGTCCGCTCTTGACGGGTCGAGAAGCCGCATGCTGCGCTCTGAATACAAAACTGCTGCGAGTGTGTTTGATAGCTTATATGTATTTCCGCGGCCGTTTGATCAGGAACGAGGACAGCCAGGGCCACTTCTGGTAACCAGACCTCGAAATGTGATGCTGATTGCTTTGAACGGATCCGAACAATTGTCGGCAGAATCAATCGCAAAAAGTGCAAGATCGCTTCAGGAAACAGGGCTTGTGCACACTCCTACTTTCCTGGACGATGCCTTGAACTTTTATGTCGGGCGGGTGCGAACCGATGATGTTCCGCTCCTAACCGACAACTATGCGCCAATCGATACAATGGTGTTTTAGATGTCGGCCAGGAATGACCGAAGTACACGCTCAGTAGTTGAACGTTAAATACACCAATGGGAACAGAGTCTCACTATCAGACAGAGATGCCCAAACAGTGGAGCACGGAGGTGCAACTCCTGCTTCTGTGCGGACGCTGCGCACTTGACGATGAACAGATTCAGCGTGTGCGAGCCTGCGTGGAGAGGGACCTCGATTGGGAGCGGTTAATTTATCTTGCTGGTGGACATGGTTTGATTCCCCTCCTTCACAAGAATCTGGAGACAGCCTGCCCGAATGAAATTCCCCGTCGCTATCGGGAACGTCTTTCAGCGGCGGCCCTGAATACCGCGGCGAGAAACCTCCTCTTGACGACAAAATTGCTTGAGTTGCTCGCGCTGTTTGAGACTAACGGCATTTCGGTAATGCCGTACAAAGGCCCGGCTCTCGCCATTCAGGTCTATCGAGATTTGCGGCTGAGAGGTTTCATCGATCTCGACATTCTGATTCGGCGCAACGACCTCGACAGGGTTCGTGATCTAATTGCAACGCTCGGCTACAAACCTCAAATTGAAATAACGGCGGCTAAACAGAGGGCTATTTTTCGCTCTGAATGCGACCAGGTGTTCACGCGCCGCGACGGCAAAATTATCTTAGAGGTTCATTGGGCAATTACGCCGCCTTTTTTCTCCTTCGCACTTGACGCCGATAAGCTCTTCGAACGCAATGTCCGAATGGATTTGCTTGGCAAGGACGTGCGCGTGCTCTCGCTGGAGGATTTGCTTCTGATATTGTGCGTGAATGGCACCAAGGACATCTGGGGCAGACTCGAAATCAGTTGTTGCGTGGCGGAACTTCTGCGCGACAATCCGCAGTTACGGTGGACGGAAATGCTCGAGGAAGCTCGCCGACTCGGGGCCGAACGAATGCTGTTGCTTGGATTGTACCTGGCGCGAGATCTCTTTCAGGCTCCGCTTCCGCAAGTTGTAACCGATCGCCTCGGCCGATTGCCGAAACTGCGAACCATGGCTCAGAAAGTCTATCGCCTAATGTTCGACAATCCCGAACAGCAGCCAACGCTTTTCGAGCTCACCATGTTTCGCCTGCGCTGCAGAGAACGTCTTCGCGATCGCTTAAACTACTGCGTCCGCCGCGTACTGACGCCCACCTATCAGGATGTTGAAATCTTGCAACTACCGTCGTCGTTTGAATTCCTTTACCCGCTGCTCAGGCCTCTAAAGCTAATTCGAAGATAAATCGTCTTGTCGATTCCAATTACTGAAGGTTTACTCGGGTCAAAATGATAACTGGCCGGGACATTGTCTACATCTCCAGCATCGAGTGGACTTTCTTATGGCAGGTGCATCAGGAGGTTGCACTGCGTCTCGCGCGCGCCGGCAATCGGGTCTTGTACATCGAAAACATGGGGGTCCGTTCACCGGGACTGAAAGATGCTTCGCGGATACTTTCTCGTCTGAAGCATTGGGCAGGATCGTTCACAACCAGAGGGGTGCGCGAAGTAGCTCCAAACCTTTACGTTTGCTCGCCGCTCGTGATGCCTCCCTTCGGCTCTTCGATTCGGCGGCGAATCAATCGTCACTTCTTGTTGCCCGCAATAGGCCGGACCGCGCGCCAGCTCGGCATGCGCGATGTTTTGGTATGGACCTATCTGCCGACCGACAGTGCTGTCGAGTTAGTCAAATTGGTCAGGAATTCACGTGGTGCAAGCATCTATCATTGCCTGGCCGATTTTCCGGCCTTGAGTGCGACCCCGCATGAATTGATGAAAAGCGAAAAGGACCTGGCGCAGTTAAGCGATCAGGTGTTTACAAACTGTACGCGGCTTTCCGAGCGCCTATCCCAGTGGAACGGTGAGGTTTCGATTTTCCCGCCAGGTGTCGATCTCGCGGCCTTTCCGGATGAGCCTCTCGAACAGCCGGTTCGTTCTGACGATTCGGTTCCATTCGACAGTTCAAAGCATGGCGCCCAGTCGGGTCCCGTCATCGGCTACGTCGGCGGCCTTCACCGGCATGTCGATTTCGATTTGCTCGCCGAAATGGCCGACGCGCGTCCGAACTGGTCCTGGGTGTTCGTAGGGCCTTTTCAAACGTCTGTCGATAAGCTGCGTGGTAAGGACAACGTCCTCTTACTTGGTCCAAAGCCGCATGACGAATTGGTCTTTTACGTGCGAAGTTTTGACGTGTGTCTGGTGCCTTATGTGAAGAGCGTCTACACCGAGACGGTCGTGCCCGCTAAGCTGAATGAATATCTGGCGGTCGGAAAGTGCGTAGTCGCGACCGATCTGCCTACGATCCGCGAATTCAATGACCGGCATAATGTTTTGATCGCCACTGAAAATCGTGCCGGAAAGTTTCTGCAAGCAATCGAGGAGGCCTTGCGGCAGCCAAGGGATGCGGAAACGATCAAGCGCCGCCGCGAAGTAGCCGCCTTATGCGATTGGAACACTCAACTGGAAGCAATGAGCCGGTTGATGGAGAGAAAGCTGAATCAAGATTAACTAATTCGAAAGGGCGGCAAACCAGGTGAGCATTAACAGAGGAAACGTCTCACCTTGCCACCAGATCGGTTCGCGCGAAAATCACGAGGTCAACTCCGGGACGAAGACGATATGTACCTTTGGAGTTTAGGTTGGAATTCACTAACTGATACTCTTTGCCGAAAGTGCCTTCAATCTCGGGTTGCTGGTTGACGGACGCGATAATTATCGGCGCGGTAAACGAAACGAGCTTGCCATAGAACGCGGTCTGATGATGATTGCGAAGGTACCATGGCAGCGGCCAGTAGTCGGGCGAAGCGATTTCGATCTCCGTTTGCTCGCCGCTCCCGGCGCGTTTGCCGAGCTCATCGATCTCGTCGAGTAGGGAAAAAATATCTCGATAGGTATGCGCATACGGGTAAGCGTATGAACCTTCGTCATAGTGAAGAAAGTTGAGTTGGATCATTTGATAGCCTGATACTCCCAGTGCCACGGTGGAAATCGTGATGGCCGCGGCCAGACTAATTACAGGCTGTTTGGCTTTTGTTTGTTTATAGATTTGCTCGAATGCGTAGCCGGCCGCTATGGCCAGGGGCACCATGAAATTAAGCATTAACCACGGCGTCTTGTACGGAATCATTGAATATGCGGCAAAAAGGCCAACTGCGCACAGAGCCATGAAAACAGCGAAGCGGTTTGCACTGCGCCAAATGGCCAAGCTTAAGCCAGCCGCGCCGAGCAACAGCAATGACGATTCCTCCTGGCTCATCCATAGAACGAATGTCCACCACGGATGGATGTGGTCGAATTTGGCGGTTGCGGTCCAGAACTGAAACGTCTTTAAGGCATCGAGAACCCCTTGGTAGTTCGACAAGAAAGACGAATAGAATAATAGGTTGACGACCACGAACAGCGACACAGCCGCGATCGAGACTATGGCAAGCGACGATGGACCGCCAAACCTTTCGAATGCCGCCGGCAGGCGCCTTTGAGTAGGCACGCCTTCTCCGTTAACTGCCAGTTCCTTACTATCGTTGAGCTTACGCAACCGCATAAAGATCGCGGTCGAAAAGAATGAGATCAAGAGCACCCCTGCCGAGATGAAAGCCGTTTCTTTGGTTGCAAAAACCAGCGCGGCGGCTGCGGCGGCGAGCATCAAGTACTTGGACCGCGCAGTTTCGTAAAACCTCAACGCGGCCACAATTAATCCGAGTGTAAAAAAGACCAATAACGTCTCGTGGATGAAATAACGCGACAGGTAAACCGCTCCGGGCGAGATGGCCAGCAGCGCCGCGCCTGCCAGCGCCGCGATGTTTCCAATATTCCGCCTCAGAATCAGGATCAACCAGATGGTCCCGATGCCAAAGACCGCAGGGACGAATCGAATGGCGACGTCATTCAACCCATATGCGTCGCCGCGCGATTCTCCGAACAGAAATCTCGAGAGCCAGGGAATTACTGCGGCGAAATAATAAAGCGTTGGCCCATGAAAGTTCGTGGGGTTGTATTTGTATTGGCCATCGCGGACAAGCTCCAGGAGAAAGTTGCCATTGACGCCCTCATCGTGATGAAGAGGCACGAGACTAAGATGATATAGGCGGACAACCGCCCCGACGATGAGAATGGCCGCAGCGCTCACAGGCCAAAATCGTCTGACCAGGTCTGGTTCTTGGCGGGTTTCGTCCGGCATGCGACCCGAGCGGACCTAACCTTGGAGGTTCATTTTCTTTTCGAGTGCGGAAGCGTAGTCCGGGTTTGTCTTCTTGAGGTAATCGTATTGTTCCTTAGCACCCTTTTGATCGCCAGACTTGATTTGCAACAGCGCCAAAAGAAAATGCACTTGAACATTATTAGGATCCAAATCGAGCGCCTGACGATATTCGCCAATCGCCTCTGATTCTCTATTGAGTTGGGTATACGTCCACGCCAGCAGATAGTGGACCATCGCGTTCTTTGGATTTATCTCTATTGATTTGTGGTAAGCCTCCGCAGCAGACTGATAGCTCTTCGATCCACGATAAGCGTTGCCAAGATTGTAATAAGCAGTGTCGTTTCGCGGCTCTAATTGTGTTACCTGCTTGAATTCTCTGGCGGCGTCTACATAACGTTTTAGCTTCTGATAAGTATTGCCAAGGACGTAATGCGCGTCTGTATCTTCTGGGTGCTGCGATATGGCTTTTTTTAGTGGTTCCATAGCGTCCTCGTAACGGCCGCCCCGGTAATAAACATTCCCCAAATTGAACCACCCATCGGTATCGGTAGGATACTGAGTCAGATGTTCTTTCAGAGCCGCTGAAAGTTCATCGACGGCTTCTTTAGGCAGAGATGACTGACTGTCCGTATTGGAAACCGGCATGACGTCCTCGACTTTAACTTCAGATTCTTCGAGAACTTTTGGCTTAGATATGGCCAGGTTGTTGTTTAGTACGGCCCACGGCTTGGATTCGCTTGCTCGGGGCGCCTTCACTCGGTTTACCACCCAGACTACGACAATTAAACCGAGGGGAAGAAGTAACAAAAGCCATTGACGCTTCATAAAGTTCAAAACTCCTTATTTGAAATCGGCAAATGATAGTACTCCACATAACTTAATTGCAACCTTAGAACTGCAGATTATAGTGGGTAGAGCAGCTCTTTGGTGCGAGCGAGCGGCATCGTATTCATCAATGCTCCCATTCTCAAAAGAGAGTCGAGTATTCGAGCTTTCTGATTCAAGTCAGGAGCGTTCGTTTCCTGCTTGACTGCCGTCGCGGGATTCAAAAGATCGTTATGACTTAGACTTCAATGGGCCGGCTAATCAAAACTCGCCAATCACGATCCAGAGCTGCTTGAGATTCAAAAGACCGATTCATCGGAGGGTTGACCCGCGTCTTGCCGCTTTTTATATAAAAAATCCAAGAAAAACACAGAATCTTAGCTTAAAAAGTGTTGACTACCCCTTATGCATATGCTAGATTGCTGGCGTTTTAGGCTTTATCTATATTCCAAACTGCGAGCAGCCCCTGTTAATTTCGGATAGAACGTGCGCGATTTTGTGATTGACAGGCCCTGCAAGGTAGTGATAGTTTCTGCACCTATCGCAGTTCCAAAAAGTGAAGTATTACTAGGCTGAAAGGTTTCAGCCCCCAGCTTCAATTCCTATGAAGTCAACAAATTTGCCCGCTCAACAGGAGGAATTTCCAATGCGATCTCTTTTTCGTTATAGCCTTCTAGGCTTTTGCGCGGCTGTGTTGGTGGTAGGAGTAGTTCTCCTGTCATCTCCGCGCCTTGAACGGAAGGTTCACGCTTCAATTCAATCTCCATCCAAAATCAGGATCAGTCAGTTTAGAGAGAATGGTCCTGGAACGACCGGAAGTTGCGGGGTCACGGCATACAGTTCGGCCGGCACGCCTGCGACTGCGTTCTGCAATGGTCGTAAGGATGAGTTCATCGAAATCTACAACGCCACTGAGGCCAACTACACAGTCGGCACGACCGACCCAACGAACGCAGGTGGCATCGCGGTCTTTGCTTCCGCAGGAAATGGCACGATCGACAACGTCGTTACAATGGTCTGTCAGATTCCGAACGGCACGGTGATCCCGCCGAGAGGGCACCTCCTATGCACAAATAGAGCTATCAGCGTTGGAGCGCCAACAGCTTTTGCTCCGGGCGCCAATAGTCCGGGGTATAGCTTGAGTAAGCTCGGCGATGTGGGTTCGACGACGAGTGCCAATCAACCCGGCTCGGGTCTTTTAGGCGCCGTTCCTGGGCCTATCGCTAGCGGTGGAGGCGGCTCCGTTGCGAATTTCCCGATCGTTAATGGCAACCCGGGCGGCGGTCGTCCTGGCGCATTCAGCGACACGGACATTCCAAACGATGCTGGTCTGCTCTTAGCCAATGTGGGAGATAACACTGTGGTCAATACCGGCGATGCCAGCAATGGCAGCGATGGATTTTCGGCCACCGGTGTACTTCCGGCAGACTTTATCGTTTTCGACCGGGTTGGCTTTGCTCCTTACGGCCCCGGCGCGCCATTCCAGCCTACGGCAGGGCTTAATCCGCAGGATCCGTTCTTCTTTAACTCCGCCGGAATTAACTTCTGCCAGTTGTCAAGTGGGAATTGCGGTCCGAGTGGCAACACTCGTCCGTCGCTCGCTAGCGCGTTCTGCGACGGTAATACCAACCCGGCGAACGCCGCAGATGCAACCTGTCTGCGTCCGGTTGGCGATGCCAGCACGACGGTCCGTGGCAGTCAGACGTTCTACGGCGATTCGGGGCAATACGCTTTGCTTCGCCGGCAGACGGTGTTTGAATCGGGGCAGACGATTCCTCGAGACACCGATAACAACGTTGACGACTTTATTATGGTCGCACCGCGGACGGGAAATAACATCGCCATCAATGTTACGGCGTTCCCGACGGGGGTTACTAACGGTCTGGTGTCGGTGCTTGGAGCGGCATTCCCGCACAATAAGTCGGCGCCGCGCGATGCTATCGATCCCGACATGTTGGCGGGTTCACTGTTCGACACTGCCGTCGGTCAACTTGCTGGTCCTAATGCCGAACGCAGATGGGCGATCGACAACTCGTTCGGTGGTGGTCAGGACTTCAACAGCACGATTACGAACAATAACAAGCTTGGGAGCTTGATCTTGCGCTTCAAGTTCACCATGAATATAGCCAACCCCCTTCACTACCTGCGATTCAGCATCGACAATCTGCCGGTGCCTTGCGGGGCAGTGCCTGGGACGGCTACGCCGGGCGCAACCGTAGGAAGTGGCAATGCGAGAAACTTGAACCAGACCGCTCCGAACTGTCAGGGTAGCGATAACTTCACTGCGGTTGTCAATCTTCTCAATATGCCAACGGAAACGGTGGCGCAAAGCGGCGGCTTGCTTAAGGTCGTTAGAGGAAGTGTAATAGAAGACCTGAGCGCTCCTAATCCTTCGCCGACACCTGGAACGGCGATGGCGCCGAACGGCGGTGGCATCAACAACAAGTTGGTGCGAACCACGTCTCCAATGGGCAGCATTAACGGCGAGTTCTTTGATATAGGCACAGGCCTTTCATCCGGTTCGGCAACGCCTTCAGAAGCTAATGGAGGAGTATTCTTCATGGCTTTCCGGTTCGGCGTGTACAAGAGCGGTAGTGCCAGGTTCTTGATAATGCCTGAGGGTACGCCAGCCACACCGGTAGTACCGTTTGTGGTAAATCCTACAAGTCCGTAAGGGTATAGCTGGATGAAACCGTTCGCGTTGGAAATGCAGCAGGGCATAACCCCGAATACCCCAGCGGCTAAACGCCGCTGGGGTGTTCGGTTAACTATATTACTCTTCCTTAGCTTTGGGACCTTTCTGGGTACGCCGGTAGGCTTTTGTCAGCAGCCTACGAGCGGTCAGAAGAGCAAGGCCCAGGAAGACCAACAAAAAGAAAAGACTGAAGTTGCGAAAGACAAAGACGCGGCCAGTAGTGCGAAGGCGCAAAAGCCAGCTTGGCACATTCAAGTCCAGAAACAGGAGTTCGGAGGGCCGCTAATAAGTATTAGCGCCAAGAAGGCTCCGCTTGGCCCGATCATGGCTGAATTGGAGCGGCAGATTGGCATTCCAGTTGTTCTGACTCCGCTGGTCAAAGAACAAATTCTGACGACGGATTTTTCACGAGTCACGCTGGAAGTCGCCTTTGGCGAGGTGGCCATGGCTATTGCGGCACAGCGGCCAACCTTCGACTATGTCATCAACGGCGGAGCGGACGGCATATCCGAGAGGAAAGCGATCGCCGTTTATCTGATAGCCTACAACGAGACGCCGCCCCGTACGGGGCCGTACACGGCGCACGAAGCCGCCGGTATTCTGGTTTCGATGTACATTCCAGCGACGCTAGAGGAGCAGAAGCAGATTGAGGAGAAGAGAAAGAAGGATCTTATCGTCTCGGTCAAAGACGACCGGTTTCAGGTTCGAGCGCACGAGATGGCTCTTACCGAAGCAGCCGAAGCGATCGCAGTTAAGGTTGGCGTCCCATTCATTATTTTGAGTCGGGACTACAACCAAAAGGAATTGGACCAAAAGGTGGACTGGGACATAAAAGATGCGACTCTCGAGGAAATCGCTGCTGGTTGGTTTCCCGACGCAGTTCGCTTATACTTACGCACTGACTTTGAGACAGGCTCCACGCGGCCGTTGCGGATAACACTTGAGCGGTCGTCAAGAGAGCAGCCCCAGCAAGGGGAAGGCCGAACGCAACAAAATGTTGAACCATGAGGAGGAAGCAAAAGTTGAATACGCAACAAATAGATTTACAGGTAAATGAGGAACGGCCAACGGCGAAGAAGCAGTTCGTCGAACCGGAGGTTTCCGGCCCAGTGGATGTGCTTGAGGCGACGGCCTTTTTCATACAGGGAACCTTCGGCACAGATCCGGACATAGGAATCAGCTAAACCCAATTCCGGCGGCTAAGAATCCAGGATCGGCTAGCCAAATATCGAGTTGAGTTTTCTCAGTGAGGTGGCACGATCCTTGGCTTCCGTAATTCAACCGGCGATGACATATTTTTATGGCATCGCCGGTCGTTCTTTTTGCATAACGACCGACGACGAGGAAATCGAGAGACTTGTTTCCCTCGTTCTCCGCGATTATCAGTTCTCGCTGAACCTCTCCAATTCCGGGAGAGATTCAGCGCACACCATTCAGATTTCCGCGCAGAGCATTCCTCCCTCCATTCCCAAAGGGCTCTATACCTTCGAAATACCTTTCGGGCAGTGTCATACTGACGGAGAGAAATACTATTTGGCGATAAAGGATTCTGTCATAGTCGTCAGTGGTGGTAATCTGGAAATTTGGATAAGGAATATGCCCGCCGCGCGCCAGACAGAATCGTTGGCGAATGTGATCTCATATGCGCTGGAAACCTCCTTCAGACGCGCCGGACTTTACCAGCTACACGGTGGTGGAGTGCTGGAGCCCAGAGACAAGACCCCGGTGCTAATCATCGGCGGATCGGGGAGCGGGAAGACCACTTTGACATCTCTTCTCGCCTCGCGAGGTTGGTCCTATTTAACGGATGACGCGCTGGTCCTAAACGACGACGAAGGAACCGTGACCGCGCGGGGAATTCGCAGATTCTTCGCGGTGTCGGATAAGACGTTGGCCGCGTGTCGGCTGAGCGGTGCAAACAGTGCGCTCGGCCAGCGAATGCAGTCGGATCCTTCAAAGCGCCGTCTTGAGCCTAAGATCGCGTTTCCGGGCAAGTGGACCCAGTCATGTATTCCAAAGGTGTTGCTATTCACCTCGATTACGAACGAATCCCGAAGCACCGCAATGGTTCTCAGTTCTAGCGAAGCTATGACGCGGCTAATCAGATTCAACCCATGGGCAAGTTATGATAAGGTAACAGCACGCGATCATTTGCGGCTGCTGAATCGCCTGGCGAGCCAGTGTAGAAGTTTTTCGTTGTCCGTTGGGTCGGACATCTTGCTTACACCCTCATCCGCCGAGGAACTATTGACGCCCCTTCTGAGGACCTAAGCAGTCGGGCGAGGTTTTGACTCCCTGCTTCTGACCGGAGTTCCGCAGCTTGCGAAATGGACCCTTCCATCGATTCGTGAATTCAGTGAAGCACACTATAATTTATCCAGTTCGGTTTTCGAACGGTTCACGCCAATCTGTTTGCGATCGTGCTGGACTTAATGAGTTATCCGGAAAAACTGAGACGACACGATTACGCGATCTCACTTCTGAAAACGAAAGCGTCGGAATCCGGTGAGAAGATTCTTTGTCAGCCCAACCGACCAGCCAGCCGTGGGCCTGGATTGCGAGCCGAAGAATTAGGTTTGACTAAAGCGCCTTGAATCTCTCCAGACACGCTCGCCTGCCATTTCTTTTGCTTGCAACGCTCCTCGGCGGGCTGGATTGCTGGACTACTCGGAATACCCTGAATCCCATGGGTGTTTCCTACCTCGACATGGGAGACGCTTTCTTTCGTGGTGATTGGGCCACCGCTATCAATGGTCTCTGGAGTCCGCTCTACTCCCTGCCGCTGGGCCTGGCACTTAGAATCCTTAAACCTTCAGCATCGTTTGAGTTTCCTCTGGTCCATCTCGTCAACTACGCAATTTACCTCTGCGCGCTTATGGCTTTCGATTTTTTCTTAAAGGAACTAATCCGCGTTCGAAGAGAACGAGCGCTCTCGCGAATTGATGAACATACCGTTGCGCTGCCGGAGTGGGCGTGGCAATTATTGGGTTATGCGCTTTTCGTATGGTCTTCGCTGGGGCTGATTACGCTGGGTGCGACGGCGCCCGACATGCTCGTTTCTGTTTTTGTTTATCTCGCTCTGGCCCAAGTTCTGCGAATAAGCAGGGGCGCCCAATCGCGGTGGTCCTTTTTCATTCTGGGATTGATTCTGGGAATCGGTTACCTGGCAAAGGCGCCGATGCTTCCGCTTTCGGTCGTCTTTCTGTTGGTCGGAATCTTTTGGGTTGGAGTTCTGCGAAGTGCTGCGCCGCGGGTGATGGTGATGGTACTCGGTCTCGTGCTGGCGGCTGGTCCCTTTATTGTCGCGCTGTCGGCGTCCAAAGGTCGCCTCACCTTTGGAGAAAGTGGCAGGCTGAACTATTTGTGGCATGTAAACAGAATTCCGTTCTTCCATTGGCAGGGAGGCGACACTCGCTTCGGCGTCCCCGCGCATCCGACCAGAAAAATCCTGGATAATCCATCGATCTACGAATTTGGGACTCCGATGAATGTCACGTACGCGCCCTGGTACGATCCATCCTACTGGTATGAAGGCGTCACGCCACGGCTTGATCGAAGGCAACAAACGACCGCGCTCATGGCGAATGCGAGAATGTACTTCGAGATTTTCACTCATAACTCGCAGCTCATTCTCCTCGCCGGCTTTTTACTTCTGCTCTACGTCGGACGCCGCCGGTGGTTAAAGGAACTATCAAAGGAGTGGGGCCTGATCGTCCTATCGATCGCGGCATTCGCGCTGTATTTGCCGGTTCACGTCGAGCCGAGATACATTGCACCGTTCATTACCAGTTTTTGGTTGGGATTGTTTTCTACGCTGAAGCTTCCTGCGCGCAAGAATCAGAGGAGCGGTACGAGTGGGCCTGGAAATCTCAGCGCCAGAAAGAAACTGATAGCCTGGGTAATCGTGCCTGTCGTATCGCTAGTATTGCTTGCGGCGATTGCGAGATCGATGGATGCATTCTACAGTTCGTTCACAAAGATGCCGGGGAGCGAGCGCGATAACACCAAGGTCTATCTTGAAGTGGCGGATGCTTTAGGAAGAAAGGGCATACAGCCTGGAGATCCAGTCGGCATGGTCAATTTCGATTCCCGTTGGCTGCCCGTTGTGCATTGGGCGCGTTTGGCTCGCGTCCACATCGTCGCCGAGTTGCCGAATACGGATGCCGGCACGTTCGCGGCTGCAGATGATTCGCGCCGACGCGAGGTGATTGATGCTTTTGCAAAGACCGGCGCGAAGGCGGTAATAGCGACGCGGGTGCCTGAGAACGTCACGCTGCCCGGCTGGGAGCAAGTTGGCCAGACTGATTATTATACGTTGAAGCTCAGTCAACCATGAGGCCGAAGCGCGATTGAATTGTCCTTATCCGAGGTGAAGGAGCTTAGGATGTCCGAATTTAATTTCGATTCTTTGATTGCGCCGATACTGGCCGAACGGTTTTTCTCCGAATTCTGGGAAACGAAACCGCTTCGTATCTCGAGAAAACAATGTGACTATTACGCGCCCCTGGTTTCCGGTGACGATATCGACTACATGCTCACGGTTGCATGTCTACTTGATCGGGGAGGCGTGGATGTGATTCACGATTCTAAAAGTAGCGAAGGAGCGAGCGAAGGACCTGCGGCGGCGGTTTATCAAGCTTACCGGCGCGGCGCGTCGGTCAGAATTCGTGGAGTCAATCGTTATTGGAAACCCCTCTGGAATCTCTGCATGCGAACTCAGGAGCTGTTCGCTTTTCCTATCTGGGCGAACCTTTACTGTACTCCGGCAAACTCGCACGCCCTCGATCGACATTACGACCTTCACGATACCGCGATTCTACAGATAGCCGGCCGTAAGAACTGGCGCGTATTTGGATCGCCAATCGAGCTTCCGCTCGAGCATGTGCCGCTAATGAACTTTGAAAAGTCGGGTGGCGCCATACACTACCGCGAAGGGCCGATCGTGCGCGACGTGGTTGCGGAGTATGAAGCCAACGAGCCGCTCGACGAGTTTGTACTCGAGCCCGGCGATTTCTTGTATCTGCCAAGAGGATTCGTGCACGAAGCATGGTCTCCAGATTCCACTTCCGCGCATGTTACGATCGGTATTTATCCTGTTACCTGGGTCGATCTGATTTCCGTGGCACTGGGCCAGCTCGGATATAAAGATGCTCGATTGAGAAGGGCAATCCCCTTAGGTTTCCTCGGTAGGTCGACCGATCCGTCGGTCAAAAGAGAGTTTGACGAGAGGCTACAGGAATTCGCGAAGCGCGCCGATGTTACAAGGGCTGTAGAAGAGATAAACGCAAGTATTATCTGGAACCAACAAGGGCTCGGCGAAGGTTCAATTGCTCATAACGGTTCGGCAGAGGTCGATTTGGAAACCCTTGTCGAGCGCCGGCCAGGATTGCTGTGCAGGTTCGTGAAGAACGGCGATGTCGTTCGATTGACTGCTTCTCATGGAGACATTTCGTTGCCGCAACATTTCGAGCCGGCAATTCGTTTCGCGTCGGAGAATCCGAGCTTCCTTGTGAGAGACATTCCCGGCAGTTTAAGCGAGCACAGCAAGATCGCGCTCGTGCGTCGGTTAATAGATGGCGGTTTTTTCCGCGTGGCAAAACCTTCTGATTGCAACTGAAAACCTCTTGACAACCACGTCAGCCAAGCCATCACCAAGCATAGTCTCACGATTGCGTGTGCGGGCCTGGCGTTACCGAACCGAGTTGTTTTGTGCGTTGCTTCTCGCGGTCATGGGGTTGAACTTTTTATCAGTGTTGCCAAAGAAGAGCCTCACTATCGATGAGACTATCCATATACCCGCGGGTTACTACGACCTCCACCGAGAGTTTCGGATTAACATTGAGCACCCCCCGCTGGTCAAGATGCTAGCGGCGCTTCCGCTTCTCTTTACGAACACGCAGGCGCCGCTTTTGGATCCCTCGCGAAGATATTGGGACTATCACGTAGCCGAGGTTTTCTGGCAGGCTAATGAGGCGCAGTACGAACGGTTAACTTTTTGGCCACGCGTCCCGATGATTGGGATCGCGTTAATCCTCGGAGTCTTGATCTTCGTTTTTGCGCGGCACCTCTTTGGACCGCGCGCTGCAGTGTTGGCAGTAGCGCTTTATACGCTCGAACCTACCGTGCTGGCGCATGGCAGAATAGTGCAGACCGACCTTCCTTCGGCGCTCACCTATCTGTTGTTCTCCTTTGCATTGTATTTCTATTTGCAAACGCCCAGCGCTCGAACTGCGTTATATGTTGGACTCAGTGCCGGGCTGGCGCTGGCGACAAAATTCTCGATGGTGGCGCTGGCGCCCTTTGTAGTTCTGCCACTGCTTGGTCTTTTCGTCTTCGCTCCCAAGCTCGGACAAAGACGCGGGTTGGTTGCGGCACAAATGGTTATCGCGATTGCAACTCTGATCGTGGTCCTTAATGCTGCGTACTTCTTTTATCACCGCCCTCCCGTGTCGTACGCCACGGTGCTTAGCGTAACGGGCGGTCTCGGGAGTGGTGACGAGGCGCCACGAGGTCTCATGGCGCAAAGCTACGTTGCCTTGCAGTACATCGTTCCCGGTGATTTCATAAATGGTCTCGTCCGAGTCTTTTTTCTCGATGCGCAAAGGTCACCGGCTGGCTTGTTGGGCACGTATGCCAAGAACGGGTGGTGGTACTACTTCCCAGTCGCTTTTTCCCTGAAAACCAGCGTTGCTTTTCTGTTCTTGTCGCTGGTTTCCACTATTTGGGCGCTTTGGATTTTTTGTCAAAGACGTGAGGAACGTCTGCTGGTTTTAATAGTGCCGCTCTTTTCTTTTGTCGCGTTATCGATGATGAGTTCGATCAATATAGGTATCAGGCACTTTCTTCCCGCCTATCCGTTCCTTTTTATTTTAAGCGGAGCATTGTTGGATTCAGTTCTCGCTTGGCGGAGATGGCGCCCACTGATGATTGCGGTGGTCTTGTTCCTGTTCTTTTGGATGAGCGTGGTCGCCGTCAGGGCGTATCCCGATTATATGACGTATATGAATCTGCTCGCGTCGCGTGGTCCGCACTGGTACTATCTGTCAGACTCAAACGTCGAGTGGGGCGATGATATAAAGGGCCTGGCGCAATATCTGCGCGAGCGCGGCGAAAACGAAGTATGCGCCGCGGCGTGGGGCTACGAAATGTTGGAGAAATATGGGATCAAGCTCTTGGGAAGCGCCCCCGACAATCCCAAGCTGTCGCCGACCCGTTATGTGGCTGTGGGGACCAGCTTCCTAAATGGTTCCGTCATTTCCAATCACAATGAATTCGCGGCCTATCGCGACCTCAAGCCCGAAAAGATCATTGGCGGATCGATTTACCTTTACCGCATAAGAGAATAAGTTTCCAAGCGGTTCTTATTCTGCGAAAATCCTGATCGCCAAAAAAATGCAGGAAAATATCTCAGCGAAAGTACCGGACAAGGCCATATCAAAAGCACGGGCTTTGATGATGTCCTACCGAATGGAAGCACTATGCGCGCTTCTGCTAACAGTGATGGCCTTGAACTTTCTTTCGGTGCTGCCCCGGAAGAGTATTACGGTTGATGACATAGTACACATCCCGGCAGGTTTCTATCACCTTCATCGGCGTTTTCGTATTAATTTTGAGCAACCGCCTTTGGTTAAGATGCTCGCTGCGTTTCCCCTTCTTCTTACCAACACGGAAATGCCCGCGATGGACCAATCGATGGGATCTTTGGACCCGCATCGAGGGTTTACGCAAAACGCGCTGGCGCAGGAATTCTGGCGGGCTAATAACACGCGTTACGAAGAACTGACCTTCTGGTCTCGCGTCCCGATGATTGCCGTTGCCCTTTTACTTGGGGCCCTAATTTTCAGTTTTACGCGCCAACTGTTTGGAGCGCGCGCGGGGTTGCTTGCAGTCGCGCTTTACACACTCGAGCCTACCATCCTTGCCAACGGCCGGGTCGTGCAAACCGATGTAATTGCGAGTCTTGCTTATCTTCTACTATCTGTTGCGACCTACGTTTATCTCAAGACGCCGAAGATCAAGACTGCTGCTTTCATTGGATTGACGGTTGGGCTGGCGCTGGTTTCCAAGTTCTCGATGCTGGCGCTGGCGCCCCTGGCGATTCTTGCCCAGATTGGGCTCTTCACGTTCGCGCCGAAGTTTGGCCAAAGGCGATCGGCGATTGCTCTACATGTCCTGCTGTCTTGCGCCTTAGCGATAATCGTCGTAAATGCGGCCTACCTGTTTCACCGCGGGCCGCCGGAGCCATTCAGCACCTTTCTTGGTTTGAGGGACGATGTGACGGCGAGTATGGAAGTAGCCCCACAGGTCGAGGCGGCGGCTTACAGCGCAGCGCAACGAATCTTTTCTCCCGAGTACGTCAACGGTGTTCTTTTTCAGATGGCCCACAATCGTCACGGGAATACTGCCAGTCTGCTGGGAATGTACAGTCAATACGGGTGGTGGTATTACTTTCCAATCGCGTTTGCGTTAAAGACCACTATTCCTTTTCTGTTGCTCTCCGTGGCCTCGATAGCGTGGGCCTTATGGCGTTTCTATAAAAAGCGCGAAAGACAACTGTTGGTGATGTTGCTTCCGTTCTTTGCCTTCACAGCGCTCTCGATGATGGGTTCGATCAACATTGGGATCCGTCACTTTCTTCCGGCTTATCCATTCCTCTTCATTTTGAGTGGTGCACTCCTTGACTTTGTACTGAGGCGCCGACAAAAACCCTTGTTGATAATGACAGTAGTGATCGCCTTGTTTGGATGGATGGGAATTGAAACCATCAGGGCGTTTCCCGATTACATCCCTTATATGAACGAACTGGCATCAAGATCGCCCCATTGGTATTATCTTTCCGACTCGAATGTCGAGTGGGGCGACGACGTAAAGAGCCTGGCGCTGTACCTGCAGGAGAAAGGCGAACAGAGCGTCAGCGCTGCGATCATGGCGCACCCGGTCCTGGAAAGCTACGGCATTGAAGCGATTAACGCTCCGGCTGACGCATCGAGGGCAAAGACGCGATACGTAGCGATCGGCGCCAGCCACCTCAACGGCTCGACCGTTGGGTCTGAACAGACGGGTTCCACCTCGTTGTCTCGAAGCGCCAGGATCAATTACTTCGCCGATTATCGGCAACGCCAACCGGAAATAATCTTCGGAAATTCGATCTACCTCTATCGAGCGAAGGAATGAGCCGATGGCAAAAAGATGGGCCCCGAAAGCACCTTAATCATCATCCCGACCTATAACGAGCGCGAGAACATTTCGCCTCTGATCGAACAAATCCTGGCTATCGTTCCCAATGTCGATGTTCTGGTCGTAGACGACAACTCTCCTGACGGAACCGCAGACGAAGTCATGCAGGTGTTTGAGGCGGACCCCCGGTGTTCCGTTCTGCGACGGAAAGGTCCACGCGGTTTTGGTCGCAGCTCAGTAGATGGTTATCGATATGCGCTCGGGCGCGAATATGCTCGGCTCGTTCAGATGGATGCTGATTTCTCGCACGATCCCAGGTCTTTGCCGGAACTTATCGACACCAGCGCCAGCTTCGACATGGTGATCGGTTCGCGCTATTGTCAGGGAGGCGGCACGCGTAACTGGGCTTGGCACCGGCGCCTGCTCAGTCGCTTTGCGAACCGATATGTGTCACTGATCACGGGCATGAAGATTACGGACTCTACCAGTGGCTTTCGTTGCTATACGCGCCGCGCGCTGGAGACTATTCTCGAAACCCCGATCGATGCGGAAGGCTATTCCATTCAAGTGGAAGTGACTCATCGCGCCCACCGAGCGGGCCTCCGCATAGCCGAGGTGCCAATTATTTTCGTTGAGCGGCGCGAGGGGACCTCCAAGATGTCCTGGAAGGTAATCTTCGAATCCATATTCGTGCCGTGGCGGCTGCGTTTTCGACCGGGCATGAG
>Ga0209577_10001217_pt1 | contig 25699 bp, 22 predicted proteins | sample GraSoiAngelo_109_FD_185874 | JGI IMG/M metagenome (GOLD analysis project Ga0209577, IMG submission 185874) | Grasslands soil microbial communities from the Angelo Coastal Reserve, California, USA - 14_0903_12_20cm (SPAdes) (version 2) | ecosystem: Environmental > Terrestrial > Soil > Grasslands...
GACCAGCATTCCCAAGCAGAGCGCGACGAAGCGAAACATGGTCTGGATTTATAACAGAATGGCGATGGGAGGGCAGCAGGTATGTTATTGATTTCACGGCCGGCTGGAGTTCTGGCGAACCACAACAGCTTCCTCTATGCTTTTTTCGGGGTGTGATTCATAGGATTGGCCGGTAATAATCGGCAAACCGGAAGGAACTCAATCACTTCTTGTTTGTACGAGTCGGGAGCTGGCGAAACTCACTGCGAAGACCATCGAGCGCCGTAGTAGTTGCAATTAAGTTGCAACTTATACCCGACTAAATTAATCTTATTGTACGCATAAACAAGGAGGATTCGTTGGCACGTTGCGCCGTTCTTGCGTCACTACTCTGCTGCAGCACGATTTTTTTGGCGCCTGCAGTAGTCAGCGGCCAAGAAAGCCCTTATTTTGTTGCTTACGACCACTACTTGGAAGAGCCGGGTAGCCTCGAGGTCGAATACTTCTCCACCTTCGGTACGCAACGCGCCGGCGACAACTTCCACGCCTTCTGGACCGAACTCGAATACGGTGTCACCGCGTCGTGGACCACTGAGTTTTATCTCGAAGGCCAATCCACTTTCGGCCAAAGCACTGTCTTCACGGGCCTGCGCTGGGAGAATCGCGTGCGCCCGCTCAAGTACGAACACTTCATCAATCCCATTCTCTACCTTGAGTATGAGAAGAAAAGCGGCGCCGACAAAATCCTGAAGGAAGTCGAAGGCCATGACGTCGAATCCGATTTCCTCGTTCCCAACGCTCTGGCCCGCAAAGAACACGATCAAGAAATGGAGCTGAAGCTCATTCTGTCCAGCACCGTCAAAGGCTGGAACTTCACCGAAAACACGCTGGCCGCCAAGAATCTCTCCAACAACCCGTGGGAGTTTGGTTACGCGCTCGGCGCCAGTCGGCCGCTCGCGCTAAAAGCATCGGGAAACCGCTGCAATTTCTGTCGCGAAAATTTCTTCGTCGGTGTGGAAATGTATGGTGGCCTCGGCGACCGCCATCATTTCGGCTTGAAGGAGACATCTCACTATTTGGCGCCAGCGCTGTCGTGGAGTCTCCGTTCTGGTTGGAGCTTCCGCTTCTCGCAAGGTTTCGGCCTGAACGACAATAGCCACCGCCTGGTCACGCGCTGGGGCGTCTCCCGCGAAATTTCCGGTTTTGGCGAGATGGTCTCGCGAGCCTTTCGGAGGCGCCAGTGAAGGCCAGGCTCGCAGCTCTGGGTCTCTGCGCCGTTCTAGTGGTAGCCTCGCTCGCGTTTGCTCAGCAGGGCAAATCAGTCGCAGGAAGTCGCAGCGCGGAGCGGACGCCAAGAAACGACGCATCCGTTTACTCCGAGTTGGCCAAAGCACCCGAAAAAGCACGGCTCAGGCCCAATCCGCTATCGCAAGATCTCACCGCAATCGCCGCCGGTCGCCTCTTGTTTGAAAGGCATTGTGCCGAGTGCCACGGCGACTCCGCCGAAGGGAAGAAAGGACCGAGCCTCCGCGCCGAAGAAGTCCAGAACGCCACGCCCGGAGCCCTTTTCTGGATTCTCACCAACGGCGTCGTCCGCCGCGGCATGCCCGTGTGGTCTCGGTTGCCGGAACCTCAGCGTTGGCAATTGGTCGCCTACATCCAGTCCTTGGCTGTCAAGAACATTTCAAGAACATTTGAATCGAGAGTAAAGTGCATCAGTGTCACCCAGAAGGAAAAGGCAGCCCGCTTTCGCGCTCTCCATGACGGTCCGGGAGTATTCGTCATTCCGAATCCATGGGACGTGGCTTCCACTCGCATTCTCGCCGGGCTTGGCTTTGAGGCGCTCGCAACGTCGAGTGCTGCTTCGGCCTGCGTCCTAGGTCTGAGGGACGGTGGGCTGACCCGGGGATCAGGCGCTTGCGCACGCGCGCATGATTGTGAACGCGACGGACTTGCCAGTATCAGCTGATTTAGAGAGAGGGTTCGGCGATGCACCGGACACGGTCGCCGAAACCGTTCGGCTCGCGGCCGATGCCGGCTTGGTGGGATGCACTATCGAGGATACGATCGGCAATCGTGATAGCCCTCTTTACGATTTCAGCCTCGCAGTCGAACGAATTGCTGCCGGCGCGCAGGCAGCCCGTGCACTCGGCTTCTCGTTTATTCTGACTGCGCGAGCGCACAACCTCATGTACGCCAATCCGAGCCTGGGTGAGACAGTCAATCGCCTTCAGGCCTTTGAACGAGCCGGAGCTGTGCCCTTCGCCCCCGGGCTTCCTGATCTCGACGCTGTGCACGCGGTTTGTAGCGCACTATCAAAACCAGTGAATTTTATGGTGGGACTTAAAGAGAAATCCTTTTCTGTCGCTGAACTCGCCGGTGCTTATTTGTGGTAGCGGATTGTGCTCAGGCCATTGGGGCGCGAGGCGACAGTTTCGCGATCGGTGAGCTGAGTGATGCGGTTTGTCTAAGCGTCATCATCCAAAAGAATCTGGGATGTTTTGGCGACGGTGGTGCGGTTTATTCCTCGACCAGAAACGCCGCAAGAAGTCCGACGCCACGTACAAAAACTACAAGCACATTCTCGGCGAGTTCGTGGATCAACTCCCTGCCTCCGTTCGCTTCATCGATCAGGTCAACGCCGATGTGCTCGACTCCCACATGCGGTACCTCGAAAGCGAGAAAGCCGCGCCGAAAACGATCAGCAACAAAATGATGGTCGTAAGTTTCATGCTGAAAGCCGCTGGCGTTGCCACACCGTCGAAAATGATGGAACTGCCAACGGTCGAAGAGGAAATTCCCGAACCGTACACACGCGAAGACCTCCAGGCATTGTTCAAGGCGATGACACCCGAGGAGCGGGTCCGTTACACGTTCTTCCTCGACACGGCTTGCCGCGAAAAGGAGGTAGCACACGCGCAGTGGGCCGACCTCATCGACGGGAAATATTGGGTCCGCAAAAAGACGTTTAAGGCTCGCGGCGGCAAAGAAAGGCAGTTCTCGCCAAAGTCCCACGAGACGCGGCTGATTCCGCTGACCCGCGAGCTTATGGACATGCTCAACGCCCGGAGGAAGAGTTCGAAGAGCCAGCGGATTTTTCCGAATGAGTGGGGCGATCCTGAAGGGCACTTCCTGCGGAAGTTCAAAGCAGTCGCAAAGGAAGCGGGCCTAAACTGCGGAGAATGCGAAACAACCATTTCGGAGGGACGCTTCACCAAGCATCCAGCCGAGGTGTCGTGCCTGACGCGCCCTGTTTGCGAGAAGCATTACCTTCACCGACTGCGGAAGACCTGCGCCACGTTCTGGCACGAGAAGCACATTCCGATCCGCACCATCCAATCCTGGCTCGGCCACAAAAGCCTGGAAACGACTCAGAAATACTACGTGGCGTCGGCGATCCCTCGAATCGTGCCACCACCATGCTCGTACTCGCGTCGAATCTGCTCAAATAGCTCCACCTTGGTTCTCCTATCCACCCGGTCCTCCCTTGGGGCGGTTAGGCCCGAAGCAGAGTCCAGGGTATATGGTTTTCAGTAGGGTGGGGCCAAATCAAAGTATCGAATGGGGCCAATTCAGAGTATCGAAATCAACTAGGACTAAAAGCGGAGGACAGCCCGTGGTGCCGCGAGTCTCAGCTGTAGGTCTCCAGAGGCGAAGGCCCAATCTCAAACTGCAACGACGGTTTGAGAAACGCACCGTTGAGGCAGAGAGCAGAACTGAAGGCGACCTGAGGTTCATTTTAGTGGATATGCCAGCAAGCCACATAGAATCATAGAGTTACGTGGGAATGGTACGAGTGGTAACTTTATGGAATAGCGCCCTAAGGGTCCCTGGCAATGGGTAAGCCACCTGCAACATTTTCGCGGATGTAGAAGTGCGGCCTGTGGGGCGCTTGCGGTCCCCGTTTCGCACCATTCAAATTCTGGGGGACCTACTCATGTTCAGCTCGCGTTCCCGTAAGAGCTTCCTCGGAGCCCTCTTTCTGACCGGACTCCTGTCTTGGGTCGCAATCGGCCACGCGCAAGACTCCGGCCGAAGAATCACAAAGAAAGTTACACCTCCATACCCGTCCATCTTGAAATCCAAGGGAATAGGCGGAGTGGTTCGTCTAAAAGTGTTCGTAAAGCCGGATGGCTCCGTGAGAGATACAGAAGTGCTTGGCGGCAATCCCATTTTGGCGGAGAGCGCTCAAAAGGCAGTCCTTCAATGGAAGTTCACGCCAGCAAGTTCAGAGACCAAGGTGGAAGTCTCTGTAGTCTTCGACCCGCACTCCGAAAACTAACCCAAAGCCGCACCAACCAGCTTTGTCAGATTCGCGTTTGGAATCAATCCCAAAACAAGCCGGGGCATCCTTCCACTCTGGGAAGAATGCCCGGGAAGATGCCACGTTCTAGCTGGCATGTAAGACCGAGTGATTAGAATTTAAGCTGGAGCGACATCTGAAGGATGCGCGCCTGTGATACCGTGCTGGTGCTTTGCCCAAACTGCAGGCTGTTGATGTTCTGATCTCCCATGAAAAATACAGGGTGATTCAAGACATTGAAGGCTTCCGTTCGGAACGTCAGTTTCAGCTTTTCCGTCAGGCCGAAATCCTTCCTTGCCGAAAGGTCCCAATCGAAGTACGCGGGACCATTGAACGCATCCAACTGGAGATTGCCGACCTGGCCAGGCTGCGGGTTGCAAAAGCCACCCGTCACTGCTGGCACACAGCTTAGCTGAGCTTGACTGGGAACACCGCTGCCATCAGGACTGATTAGGTTGGGGTTAATCCCATACACAATACCACCCGGCTGCACAAACACTCCCAAGTCGCTGCTGATCTGCTGATGGGTGAGCGTCGCGATGGCTGTATCGCGTAAGGAGCGACTCCCGCCCCGGTTAAACGAGGGCCACTGCGAAAGGATCGAGAAGGGACTGCCACTCTGCCATGTAAGCACGGATGCGGTCTGCCATCCGTTGACAATAAGGCCAAGCCCTCTGTTGCTTGTGTTGAGCAGCCTATGTCCTTTGCCGATTGGCAAGTCATAAGTAAGGTTCGCCTTGAAGGCGTGCGTGATGTCAAAGGAAGCCCGTCCCTTTTCAAGGAACGGACGCGCATTATCCAAATACGGCTGGAACCGTGTCTGGTCATTGTTCGTTCCTGTGCCGTAATCCGTCATCACTTTGCTGAACACGTAGTTCGCCTGGAAGTACAACCCGCTGTTCAGCCGGCGCCGAAGTTCTACGACTCCCGCGTGATACATGGAAAACGAACTGTTCTTTAACAAGTCGCCGCCCATGATGAAAGGATTCGGAAACAGCGTCACGGGATTGTTAAATCCTGGGCCTGGATTATTGCCTGTATCCCACTCCTGCGCATGGTAATCCGCTTCGAGTGCTCCGATTTGACCAACTCTGATGAGATTCACGAACTGCGGCTGGAAGAACTGGCTGTTGAATGGGTCATGGCTGTCAATTCCACCGCTAGCAAAAAGTAGCGGAAAAACGGTGAGCGGCTGGCTACCTGGCCCATTATAAAGCGGATCAAAGGTGCCGTTAGCCGCCAGAGAAAGGAAGCCGTTGGATCGGGCACTACCGAAGTCCGCTAGGAATCCATTCTTGGTGAAATCAAGTTGATTGACGTCTATGGCGCGGAACAAACCCACGCCATGATTGCCGACGTATCCGATGGTCAGCGAAGTATTCCAGCCAAGATCTCGCTGAACGCTCAGGTTCCATTGCTCGACGTAAGGTGTGCGAATGTGCGGATCGATTGCGTATCCAGCCAAGGCTCCTACAGCTATGTTGTTTGCGTTCGTCTGGAAATCGATGGGCACTTGGAAGGGCGGAGGAGTGAGCCCTTGTCCATTCAAGCCGCTTACCGTGAAGCCCGTCAAATTGAATGCTTCGGGACTTGAACTCAGCCCAGAATTGCCGGCAGCTGCGTTACCTGCAGCGGTGAAGAAGGCGTCGTTCACGTAATTCATGCTGAATCCCGCGCGAACGGCCGTCTTCCCATTGCCCTGCGGGTCCCATGCTAACCCAACGTTGGGAGCAAATTGCGTCTTGCGAGCATTGTAAAGGGGTCTCTTGCTTGGCCCCCCGGCGAAATCGACTGTGGCGTTGCCAAGCAGTGTCTGCGCGACGGTTTGCCCCGAAGGTATAACTGGAAGGAGGACGAGACCATTCCTTTCGTCCACCGGGGTGTAATACTCCCATCGCGTGCCGTAGCTGAATGTCAGCTTGCGGCTTACCTTCCAGCTGTCACCGAGATAAAGAGACCAGTTATTTTGCCGATAGTTGCGATTGTTCCCGGCGCCATTAACGAACCCCGAGGTTTGGCTCTTTACGTTAAACGTTTGGGCGACCGTGCTAACCACTCCGCCGGCACTGGCGAGCAACGCGACCGCATTGTCGAATGCGGCGCTGCCAATCGTAGTTGACCCGCTGTCAAAATCTGAAGGTTGCGGAGCGTTTGCACCATTGATCCCCAGGCCGTAGGTCGGGGTAACGCCGAAGTTGTTGTAAGCGAAAATCGTTACGCGCTGTATTTGTCCGCCAAAGGAGATGACATGATTCCTATAGACCCAACTAGCGCTGTCCCGCCAGGCCCAAGTGCGTGTCTCACGGCCTTGCGGCTCGAAATCTGGGGTTGGAAGGGTTGTCGCGAAGCCTGAGAGAAGATATCCGGGCTTTGAGAAATTCTGCGTGGTTGCGAAAATGGCAGGGGCGAGATCGAATCCAAATCGAGCTTCGTTCGTGACATTGCCGCCGGAATTCCAGCGCCAAGCGGTTGACAGGAACTTGGTTTTGTCGTCGTTGCTAACAATGGGAATCTTGTTGAAGGACGTATCGATATCCGGTCTGTCCACGACCTGCCGGTTCCAGTGGTAGCTGCCCGTAAACAAATTATGCGAGTTCAGTTGGTAGTCCGTTCGGAAACCAGCGTTGTCGAGGGTGTCGTTGGATCGCGCGTTGAATTGGTACCCCAGAGTGTTCACGCCATCTCCCGCACGATTGTTATTGGAAGTTTTTGGAAGACCCCCCAAGATGGCCGTGGTCGCAGGATCGGCGGCGAAGGAAGGATACTTGGCAAACAAATCGACGCTCTGGGGAGATCCGGAAGGCTGTCCGGTGCTCTGGTCCACTGGTTGGTAGGTAAACAGCAGTTGGGGAGTTGCCGCGGCCAGCCCCGCCTGGGCGGCCGGGCTCAGAATTGTCGTGTTGTTGGGAGTCTGTTGGCGCAACCGCAGGAGCTCATAATATCCGTAAAAGAATAGCTTGTTCTTCAGAATCGGGCCGCCGATATTTCCGCCTCCCTGGTTCTGAAGAAGGCCCGGCTTTGCTATGCCACTGGCATCATCGAACCAATTGTTCGCTGCCCAGGCATTGGAGCGGTAATACCAGAAACCCTCACCGTGATAAGCGTTTGTGCCCTTGGGTGTTACTATACTTACTTGGGAAGAGCCTCCGCCATTTTCCACGCCAGCATTTTGGTTCACAACTGTGAATTCCTGAGCCTCGCTGTTGAAAGGCAAGTTCGGAGAGAAATCCAAGCCGTTCTCGCGAATGAAATTGTCCTGCACGTTGATGCCGTCGATCGTAAGGTTCGAAAACGAAGTGCGCTGCCCGTTGATGGTCGTAGCAATCGCTCCATTTGGTCCGCTGTTTGCTACTCCTGCTTCGAGGTTGAGCAGTGCAAGAGGATTCCTGTTTAGAATAGGAAGGCTTTCGATCTGTTCCTTCTCAACGGTACTGGTAACCTCAGCGCTAGTAGTGTTTACGAGCTCTGCCCCAGCCTCCACGGTAACCATTTCAGTCGTTTCACCCACTTCGAGCGTAAGGGGCGGCACAGAATACTCCGTAGCAGCATCCAGCTTGATGTTGTTTACTACACCGGCTTTGAAAGCATCTTTGGTAACGGAAACGCGGTAATATCCGTAGTCAATACTCTTGAACTGGTACCCGCCGTTAGAACCTGTTGTGGAGGTATAGCTGAAGTTTGTGCCCACGTTTGTCAGCGTCACCGTGGCGCCGTCGATGGGTAAGCCCTGGCTATCAATGACCGTTCCCACGATGGAGCCCGTGGAAGATTGCCCACAGACCCGGCCCACGCAAAAAAACAGCAGCGCAACACACAGATGTAAAACAACCAATTTACGCATGATTCTGAAGAACCCCCTTTTGGATAACCCTTTGAAACCAGGCGCAACTGAAGGCAGGATGCAGAGTACCTGATGGAAGAAGGAACTCCCTAGAAAAAACCAGAGATTTTGTAGATTCCCGCCACGCCCTGAAAAACCCAACCGATAAGTCCCGTGCAAGACAATGGCCAGAAAACAATTACATATTCTTGTCAATTCTACGGAAATATAAGCACTTCGAGGCCGTTTCCGGCCTTTCCCGGCACCTAAACAACGCACCGCTTTGGTTAATTGGAGAAAGATATGAAGATATGGATTCTTTGTCACCCCAATGGAATTGGATCGGCGGAAGTCACAGCCGAAAGTCCACACCTCGCTTCGAAGTGGCCTAGTCTCTCGAGAAAGAACCTTATCATGCGACTCTCGCCAGAAGTATCAACATCAGTAGGAAAAAACTTCACAGTTCTAAAACGCGAGAGCAGAGGCGATATCCCCTTTGGTCCTTTCTGTAATTAGCTGATTCAAAATGGTTTAAGAAGAAATCCTAGTCTTAGCTTTCTTTGGTTCTCTTGGTGCCGCTTTCTCCTTTCCCGGTCAAATATCGAACAAAAATAGGAGGAATCCAATGCGATTCCGTACTGCACTCAGCCTGGCCATGTTGTTTGTATGCTTTACTGTAGCCTCCTGGGCGACGCCCGTGCCAGATCGGCTGTTCCCGACAAACTCGGTTCCAGTTCCCGACAACCCCTCCCAATCGGGCAAGATCGCGTCGATCGGTGACGCTGCTTTTTCACTTGAGGTCACCAACGGCCAGGAAAGAAAAACCATCGAGTTTCTGGTTGATGACGACACCAAGGTGGAAGGTAAGCTCAAAGTCGGTTCGCAGGCCACTGTGGAATATCGCTCCGCCGACGGCAAGAACATCGCAATTCATGTCGTTGTCACGCCGGCGTCGAGTTTCAAGGCACGGTAATTTGATAAGGAGAAACGGATTCTTCGAGAACGAGTAGCGAGCATTCCTTAGGGCTACATCACGGTCCACTTGGCCTAGTTCCACCGAACGAAATCTTGTCCGGGGCCAATCCTCCTCTCCTCCACTCTAGAATCTCCGCATTACTTGCGGCTCGTTAAATAGCCCCGCAGCCGGCTAACACGGCGAGGTGACAGATATTCTTCGCGATCATGGTTTTGCCCAAGCCGTTCTGGCCGACCAATACGAAGTTGCGCGCTTCGCGGATGAAGTCGAGAGCCAGATCGCTCGCCGATACGACAAGAAACTTTGGCGACGTGCTGAGCACCTTCGTAGCTGTACAGATCACGCACCATAAGAAGCCAATTGTAAAATACGCAGGCCGCGTATAGTCGGGAGGTCCCGGTCATTCGTCAGAAAAGTGGCACAGCCGGCAGCCAAGGCGGCCACAAGCTGAAGAGAGTCCGGGGTCTTGACTCCCGTTGCGGCTCTTAGCTGCGCAGCGGCGCGCAGATGATCGCGCGAAATCTCTGCAACACGAACCCCGCGACTCTGAGTGAGAAGAGCTTCATAGCGCTCGGCCAGCAGATGGTCTCCCGACCGGTAGGGAACGACCAAAACTTCCAACAAAGTAAGCGCCGACGTAACCAACTCCCTGCGTCCGTTGTCGACTTCTCTGAAAAGCGGCTCAAGCAGCGGGAGGAACTGGGGATGTTCTTCGATGAAGTAGATGAAGACGACGGTGTCCATACCCACAGGACCGCGCCCAAGATCGGCCATCAATCCCACGAGCTTCGCTCTCGCGCCACGTGTGTCGACGGGTCGACTTCCCTCCAGTGCTCTTTACCCAACCCCTTGAGATCAAGGATGGACAAAGGCTTGGGTGTTTCAAGAGCATCGCTGAGTAGATGCGTGACCTCCTGAGCGATCGATCGGTGTTGGCGCTTGGCTCGAGCCTGAAGCTTCTTGTAGAGAGCGTCGGGCAGATTCTTGATGTTGAGGACCGCCATAATCATACTCCTAAATTCCTCCATTCTGGAGGAACTCGCGCGTGGAGTCAAGGCGGTTGCTCGGGAGCGACGACACCTACGTGCAAAGGCTACAGACCGAACAGTACGCCGCCAAAACCATCGAGACCCGGATGGGCGTCATCTTCTCGATGCTGAAGGACAACAAGAAGGAAACTGGTGTTGAGTATGCGGCGCAACTCGTCAGCCTGCCGGAACCGTTGCATACGCGGCCCAAAGCCTACGCCGAGGACGAGATTCCGAAACTGTTTGGAAACCAGACGCTAATTGTTTCGGACTCCGCTTTGCATTCACAAATTTCATGGAAACACTCAGAACTTCAGCGATACCGATAGCAACGCAGCCGCAAACGCCCCCGCAGTCACAATGGCCACCGGCCCATGAGCTTTGGCGATGCCACGAACGTCATCTCCCTTATTTTTCTGCGAATACGCCAACGCTCCCAGCATGGGTGTGAGGATCATGCCTGGCCCGTGAATCCAAGCCATCGCTTTGTGAAAGCGAATCGGCCCGCGGCTTTTTGTTCCGGGCACGCGCGGTGCGCGAATCGCAAAATATGCGCTGGTAAAGTAGAAATCCGCCGTAGCCGAACCCAGAATCATGTGCACGGTCCGGTTGGTGTTGCTCGAGTTCGTCTCGCCTACACCACTCGACGTTACCAAGGCGGCAATCATCGGGATCGTCGTGATCAAGCCCAGCCGCTGATGGATTTTCAGCATGCGCGTCCGCTTATCCAGCAGCGCCTGCTCTTGGGGATTGCTTTTGGTTTCGGAGGGAGAAAAACCCAAATCCTCGAGCGAGGGAGCCTTATTGCTGGGCGGGGCGTTCGGCGCGTTATTCGTGGGAGCTTGCGGCTGTGCTTGGCGAGCCGAGGACAGTACCGAAAGCGCTGCATTGAAGGTGAGGGAAGCTCCTGCCGCCAGCGTTACCTCCCCTATTTCGGTCGCAAGCCCTTCGGCCGACACCGTAACTTCATATTCGCCCGAAGGAAGCCTTGCCAACGTGTACGTTCCCGCCAAATCAGTTTGCGCCTCCGTCGACTGGCCCGTCGCCAGACTTCTAGCCGACACCCTCGCGTTGGCCACGGCTGCTCCCGAGGAGTCCGTGACCTTCCCTGACAGCGTCGCCTCCGCCCGCTGTGCTTGCAAACAGGGAGCGAGCAAAAAAATGATCATTAGAACCGCGGCCCAGACGGCCGGCTTGGCCGTTTTCTCTCTCATTAGACTCTCCTCGTGCCCCCATTAGGTTGCCACTCGAATCGCGAACTTGCAATTCCAATCAACGATCTGCCTTTACGGATACCACGATTTCCGCCGGCGAGGTACGCATGACCTTGCAGGGATGGGAAAGGGCGGCTAGCCTGACAAACAGAGGCGGGAAGATGATCTCACCATTTCCGGGCTTCTCCGCGGAAGCTCTTCGATTTTCAGTTCAACCACACGTCGAAGTCGTGAGATTAGCCCCTTGTGGTTACCACGAAAGGCATCGCCACACCGACGAGGGAGATTGATCTGATAAAACAGCGGCTCGCAGAAGCCGAACAGGATCAGAGAGAAAGGCAGAACGGAGGTGAAATCCAAGCCGAGAAAAACAAACAAGCGCGTCGCTCACGTAACCGGAGGCAGCGGAAACATCTTTGCAGACCTGGGCCTTCCTAATCCCGAACAGGAGTTGCTCAAGGCCCAGCTTACCCTCCAGATCTACACGATCCTGAACGACAGCGGCATGACACAAGTTGAGATCGCCAAAATTCTCGGCGTGCGAAATCGCGTGGGCAACTTTTCCGTTGGACGCCTCATGGAATTTCTCTTTGCGTCAAGACATGGAAATCACCGTGTGGCCCACCAACAAGGAACATGGCGCCCTCTCAGTGGTCTGCGCGTAACGCATTGAGAGAAAGCAGGAAGGATTTGAAGTCCTTCTTGCGTGTATCCACGGGTCTCACGTAGCTTCTTTAATCAAACAGTTCTTTAGGCAGAATTCGGAGCTGCCCCGACAACTATTCGCTTGCGGCTTCGTAATGGACAGGTGCTCTAGAGCGACATGAGAATCAATAGCCATGGATTGACATATCTAAGCTCCGCCAAAAGCAAGTGGCGAATTTGTTGTAACCTGAGACTCATGGTCCTGGTTGTGAGAGGCTGTTTAGTTTGCGTTTCACTACTGCCGTCCGCGGTCCTCGCGCAAGAATGGCGATTTTATGGAGGTGATGCCGGCGGGACGCGATTCTCTTCGCTGCAACAAATTAACCGCAGCAACGTTGGAAAACTGAAACGAGCATGGACCTACCACATGGGCGAAGCAGACCGTGGTGGCAATGAGACGGACCGGCACCATGTTGCGCCATTCGAATCCACTCCGATCGTGATTGATGGCGTGTTGTACTTCTCAACGCCTTCAAACCGCGTGATCGCGCTTGATGCGGAAAGCGGCAAAGAGGTCTGGCAGTTTGATCCGCAAGCCGGGAAGGTCAGACAACGGCAATACTTCCAACACCGCGGCGTCTCCTACTGGCAGAGTGCGAACGGGGGCGACCGGAGGATTCTGTTCGGCACTTTTGATGGGCGCTTGATTGCTCTGGACACGAAAACCGGAAAACCACGCGCTGACTTTGGAAGCAATGGCACAATCAATTTGCGCACAGGAGTTGCGGACGCTTATCCCGATGCAGAATATTCCGTGACTTCTCCTCCCGCGATCTATCGTGACCTAATCATCACCGGAGCTGCCGTTCCTGAGTATCCCTCCAAGGGCCCGAGCGGCGTCGTGCGCGCTTTCGATGTCCGCTCCGGCAAGCCGGTTTGGACCTTTCACACGATTCCGCAACCAGGAGAACCAGGACACGAGACGTGGCAGGAGGATGCATGGAAGGAACGCACTGGCGCAAATGTTTGGTCCATCATGAGTGTGGATTCGGAGCGCGGATTAGTTTTTCTCCCTGTGGGGTCGGCTTCCTACGATTTCTATGGGGCGGACCGCAAAGGGATGGACCTGTTCGCCAATTCCCTGGTGGCGCTTGAAGCGGCTACCGGCAAGCTTGTCTGGCACTACCAGATGGTGCACCACGACATTTGGGATTACGACATGCCGGCGCAGCCGGTATTGATCACCGGGCGGCAAGAGGGACGAGAGATTCCCGCGGTCGCGCAAGTGACGAAGATGGGATTCGTGTTCATTCTGGATCGCCTCACGGGAAAACCGCTGTTTCCTGTAGAGGAGCGGAGGGTCCCCGAAAGCAATGTGCCCGGCGAAGCTTCCTGGCCGACGCAGCCGTTTCCGCTAAAGCCACCGCTTCTCGTGCGACAGTCTTTGAGCGAAAAGGACCTCAGTGACGTAACAAAAGATTCTCATCAGTATTGCGGGGAGCTGTTTCATTCGGCTAAGGGTCGTGGGATGTACACGCCTTACGGACTGGAGTTGACATTAGTGATGCCAGGTACTCTCGGTGGAGGAAATTGGTCCGGAGGGTCTTTTGACGAGGAGTCCGGCTATTTGTTTGTGAATGTTAACGAGCTCGGCGCTGTCGGCGCAATGCAGCCGCAAGCCGCTGACGCGCCGGAGCGGTATCGACGAGGCTCCAAAGGCGGCGAGTACGCGCGCTTTTGGGACGAAAACGAATGGCCATGCCAGAAGCCGCCTTGGGGAACACTGAATGCTGTGGACGTGAGCAAAGGCGAAATCGTCTGGAAGGTGCCGCTTGGAAGCGTCGATGAGTTAAAAGTAAAGACGGGGACTCCAAATCTCGGCGGTTCGATTGTTACCGCTGGAGGATTGGTATTTATCGGGGCGACGGCCGATAGCCGCTTTCGCGCATTTGATGCGAAAACGGGAGAAGAACTGTGGGTTACCGACCTGGAGGCCAGCGCGCACGCCACTCCGATCACTTACTTGGGCAAGAAAACCGGCAAACAGTTTGTGGTGATCGCCGCGGGAGGTGGCGGATATTTCCGAGGAAAAGTATCCGACGCTCTTGCCGCCTTTGCTCTTGCAAACAAATAGAGCAACTCCATTCGTGAATTGAAGAGAGGACCGTAACGCGATAGAGTGTGCTTCCGAGTTCGTTGGAGAAGGATGGAAAATTCAAGATGTTTCGGTCCTCGATTGCGTTGCAATTCCGCACTGCCAGTTGTGTGCGGTCCATCAGCATTCCTAGCTTTTGTTTTGGGATACTGCTGCCGCTCGCGGCGTGGAGCCAGGCAATCGCACAAACAAACGTCGTCGTGGTTCGACCAAAACCAATTCACGATGTGCTGGTAAATCCCGGAATGGGGATCACGACGTTTCAAAGATTTAACGGACAAGAACCTAATCCGCCCCTGAAATGGTCCGAAATTGGGCCGGTGACGAAACGGCCACAAGCCCCAACCAAGCCGGACTTCCCTGACACATCCGTTTCTTACTGCCGCTGGTACTGGAATGTTCTCGAACCCGAGCAAGGTAAGTTTCACTGGGAAATCGTGGATCTGGCATTGGAAGAGGCGCGAGCGCATGGACAAACGCTTGCGATTCGTCTGATGCCGTACTCGAATCAGGATCCTCTTCCAGAGTGGTATCGGAATTCGGGTGCGCGGCGGGCCAACATACCCACAGACAAAGACGGCCAGATTTGGCAACCGGATTTCAGCGATGCCCTTTACCTCAAGTATTGGGGCGAGCTTGTCGCCGAGGCCGGGAAACGCTACGACGGAAACCCTTCTCTCGATAGCGTGGACATTTCTTCCGTGGGCTACTGGGGAGAAGGCTGGAGCCCCTACATGCCCGCCTTCCCATATCAAAAGGCGCTCATTGATATCTGGCTCGCAGCTTTCCCGCGAACGACGCTCCTGATGAACTTCGACGAGCAACAGGCGCTTAGGTACGGGACGGAACATGGCGCAGGGTGGAGACTCGATTGCCTAGGAGACATGCGAACGAGCTCCACGAATCCGTATTTTCCGGCCGAAATGCTGGAGATTTATCCGCAGCAGATCGTTCGCACGGGAATTCAAGACGTTTGGCAACACAAGCCGGTTTCTCTGGAAACCTGCTACACGGTTGGCGGTTGGAAGGAGAGAGGCTACGACCTCGATTACATTCTCGAGCAAGCGCTGCGCTGGCACGTGAGCACGGTGAACATCAAATCTGCGCCCATTCCGAGCGAGTGGAAAAATCAGTTCGACGCCTTTCAAAAAAAGATCGGGTATCGCTTCAATCTGCGGCGGTTGGAATACTCGAAAGTAGTCGCTCCTGGAACCATGATGCCGGTTCATATGTGGTGGCTGAACGAGGGAGTCGCGCCGATCTACAAAGAATTCACCGTAGCCATGCAATTGAAGTCATCTCAAGCGGCGGCGCTGATTCCGGTACCCTTGGACATTCGCAAATGGCTCCCCGGCGACGGCGTATACGATGGCACCTTGTACGTGCCGGACAATCTGCCGGACGGGGATTACGACGTGCGCGTCGGAATTCTGGATCCCCGGACGGGCCAGCCCGCGATTCGCCTCGCGGTCGAAGGGCGGCAAGCGGACGGATGGTATGCCATGGGCTCGCTTACGGTGAAAGCCCAGTGATTCGAACGTGCCTCGGAGTGTTGCTGTCCGCTGTAAGCGCATTCTGGTCGCTGGCCGCGACAGACCCTCCCTCGGCGGAGTTTTTTCAAGTTTTTAAACAACCTCTTCCAAAAGGGCCCCGCATCACTCCTTACCTGAAATATCAGATGGAACAAGCTTGGAAGGAGGACGAGGCTCGCGAAAAGGCCTGGGACGCCATCCGCACCGAAGCAGCTCTCTTCGAAGTGCAACAGGAGTTGCGAGAGAAGCTTCTGCAAATGATTGGCGGCCTGCCTGCGGTCAAGTCGGATCTCCATCCGGTGATCACGGGCCGGATTCCGATGGATGGGTACACCATCGAAAAACTCGTTTTCCAAAGTTTGCCGGGCATTTATGTCACAGCGCTGGTTTACGTTCCGAACGATCAGGCGGCCAGGCATCCGGCCGTCCTCGTGCCTGCGGGCCACTCACCCGACGGAAAATCCTATTATCAGGCGCTGTGTCAAAGATTGGCAGGACGCGGGTATATCGCGATTTCCTGGGACCCCGTCGGGCAGGGTGAACGCAGCCAGTTCTGGGATGCCAAAGCTCAAAAGAGCCGCTACAACTTGATCTGCGCCGAACACGCGGTGATGGGTAACCTGGCTTACTTGGCGGGAGCAAATCTTGCGCGATGGGAAGTTTGGGACGGCATCCGCGCTGTGGATTATCTCTTGACGCGCTCCGATGTCGACGGCGAACGAATCAGCATCACCGGCACGAGCGGCGGCGGAACGCAAACGGCGCTTATTGCGGCGCTAGATCCTCGCATTAAAGTAGCCGTGCCGTCGTGTTACATCACTTCCCTGCCGATGCGCATGGCCAATCGCATTTTTGTCGACCCTGACAGCGATCCCGAGCAGGATTTATTCGGCATGATTTCGAATGGCGTGGACCATCCAGGTTTGCTGTTGATGATGTATCCCCGGCCCGTCATGGTAGCGGCCGCCGTGCTGGATTTTTTCCCGATTGAAGGAACTCGCAAAACCTTCCGAGAGATACAAAAGCTGTACGTGCGCTTCGACCACGGGGACCGCATCGCCATGGTCGAAGGCTATCACGACCATCAATTCTCAACCGAGAATCAGCAAGCCGCGCTCGACTTTCTCGGCCATTTCAACCGGATGCCCATGCGAACTGGTCTTCCACCGGTTAAGGAACTTGATCGGGAAGCCTTGCGATGCACGCGTACCGGGCAGGTCCTGCTCGACCACAGCGATGCAAGATCATTAATGGACGTGATTCGGGACTATTACGAGGAGCATAAGGCCTCAAGGACCGGATCTCTTTCCAAGGAATACTACGGGAATAAATACGGGGGCGTGAAGAACTGGGGCGTAAGCGAATATGCCGGCGTCTTGCCCCGGGCCGGCGAGATTACTTGGGAGGCTGCCGGGAGCGCGAAATCTGAAGACGTGACGATTGACCGTTATTTGCTGCGGCACGACGGGCCGCTTGAAATGCCGCTGCTGTACATTCACAAATCCGGCGGCGAACGCAAAGCAGCGTTGTGGTTTCAGGAAAATGGCAAAGCCACGGCAGAAGACTGGCCGGAGATCGAGAAACATTTGAGCCAGGGCTACGACATTATTTCATTTGATTTTCGCGGACTCGGTGAGACGCGGATGCCCTATACCGCCGTTTCGCCGGATGATCCCCTACTGGGCAAGCTGGCCTTCGACCATGCTTATGTCAATTCGATATCGGGGGTTCTGGCGAATTACGTGTATAACTCGCTTCTCACCGGACGGCCGTATTTTCTCGAGATGATGGAAGACGCGGAAATCGCCAGGCGATTTGCCACGCAGAAGCTGCATACGGACGTAGTTGCCGTCACCGCATCTGGGGATGCTTATACGCTGGCAAGCGCCATTGCGGAAACGTTGCCTGACATCCGGCTGCTGCCGGAGCCGAACAGAAAATGGAAGTGGTCTGAGATTGTGGAGCAAGAACGCGAGACTTGGCCCATTCAATATCTGCTTCCGTCCGGTGCCTACATTCCTTAAGCGAGGTTCTACTCTCTGCGGTGTCCCACACCGCAAGAACGCTTCAGTTTACAATTTCTAGGATTCCAAACCGCTCAGGCACATGAAACGTTTTGCCTTCGGGAATGATGCTCCAGGCAAGAAACTTGCGATGCTCGTCGGGACCTTTTCCCGCGGCGCGAAAGAGGTTGAGTCGCCATTGCGTGCCGGGCTGGATTTCTTTCGCGTTCATGGATGCAAGAGGTATGCGCAGTTCCGCCGTCCAGATGTGCCGGGCAGCGTCGATGCGCGTTGCGTGCTCGAAACCGGAATTCCAAGACGGGTCATTGAAAGGCTGTTTGGTCTTGTCGATTTCCAGATCAATCCATTGGTTGTTCGGAGCCACTTCAAACTCGAAGTAATGACTTACCCGTTCCGGCTGAGGATTCAAGAAAACTTCAACGACGTCGCGGTCCCAGAGTTGCCATCGTTCCGCCTTGGGATCTTCCCCTTCATAAAAGTTCAGCGAATCGTAACGACTGGAAAAGGCAAAGTAGATATGCGTCTTTGTCCAGACCGACGCCACACGAGTTGCAGCCTCCGGATAATGGAACTTCCCCGAAGCATCGTTGTCAAATTCCGCCCATTTGGCGTCCCTCCACGAAGGTTTAGACAGGTCACCATCCGGCGAGAAGTCGGCAGAAGAACGTCGCGCCTCGAGTTGCATCTTGCTGAGGTAGGCTGACTCCGGCACGGCGGCTTTGCGCGCGTGAGAAACAGTGAGGGCGGCAGACGCGGCGCCGCCCGCAACGAGCCAGAATCCAATCTTGAAAACACGCATCAGGCAATCCCCCCGCGCTTTATCCCACTTTGACAACAGAAAGTAAACGATATAGAAGAACCTACGCAAAGCAGCCGCAAGGATTCTGATGAGGAGGGTTCATGGGCACAATAGGAAGGCGGCGGTTATTAGAAAGCGCGGGAGTGTTTTTGGCGGCGCGCCAAATGTCGGTGGGAAGAGTCAGCTTGGCCCCGGCCGAGCCGGCCCCCGAGGGGCAGCCCCTGCTGCTCAAGGATTTTGAACCTCGCAGCATGCTGCACGTCCCGGAAACGAAAGTGCCACGCTCGCGCTATCCGGTGATTGACGTCCATACGCACTTGTCTTCGGTGGCCAAGCACCGTCATGGCGTGGGCTTGGGCGAGGAAATGCAATACTCTGCTACCGCCGACGAGGTGCTCCCCCTCATGGACCGGAAAAACATCCGCATGATGGTCAATCTCACCGGCGGCGTTGGGAAAGGCTTGCTTGAAGCGATTGCCAAGTTTCAGACGCCTCATCCGGATCGTTTTTTGACGTTTACGGAGCCCTGGTGGGAGCGCTCCAACCAGCCGGGATACAGTCAATTTCAAGCCGACGAGATTGCCCGTGCGCACAAGGCAGGGGCACGCGGATTGAAAGTCCTGAAGACCTTGGGACTGTACTTGCGGGAGAACATCTCGACCGGGCCGCTCGTCAAAGTGGATGACAAGCGCTTCGATGCCATGTGGGAAGTGTGCGGGTCGTTGGGCATTCCTGTAGCAATCCACGTTTCTGATCCGGAAGCTTTCTTTCTGCCTATCGACCGTTTCAACGAACGCTTCGAGGAATTGAACAATCATCCGGATTGGTCATTCTATGGTGGCGATTTTCCCAGTAATGCCGAGCTGTTGGAGGCACGCAACCGTGTCCTGGCCCGGCATCCCCAAACGCAGTTCATTGTTCTTCACGTGGGTAATGACGCCGAAAATCTTCCTTATGTCGGAGAGTGCATGGATCGCTTTCCCAATATGTACGTAGAGATGGGCGCCCGCATCGGAGAGCTTGGCCGCCAGCCGCGCATGGCGAAAAAGTTCTTTGAAAAATATCAGGATCGCATCCTATTCGGCACAGACGCGGTTCCTCACGGGAAGGACACGCCGCAGCAAATTTTCACAGACAAACTGTACGAAATCTATTACCGCTTTCTTGAGACCGAAGATGAATACTTTGATTACGCGCCTGCCCCGGTGCCGCCTCAGGGACGCTGGCGGATTTATGGCCTGGGATTGACGGAGGAAATCCTCAAAAAGGTGTACTACGAAAATGCTGCTCGCGTTTTGCAAGTCAAAATCTGAAGGGTCTTCTAGGGAAAAAGGGACAAAAGGATTGACAGGACAGGGGGATTCTGCCAAGAAAGGAAGCGAAATAAATGGTAAGGAAAGCTAAGGAAAGTAATAATGCCTTTCCTTCTCCAAATCTTACTGATGGTTTCTCTTCTGGCCGCCAATGGCCATGGCGATGCACCTCGTCCCGGTAATTTCAAAGTGATTGGGCCCGGGGGCGGGGGAGCAATGTTCCATCCAACCGTCAGCCCTCACGACCTGAATACGGTTCTAGTCGCTTGCGACATGACGGGAGCGTATATCACCCACGATGGCGGCAAGTCTTGGCGCATGTTCAATTTACGCGGAGTAGTGCAGTTTTTTGTTTTTGACCCGCTGGAAAAGAAGGTCATCTACGCGCAGGCCAGCGGCTTATGGCGCAGCGACGATAACGGGGAGACGTGGAACTTGGTTTATCCAAAGCCCTCTTCCATCAAAAGCATCCATATGAGCTCCGACCATTCCGACGAAGAAATCATCGCGGAGCCCAATCCGCTCGGTCGAATCACTGCTATGGCCATCGATCCCGCCGATTCCAAGGTTCTCTATGTAACCGCAGGCGACAGAAAAAAAGGGACGTCCGCGCTGTTTGTTTCCCGAGATGCCGGACAAAACTGGACGAAAGAGGCGGATTTGCCGGAACTGGCCAGCAGAGTATGGGTAAATCCAAGCTCGCCGCGCGATGGGCGCACGCTTCTCTTAGCCGGTTCGCATTTCATGGCCACAAAGACATCATCGGGAGTGCAAAAGATTCCGGCACCTCCCGCAAAGACGCTCAGCGATATCTCCGCGGGATTCACCAAGGACGGGAAGCCGATCATTTATGCGATTGGTGACGCATCGGCATTTGTATCCGACAACGAAGGGAGAACTTGGCGGGAAGTAAGTTGGGGACAAAGCAATGGAAAAATGCGCGCCATCGCAACGAGCTTGCACAATCCCGATACCGCTTATGTGTCCTACGGCGACTTGCAAGAAGGCGGAACCAAATCGCTGGGAGTCGCCAAAACGACAGATGCAGGACAGACCTGGAGCCTGGTTTGGAAGGAAGACAGCAGCCCAGCGGGTAAGGCTGGCGCCAACATTCACGACGCATGGATTACAGAACGATTTGGCACAAGCTGGGGAGAGAACCCTCTGGCGCTGACCGTTGCCGACCAGGACGCCAAGGTGAGTTACGGGACAGACTTCGGCAGAACGATGCAGACGACCGATGGGGGCGCAAATTGGGTCGCCGTGTATTCGCGAAGATTCGGAGAAAAGGGGTGGGTCAGCACGGGACTTGATGTCACCACCACCTACGGCTACCATTTCGACCCGTTTGATCCCCGTCGGCAGTTTATCTCCACAACGGATATCGGCCTTTTTCGCAGCGAAGACGGTGGACAGTCCTGGTTGAGTTCCACGCAGGGCGTACCGAAGGATTGGATGAATACGACGTATTGGATCGTATTTGACCCCACGGTCAAGGGTCGCGTGTGGAGTGTGAACAGTTGGACGCATGATTTGCCGCGTCCAAAGATGTGGAGGAGACAAGGGATTGGAAACTATCGCGGCGGAGTTTGCCGCAGCGAGGACGGCGGAAGAACCTGGACAAAATCCAATGCCGGGATGGAGCAGACCGCCGCCACACACATTCTCCTCGATCCCACCAGCCCTGCCGATGCCCGTGTCCTCTATGTTGCGGGTTTCGGCCGTGGCGTCTACAAAAGTACGGACGGCGGAAAGAGCTGGACGCTGAAAAATGCAGGTATCACGCAGAAGGAACCGTTTGCCTGGAGAATCGTGAGAGCCTCCAAAGGCACGCTTTATGTTCTTCTGGCGCGCCGTTCCGAAGACGGAAGTATCGGGAATGACGGCGACGGCGTGATTTACAAATCCATGGACGGAGCGGAAAGCTGGACGCCGGTAGCCATGCCTCAAGGAAGTAATGGCCCGAATGGTTTAGCTGTTGATCCTCAGGATCCGAGCCGTCTCTATCTTGCAGCGTGGGCCAGAGACAAAGGGGAGCACGGCGATGGTGGCGGCGTCTTCCTGTCGGAAGATGCTGGCAAGACTTGGAAACAGGTTTTAGATCGCGACCGTCACGTTTATGACGTCACGATTGATCCGCGCGATGCAAACATTCTTTATGCTGCGGGATTCGAATCCTCCGCTTGGAGATCCACAGACCGCGGGGAGACTTGGACGCGCATACCTGGTTTTAACTTTAAGTGGGGACACCGCGTCATTCCTGATCCGCAAGACTCGAAGATGGTTTACATCACGACTTTCGGCGGCAGCGTTTGGCACGGCTCCGTGGACGGAGAGGATCGCCCCCTCGATATTATGACCCCGCAACTGCAACCCGGACGTTAGCCTCGAGATTTAGTAGCCGGAAGGAAGCAGAAAGATTGTATGGACAGCGATCCCCTGTTGACAGAGGCGGAGTGGCAACGAACCTTGGCAAGAGAGCAAGCCAAGGCCGCGGAGTTGTTTGGGCGATCGGAGGAAGAGCAACGACGGCTGGGCTATTTCCACACGCTTCGAGAGATCTGCCAGCAGCCGGGGACATGGCCCTGCACCGGTGAGCGATTGATCGCTTCGCGAGACTTCCTGCGAGAAGATTTGAAGGGGATTCAAAGCCTTGCGCTCACCGGTTCCGGCAGCTCGGAGTATGCAGGGGAGTGCGTCTGCTTAGCCTTGAAAAATGAATTGGGCATACCCGCGGAATCGGTCAGTGGCGGCGCGCTACTGATGTACGGCGGGAAAGCTCTTCCTCCCGGCCGCCCCGGATTGCTAGTTTCTTTGGCAAGGTCTGGCGACAGTCCGGAAAGTAGCGGCGTTGTTGAATTGCTGCTGGGCATGGAGCCCCAAATTCGGCACGTCGTCGTCACGTGCAACGAGCAAGGCCGGTTAGCCAAGGCGGGGCCTGATAACAAGAACATACGGGTGATTGCCCTTCCGAGCGAAACGCTAGACAAGAGCTTGGTCATGACCAGCAGCTTCACCAACCTCCTGCTGGCTGTACGGTTCATCGGCATGCTCGAACGGCCGGAGAAATATCGAACTCTGTGTGCGAGGCTAAGCCAAATAACGAGTGACCTGCTGCTGTCGAAATTCGACATGCTGGCAAAGATTGCCGCGGCGGACTTCCGACGTGTTGTGTTTCTTGGGAGCGGATCGCGATTTGCGGCGTCGCGCGAGGCCGCCTTGAAAATGCTGGAACTTACGGCCGGCCGTGTCACAACAGTTTGCGAAACGTACCTGGGCTTCCGTCATGGCCCCATGAGTTGCGCGCACGACGACACGGTAATTGTTTGTCTCTTATCGTGTGACCGTACGATTCGCGCGTATGAATTGGACCTATTGCGCGAACTGGATCGAAAGAGGCTTGGATCCTTTAAAGTCATCGTCGGTGAGAACATTCCAGATTCTGCAGTGCGAGATCGCGACACCGCCATCGAATGCCCCGGACTCGGCGAGCTCGGCGAGGACGATGACTGCACGGTGCACGTTGTAGTGGCGCAGCTTCTGGCTTTTTTCCGCTGCCTCGAAGAAGGACTGTTGCCCGATTCGCCGTCCGCGGAAGGAATCATCAACCGAGTGGTGGAAAAATTCCCCCTGCATGCCCCTTCGTGAATGAATTCTTGGAAAAAGAAGGCAGGACCACGACATTGAGTTCGAAGCCAAGCGTGCCAAATAGCCAGCCGCAGATGTGCTTGAAGCGATTCCAGCGGGCGCCTCTCTGCGGTCCGAGGGCGCGGCTATTGGCGTTCTCATTCCTCGTCTCGCTCGTCAATTCAATTCCAACCCATGGCCAGGTTCGCGTATGGGAAGGAATTCTGAATCTCCCAACGTATGAGGAAGGGGCGCCGGATCCCAATCCTCCTTTCGATCAATTCGCGACCGGCCGCTTCAACTATCCATATACGCTGCGGAATGAAATCACCAACACCCGGACGGAACACGCGTGGCGTGCCGTTTATCTCGAGAACGAGTACTTGAAATGTTCCGTGCTGCCGGATATTGGCGGCCATCTCTACACCTGCATCGACAAAATCAGCGGCCAGCCGATGTTTTATGCCAATCCTTCCATCAAAAAAGCGCGGATTGGATATCGGGGAGCGTGGGCTGCCTTTGGTGTCGAGTTCAACTTTCCTGTTTCGCATAATTGGGTCTCGATGTCGCCCGTCGATTACGCCTACGCCGAGCACACCGACGGCAGCGCGTCTGTCACCGTGGGCAACATCGACAGAGTCTACGAGATGGAATGGACCGTGGAACTGACTTTGCGCCCGGGCTCCACAATTCTGGAGCAGCACACAACGCTCAGCAATCGCAGCCACGTTCGCCGGCGGTTTTATTGGTGGAACAACGCGGGCGTCCAGGTTTGGGACGATTCGCGCATTGAATACCCTATGCGCTTTGCCGCCGCTCATGGATTTGCCGAGGTGCAGCGATGGCCGGTCGATGCGCAAGGCAAGGATCTGAGCGTCATTCGCAACCAGACGGATGGACCCGTATCCTTATTCGTCCACGGGAGCCGGGAAGATTTCATGGCCGTCTGGAATCCCCATACCAACACCGGCACCGCGCATTTCTCCCTGTATCGTGAGGTTCCCGCAAAAAAGATCTGGTCCTGGGGCGTGGACGCCGACGGGCTCGATTGGCGAAAGGCTCTCTCGGATAACGAGAGCGCCTACGTCGAGCTGCAAGCGGGTCTCTTCCGGAACCAGGAGACGTATGCTTTCCTGCAACCACGGCAAGCGATTTCTTTCACAGAGTATTGGATGCCTGTCCGCGACACGGGCGGCATCTCGCGTGCCAACCTTGCGGGCGTGGTCCATTTGCAGCGAAACAGCGGCATCTTGTCCGTCGCGCTCAATGCCAATCGAAAAATACCTGCGGCGACGATCACGGTTCTCAATGAGACTACCTCCTTGCTAACGGAAACAGCGGATTTGGCACCTGAGCGAATCTGGAAAAAAGAAGTTCCGATTCCCAACGGGACAAAAAATCTTACGTTCGAACTCAAGGGCAGCGATGGCGCCGCACTCTTGAGGCACACCGACGGTCAGTATGACTGGGTGGCGGAATCCCAAATCAAGCTCGGCCCGCAGGCTTCGTACAAGATACCGGAAGAGAGTAGGAGAACTGCGGACGACTGGCTTCAGCTTGGAAAAGACCAGGAGCTCAACGGCAACCTCCTCGCGGCGCAGGGAACGTATCAGAAGGCGCTGCTGAAATTTCCGGAGAGCTTTGAGCTGCTAAAGGCCGCGGGACGTCTTGAGGCCAGCCTGAATCGCTTTGACGAAGCCCTTCCCCGCCTCATTGCGGTGCATGACCGGAATACGAGCGACACGGAAATCTCCTACTACTTGGGTATCGCTTATGAGGGACTCGAGCGGAACGACGATGCCGCGGACGCTTACCGGCAAGCTCTGCTGCTACCTGACTTTCGCACTGCGGCCGCGATGCGACTTGCGGAAGTGCAGGCTCGCGCAGATAAATTAGAACGGGCCCGAGAATTACTGGCACAAACTCTGCAGCTTGCTCCCGAGGATGTTCGCGCCGCGGAAGAACTGACAGCGATTCTGAATGCCCTTGGAAAAACGAAAGAAGCAGAAACCCTGGCAAACGGGCGCCTTGCTCGCTTTCCCTTGAGCAATTTTCTCCGCGAAGAGCTTGGAACTGCAGACCTGGCGCATTTGGCCGGCGACCCTTACCGGGTGTTGAACATCGCTTACGAGTACGCGCGCCTGGGACTCTATCGAAAGGCTCTGGAAGTTCTCAGTCGGGAGTATCCGAGCGTAAAAGCCGATCAAGCTGAACCTGGCTCGGTTGTGCCCCAGAATCATCCGCTGATCCTCTACTTTCGCGGCTATTGCCGCGAGAAGCTTGC
>Ga0209577_10001218_pt1 | contig 25697 bp, 19 predicted proteins | sample GraSoiAngelo_109_FD_185874 | JGI IMG/M metagenome (GOLD analysis project Ga0209577, IMG submission 185874) | Grasslands soil microbial communities from the Angelo Coastal Reserve, California, USA - 14_0903_12_20cm (SPAdes) (version 2) | ecosystem: Environmental > Terrestrial > Soil > Grasslands...
TCCGCAATGCGTCCTCGAGCGGCAGCTGCTTCTCCCGCGTCAGCCGCTCACGTAGCGACTCGCCCTCGACGTACGGCATGACGTAGTAAAGGAAGCCCGCGGCCTCGCCCGAATCGTACAGCGGCAGGATGTGTGGGTGGGCGAGGCCGGCGACGGTCTCGATCTCGCCGAGGAACCGGTCGGCCCCGAGCGCCACGGCGAGCTCCGGGCGGAGCACCTTGATGGCAACAGCGCGGCGGTGCTTCAGATCCTGGGCGAGGAAGACGACCGCCATCCCTCCCTGGCCAAGCTCCCGTTCGATCGCGTAGCGCTCGACGAAGGCGGCCTGGAGGTGGACGAGGAGATCGGTCATATCGGCTCGCGCTGGAGACCCAGCGCCCTACCTAAGAGTACAGTGTCCGCAGGGCGCGAACCAGACAACCGGGCAGATGCGGGAGCACATACAACTCCGAGGCCGCGGAGTACCGCGGGGAGCAGCACGTGGCTAAGTTAGGACCGCGCCACCGTAGCTCAGTGGTAGAGCTCTCGATTCGTAATCGAGCGGTCGTCGGTTCAAATCCGACCGGTGGCTCCTGACCTGTCGCTGTGATTGACACCCCCTCCGACCAGGGATAGTGTAGATACTGTCCCGCCCAAGGCTCGAAATCCATGACCGCGCAGCCGCCCCGCCCGTCCGTGCCCCGCTCGTCCTTCGCCGCGGCGCTCAAGGACTACACCTTCATCCGACCGGGCATCGCGGTCTCGATCAGCGCGGCCTGCCTCATCGCCGCCCTGGTCATCGGGATCTTCCTGATCGGTTCACTCAAGCGGGCGACGGCGATCGTGGACGTGGCTCGGCGGACCGTGTTCACCCTGCATGGCTACAACGCTGCCCTGGAGACGTGGCAGCAGCTCGTCGTGACCGAGGATCCCGAGCTGAAGAAGCCCGAGTCCCGGGCGCTGCGCGATAGGATCCGCTTAGCCTTGACGGGTGAGCTTCAGAAGCTCGCCGCGGCGACGCAGGATGCCTCGCAGCGCACGCTCATCGAGACGGTGATCAAAGGGCTCCAGGCCGGGAACGTCGGGCTGGACGAGGCGGGCCGGCAGGCAATGGTCGTGGTACTCGCCCGCCAGGACGAAGCGATGCTCGAGGCCGTCGGCGTGTCGCAGCGCGCCGTGCTGCTGTCCGCTGTGCTGATCGCGCTCACGGTCGTCGCCGCCGGGACGCTCGTGGTCCCGATGGCGTGGCTCTACATCAGGTTCAAACGGGGCGCCCTCATCCGATTTGCCGCGTAACGCCTGGGGGGTCGGTTCTGGTCAGCGGGGTGGCGGCGCTCGGTGCGGTCGCCCGGGAGCGAGACGGCCGGTGCCCCGTTCCTGCACGTAGGCATAGATCCGATCGATCAGCTCGTCGTCCAGGAGCGGATCGAACCCCTTCATCTCTTTGCTCTCCGTTCCTCGGTGGACGACCACGCGGAACGAGTCGGGCGTGACGCCACCCTCGGCCGAGATCGCAAACAGGAGGTCCGGCGCCTTGAAACCGCCGGTCGCGTTGTCACCATGGCAGCGGGCGCAATACACCTGGTAATACTTCCACCCCTGGTACACGGGCTCCGTGACCGCGAGGTGGTCCGGCACGGTATCGCGCTGCTGAGCTGGAAGCGACGGGGCGGCGGCGCCTGCCATGACGAGCGCGCCGACCTTGATAACCGCGATCCGGACGTCGAGCGCCATGGCGATTAGAGCTTCACTACCGCGGCGTCCCACCCGGCGAGGTCTTTGTCCTGCTGGTACACCGTCGCGAGGTCGACCACGACCGTGTCGCTGCTCTTGCGCAGGGCATACCGGTCCATCCCGCGTGTCGCACGCCCTTCGATGAAGGTCCCGGTCGGCTGATACTTGCTGTGATGCTTCGGGCACTCGAAGCGCTGCATGTCGTCGTACCAGCGTAGCGCGGTGCGCTGGTGCGGACACCACAGAACGAAGGCGTAGACTGCGTTCTGGTAGCGGACCACGATCACGGCGCGCTCCCTGTCGATGCTGGCCCCGTCCCGCGCGGGAATCGCATAGACGGCCTCGTCGCCCAGGACCTGGAGAGCGGACAGAAACTCGATGGGGAGGGCGGCGCAGGCGATGAGCAGGCTGGCGTCACTCAGGAACGCGCGGCGGGGAACCGCAGTGCACTCCCCGCACGCCGCCGCCGCAGTCACCAAGGGGAAGTCATGCTCGCGCATAGGGGCGTCCCAGAAAGAACGCTCAGGCGCTCCTGAGGAGCGTGCCCGCGAGAATCAGCGTGAGCCAGAGGGCGATGCTTGCGCCCGAAATTAGGCGGAGGTGGGCCCAGAGAACCGGCGAGTCCGGCTGCTCGCTCTGCCGCAGCGCAGTCTCGGTGCGAGAGAGCAGGTAGCCGTTCGCGAGCAACAACGCGAGCAGCGTCATCTTGACCCAGAAGACCCACGAGCGAGTGAACGTCTCGATGTCGGCGAGAAACAGCAGGAAGCCGCTCGAGATCGCGATCACGAGACCCAGCATGACCGGACGATGGACCGTGTGGAGGTGCTGGAGGTGGCGGATCTGCCCCGAGACGCGGGCGGCCATCGCGATGAAGGTCTCACGGTCAGTCGCGATCGCGAAGCCCCCGCCCAGGAAGATGCCCGCCAGATGGAGAAAAGTGAGGGTAGTCTGGACCGCGGGATTGTTGCGGTAGAGCGACGACCACGGTTCGAGGAGGCGCGCGAGCCCGTCAGCCACCTACTCCTCCGGTCAACCGAGCCCCAGCTTCTGCACCAGCGAGCCGTACCTCGGGTCCGACCGCAGGGGGTCGAGCCAGGGGGCCACTCGCAGGAACATGAGCCCGGGGTCTCGAAGCTGGAATGCCCGCTCCAGCTGCTCGAACGCCCGATCCTTCGCGTCCAGCGCCGTGAGCAGAAACGCCGAGAGAAGGGCTAACCGGTCCGCGCCCGCCAGCTTGGGTTCCAGCTCCTCCAGTATCCTGCGGGCTTCTTCTTTTTTCCCCGACGCGGCGGAGGCATACCCCAACATCAGCTTGTACAGGGTCTTGGATCCGGGGCGCTCCATCTGCTTGCGGATATCGGCGATCGCCTCATCGTACGCCCCCTTCGCGACATAAACCCACCACAGCACCAGGCGGGCGCCCAGGAAGTCGGGGTCCATCTCCAAGGTCTTCTGGAACTCCTCGATCGCCTCGTCGTAGCGGCGAGCGTAGTAAAGCACCCACCCTACCGCACGATTCACCGGAACCGAGAGGGGGTCGAGCTGCTGGGCGCGCTTGATCTCGACCAGAGCTTCGGCGTGCCGTCCGAGCGCGGCTAGATACTCGGCGAACCACTGGTGGGCGGTCACGTAACTCGCGCTGAGCTCCAGCGCGCGCCTGAACTCCCGCTCCGCCCCCCGCCAATCCAAATCGCCGAGCCAGCGGGCGTAGGCCAGCGACGTGTGCGCTTCGGCGAGGCTGTCGTCCAGTTCCAGGGCCTTCAACGCCATAGCCTTTGCCTGCGCTAGGCACTCCGTCGCGGGCTTGGAGCTGAGCCCGATGCTGAGAAGCTCGTGGGCGTCGGCCAGACCAGCGTAGGCCAGCGCGTAGCCGGGATCCTTGGCGATGGCCCCCTCGAAATGACCGATCGCTTTCTGTACCTCCGCTTCGGACCACTTGTTGGCGTGATAGCGGCCAAGGAGATACAGGTTGTACGCCTCGGCTTGGTCGGTTGGCTTCTTTTCGAGCCGCCGCTTCTCCTCCGGGGACAGGGCCGTGGCCAGCGCGCCCGCAATCTGGTGCGCCAACTCGCTCTGCACCTCGAAAACGTCGAGCAGCTGGCGGTCGTACGTCTCGCCCCAGAGTTGCTTCGCGGTCCGTGGATCGACCAGGCGCGCAACTATCCGCACCCGCGGCCCGGCCCGACGGACGCTTCCTTCGAGGATTGTCGCCACGCCAAGCTCCTCCGCGATCGCGGCAATCCTCTTGCCCGTCTTCTTGTACTGCATAGTCGACGTGCGGCAGACGACCTTCAGCGCCGCGATCTTGGACAGCGTGGAGATGATGTCGTCAGTGACCCCGTCGCTGAAGTACTCATTCTCCGGGTCGGCGCTCATGTTCTCGAACGGCAGCACGGCGACCGACCGCGCGACGGTGATGTCGTGGAGCATCGCCTGCGCCGTCCCCACCGCGATCGCCACGGTCACAGGGGTACCCAGGGCTTCGGCAAACCGAGCGGCCGACATGAACCGATCGGCGGGCAGTGTGGCCAGTGCCTTCTTCACCGCCGCATCGACCGCTTCCGGAACCAGCTCGCGCACCGCGCGGAGCGATCCGATTGGGCTACTCAACCGGTTGGCGATCACCGCCTCGAGCGTGTTCCCCGCGAACGGTGGCTGGCCCACCAGCATTTCGAAGAGCACGCAGCCGAGGCTGTAGACGTCGCTCCGGCCGTCGAGATACTCGCTCCCCTCGGCCTGTTCCGGGCTCATGTAGGCCAGAGTGCCAATCACCCGCGGCCCGGTCAACGATTGGGCGCTGGCCACCCCGATAGCTCGGGCGATGCCGAAATCCGCCACGACGGCGTGGCCTGCATCCTGCAAGATGTTCGCCGGCTTGATGTCCCGATGCACCACTCCGCAGCTGTGCGCGTAGCTTAGCGCGTCCGCCACCTCGCGAGCGATCTGGAGAGCTTCGTCGACCGGGAGTTGACGTTCCCGGGCCAGGCGCTCGCGCAGCGATTCTCCCTCGACATAGGGCATGACATAATAGAGCAACCCGTCGGCTTCATCCGAGTCGTACAGCGGCAGGATGTGAGGGTGGTGGAGACGGGCGGCGATCTGAATCTCCTGGAGAAACCGGGCTGCCCCGAGCGACGCGGACAGCTCGGGCCGGAGCACCTTCAAGGCAACCGCGCGCTCATACTTCAAATCCTGGGCGAGGAAGACGTCCGCCATTCCCCCGTGCCCCACTTCCCGCTGGACCCTGTAACGGCCAGCGAGCGCTGAGGTCAGGCGTTCAAATAGCTCGGCCACTGATGGACTCTATTGAATGTCTGGACCTTCCGGGTGGGCAGCGGGACGCACGATTAACGATGTGCCGTCGTGTCACCTCGTCTGACTCGGCTTCTGATGATCCAGGCCCATTCTATCTCCCAGACGCCCCCCCGGTAAGTGTCCGCCTACGCCGTGATCGTCAGCTTGTGCCCCTTGGCCTTGAGCGAGGCTGCGAGGCCCGCTTTTTCGACCGACTTCACGTAGGCCTCGTCCGGACTGATCTCCTTCTTCTCGACCAGCTCGACCAGCGCGTCGTTAAGAGTGAGCATGCCGAGCTGCTTCGACGTCTGGATGATCGAGGGGATCTGGAACGTCTTACCCTCGCGGATCAGGTTCGAGACCGCCGGCGTCGTCAGGAGGATCTCCCGCGCGGCCACGCGACCACCGCCCAGCTTCTTGCACAGCGTCTGCGCGATCACGCCTTTGAGTGACTCGGACAACATCACCCGGATCTGCGACTGCCGGTCCGCCGGAAACTGGTCGATCATGCGGTCCACGGTGGATGCCGCCGTCGTCGTGTGCAGCGTACCGAACACGAGGTGGCCGGTCTCGGCGGTCTCGATGGCGATGGCGATGGTCTCCAGGTCGCGCATCTCACCCACCAGCACGATGTCCGGGTCCTCCCGCAGGGCCGATCGCAGCGCCCGCTTGAACGTATCGGTGTGCACCCCCACCTGTCGCTGCGTGATGACGCACTTCTTGTTCTCGTGCACGAACTCGATCGGGTCCTCGATCGTGATGATGTGGTCCGTGCGCGTGCGGTTGATCAGATCGACCAACGCGCACAGCGTGGTGGATTTGCCCGAGCCGGTCGGCCCGGTGACGAGCACCAGACCCTTCGTCAGGTAGCAGAGCTGCTGCACTTCCTTCGAGATGCCGAGCTGCTCCACGCTCACGACCTTGGCCGGGATCACGCGGAATACGGCGATCGGGCCTTTGCGGTCGCGCGCCGCGTTCACCCGGAAGCGGGCCAGCCCACCGATCTCGTAGGCGAAATCCGAGTCTCCCGTCTCTTTCCACTCGCCGCGGTTGCGCTCGGGCATGACCGACAGGAGCATCATCTCGAGCTGCTCCGAGGACAGCGGGGGCGTGGCCTGCCGCTTCATCTCCCCGTGTGTGCGGAACACCGGCGGCTCGCCCACGCGCAGGTGCAGGTCCGATGACGCCGACTGCACCAGCGCCTTGAGCAGCTCGCCCAGGGCGCGTTCGGCCCCTTTGTACTGCGCCGCGGCGAAGTCGACGGTCCCAGCGGCGGTCGGCGCGTGCGCTTCGACCATCGGCGCGGCGGCAATCGCAGAGGGCTTGGGCGGACGGGGCGGCGGTGCGGTGGGTGCGGTGGCTCCCGCGCCTGCGGGTGCTCGCTGGGCCGCCGGAGCGGGGCCTGTCGCCGGGCTTTGCGTCGCCGCGGAGTTCTCGACTCGCGCCACCATGGCGGTCAATCGTCCCCCGTCGGGCACGATGCGTACCCGCACCATGCCGCGATCCGCGATGTACTCGAATTCCGTCTCCGTCATCTGATCGATGTGGTCGGCCGACTCGGACGGCGCCACCTCGACCAGCAGTGCGTAGATGTGCTGATCCGTGAGCGGTTGCCGGCTCACCTTTCGGGGCTTGCCGTCCTTTACCATGGTGACCGGCTCGTCCGGCAGGAGGTACAGCTGATCGCCCTGCTCGCGCAGCAGGACATCGACGAACGGATCGATCCGCGCGGCCATGACCTAGCTCAATGGGCGCGCGTACAGCACGTACGCGCGGTTGACGTAATGGGTCGCCGCATGGGTCCACACCGCGAAGAAAGGGTCATGAGACGCGTTGAGATAATCGAGCAGGCGCGCGTGGTGGTCGGGCAGCTCGGCGCTGGCCCACCCCCCGAGTTTGGAGCCCCCCGCCAGGACCAGCTCGACGCCGAGCATCCGCGCGGCCGAGAGCCGGGCCGGGTCGGCGATCGGCGCCTGGCGATCGACCGAGAGTGAGACCGTTTGCACCTTCGAGATCAGCAGGACGTCGTGGTTCGCCGCGGGCCGGAACGCGAAGAAGCCTTCGGGCCGGTTCAGGAGCTCCAAGACCGTCTCCGGGCCATCGTGATGGGGGACGCGCTCCATCAGGAAGATGTGGCCTGCCTGGGACGCACCCTGCGTCAAAAGCAGATTCGCGGGGACGGGGGTGCGGGGAAGCGACAGGTCGGGCACGACGAAATACTAAAGACGTGGAGGAGCTACGTAAATACCAAAGACGTGGAGGAGAAACGTCGAGGAACGACGGGGAGGATGACCGTGGAGGAACTACGTGGTCAACGCCTGTCCTCCACGTCGTCCCGTCAACGCATTTCCTCCACGTATTCTCTCACTTATTCTCACCGGGGTTGGCACTGGACTGACGCCGGTGGGGCGCGCGAACAACCGATCTGCTGGTCCATCCCGCTCGCGATCGGGCCGCAGGCGGTGCTTTGCGCCCCCTCGCGGGCGGCCTGCTCGGTTGGTCCCACGGCCGCGGCGCAGTTGGTCCGTCCGCGGTACTCCATGCACACGCGGCACTGCACCTTGGCCCGGGCGGTGGTCATGAAAAAAAAGAGCGCCGCGACGGCGAACACGGCGGCCAGGGCGTAGAGCGTCGAGCGCTTCACGGGTGGGGCGTCATTGGGATGGGCGCTAAGGTAGGCGCTCTCATCGGACTGTCAACGCCGCGCAACGGTTGCCGGGGCGCGCCGTCGCCCACGAACTGCATCGTGGCACACACGCCATTCATGATGCCCCGTTTGCAGCCCGTGCCCTCGCTGCATTTCTGCTGCACGCGGTTTGCAACGCCCCCTGCCAAATCCACGTGAAAGGAAGGTCACATGCACCGCTTCCTCCTCGTCGTCGCGGCCGGCCTGTTGGTCAGCTGTCGTGACGCCGCGCAGCCGACGGTACCGGCCGAGGTGGCGGCCACGCCAGCCGCCTCCGCCCCCTACACCTTTCTCGATTTAGGCAGCCTAGAGGGCTATACGGAAGCAGCTGCCATCAATGACGCCGGCCAGGTGGTGGGACGAAGCGCGACCGCTAGCGGGGAACTCCGCGCGTTCCGCTGGACGGACGGCACCATGGAAGACATCGGCCCGAACGCTGGCATCGCCCCGGTCTTGAAGCGCTTCCTCGCGCACTATTGGGGCCGCCATCGCGACCCGACGACCCCGGTGCCCAGTATCAGCAAGGGCACGCTGTGGGCGCTCGGCGCGCACGCCTGGCCCGCCAACGTGCGGGAGCTCTAGAACGTGATCGAGCACGCGGTGGCGCTGCTCGAGCCCGGTGCCGAAGTGCGTCCCGAGGACATTCCCTTCATCGAGTCGGCGGCGACCGATCCGGAAAAGCTGGCCGATGAGGAGCCGGACGGCGACGCGGCGAGCTACTACGCCGCCCGCGACCGCCTGCTGGCCCGGTTCGACCGGCGCTACCTGACGCGCGTCGTGATGCGGGCGGGCGGCAACCTCTCGAAAGCGGCGCGGCTCGCACAGGTCGACCGCACGACGTTCTACCGGCTGATGGAGCGGCACGGCCTCCAGCGCGACCTGTTGACCGGCGGCGCGGAGTAACGGTGGCGCGCCTCACGTCGACCACGACCCCAGAGCCCGAGACAATCGGGGCGGCCTCCCCTTCCCTGGTGCGGCCGCGACCCACGCCGCCCGCGCCGCAGCCGCTCGCCGGCGTGACGTGCCCGCTCCTCACCGCGGCGATTCGGCGCGCGGAAAAGCGCTGGGTGAGCGACCACGCCGCCGACGACGATCCGGACGAGATCCCCCGCGTGCTCGCCGCGATCGGACTGGCGGTGGACCGGCGGTTCCCGAGCTACCTGCTCTCGCTCGAGCCACGGCCGCCGCGGCTCATCACGCAGCGCCTGCTCGCGTTCGTGCAGTCGGAGCTGCTGCGCTCCTGGTCGGACGCGTCGCCCACGTCGCCGCTCCGCCTGCTGCGTCATCTCAAGGCGCTCGAGGACGTGCGCGACGCGCTGGAGCACGACGCCGCGGAGCAGTTCGGCGCGCAGCTGGGAGGGGCCAACGGGCTGGATTTCCTGGTGCAGATCGTGCACGACCTGCGCTCCCCGCTCACGTCGATCCTGTTCCTCGCGGAGACGCTGATGCAGGAGCGCTCGGGCCCGGTGAACGAGCGCCAGCAGCGCCAGCTCGGGCTGATCTACAGTGCCGCGTTCGGCCTGAGCTCGCTCACGAGCGACACGATCGAGCTGGCCCGCGGCGGCGACCAGCTGGCGGACGATCGGCCCACGCCCTTGTCCGTATCGGAGCTGCTCGAGTCCGTGTGCGACATCGTCCGTCCCATCGCGGCCGAGAAGGGCCTCACCGTCGGCGTCACGCTCCCCACCACCGACCTGCGGCTGGGCCACGCCCTCGCGCTGCGGCGCGTGCTCTTGAACCTCACCACCAACGCCCTGAAATTCACGGAGCGGGGGTCGGTCGACATCGTCGCCGTGGAGCAGTCGTCCACGCGGATCAGGTTCACCGTCCGCGACACCGGCCCGGGCATCAACCCCGAGGCGCTGGCGAGCCTGTTTCATCCGTTCCGGCGCAGCGCCAAGGCGGGTCGCTACCTCTTCTCGGGTACGGGCCTCGGACTGGCGCTGACGCGGCGCCTGGTGCGAGCCATGGGCTCGGAGCTGTGCCTCGAGACGTACCCCACCGCAGGCACGCAATTCTGGTTCGACCTGGAGCTCCCGCCCGCCCAACCCACCTGACCGACTCACCGGCCTCGGCGTCGGGCGCCGGGTTACTTGAGATGGGTCAGGGTGTAGATCGTGACCGGGATGGAGAGCAGTACCGCGATAAACCGGATCGGACTGAACAGATCCGAGTGCTTGTTGCTGGGCACGATCAGCTGGTCTCCCGCCTGCACCCGCAGATCCTCCAGGGTGCGCCCCTCGGCAATCGCCCGCCGGAACTCGTTTCCCTCCCACAGGGTCTTGCCGGCGCGCTCGAGCTTCAGCTTTTTCATCTCCGCGTCCTTCGTGGGACCGCCCGCCGCCGTGAATAGCATCGCCACCACAGCGTCGCCCGGCACCGCATAGTACCCCGGCCGGGCCACCTCTCCGGTCACCCCGACCGAGAGCAACGCCCGGGCGTGCACCACCGGATCCCGGATGAACCGGGCGATCTCGCGTGCGACGATGGGCTGGAGCTCCGAGCGCAGCGCCCCCTTCAGCGACACCGTCCCCACCACCGGGAGCAACAGCTCCTGGCCGGCACCCACCGTGAACGTGTCGGAGAGCTGCTGCTCCTCCGACTTGACGCCCGCGCGGTCGGCGGCACGCACCGGAGCGGGGTCCTCCACGGTCACGACCACGCGGTCGCCCACGCGGAAGTCGCCCTGATCGAGCCGTGTCCGGATGACCGTGCTCTCGGCCACGAGCCAGTCGGGCCGCGACGTCCGGGCCATCTCGCGCAGCGCGTCGCGACGCGCCTCGAGCTCGGCGCGCGTGGCCTGGAGACGGCGAGCGGTCTCGTCGCCGGACCCTTGGGCCCGGCCGCTCGCGGGCACGAGGGCGAGCGCCGTGAGCGAGGCGATGAGTAAGGTGCGATGCATGGCAATCACTCCACGGTGACGCTTTTGGCGAGGTTGCGCGGCCGGTCCACGTCGCAGCCGCGCAGCACGGCGACGTGATAGGCGAACAGCTGCAGCGGAATGGTGGTCAACACGGGCGACAGGAGCGGCAGTGTCGCCGGCACGCGCAGCTGTGCTTCCGCGAGCCCCGACACGTCGCCGTTGCCTTCGGTGGTGATCGCGATGATGCGGCCGCGACGCGCCTTCACCTCCTGCATGTTGGACAGCACCTTGCCGTACACCTCGTCCTTGGGCGCGACGAACACCACCGGCATGTGCTCGTCGATGAGGGCGATCGGCCCGTGCTTCATCTCCGCCGCGGGATAGCCCTCGGCATGAATGTAGCTGATCTCCTTGAGCTTCAGGGCGCCCTCGAGTGCCACCGGGAAGTTCACCCCGCGGCCAAGGTACAGCACGTTGGCCGCCCGCGCGAACTGCTCCGCCAGGTTCCGGACCTGCGGCTCGAGCGCGAGCGCGCCGGTCACGAGCTGCGGCAGCTGGATGAGCCGGCCCGCCAGCTCGCGACCCCGCTCCTCGGAGAGGCCCCGCTCGCGTCCCAGATAGAGCCCCAGCAGCGCCAGCGCCACGATCTGGCAGGTGAAGGCCTTGGTCGACGCCACGCCGATCTCGGGCCCGGCATGCAGGTAGATGCCCCCGTCCGCCTCGCGCGCGATCGTGCTCCCCACCACGTTGACGATCCCCACCACGCGCGATCCCGCGGCGCGGGCCGCGCGCATCGCCTCCAGCGTGTCGGCCGTCTCGCCCGACTGCGAGATCGCGATGGTCAGCGTGCCCGGCAGCGCGAGCAGCCGGCGGTAGCGGAACTCGGACGCGTACTCCACCTGGACGGGCAGGCCGGCGAGGTCCTCGATCAGATGCCGGCCCACGAGGCCGGCATGCCACGACGTACCGCACGCGAGGATCACGACGCGCTGCAGGTCGCGGCAGTCCGCGGGCGTGAGATTGAGCCCGTGCAGCCGCGCGGTACCGCGATCCTGCAGCAGGCGGCCGCGCAGCGTGGCGCGCACCGTCTCCGCCTGCTCGCTGATCTCCTTCAGCATGAAGTGCGGGTAGCCACCCAGCTCGATCTCGGCCAGGTCCCAGGCGACGTCGTCCACCTCGCGCAGCTGCACGTGCGACTCGGCGTCGACCACGTGGTAGCCGTCCGCCGTCAGCACCGCGATGTCGCCGTCGTCGAGGTACACGACGGAGCGGGTGTGCTCGAGCACGGCGGAGGCGTCGGACGCGACGAACAGCTCCTCTTCGCCGATCCCGAGCAGGACCGGTGACCCGCGCCGCGCGACCACGATCTTCCCGGGCTCGTCGGTGCTCATGACGGCGAGGCCGTAGGTGCCCTCCACATGCGCCAGCGCGGCGATCACGCGCTCCTCGAGGGTATCGCCGGCGGCGTCCTCGATCAGGTGGGCCAGTGTTTCGGTGTCGGTCTCCGTGATGAACCGATGCCCCGCGGCCTCGAGCGCGACGCGCAGCGCGTCGGCGTTTTCCACGATGCCGTTGTGCACCAGCGCCACTCGGGCGTGGCAGTCGCCGTGCGGGTGCGCGTTGCGCTCGGAGGGAACCCCGTGGGTGGCCCAGCGCGTGTGCGCGATCCCGCTCGTGCCGTGCACCGGCTCGCGCTCCAAATGCTCGGCGAGCCCCTGCACGCGCCCCGCGAGCTTGACGACCGCCATGCCGGAGCCGTTCTGGATCGCAACGCCGGCGGAGTCATAGCCGCGATACTCCAGGCGACGCAGACCGTCCACCAGAATCGGCGCGGCCTGGCGCTTCCCCACGTACCCGATGATGCCACACATATCACCGCTGAGCAGTTCAAGATTGAGGCCACCACCAGCGGCCGCAGGCGCGCCGGGCGCCGCGGCCAACCGCGGCAGCTTCGCTACAAGCTTGTTGGCATATCACCGCGCTTCACCCGCACATGCTGCGACGCCCGCTCGCGCAAGCGCTGGGACGTCAAGCGATTGCGGCCGACCGCCCGGGCGCACGAGTCCTGCCCAAGCGGCTTCCCATGCGCCAACGTGCGACTCCGGCTTCCGGTCCCGTCCCCGTCCACGTTCCCCCTCAGGCCCCTCGGGTGCTCCTGGCCCACGGACGCGAGTGGCGCTCGCGCTCCCGGGAGCTGGAGCGCGCGCTCCGCCCCGCCGGGTACACCGTCCTCGAGGCCTTCACGGGACCCGATGCGCTCCAGCAAGCGCGCCGCTCGCAGCCTGACGCCATCATCCTCGACACGGCGCTCCCCGATGGCGATGCCTCGGGCCTGTGTCGCGCCCTGCGCGTCGATCCCGATATCACCGCCAGCACGCCGATTTTCGTCACCACCGCCGGTCCGGCGACCCGGCAGCAGGTGAGCGATGCGCTGCGGGCGGGTGCGAACAGCGTGTGGGCGGATCCCATCGACACCGAGGAGTTCCTGCTGCGGCTCGACGGACAGCTCCAGACGAAGTTCGCCGCCGACCGGGCGCGCGAGGAGGGGCTGCTGGACCATCAGACCGGCCTGTACAACACCCAGGGACTCGAGCGCCGCGCGCGCGAGCTCGCGAGCCACGTGGACCGACGCGGGGCCGCGTTGGCTTGTGTGGTACTCGCACCCGATGCGACGACGGACGTCGATGCCACGATCGAGTCGCTGGGGCGCATCCTCCGGTCGGTGGGGCGCGGCTCGGATACGATCGGGCGGGTGGGGCGGCGCGAGCTGGTGGTGCTCGCGCCCTACACCGACGCGCCTGCCGCGCTGCGGCTGGCGCAGCGTCTCCTCGAGACCGCCGCCGAGCTGGCCGGCGGCGACGCGCTCGGCATGCGCGCGGGCTACGACGTCGGCTGCGACTTCCGCACGTCCCTGCGCGATCCCGCGGAGCTCGTCACCCGGGCGCGATCGGCGCTGGCCGCGCTGTTCGCGGACGGTGGGGCGGAGCGGATCCGGTCGAGCTAACCCGACTTCGTCGTCACCGGGTCCTGCAGAACCTGCTGGTCCGCGGCATCCAGCTCGTCGCGCGTGCCGTAGCCCTCGAGATAATACGAGTAGTAGCGATACGCGCCGCCGGGGCGCACGTCGTTCAGGACGGCGCCGAGGACGTTGATGGGCAGGTGCTGCAGCATCCCGAGCTTCGCTTCCGCCAGCTCCCGGTCGCTCACGCCCGTGCGGAGCACGACCAGCAGGCTGCCGGTGGCTGTCCCCAGGGCGAAGCCGTCCGCGCCGGCACCGAGCGGTGCCGAGTCCACGATGATCGCGCCGAATTGACCACGCAGCTGCCCCACCAGCTGGACCATGGCCGCGGAGCCTAGCAGAGCGGGCCCCGCGTGGCTGCGGGCCCCGCAGCTGATGAAGCTCAAGTTGCGGGTGCTCGTCCCTTGTATCGCCTGCTCCAGCGGCACGACGCCCGCCAGGATCTCCGTGAGACCGGGGCGACGGTGGCGGTTGAGAACGTGATGCAGACGGCCCCGCCGCACGTCGCCATCGATCAACAGCGTACGGGACCCGGCGTCGGCGAACGCGAGCGCCAGGTTCGAGGCCGCGAACGATTTCCCGTCCGAGCGGCCCGGGCTCGTGACGGTCACCACCACCGGTCCAGCGCCGCCGTGGCGGTTGGCCACGCTCAGGCGGATGCCGCGCAGCGCTTCGATCACCTGGCCCGCGCTCTCCTCGCGCTTGCCATTGTGCCAGTCCACGTGCGGCACCGCCCCGAGGATCGCGAGCCCCATGCGCTGGGTGACTTGATCGGGGTGGTGCACGTGGCGGTCGCCGTAGTCGAGGACCACGGCCCCGGCCACCCCCAGGCCGAGACCGCCGATCAGCGCCAGGACGACGAAGATCGGCCCGAGGCTCCCGCCGGGCGTCTGGGGCACCACGGCGCGGTCCAACACGCGCACATCGGAGAGGCTGCTGACGTCGGCCAGCCGGGCCTCCTCGTAGCGCTGCTGCAGGTTGACCACCACCTGCTCGGCGAGCGTCACGGCGCGCTGCAGGCGCGTCTCTTCCACCGCCAGGGGCGGGATTTTCCGCAGGTTCGCCGAGGCGGCATCCACGCGCTCACCGAGCTGCTGCTCGCGCACCCGCAGCTCGGCCGCGAGCGCCCCCGCCAGCGCGGGAATCGTCTGTCGCTCGAGCGCTGCCACCTCCGCCGCCAGACGCCGCACCGCCGGGCCGGCGTCGGTGTAGTGCGCGCGCAACGTGCGCAGGTCCGCCTGCTTCGCCGAGAGGTCGCGCAGCGCCTGCGCCAGCTCCGTGGAGCGCTGCACCGAGCCGATCATCCCCAGCGCATCCACCGCCAGCGCAGACTCCGGGAGCTGCGCCAGCACACGCTCGATCGTCGCGCGGTCGCGCCGGGCCTCCTCGCGGCTCACCTTCACGTCGAGCAGTCCGGCGAACATGGGATCCCGCTGGTACTGCATGTTGGGAGTAACCGACGCGCCGTCCTGGTTGGAGTACGCGGTCACCGCCCCAACGCGGAAGATGCGCAAGGAATCCTCGGTCTGGCCCAGGCGGATCTGCGCCTGCGCCAGCTGCGTGCCGAGAATCCGGGTCAGCTCGGTGAGCTTCTCGCGCTTCAGGCTGGCCGCGACCTCCACGAACCGGTCCGCCACGGCATTCACGGTGGCGGCAATGAGCGCGGGATTGGTGCCGCCGAGCGCCATGCGGAGGAAGTTGCCGTCCAGATCCGCGCTGACCTTGAGCTCCTTCGCGAGCCGCCCCGTCGCCTCGTACGGGGCCGTAACGGTGAACGCCACCCGGCGGCGCGGCGCCAAGGCCTTGGCCGGAGGCACCCAGACGAACCCGATCGCCGCGCCGACCGAGTCCCCCACCGACCCCTCCTGAACCACCCCCTCGCGCCCGTGCGCCGTCAGCGTGAAGCGCTGGCCCAGAGAGTCTACCTCGAGCCGGTACGTCCCCGGCAGGACCGCGTCCTTGATGCCGAAGCCGCGCAACGCATCGGAATCACGGGGCTCGACCGGGGTCACGTAGAGCTGCAGTTCACGCACCACGTCGTCGAGCACGGCGTACGACTGCAACAGGTCGATCCAGCCCGAAGAAATGGGCAGCTGGCCCGACCAGATGGGGCCTTCATCCCGTGCGGGCCGGAGGGGCACCTGCACCCACACCGTGGCGCGTGCGACGTAACTCGGCTTGACGAGCAGGGCGCCGAGCACGCCGAGCGCTGTGCACGCCAGCGTCACACCGAGCACCACCCACTTGAAGCGCAGCGCGGCGGCGAGATAGCGCTGCCACTCGGCCGCGGGAGGCAGGGCGGGAGGGAGGGTCCAGGGAGCGACGCCCGCCCCCGGCGGGGCCGGGCTCCGGGCGATGCGATTCGGCTCGTGAGACAGCGGTTCAGTCGACAGCTCGGTGCGCATACCCTGTCGCGGGACTCCTTTTCACAAACGGGGGGGCGTTTTGCCGACCCAGCACCGCAATCTCGGTACCGCGGCGCTGCGCCGCCCGCCCGGCGCAACTCCTTCCAGCCCAAAACCATCGGACCAGGCCTCCCGGTGCGCCCAGCCCCTCCAGCGGTGATCTGTAACAGGGTTGCGACAAAATGGCTCAGCAGCTGATCGCCAGGGTCACACCCCGGCAGTCGTCGCGTTTCCGGTGGCGGCGCTCGTTCGCGACGCGCCGGCTTGTCGCGTATCGGCAGCGGAGTTGTAACGGGTTCGTATCAAAGCCCGCGCTGCGCGCGTGCAACGGGCACCGTAACTCTTTGGCGCGCAAGCCACATCCGACGATGTGGCCGAGTGCACGAGACCTGCTTGAGACGACCGCATGCCGCTGCGCTTGCCTGCTCGACCGCTGCTGTACCGTCGCACGCTCATCCTGCTGGTGCATATCGCACTGATCCCGCTCGCCTATCTCGCGGCGTTCGGGCTGCGCTTCGACTTCCAGATTCCGCCGCAGGAATTCGCCCACTTCCAGACCACCGTGTGGTATCTGCTCGGCATTCGCCTGATCGTGTTCTGGGCAGGCGGGCTGTACCGCGGCTACTGGAAGCATGTCGGGCTGCGCGACCTCGTGGACCTGGGGCTCGCCGTCACGATCAGCTCGGCGGCGTTCGTGGCGGCGCTGTCCCTGCTGGGCCTGTTGCGGGGCATGCCCCGCTCCGTGTTCCTGCTCGACTGGGTGGTGATGATCTTCTTCTCGGGCGGCATCCGCTTCGCCGCACGCGCGCTGCGCGAGAGCCGCCTGGCGCGCGCCCGCCTGGACGACGGGCGGCGCACCATCATCATCGGCGCCGGCGAGGGCGGCGAGCAGCTGCTGCGGCAGGTGCTGCACGACCCGCGCGCCGGGATGAACGTGGTCGGCTTCGTGGACGATAAGCCGGAAACGCACGGTCGCACGCTCCACGGCGTGCCCGTGCTGGGCCATACCGGCCGGCTGAAGGAGCTGGCCGCGAAATACGACGTCGAGCTCCTGGTGATCGCGATGCGGAGCGTCACGGGGGCCCAGACCCGCCGCATCGTGGATCGCTGCCGCGAGACCGGCGTCGAGTTCAAGATCATCCCTTCGATCGACGATCTCCTGAAGAAGCGCGCCACCATCGACCAGCTGCGCGACGTGGCGATCGAGGACCTGCTGGGGCGCGCCCCCGTGCACCTCAACCTCGAGCAGATCAAGCAGGACCTGGCGGGCAAGTCGATCCTCGTGACCGGTGGCGCCGGCTCGATCGGCTCGGAGCTGGCGCGCCAGATCGCCTCATACGGGCCCGCGCGGCTGGTGCTGCTCGAGCGCGCGGAAAGCGCGCTCTATTTCACGCACCTCGAGGTCGCGAAGGCGAACCCCGGCGTCGAGGTCGTGCCGTTCATCGGCAGCATCACCAACCCCGACCGGTTGGAGGAGATGTTCCGGCTGTACCAGCCGAACTACGTGTTCCATGCCGCGGCCTACAAACACGTGCCGATGCTCGAGAGCAACGCGACCGAGGCCGTGTGGAACAACGTGTTTGGCACGCTGCGCGTCGCCGAGTGCGCCGCCCTCCACGGCGTGGAGAAGTTCGTGCTGATCTCGACGGACAAAGCGGTGAACCCCACCAGCGTGCTCGGGGCCACGAAGCGCATCGGCGAGCGCATCGTGCTGGAGTTGCCGTCGCTGTGCGAGGCCGCGACCGATTTCCGCGCCGTCCGGTTCGGCAACGTGCTGGGCTCGGACGGGAGCGTCGTCCCGCTGTTCAAGCGGCAGATCAGCGCTGGCGGGCCGGTAAAGGTGACGCACCCCGACGTGACCCGCTACTTCATGACGATCCCCGAGTCGGTCGCGCTGGTGCTCCAGGCGGCGGCCCTGCCCGAGGCCGCGCGCCGCATCTCGATTCTCGAGATGGGCAAGCCGATCCGCATCCTCGAGCTGGCGGAGCAGCTGATCCGGCTGTCGGGCCTCGAGCCCTACCGCGACATCTCGATCGCGTTCAGCGGGCTGCGCCCCGGCGAGAAACTCGCCGAGGAGCTCGTCGCGTGCGCCGAGGACACCGTCGCCACCTCCGACGACAAGATCCGCGTCATCGAGCGCAACGGAGCGGACGGACCGGCGGTAGAGCGTGATCTCGAGCACCTCCTCGAGACCCTGGCCACCGGCTCGCGCGACGAGCTGATCGACGCCATTTCGCGCCTCGTGCCGGAGTACGTGCCGTGGCAGACGCGCGAACGACCGCTCCTGGCCCCCGCGCGTGCGCGCGCCACCCCCGACTCCCGCTCGCCGCTCCGGCCCGCGTACGCGGGCACGGCCGGCGCGGACGGCGCCCCCACATCCGCCACCGCCTGAACGGCCGAGGCGCGCCCGTGTCGCTGACCCGCGCTCCCGCCCGCCGTACCGAGTTCCTGCCCTTCGCGCCCCCGGTCATCGGGGAAGAAGAGATCCGGGAGGTCGTCGACACGCTGCGCTCGGACTGGATCACGACCGGCCCGAAGACCAAACGCTTCGAAACGGAGTTCGCGGCATCGCTCGACGCGCCCGGCGCACTGGCGCTCAATTCGTGCACCGCCGGCCTGCACACCGCGCTCGCCACACTCGGCGTGGGCGCGGGCGACGAGGTCATCACCACGCCGCTTACCTTCACCGCTTCGGTGAACGTGATCGAGCACGTGGGCGCGCGGCCCGTGCTGGTGGACGTCGAGCCCGACACCCTGAACATCGATCCCGCCGCCGTCCGGGCCGCCATCACGCCGCACACGCGGGCCATCCTCCCCGTTCACTATGCGGGGCATCCGGTGGACCTGGACGCGATCCACGACGCCGCGCGCGGTGTGGGCGCCGCGGTGATCGAGGACGCGGCCCACGCCCTGCCGGCCCGTTACAAGAGTCGCTGGATCGGTTCCGGCCCGAACCCTGTGGCGTTCAGCTTCTACGCGACCAAGAATCTCACCACCGGCGAGGGTGGCATGCTCACGGGTGCGCCCGACTTCCTCGACCGCGCCCGGGTGCTCAGCCTGCACGGCATGAGTCGCGACGCCTGGAAGCGCTACGGCAAGGGCGGGAGCTGGCGCTACGAGGTGCTCGCGCCCGGCTTCAAGTACAACATGAGCGACATCCAGGCGGCGCTGGGGCTGTGGCAGCTGAAGAAACTGGCGGGCTTCCAGGAGCGACGCCGCGAGGTGGTGCGGAGCTACCAGGAGGCGTTCCGCGACGCCGACGCGCTCGAGCTCCCGGTGGAGCGCGCCGAGGTGGAGCACGCGTGGCACCTCTATGTCCTGCGGCTCGTGCCGGAGACGCTGTCCATCGGGCGCGACCGGTTCATCGACGAGCTCACGGCGCGCAACATCGGGACGTCCGTGCACTTCATCCCGATCCATCTGCACCCCTACTACCGCGACAAGTACGCCTACGCCCCGCAGCGCTTCCCGGTCGCGCTCGACAACTTCGAGCGCATGCTCAGCCTGCCGCTCAACGCCCGCATGTCGGACCACGACGTGGCCGACGTGATCGAGGCGGTGCTCGACGTGACGCGCATGTACCGGCGATGAAGCTCGGTTGGGTCGGGTTTCACATGGAGGGGATTGCCGCGCTGGAGGCGGTCCTGGAAGCGGGCGCGCCGGTCGTCGCGGTGCTGACCCTCAAACCCGAGGTGGCAGCCTCGCGCTCGGGCGCCGCCGACTACAGGCCGCTGTGCCGCCGATTCGGCGTGCCGTTGCACGAGGTAACGAGCATCAACGAGCCCGGGACGCGCGCGCTGCTGCAGCGCTTGGGGCTGGACCTCGTGTTCGTGATCGGATGGAGCCAGATCCTCGCCCCCGAAACGCTGGCGACCGCGCGCCTCGGCATGATCGGCGCGCACGCCTCCTTGCTCCCCAAGAACCGCGGCAGCGCCCCCATCAACTGGGTCCTGATCCGTGGGGAGCACATCACCGGCAACTCCCTCATCTGGCTCGCCGACGCGGTGGATGCGGGCGATGTGATCGACCAGACCGAGCTCCCGATCACGCCCTACGATACGTGCGCCACCCTGTACGAGCGCGTGGCCGCCTCGAACCGGGACATGATCATGCGCGTGCTGCCGCGACTGCTCCGGGGCGAGCACCCGGGCAGGCCGCAGCCCAGATCGGAAGGGGCGGTGCTGCCCCGCCGCCGGCCGGCCGACGGCCTGATCGACTGGAACCAGGAGGCCTGCGCCGTCTACAACATGATCCGCGCTCTCACGAAGCCGTATCCGGGCGCGTTCGGCTGGCTGGACGGCCGCCGCTGGACGGTGTGGCAGGCCGCGCTCCTCCCCGGCGCCGCGGGCGCCACCGCGGGCCTCGCTCCCGGCGAGGTGCTGGGGCCCGTGATCAGTCCCGACGAGTCGGCGTGCGGGCAGGTCGTCGCCTGCCGCAGCGCGGCGGTGACGCTGCTTCAGGTCGAGGCGGACGACGGCACGCTGCTACGGGGGCGGCAGCTCGCCGAGCAGGACTGGGCCGGCAAATCGTGGGACCATGGCTGAGCCGCTCGTCGCGGCAACCCCGGCTCCGCCCGTTCCGCTGACGCGCCGCGCGTCACTCAACGGCATCGCGTTCGCCCTCGACCTGGGCGTCAAGACCGGTGTAGGCCTGGTGCTCACGCCGCTCCTGGTGGACCGGCTGGGGGCCGGGCTGTTCGGCGTGTGGGAGATGCTGGGGCGGCTCGCCGGCTACCTGGCCGCCATCGGCGGCCGGCCGGCGGAAGCGCTGCGGCTGGTGGTTGCGAACCGCCAGGCCGCCCCCGCTGCGGATCACCGCCGCGCCCTGGGCGCAGCGCTCGTCGTCTGGTTGATCTTCCTGCCCCTCGCCGTCGCCGCGGGCGCCGTCATCGTGTGGGTGGCGCCGGCGATCACCGGCGCGGCGCCCGCGCTGCACGCGACGCTGCGGCTCGCGGCCGCGCTCACGCTGGGCGCGACGCTGCTCGCCTGTCTCGCCATCCTGCCGGAATCGGCCCTCCAGGGGATGAACCTCGGCTACAAGCGCATGGAGCTGCAGGCCGCCCTGAACGTGGTCGGCGGCGCGTTTACGGCCGGGGCGGTGTACGCGGGCCTGGGCCTCGTGGGCGTCGCCGGCGCGCAGATCGCGATCGCCGGCGTGAGCGGGCTCTGCTTCTGGGTGTTGGCCCGGACCTACGTCTCGTGGTTCGGCGTGGCCCGCCCCGCCCGCGCCGACACGCGGCACCTGCTGCGCCTCTCCGGCTGGCTCTCGGGCGGCGACCTGATCAGCAAGCTGCTGCTCGCGAGCGACGTCCTGATCCTCGGAGCGGTGGTGTCGCCCACCGCCGTGACGACGTATGTCCTCACCGCCTACGCGCCGCGCGCGGCCGTGACGATCCACGGCAACGCGATGGGCGCGGCCATGCCGGGGCTGGGCGGGTTGCTTGGGGAGCACCAGTACGGGCGCGCGCAGCTGGTGCGACGCGAGCTCCTGGCGCTCACCTGGCTGTTCGCCACCGCCGTCGGCACCACCATCCTCCTGTGGAACCGCTCGTTCGTGGCCCTGTGGGTCAGCTCCAACCACTATGCGGGCAGCGACGTCGACCTGTTGATCGTCCTGATCGCGGTGCAAACGGCGTTCATCCGGTCCGACGCGTACATCATCGATGCCGCGCTGCAGTCGTGGCTCCGAGTGGTGATCAGCGCCGCGGCAGCGGTGCTGACGGTGAGCCTGGCGATCCCGCTGACGCGCGCGTTCGGGCTCACCGGCCTGTGCCTGGGTCTACTCGCCGGCCGCATGCTGCAGACCTTGACGTACCCCGCCGTGGCGCGGCGCTGCGTCGACGACCACACCCCCGCACTGCCGGTCGGCTTCGCGCGCGGTTTCCTGGTGACGGCGGTGCTGTTCGGCGCGGCGAGCGCGCTGGGCCGGCACGTCGTCGCGGCCGACTGGCTGGTGTGGGTAGCCGGCGTCGCCGGGACGCTCGCCTTGTCAGCGGTCGGCGCGTTCGCCATAGGCCTGTCGCGCGAGTCCCAGCACGCCGTGCTGCGCCGCGCCACTGAAGTCTTGCGTCGCCCCCGCCCCCGCCCCCGCCCCCGCCCCGGCCCGTGATCCCCCGACTGTCTTGCCACGAGCTGGACGAGCTGCCGCGGCTCGCCTGGCTGGCCGTGGTGGACCGCGCCGACGGCGTGGTACGCGTGCACCACGGGACGGGAGTGGAGTGTCGCGGCAGCTGGCTGGTCGAGGGTGTCTGGGACGGCGAGTTCCGGCTCGGGGACTTCCACACGAGCGACCACTTCTTCGGCACCGGCATCCGCGTGGCCGGCGACGCGGTGCACTTCGTGCCGTCCAGCGCGCTGGTCAATCGGCTGGTCTATTGTTCGCACCGTGGTCACGTGCTCGTGTCGAACAGCCTCGCCCTGCTGCTCGCCTTCACCGGCGCCGAGCTCGATCCGGGCCACGACTATCGGGCGGAGACATACGCGATCCGGGCGGGGGAAGGACGCTACCCCAAGGCGTTCGCGGTGCGTCACAGCGAGATCCCATCCTTCTTCCAGGTCTCCGGGGAGAGTCTCGTCATCGGTGCCGGCGCGCCGACCTGCGTGAGCCTGCGGGCAGTCCCGGCGATTCCGTCCTACGCCCGCTATCGCGAGCTCCTCGCCGAGGTGCTCGCGCGGCTGCACCGCAACTACACGAGCGGCGACCGCCGCGTCCGGATGCAGGCGTTCGCGACCGTGTCGTCGGGGTACGATTCCGCCGCGGTCGCCGTCCTCGTGAAAGACCTGGGGATCGAGGCGTGCTTCACCGCGCGTCACTCGAACTCCCACATCCCGTGGTGGCTGAGCCGCCGGGCCGGGATCGACGACGGCAAACCGATCGCCGATCGGCTCGGCCTGGCGACGGTGTACCTCGATCCGAGCCCCGCCCGTGTCACGGAGGACGAGCTCTACTTCCTCGCGCCCGGCTGCGCGCCGAACAGCGTGTGGCTGCACTCGCTCGCGCGGCACATCGAGCGGGGCGGCCAGCCGGCGGTGCTGTTCACCGGCTTCCAAGGCGACGAGGTGTGGGCGCTCGATCCCTGGGAGCTTGCCTACCAGACCGCGGGAGTCGTGCGCGGCGACACGACCGCCCTGATGCTGTCGGAGATCCGGCTGAAGAGTGGATTCGTGAACGTCGCGGTGCCGGCGCTCTTGGCCCGCGGCATCCGCGATCTCGCCGCCCTGAGCGCGGCCCCGGAGATGGCGCCGTGGCGCCGGGGTGGGACTTACGACCGCCCGATCCCCCGGCGTATCCTCGAGGAGGCGGGGATCCCGCCCCGTCTGTTCGGGGGACGCAAGAAGGCCATCGTGCGGACGTACAGCTACCCCATGAACCCCGCCTTGCGGCACGCCTTCTTCGCCGACTTGCGGGATCGGCTCGGTCGGGGCGGCGTGTTCGTCCGCCTCCACGACGCCGCCAACCGGGTCGCGTTCTGGCTGTTCCGGGGCTACCATGTGACGCGCCGGGCGCTGGCGGCGGTCCCACCGCCCGACACACCGGCCGTGCTGGTGGGGGTCCGGTTCAATTTCGCGTACGAGCTGTTCTTCTGGGCCGCTCGGACCCTCAGCCAACGCCTGGCCGCGGTGCTGCGGACCCGCGAGGTCGGCCCCGCGTCGGTGTATCGTCACCGGGTGCCACGCTACGGCGCGGCGCCGGCCCCGCGCCGCTTCGAACGATCGCCCTAGGAACGACGCATGCACTTCCGCTACACGCCCGTCCCCGACTGGCCACCGCTCGCCTGGCTGGCGTGCGGTCACCGCGGCGACCCGACAGTCGAGGTATTCCACGGCCTCGATGTCGAGACGACGCCCGACGGGTTCAGCGAGGCGGTATGGGACGGCGAGTTCGCCCGGGCGGGATTCGACGAGACCGACCTCGTGTTCGGCTCCGGAGCGCGCCGCCGCGGCGGGGGCGTCACGTTCGTTTCGTCCGGCTCGACCCTGGACCGGCTGCACTCGCACGAGGTGGCTGGGAGGGTGTGCGTGGCGAACTCGCTCGCCTGCCTGCTCGTCGCCATCGGCGCCGACGTGGACCCGACCTACGCCGGGTATTACGCGGACTTCAAATCGATCAGCGACGGCCTGGCACGCTACGCCCGCAGCGTCGCCACCTCGGCGGGGCCCGTGCGCCTCACCTACTTCCACAACCTCGTCTGGGACGGCAGGGCGCTGCGTGAGCGTCCCAAACCCGCGCCACGCCGCGATTTCGGCGACTTCGCGGCGTACCGAGGGTTCCTCGAGGCGTCGCTCGCGGGTCTGGCGCAGAATCTGAGCTCGTCCGGTCGCGCCGTCCCGTTGCGGATGCTCGGTACCATCTCGAGCGGGTACGATTCGCCCGCGGTGACCGTACTGGCGCAGCCGTATGGGCTGCAAGAGGCGATCGCGTTCGAGCCGTCGAGCAGCGGCGCACCCGACAGCGGCGGCGCGATCGCCCAGGCTCTGGGCGTGCGACTCCGCCGTCTGGCCCGCGACGCCTGGCGCGGCCCGGACGCTCCCGCGGGGCCTGAGCTGCCGTTCCTCGCCGCGGACGCCAAAGGCGAGGACGTGTACTTTCGGGGCGCCGAGGCGCACCTCGCGCGGCGCGTGCTCGTGACCGGATACCACGGCGACCAGATGTGGAGCAAGCGGCCGCGCGCCCCCAGTGCCGACATCGTGCGGGGCGACCAATCGGGGCTGTCCCTCTCCGAGTATCGCCTCTGGGCGGGCTTCATTCATCTGCCGGTGCCGTTCCTGGGCGTGCGCCAAATCGGCGACGTGAGCGCGCTCAGCCGCTCGGCGGCGATGGCGCCCTGGGACGTGCCCGGCGCCTACAGCCGCCCGATCTGCCGACGCATCGTCGAAACGGCGGGCGTCCCGCGCGACGCGTTCGGCGTCCGCAAGCAGACCGCGTCCGTCCTGTTCTTCGAGCGGGACGATATGTTGTCCCCCGGCTCGCTCGCCGACTATGGCGCATGGCTGCGCGAGCACGCCGCCGACTGGAGCGCACGGGGTCTCGCGGCTCCGACCCGCTCGCCCGGCGCCGCCGCCCGGCTGCGTGCGGCGCTGGCGCGGCTCGCCCCGCCGCGACTGCGCAACGCCCTCGGGCTCGCCCACGGGTCCCGTCTCTTTCCACACCTCTTTCCGTGGGCCGTCGAGCGGGCGAAGGCACGCTACCACGCCACGCCGTACGAGGTGATCGCGGAACGCCATCTCCGAGCGCCGGAGCAGCGCGCGCGTGCCTAAGCGCGTGCTGGTGATCGCCGCCCATCCCGATGACGAGCTCCTGGGGTGCGGGGGTACGGTCGCGCTGCATGTGAAAGCGGGCGATACAGTGACGACGGTGATCGTGTGCGAGGGAGAATCCTTCCGCTACGGACCCGCCGGGGTCGGCCAGGCCCAGCACATGCGCCGCGCGGCCGACGTCCTCGGCGTCGCCGATCTCCGCCCGCTCGGCTTTCCGGACCAGCGGCTCGACACTCTCACCCTCACCGAGATCATCGCGCCGCTCGAGCGCATCGTCCGGGAAGTGCAACCGCAGATCGTCTACTGCCAGTACGGGGGCGACATCAACCAAGATCACGAGATCCTGTTCAAGGCCGTGCTCGTCGCCACCCGGGCCACCGAGCCTTCGATCGAGGCGGTGTACGCCTACGACACCGCCAGCAGCACCGAATGGGGGTTTCCCCGTCGCTTCGTGCCCGAC
>Ga0209577_10001219_pt1 | contig 25670 bp, 21 predicted proteins | sample GraSoiAngelo_109_FD_185874 | JGI IMG/M metagenome (GOLD analysis project Ga0209577, IMG submission 185874) | Grasslands soil microbial communities from the Angelo Coastal Reserve, California, USA - 14_0903_12_20cm (SPAdes) (version 2) | ecosystem: Environmental > Terrestrial > Soil > Grasslands...
CCATCGCCGACGTGTACTTGCACATTGCCGTAACCCAGCCTTCGCAGCCGCTCGCGGCTGTCAATGGCAAGATCTTCATACATCTCCACGGTATGCACTTCACGCGCGAGCAGCGAGAGCACGGCGGCTTGATAACCACAGCCCGCACCGATCTCTAGCACGCGTCCGTCGCCTGAGAGTCCTGGCGCTTCGGCCATCGCCGCAACCATGAAGGGCTGCGATATCGTTTGACCATGGCCAATGGGAAGCGGCCGGTCGCTATAGGCTTCATTAGCGAACTCCGGGGGTATGAATTCATGGCGTGGAACGCTGAGCATGGCCGCGAGGACGCGCTCATCCCGGATGCCTCGCCGGCGAAGCTGCCGCTCGACCATCTCCCGGCGACGCAACGCCGGATCCACTTGAGCAGTGAGGGTGGAAGCCATTGCCGCCCGCGGAACCGTCCTGGGAATCAGACACGAAGCCCCCTGCGCACTACTTGAATCGCTGCCTGCGGACGACATCGACACCAAAGGTTCCGTTTTCGTCGCGCAGGGCCACTACGGAAACATCGGGCCGCACCGTATATTCGATCTGAATCACCTGCTCCTGTGTGGAAGTGACATCAGTGCTGTAAGTAATGACAAGGTTGTGCGAAACCTGCTCGGCGATGGTGACCCGAGCCCCGGGATTCTGCGTGGCACTGGTAGCTGCGAGATAGTCGGGATCGACACTGAAATGCCGAACGCCAAATAGCCTTTGCACGCGGCCGCCCAGCTGAGAGGAGATGGCTTCGGAAAGCAGCGTGGTGGCGCCGAGTTGCGGAGTTTGGACGGCCGCGGCGCCGCCCCGAAGCACGCTCTCCCCGCCGGGCTGTCCGAGGGCCAGCAGCGTGATGATGTCGCTTGAGGGCAGGGGTGGATCGGAGCGATAAGACATCGTCAGATGGCTGGCCGGGCCGGTGAAATCCACGGTGACTTCGTATTGCTGGATCGTGGTGCTGACTTCGACATTAAGCACCGGATCGGCGCGAAAAGGATTGACGAAGTTCAGATCGCCGCGCGTCAAACGGTACTGATTGCCGCGCATGCTCAGCCCCCCGCTCAACAGGTGGATGTTTCCCAAAAGAATGGGGTGGTCCCAAGTGCCGCGCACACGAACGTTCGCTTCGCTCTGGAATCTGCCGCTGGACCATTCGATCACTGCGGCGGGAGTAGTATCCGCTTGCACATCGAACTGTAAGTTGCGCAAGAAAGGCGAGGTTGCACGGGGTCCGTTAGTGGTCTCTGGGGAAGAGGCGATCAAAGAGGTAACATCGAAGCCCTCCGACATCAACAGGCGATCGGCAGTGACGTGGCCGGAAAGAGTAGCCGCCTGCGTCGTGCCCAGCAAGCGCAAATCGCCTCCCGCGAGCCAGCTCGTACCGACCGGATAGCGCACGCGCACCTGCTCGGTGCGCGCGGTGAGGTCGTAGCTCAGCGGTCCATTGTCGTAGGTCAGCGATCCGGAAAGCAGGAGGCGGCCGCCTCCCGTCTCCGATGTAACGTCATTAAACGTAATGCGGCTGGCATCAAAAATGAAGTCGCCTGCAAGCTGGCTCAGGCCGGCGGGAAAATCTCCGTAACGCGCCGACGCATCTTGGACATGAACGCGCCCGGTGATCCGCGGGCTTGAGAGAGTGCCGACAATTGAGGCATCCATTTGCGCCGGTCCGCGAACGTCCAGATTGGGCACGAATCCGCTGAACAGCCGCAAGTTGGCGGCTCCCGCGACGCGCATATCCAAAGCGCGATCGGCGGCAAATCGCGCGAAGCCACTGACGCGGAAGTCCGTGTCCACGCCGCGCAAGTTTGCCTGGCGCACTTGCACCTCATGATTTCCATACCGTAGCTGTACAGGACCTTGGTTCTGCAACTTGATGTATTGGTAGTCAAACGAGACTTGCGTCAGGTTGGCATCGACAGAAATCATGTCCGGCTGTAAGAGAGCGCCGGAGATGCCAAATTGACCGTCGATCTGGCTGTGGCCGGTGAGTCCGGTCAAATGCAGCGCGCTGACGATGAGAGGATCGAGATCGATCTGCGAAACCGTGACTTGCCCAGAAAGCGGGTAGGCTCCGGCCAACGATACGTCTACGTTGCCGTGCAGCTCTCCCGGAGAGATGGCCGAATCGACTTGTAAGGCGAGCTTGGAGCCATCGGACTGAACCCTAGCGTCGAAACTGCCAATCTCCTCATTTCTGAGCTTCAGGTCGACTAGACGTAGCGAACCATCCAGCTTGGGTGCAAACAGCGGACCTTGCCCGCTCAAGTGAAAACTGATGTTGCCGCCGACGGGCAGCCGCGGAGTCTGGATGCCCGTGACACCCTCGAGCGGCAACCCCGCGCCCGTCAGGTCGAAAACGGCCTGGCCATCGGTGGTGTGGTAAGTGAAATTTCCGGTCAGCAGACCCGGGGCGGTTGGATTCACACTTACCGCCGGCGGCACCAAGCGCAATTCGGCGTTGGCGATGCGCACTTCGCCGTGATGGATCGTCATCTCACCCCGCGCTCTATCGAAGCGCCAGCCCCAGGCTTGAGGATCGACTACATCGAAGAGGCCGGTCAGCTCCGGATTGGCGTGCGTTCCGCGGCCATGAAAGGTTCCGCTGAGCAAGCCATGCGCAGGATAGGAATATCCGAGCAGCGCTTGCAGCCCATCCGTGTCAGTACGCACGAGAGTGGCATCCAACTGCCAGGAATTTTCCGGTTGGAAACTCCAGTTATCCAGCGTTAGCGATAGCTCGAGCTGAGCCGAGGAGCGGTCGCGGCGCACGTTTGCCCGAGTGAAACTGAACTCCTGGGGCGAATAGGACATGTCGCCCTCAATTTGGTCCCAGGAGAGCTTGTCGTAACGCGCGTTTGTTCCCGTCACATGCCCGCTGAAGCTTGGCCGCGACAGCGGCCCGGTTACGTGCCCCTGCCAATGAAAACGCCCGGCCATGACTTTGGGCTCGGCGTTCTTACCTCGCAGGCGATTGATGAAGTCATCCCAAGGAACCAGGTCCTGGGAATCAAAGGTCGCGTCGAGCTTGGAAGTCTGCGCCGCTAGAGTTCCGCTGAACTGCACGTTGCTCGACGGCGTGTCGATATGGCTGGCGTTCAGCACCACGTCGCGTTCCGCCATGCTGTAGTGATAATCGAGACTTGCCATGACAGGAATCTGGCCTGCCAGCAATTGGTGCCTCGGAACCCAAACAGAAATGCCGCGGGAATCCAGGTTCTTGAAATCCGCGATCCAGGTAGTGACCGCTTGCACGTCGGCAATGCCGCCCCAATGCAGCGGAACGATCGGGAGATTGTCATTGTTAACGGCGGCAAGCAGCGTGGCAAGGTCCATGTCGTGCGCATGGGCGTTCACGCGAAAACCAAGCGTGTGAAAGTCGAGATGAGCCTGGCCGTCAATCGCCCCGCCTAGTGCCTGGGCCGAAAAATCGGGAACTTCAAGAGCGGCGCGGTCCGCGCGGTAACTGCCTCGGGAACTGATCCCGGAGCTGTGGAACCAGTCATAGGGCATGCTAATGTCCGCTGCGGAATAACTCCCATTTACCGCCAAGCGCCCATCCGCAAGATGTCCGTTGCCAGCGAAATCGACATTTCCCGAGGGGCTGTTGGGTTTGCGCAAGATTGAGCGAATATCTTCGAAATCCAGATGACCGCGATAGCGAAAGACCCAATTCGGCTTTGCAAAGCTGGAATTCGAAAGCTGCGCGTCGATCGAAGTATGGGGCGCTTTCCAAAGCAGTTGTGTGACCGAAAACGAATCGCGCTCCAGTGTAAAACGCACGGATAGATCCGACTCAAACGGAAGATAACGGCGGGCCACGAGTTCCATCTCCTGCCAGCGAAACTGACCCAGGTACATGGGTTTCGCATCGAGCTCCGCATAATCAACAGAAAGCTCAAAGCGCCCGCCCTCGGCTACCAGGGGGACGCGCACGTCATTAAATAGCACTTCGCCCTGCTCCAGCCGCAGCCGCCGCGCCACGACCTCGAAGATACGCTCGCGCAGAGCGTTCTCTTGCGTGGAGCGTCGTGCTATCGGCACATTGATCGAGCCATCGCGCTCCAGGCGAACGTGCAATACCGGGTGGCTGACTTCCACATCACCCAGGGAAATCCGGCGCCCCCACACGGAGTCGATGCGCAAGCCCACCTCTAGCCGGTCGGCATGGAAGAATGGCGGCGTGCCGTCGGGTTCGCGGCCATAAACCGTGAAGTCATTGAGCGTGACCCGCAGCCGCCAAGGATTAAAATGAAACGCCGCAAGTTCGGCCTTGCCGGAGGTCAAGTTTTGAATCTGTTCGACAATGGTGCGGCGAACGTAATTATCCGCGGCACCATTCGAGAGAATCAGCATCAGGCTCAGGGGCACCGCTACAAGCACTAGGACAACGCCCAAGACCCAACGCTTCCATTTCCGCCCTGTCCTACCTTCGGTCATGGCTGGTTGCCCGGTTTGATGGTAGATGCATCTATCGGCTCGAGTTCGATCTTCATGCGCGGTTTGGTCTCGTCGAACCAAGCCGCAGTGCGCTCGTTGACGCCCTGCTCGATGAGCAACTCACGAATCTGATCTGTTACGTTGGCCAAAGGAGGCGCTTGCTGGCCTTTGGCCTGGAGCTCCGGCACCAAGTGCTCGCGGTAATAGTTTTCGATGGCGATGTCACTCACTTGAATTGAGGAACGGAATTTGTAATCGAGATAGCGCGCCAAATAGATCTGCCGCTTGATGACACGGCGTACAGTTTCGGACGTGAGTCCGACGGCGGCAAGGCGCCGCTCATAGGCAGCAGCGCTAGGGAAGCTATTCTCGACTCGGCTGAGTTCACGATCCACTTCCGTTCCGACCGGCAAGGGGAAACGTGCTGTGGTCGCTGCATTATTCACGACCCACTGCTCGATGAGCTCCGAGCGCAATTCTTCGTTGCTCTGAGAACGGCCATCCAGGAGCTTTTGGTAAGCGGCGAGTTCGCGGAGCTCGCTCAGCGTGATGATGTCATCTTCGATCCGCGCCACGATCCCATCGACAATCTGCGCCTGCGGAGCGTGCCGGGGCGCAGCGATCGCCACCATGGAGGATGCAAGCCAGAACCAGAATCCGAGGATGAACGCGGCACGCATCAGAACGTGGACCCAAGATTGACAAAAAATTGAAACGCAGGCAGCCGCGAAATGGTCACGGGCGAATTCGGCACGCCCGTGTTGACCGGAATCACAAAATTTGCCGGATTGAGCTGATAGGCCAGATCGATACTCACCGGCCCGACGGGAGTGTGATAGCGAATCTCGAAGCCCACGGTGTGTGAAAAATAATTCAGCTCATTGGTGCAGTTTGTCACGCAGACAGTTGACGAGGCCAGATTCAACGTGGGCTGAGGTGGAGCCGAACGAAAGGTTATATGGGAAAAAGTGTTGAAGACGTTTCCGGCATCATAAAACAGACCGCCACTGGCGCGGCTGCCAATCAGTGGAAGGCGCATGGGAAATTGCAGTTGCTGGTTGAAGATGAGCATGCCCAATCCGCCTACCGGAAAACCGGTCACGGGATCGCGCGGCCCGGCCTGATTGAGGCCGAAGCCGCGGAGAGTGGTGCCGCCGCCGGCAAAGAAGCGTTCCGGTAATGGAATATCTGATTCCGTTGAGTCGGCGAAAGGTTTCTCGGTACCAAGACGTGTCGAACGCGCAAACACCAGGCGCGGGCCCAGATGCGTGTAGGTGGAATTCTGGTAAGTGGCGCGGAGAAATGACGCCGCAGAGCCAATCGCTTTGCTGGCGAGGTCGATGTCAAAAGTATTAAAACTTCCCCGCGCGGGATCGGCGGCATTGTCGCGGCGGTCGCGTACCCAGGTGAAGCTGAAGAAAGAGACCTGGGTAGGCTGATTGAACAGAGGAATCTGTTCGGGCGCGACCTGCAGATCGGTGGCCTGCACGCGGCGGTAAACCAAACGGTAGAGCAAAGTAGTCAGGATCGAACGGCGATCGGTCAACTGAGCCGAGCCCTCTTCCCGAGTGGAAGTAAAGGTTTGGACGTCGCGCGCCTTGACGTAGGTTCCCGTGAGCAGAAGAGTGAAGGTGGGAAGAATGAAATGGTTCGAGGAGCTGTATGTGAGCAATGCCCTGCCCTGCAGCGTGCTGGCCCGCACTTTGAAGGAAAGCGAATCGGCGCGGCCGGTGAGATTGAGCTTGGTGAACTCGAGGGTGCCGCGCGGGCTGAAATTAAGCGGCTCGGCCACCGGGCCATTACTGGCAGTACCGAGCCGCTGAGCTTCCAGGCCCAAGCCGTAGCCGATCGTATATCGCCGGGCTTCGTCGACGAGTACGTCTATGGTCTTCGATGTGTCGCTGCCCTGAGGGTTCTGCGGAGCGATAGCCACACGGCCGAAGATTCCCAAGTTGTAAAGGCGGCGTTGCGTTTCGACGACGGCGCTCTCACTCATAGGCCCGCCGGGGTGGAGTTGGATTTCCCGAACGATGACGCTCGGATGCGAGTGCTCATACCCGCCGACGAGTACCTGCGCTACACGAATTTGCTGGCCTTCCTCAATTCGATACGTGAGATCCACACGCGGCCCCTCTCCGGTGCGGGCGGGCAGATCATCGACGGTGGCATGGAATTGCGCATTGGGAAAACCTTGGTCGTAATAGAGAGCCAGCACGTTGTCGCGGTCGCCGGCGACGTTTAGATCGGAATAAGGCTGTCCTGCCGTCGAACCAATCACACTCGAGAGCTCTTCATTCTTAAGTGCGTGGTTGCCCACTAGCGTCAGCTTGGCAATACGCGTCTGCAAGCCCTCCCGGATGCGGAAGGTAACGAACAGATCGCCGGTATGACCATGATAGTTGTCCATCAAGTCGCTGCTCACCTGCACATCGCGAAAACCGTTTGATTGATAAAGCTCGCTGAGCGAAGCCACATCGCTGGTGAGCTGTCCGGAACTGAAGCGTCCGGGAGAGGCAAAAGCGGCGGGCTGAAGTCGGACGCGGCTACGCAGCAGGTCGTCGCGAAAATAGTGATTCCCCGAAAAGGCCAGGCCAACCAGCCGGTGGTGCGAACCTAATTCCATACGGTAGGTGATCACTTCCGTGCTGCCTTGCTGGCCTTCCGCAGGATCTTCCGAAGTCGTGTAATCGACTTCCGCATCGAAATAACCCTGCCGTTGCATGTAGTCGCGCAAATTCCGCCGCCCTTCCTGAAGCAGATCTTCGTCGACTGCACCTTCCTCGTAGATGGGGAGCAGCGAGCGCAGTGTACTCTCCGAAATCTTGGTCCCGAGCACTTGCACGCGCACTTTCAGTTGCGCAAAAATCGATGCCTGGAGCGCCACCCGGTTTGTATCCGGCTGATACATGCCGCGCACGACGGAAACGCGTGCCCCCAGGTACCCGCGCCCAATCAGCCATTTGCGGCTGTTTTGGACGCTGCGCTCCAGCGCTTCCGAGGTTGCCCTCGTTTTGGGCTTCAGTTTCAGGTGATTGTGAATCTCCACATCACTGAAAGGAGACTGATTTATCAGGTTGATCGTACCCACAGATGCGCGTTCGCCCGGAACTACCTGGACGATAATGTCCATCTGCTGGGTCTGCGGATGAGGAACCAAATGGTAGGTGAGCTTGGCCTGATACAAGCCTTCGTCTTCCAGGGCGCTCTTCAAGCGGTCCAACGCAGCAGTCATGTCGGATTCACGGAAGGGCTCGCCGAGCCCCAGGCGCATGGAGGAGACCGCCACAGAATCGCTCGGAGGCTCGCGAAGTCCGTTGACTTTGACAGCGTTGATGAAGAAATTCCGCCGCACCACGAAGTCCACGCGCAAACCCTCGGGAAGGTCGCTAGCTTGGGCTTGGATATCGGCATATCGCCCCGTGCGATAGAGCTGGCGCAGGCTTTCGCGTTCGGCCTCAAGCGTAAAAGGTTGGTTTGATCGGAGTGGAAGGTCGCTCACGTTTTCGTCAAGCCCCTCACCGGACTGATCCACGATTCGAATAGCAGTCACCTGCCGGCCTTCGAGCTGTGCGGCTAGTGCTGGCGTCGTTTGCGCCTGAGCCACGGCACCGGCCAGGCAGCGCAACCCGATGCCGGCCAGCAAAAAAAGAGCCGCCCACGGACGATTCGAAATCATTCGCCACTATAGAAGAGAAGGTTAGCACAAGCGCGTTGTCTGTCAGAAACTTCCGTAGAGGAGCGTGCTGGGCGGCCCTGCCGAAGGAACCGCGTTATCATGAAGGGGCCTCCCCGAGGATCGCGAGCGATTTCGGCCGTGTTCCTGCAAGGGTGGTGGCGAAAATTCACGAATGGACTCCAAACTCCGCGAACGCTACTCCCGGCAAATACTCTTCGGACCGATCGGCGAAGAAGGGCAGGAGCGCCTGCGCCATTCCTCGGCGACGATTATTGGCTGCGGCGCCTTAGGATCAGCTCTTGCAGGCTTGCTCGTCCGGGCTGGCATCGGTCGCCTTCAAATCGTTGACCGCGATTTCGTGGAACCCTCCAACTTGCAACGGCAGACCCTGTTTGAGGAAGCCGACGCGCAAGAACTGCTGCCGAAAGCAGTGGCTGCTGAGCGGCGCCTCCGGTGCATTAATTCGGATGTGGAGGTGCGGGGCGTCGTCGGAGATCTCACGCCAGCGAACGCGAAGGAGCTCTTGGGTGATTCGGCGGTCCTGCTGGACGGCACCGACAATTTCGAAACGCGTTTGCTGATCAATGACTACGCGGTGAAGAAATCCGTGCCTTGGATTTATGCAGCTGTTGTATCGAGCCATGGTCTAACCCTGCCGATCCATCCCGGAGAGAGCGCTTGCCTGGCCTGCCTCGTGGAGGGCGGCGATGCCACAGAGGATGGCTATGGCCCGCAACGGAATGAGCCTACGTGTGATACTGTGGGTGTGCTGGGCTCGGCGGCGGGAGTCATTGCTTCACTCGAAGCTATTTCTGCAATCAAAATTCTGCTGGGCAAGTCCGCAGTTCGGGACGCGCGACTGATCGCGTTTGACGTCTGGACTGGGCGATTCCAGTCCCTGCGCGTGCCGCGGCGCGAAGATTGCCGCGCCTGCGGACGCCGACAATTCTCTTACCTGGAGGGAGTGGCGCAGCCTCGCCTCACCATGTGCGGCCGCGATTCCGTACAGATTCACGAACGGCGCCGGCGCCTCGATCTGGGTGAGCTAGGACGCAACCTGGCCGCGGTAGGCAGCCACGTGCGGCAGAACGATTTTCTCCTGCGTTTGCAGGTCCCGCCATACGAGCTTACCGTCTTTGCGGACGGCCGCGCGATTATCAAGGGTACGCGCGATCCATCCGTGGCGCGGTCAATCTACGCGCGTTACATCGGGGCCTGAGGCAGGCGATCTTGGCGATTCGAAACGCAACTCCGCTACTGGGCGAGATTTCAGCGCCCCTCAGTGCGGCCGATGGGATGGCGGAGCGCGGCGCGATCGAGGTTTTCTCGCAAATTCATGAGTGTGAGGAAGGTATTGAGAATGCGGGCCTTCATTTCGTCAGGAAGGTGCAGCCCGCTCGTCGCGGTGCGCGCCAATAGTTCGCCGCGCCCCCCGACGTAATTGATGATCTCCACCTGGCGCTCGCGAGGCGTGCGGCCAACCGCCGTCTCACGACGCATTTCCGCGCAACGCCGTTCGATCTCCAGAGTGAAGTGTAAAATGCAGAGCTTTTCGGCCTCCAGGGCCGCTGGGACCGTCATTTTGCAGCCGGGTGCGCCGCAGGGGCTCATTCGGAAAAAACCTCGAAATCTGATTTTTGCATCCCATCTGTACAAAATCCAGTGGCACGTTGCCACCAACAGCGAATCAGCCATTGTCGCCTGAGCCTTTGCCAAACCAAAGCAGGTTCGTACTAGCTCTGGACTCATGTTGATACCGGCAGGGCAATGGGTGTGCTAGACTAACCGGGCAAAAGTAAGGGCCAGCAGTTTCGAAAGCATCTCCTGAAGGCCAGCGGTAACTTCTCTAGAGTCAACGCGAGGCGAGACATGTCTGGGCATTCTAAATGGGCCACGATCAAGCATAAGAAGGCGGCTACAGACGCCAAACGAGGACGCATCTTTACCAAGCTGATCCGCGAAATCACCATTGCCGCGCGTGTCGGCGGCGACCCCGACTCCAATCCCAGGCTGCGCACTGCGATTTTGGCAGCCAAGAACGAGAACATGCCTAACGAAAATATCGAACGAGCCGTCCAGCGCGGGACGGGCCAGCTCGAAGGGGAACAGTATGAGGAAGTGAACTTCGAGGGCTACGGTCCAGGAGGGGTCGGAATGATCGTGCAGGTGGTCACCACCAACCGCAACCGCGTGGTCAGCGAGATTCGGCACCTGATGAGCCGGCATGGCGGCAATTTGGCCGAGACGGGCGCCGTGGGCTGGATGTTCAGCCGCAAAGGCCAGATCGTGGTCTCGAAAGAACAGGCCGGCGAGGACAAAATGCTCTCTATCGTTCTCGATGCCGGAGCAGAAGACTTGCGCGATGACGGTTCGGCCTGGGAAGTACTCACCCCTCCTGACGCGTTTGAAGATGTGCGCCAAGCCCTGATCAAGGCCAGCGTTAAGCCCGAATCGGCGGACATCGCTTGGGTTCCGCAGAATTACATCAAACTGACGGGTTCGCCGGCACAGCAAATGCTAAAGCTCGTGGAAGCGCTCGAGGAGCACGACGACGTGCAGCATGTCTTCGCCAACTTCGACATCGACGAGAAAGAAATGGCGGTTATGGCCGGCCAGTCTTGATGGCCAGGCATTGAGCCTTTTCTCGGCCGGAGAGAAAAATCCGGCCAGGCTTCTTCTCGGTACCATGGACTCTGTGGCGCCGCCTGGATTGGCGTGACTGCGCAGCCATATAGCGTATTGGGAATCGACCCCGCCGCCGCCGGTGCGACGGGCTTCGGGGTCGTCGAACGCAATGGGAACCGTTGCCGAATGCTTCGCCTGGGTGCGTTGCGACCTCGGAAACCGCTATCGGCCGCGAATACCCATTTGTGTCAGATTCATCGGCTGATCACCGAATTAATTAGGGAATTCCAGCCCCAAGCCGTCGCACTCGAATCGGTCTTCGCCGCACTCAATGTGAAGGCGGCATTGCGGCTGGCTGAAGTTCGCGGTGTGGTGCTTCTAGCCGCCGCACAGGCTGGCATTCCGGCCTTCAGTTACTCTCCGCGCGAGGTCAAGGCCACCGTCGCCGGCTACGGCCATGCGGGAAAAGAACAAGTGCAACAAATGGTTCGTGCGTTACTGAATATGCCAGAGACGCCTGAACCTGCGGATGCGGCAGACGCATTGGCCGTGGCCCTTTGCCACATTCAGATTGCTGAAAGTAAAGAACGCCTCGGCGCCAGTCTGACGTCTGACAGTGTTCCCAGGATTCGGCGGAGTAGCCGCGAACACGCTCCGCATATCCCTCCAGGACCATGAATCGCATTCGCCACTCACACCGTGGGCCCTGCTGTTGGTGCGCGCTACTTTCATTCGTCGCCGTTCTGCTAGGCGCGCTATTTCTACATGCCGCCGATGACGCCACGATCACGTATCGGCGTGTTTTCAAAGGCAGCAATCCCGAATTTATCGAGATAAAAATCGGCCAAAATGGGTCCGCGAGCTACGACATCCGGCAGTTAAGTGAGGCTCCGGATCCTCAGCCCTTCCAGGTGGGCGACGCGGTGCGAGCCAAGACTTTCGAGCTTGCGGGCGAGTTACACAATTTTGCGGGAGTCGATCTCGACGTTCACCGGCGAATTGCCGACCTCGGCGAAAAGACCTTCCGGTATGAAAAGAGCGGAGAGGTGCACGAAACCCATTACAACTACACTTTGAATCGCCCGGCGACGCAACTGGCGCTCATCTTCGAAGGCCTCTTTCAACAGCAACGTGACCTTACACTCCTCGAGCAAGAATTGAAGTACGACCGGCTGGGAGTGAATGACGCATTGCATCAATTCGAGGACGACTTGGGCCAGCATACGCTGCCTGAGCCCGAACGGCTCCTGCCGGTACTGGATCGGATCGTTGCGGATTCGCGAGTGGTGGAGGTGGCGCGGCATCTCGCCCGGGCACTCGCCGAGAGAATCCGCATGAGCTCCTCTCCGGAAGGCGCCTCTTCTCAACCCGCCGGTACTCCCCCTAAAAACTAGCTTCACATCTCGAGTATTCCGGCGACGTGGGCGTCGGTTTAACGATCTCACTTCACGATCACGCCTGCATAGCCGACGACTTCGCGAAGATCGCCCGTGATGTCGCCGGAGGTGGCGTAGCGCACTAGCGTTGCGCGCGTGGCGCCCAGCAGCCGTGCCGCCGTCAGCACGCTCACCACCGGGCCGAAGCCGCACATGGTAATGCTTTCACGACGCACGGTATCGAAAAGCCCGTGTGCATCAAGCTCCAGGACGCGTTTGAGGGCGGATCGATCTTTGCGGCGCGTGATCTCATCCGATTCGTAATGATTCATATCCGAGCTGGCAATCATTAGCACAGGATCAGCGCGCTGCCGCAATACCTCGGCCAAGGCGTGCCCCAGCGATTCAAGCTGGACGTAATCGGTAGGTCCCAGAGCGATAGGCACGAAACGAAAATCACCCGACAGATACTGCAGAAAAGGAAGCTGCACCTCGAGGGCGTGCTCGGCTTGGTGCGCCACGGCATCCTCGCAAAGCTGGGGATAGGCAACTCTGAGCTCGCGCGCAAGTTCCGAATCGATCTCCGCGCGGCCCAGAGGCGTCTGCCAAGCTCCGTCGGAAACAACAGCCTGCGCCTTGCCGCGAGGGAAATGTCGAGGCCCGAGCAGAAGAAAACGCCGCGGCAGTTTCACGCGCGCATAAACAGCTCCAGCAACGTGGCCGGAATAGCGATAGCCCGCGTGGGGAACTAGGCAGGCGATCGCTGGGCCCACTTGTTCTGCAGAGGAAGCGAACTCAGCGATCTGGCGCGCGAGTTCCGTAGGATCATCAGGGTAAAAACGGCCGGCAACAGCGGGCAGGCGAAGCACCGGATCTGCTACCCTTCGATTTTGAATCTCGGAGGCGAGAGAAATCCTTTACTTATTTCGGTTCGTCGAACGAAATCTTAAGCGACTTCAGGAAGCGCAAGTCCTGGGGTGTGATCTCGAATTTCCCCTCCTGCTTCCCTTCCTCGAGCACATCCTGATCCACCTGAATGTGCAGCGACTCCAGAAAGCGGCGGTCAGTCGATGTAATCAAGGCGGAACTGGGCTCGCGACGCGCCAAACCGATCGTGGCATCCAGTTTCAACACAATGTCATAGCCTGCGGCACGGACTCCCGAGATGGCTTCGTTGATGCGCTCGGACTCCGAAACCGTATCGTTAATGGCGTGACCCAACTCGCGAAGCAGACGCTTCAGCTGGTCGTCAAGTTGCAAGGTGGGGTTCCTCCCTTACTCTACCTTTCGGAATTGTAGGCGCTCGAGCGCGCCGAAACAAGTCTTGTGTCGCCTGGGTGTGATTAAGAAGCGCTTCGGTCGCGGGTTTTTGCGTTAGAATCACTTCATGGCAAGCGCCACCCCTGTAGCTACTAGGCCTCGCGGCTTTCTCCGCGCGCTCTGGCGCGCCGTTCGGCAGGTTTTCCACGAAACCACGGGCGCCGTGTTCTTCATTCTTGCCTTGACCTGGACGAATGCGGCGTTGCGCTACTGGCGGCAGCGTGCGCCCAATTGGGAATGGAGAACGAGCGTAGGCATGGCACTGGTCATGGCGCTCTTCGGCTTGATCTCATTTCGGGCGGCGCGCCGCGTACGCTGATCTCTCGTAGTGCTTTGAGATATGCCACATCCCGAGCACGTCGAACCTCCGGGCAGAGAGCACGCGGGAGTTGCCGATGCCGCCGAAACACCGCAGCTTTCGGTTACCTCTAACGGAACAACTTTATCAGGCATACCAGTCAAAATCGTTTATACGCCCGAAGATCTGACAAATTTCGATCCGCAATCGTCTCTTGGCTCACCCGGCGAGTTTCCCTTCACCCGCGGAATCTATTCGACCATGTACCGCGGCAAGCTGTGGACCATGCGGCAATATGCCGGCTTCGGCACGGCTCGCCAGTCTAACGCGCGCTATCGCTACCTCCTGGCGCAGGGCCAAACGGGTCTTTCCGTCGCCTTCGCTCTGCCTACGCAAATGGGTTTTGATTCTGACCATCCGCGGGCCGGGGGTGAAGTGGGCAAAGTGGGCGTGGCCATCTGCTCACTCGAAGACATGCAGATGCTTTTTGAAGGGATTCCCCTGGCGCACGTGTCCACTTCCATGACCATCAATTCCACGGCGGCGATTCTTTTGGCCCTATACGTCGCCGTGGCCCGGCAGCAGGGAGCAAACCTCGAGAAGCTCTCTGGAACTGTGCAGAACGATATTCTGAAGGAATACATCGCACGCGGAACCTACATCTATCCACCCCGGCCGGCCATGCGTATCGTCACCGATGTCTTTGCCTGGTGCAAAGAGGAACTGCCCAATTGGGTCACGATTTCCATCTCGGGCTATCACATCCGCGAAGCCGGATCAACGGCGGCGCAGGAAGTGGGCTTTGCGCTTGGCGATGGCATCGCCTACGTCGATGCGGCAATAGCTGCAGGTCTGCGGGTGGATGACTTTGCGCCGCGGCTTTCGTTTTTCTTTAACGCGCATAACGATCTACTCGAAGAGATCGCCAAATACCGCGCGGCGCGCCGGCTTTGGGCTCGGCTGATGCGTGAACGCTTCGGCGCTCGCGACCCGCGCTCGATGATGCTGCGCTTCCATGCACAGACCGCTGGTTCTTCGCTTACGGCGCAGCAGCCGGAGAATAATATCGTGCGCGTGGCGATTCAAGCGCTCGCGGCGGTGCTGGGCGGATGTCAATCGCTGCACGGCAACGCACTTGACGAAGCCCTGGCGCTGCCCACCGAGGATGCCGCTCGACTGGCCCTGCGTACCCAGCAGATTCTGGCCCACGAGAGCGGAGTCGCCAATACGGTGGACCCTGTCGGTGGCTCCTATGCCATCGAGCATCTGACCGATGAGATCGAAGCCGGTGCGCGCGCCTGCATCGAGCGCCTCGATGCACTTGGCGGTATGCTGCGCGCTATAGAAACCGGGTATGTGCAGCGCGAGATCCAAAAAGCGGCCTACGAATACCAGCAAAGCGTCGAACGCAACGAACGTATCATCGTTGGCGTGAATCGTTACCGCTCCGAGCGTCGGGAACCGATTCCCATTTTGCGCATCGACCCGGCCATCGAGCAGGAGCAGATCGGGCGCCTCCGCGCGCTGCGGGCACGTCGCGACGCTGCACCCACCTCGAAGGCTGTTGCAGAAGTCGAATCCCGCGCCCGTTCGGGGGAGAATCTCATGCCGGCGATCCTCTCGGCGGTTGAGGCGTATGCCACCGTGGGCGAAATCTCCGACGCGATGCGCCGAGTTTTCGGCGAGCATCAGGAGACGCTCGCGCTTTAGAGCCTTTCTGCAAAGTCCGAAATAAGCAAACAAGGGTACCTTCAGCAAACTCCTTAGCGTGCCAGGAGATCCGCTCCCGCCCTCCACATTCCACTCGCGCCGAGACCTTTGGTGAACAGTGGTTCCCTTGTTGACACACCCGTCTTAGACGCACGCTTTATGTCACAAATCGTTACGTGCGGCTTATTCAGTTATCGCCCGTGTTTCTGCTAACGCCATAGAAGTAAACGCCTTGCTTCGTGGCAACCGAATTGCGTAATTACCCCTAAGGTCAGTGGCCAGAACTGCCCTTAAGGTCAAGTCAAGCATGAGAACCAACGTACCATTGTCGCTGGCACCGCTTACCGACAGCCTAGGACCGAGCGGCTTGATGACGAGCTATTCGACGACTGGACCGATTCTCGGGTCCTAGTACTTACTCGAAGCTAACTGGATATATGGGACGAACCCAAATGAATTCAAAATTGGTCGCCAACCGAATCGAACGCGGATTTACGCTGGTCGAACTCATACTCGCGCTTGTCATCGGCATCGTCCTAACCGCGATGGCGATTCCGAAGTTAACTTCCATGACGCGAGCTTATCGCGGCATCGGTGATGCGCGCTCGCTGAGCGACATGGTCTCGCTGGCGAAGTTGCGGGCGGCGGCAGCATTCACGGACGCCCGAGTTTATGCGGACACGGCAAACAGCCTCTATCGCGTCGAGATATGGAACCGTTCGCAAAGCTGCTGGATTACCGACGGCGATACGCAGTGCTCGGCTAACTATACAAGTCCCGCCACGCCGCCCTCGACGTCGCTTTCATCGGGCATGACTTATGGTTACGGCTCGCTTTCCAGTCCGCCGAACAACACACAGTCCACGCTGAGGCAGGCTGCGCAGTGCCAAACCGATGCGCAGACACTCGCCCAAAACGCTGGAAACATCGCGAACTCAGCGTGCGTCGTTTTCAACTCTCGGGGCGTTCCCGTCGACAATAACTGGGCGGCGACATCTAACGATGCCCTGTATGTTTCCGACGGCAGTGAAGCTTACGGGGTCACGGTATTGGCCACGGGGCTGATTCAGACGTGGCGCGCCGGTCTACCTTCCGGGGCCTGGATCAATAAATGAAAATGAATTCACTTTCCGAGAATTTGAAAAAAAAGGCCGTGGGCTTTCCTATCAAACGCGGCTCGCAATTGGGAATCAGCCTGCTCGAAACGCTTATCGCATTGACCGTCCTGGTGATCGTGTCCGCGGGAGTCATGTCCTTGGCTACCGTTGCGGTCGAAACAACCGAGAACCAGGGCCATCTGCAGTCCCGCGCTGCGGAATACGCACAAGACAAAATGGAACAGCTCATCAGCCTTGGATACGGCGACGGGGATACACCGGGCTGCGGATCGCTCGCTTGCGGAACCGATACCACGATCTTTCCCTCGTGCAGCCCGCAAACGAACCCTTCCTGCACGACGGGAACAGGATTGTTTGTGGGTGGGAGTTCTGATCCGAATGCACCGGTCAGCACGCCAGGTAACGGTTATGTGGATTACCTGGATAGCGCTGGAAATCCGACCAGTTCTTCAGGTTCCTGGTACTACATTCGCGTTTGGCAGATCGATAAGCCCACGGGAACAACGAATCTCAAGCGCATCACCGTGACCGCGCAGGTGCGGAGCAGCGTGGGTGGCAAGGGTTCAGGTGCAGGTGCGCTGCCCACTGCGACGGTGGTCTCGCTGAAGACGTCCCCATTCTGAGGAGGCCAAGTGCCTGAACGCACAAAAACAGCCGGCAACCTAGCATCGAGGAGGCAGTCGGGATTCTCTCTGCTGGAGATGATGATCTCGATTTTCATCCTGATCAGCGTTGCTGGCGTGGTGATGTCAGGGCTCCTTCAGACTTCAAACACGGAAGGCACCGTGCAGAATAGAACGGAAATGCACGCCAGTGTGCGCAGCGCGACGGAGCTCCTGCAGCAGGAGATCGGCCAGGCAGGCCGCGTGGCTCTGCCGGTAGCGAATGTTCAGATGACAACAGCCGTTAGTGCGGGCTCAGCAATGCCGACTTTGACTAATGGCGCCACGGCCGGCATGTTTCTTAACGAGTATCTGGTCGTAGACGCGGGCTCAAATCAGGAAACTGTGCAGGTGACCGCGATTAGCGGAAATACGATTACCGCTACGTTTGGCTTCTCGCACGCGGCGAACGTTCCTGTCACTGTCCAAGGCGGTTTCGGGACCGGCGTTGTGCCCGAATCTGCATCGCCATACAACATGACCAATGGTTCCGATGGCACGCACCTCAAGCTCTATGGTGACATCAACGGCGACGGCAACATGGTGTACGTCGAGTACATCTGCGATTACTCGGGCAGCGGCAATCTCTATCGAAGCGTTACCTCTTTCAACGCAGCGACAATAGTCGCCAAACAGGTCTTGCTGCCTAACCTCGTGAGTACGGGCAATCCCGGCGGTACGCCATGCTTCGTCTATCAGGAGAGGCCGGTAGGCTGTAACTCGACCGCCACAACCCCTTGTTTCGTGACCGATGTGGCAGTGACGTTAACGGTGCAAACGGAGCAGCCGGACCCTTTCACCAGACGCTATCAGCAGGAGACCAAGGCACTACTGAACGTTTCTCCGCGAAACGTGTTCGACGCGTACGAGCTATCCACGTTAAGTAATAACCGAGTCGAACCGATGCCCTCCACCGTGGGCCCGGGCATCGGGACTCTAATGGCGCAAACGCCATAACACGCAACAAGCGAGGCTCTATGAACCGCAGAAATGAAAAAGGTGTGGCTCTGATTCTGGCGCTTATCCTTTTGGTGATTATGTCCGTCATGGCCGTTTCCTTAATGTTCATTTCGCAGACCGAAACATGGGCGAGCATGAATTACAAGCTCATGTCCCAGGCCCGGGATGACGCGGAAGCCGGCATCAACGCGTCGGCGAATTACTTGATCCATACTTATACGCCACCCGCCGGTTCGGGAAGCGATTTGCTCTCGAATTACAACAATAGCGTATCCCCGGTGCAATATCCCGCTAGCAACACCACTGGGCACGACGTGATTCTGGCGACCAGCAGCAGCAGCCAGAGTTCCAATTATCCAGTCGCTTCCGTGGTTACAAATTTTGGTAGCAGCTCACAAAACAGTCTTACGGCAGGAAACACGACTGTCAATTATTATAGTTATGCAACGCTTCTCAGGCAGGATGTGGTGACTCCGTGGGGCACGACTACGCCCGTGACCGTGCAGACTTGGCAAATCACCTCGGACGGCTCCATTAACGGTGTTCGTGCGGCCGACGAAGAGGTATCCGCGATTTTAGAAAAGCAAATAACACCCGTGTTTAGCTACGCCGCATTCGCTACGGCTAACGGTTGTGGCGCCTTGAATTTCGGCGGAGGCGGCACTACGGCTAGCTACGATTCCAGTAATCTTACGATGAGCGGTGGTCTTCCGGTGGTTTCAGGTAGCGCCGGTAACGTGGGCACGAATGGAAACTTGGCGGAGAATGGCAATCCAACCACGATCAATGGGAATCTCTCAACCCCGCGCACGGGTGTGGGCACTTGTACGAGTGGCAATGTCACGGCCTGGACTAATACCAGCGGGCACGTAACGGGCGGGCTTGTGGAACTGCCGCAGCAGGTGGTGTACCCGACTCCTGACGTGCCAAATCCCACGCCCCCGACCACCAGCTCGACGCTGCACAACAACGCCTCTGATTGCAGCGGTATCACCGGCTGCACCTTTGGGACGGGTCCTTTACCTGGCGGCAACGGTTGCCCCAACGGAGACTTCTGCTTGACGCCCGGCACATGCGCTCCTCCATGCCCCACGTGCCTTCCGCCTCTCCCGGGGCCGGCCGTGTACGGAAACCTTACAGTAAGGGGCACGGTCCATCTTTATAACGTTAACGTAACTCTCGGCACCCCGCCGAACCAAATCACTGTCAACGAGGGCTGTTACAACATCAATAGCCTGACGGAAAATGGGGGAGGCACCATCACGATCGAAGACACCTATCCGTACACTTCACCAGCACTCAGTGCCACGAACAGCCCCGTGAAAGTCAATATTGCCGGAAGTGGCCAGACAACGCCTCTTGACCTAACCGGCGGTGGCGTCATCAATAACCTCGGCTGGAATCCATCACTGCTCCAGTTCCTCTATGGAGGGACCGGCACGATCAACGTTAAGGGAGGCGCCAACACCGTAGGGCTGCTGTATGCACCAAACGCCACTATGTCGTTCAACAGCGCCGGCGGGAATTGGTATGGCGCCGTGATCACGGGGAGCATGACCGACATGGGCGGTGCTTCGATCAAATACGACGTGAACTTGCAGAGGTCGGTCGCCACCGTCAGCAGCTGGATGCTCGATTCCTTCACATGGAAGAGGAACTAGGGCGCTTTTTCCCTCACCAGACCGGGAAACGGGCCTAACTACTAGTCTTTCGCCGAGTACAAACCCTAAAGTCCTGGTTTCAGAGCGCAGAAATTCGGGGTACGCCGTACAAAAGGCGTACCCCGAAAATTTTTTGCAAAATGGCCAAGGGAATTTATCCTTTGCTGAGGCCTTCGGGCTGACACAAGCCGCGAGTAGCTCCCCACAAGCGGGTAAAAACAGCCTGCAGGAAAAGTTGGACGCGACGCAATCGCGATCCCTCTTGTCACTGAGATGAAGTTGATTCTGGCATCGGCTTCGCCGCGCCGTGCACAAATCCTGCGCGATGCAGGCATGCGCTTCGAGATTATGCGGGCGAAGGTGAGCGAGCGTCGCAAACAAGGCGAAAGGGCCTGGATTATGACGCGCCGTCTGGCCCAAGCGAAAGCCCGCGCCGTGGTAAAGAGCCTTGGGAACAAACCACCCAAGGCCATCGTCATCGGCGCCGACACAATTGTGGAAGCGAACGGCGAATTACTGGGGAAGCCGCCATCTCCCAGGGCGGCCCGCGAAATGCTCGCGAAATTAGGCGGCCGAACTCACCGCGTGATCACCTCCGTTGCGGCAATCCGTCTTCCCGACTGTGCGGAAATGATAGCGACAGAGTCCACTCGAGTTCGTTTTGCTCGCCTTACCGCGGATGAAATCGCCGACTACGTCGCTACCGGAGAACCACTCGACAAAGCCGGGGCCTATGCGGTGCAAGGCATTGGCGGGCGCTTTATCGAAAGAATTTATGGGTGCTACTTCAACGTGGTGGGACTACCTCTGGCGAAACTTTACGGAATGCTTATCCATCTCGGTTGGCAGCCAGCAGCTCCAAGTAAGACGGGCAAAGCCGCGGGCTAGTACGCGCGTGGTCGGCAACAAGAAACGACGCCGCCCTGCTTATTTCTTCTCAGCCGAACTCGAAACCACCGTATTGGCTGGCGGAGCCGGATTCTGCGGCACGTTGCTGGATGAATCGCCGCGCATACCTTCCTTGAAGCTGCGGATACCTTCGCCCATCCCGCGCATGACCTCGGGGATGCGCCTGCCGCCAAACAAAATTACGATGATCGCCAAAACGATCAGCCAGTGAATCGGGCTAAACTCACCCATATTAACCTCGTCTCTTGAAACTACGTGCGCTGAGCCTGCGAATGCACAGGGCGAAAAGCGATCCCAGGTAGACTAACACTCAAGACCCAGCGGCTACAGTATAACACGGTAATCTCCAACGCGCCGGGTAACACCGGTCCGATCCAGATATTCCAACAGCGGAATGGCGTACTTCCGGCTGATGCCTGCAAGTTCCTTGAAATCTGCCACGGCCAGCCGTTCGCCCCGTGTTCTCTTATATTCGGCGAGCAACGCCCGGAGGTGATCGACCGTTTCACGGTGGAGAACCACATCATTGCTGATCCTTAACAGAACCCGCTCGCGGAGCAGTAATTGGAAAAGCTTCTGAGCTTGGCCCATCTCAACCGGGAGAGTTGTTAGCACCGCCTCGACTCCAGGTGCAGCGAGTCCCCCGCGCGCAAATTCTCGTTCAATCTGCTCCTTGGCTCGCGCTTCCCCTGGCTGTAGATGGACCGCACGCCCAGCCCGCTTCACCAAATCGCCGGCGAGCGCGAGCTTATTCGCCGAAACGGCGTCTTTGAGCGCTGCGCGAAATATCTCCGCACGCAACCCCGAAGCGCAACGTGTACGCAGGTCTTCCTTCGAGATTGCTTCTGCCAATGGATTCGCTCGATGGAATCGCTCGACTTCTTTTACTAGGCGGTCCACACACGAAGCCAGCACCTCCGCAGAGACGGCCAGGAACGGCTGTTCCGTGACCAGGCGCAATTTGCCTTCGGCCGCGAGATCATCCACCATCCTGCGAATTTCTTCTTCCGGCCAGCCTGTGTGCATGACTAGATCCGCTAGCGTGCTTCCCTCCACGCTCGAAGAAACGAGGGCTCTTAAGGCGTCAGCACGCGCAGAGAAATCACCATGCAGGCCGCGTTCTTGGACCTCGAGAAAACTCACCGCTTGTGGATCGCGTAGCCGCCGCCCGCGCGGTATATACAGAACGGTGCCGCCGCCGATCGTAATAACCGGCGAGAATTGACGCAGAATAAAGCGATCTCCCGGGAGCGCCAGCGTCGCATCGGCTAAGCGCAACTGCGCGAGGCCCGTGCTCGCCGGCATCATTTCCCTTGCACCGAATAAATGGATTTCGGCAATCGTTTCGGAGGAGCCATGATGGAAGTGGACTCGCGCGCGGTGTTTCAGCCGCTTTGCCGAAGGAAGCAGAACAATGCGCGCGTCCAGCCGCGAGGTGGCTTCAAAGCGCTTGGGAGTGGCAAGCACCATCCCCCGGCGCACCTCCTGGTGCTCGATCCCGGCGAGATTCAATGCCGTACGCTGCCCGGCGGAAGCGCGGAGCACTGGTTTGCCGCCCGACTGTACGCCACGAACACGCAAGCGGCGCCTCGAGGGAAACAGCTCCACTTCATCTTCGGTTTTCACTTCTCCGGCAATAAGCGTACCGGTCACTACCGTCCCGAATCCTTTCATGGCAAACGCGCGGTCGATGGGCAGGCGGAAGCAACGAGAGGCGCCCTTTGGAGGCGTCTCGCCCGCAATCCGGGCGAGTTGACGGCGAAGTTCCTCCAATCCTGCCCCCGTTCTTGCGCTCACCGCGACGATCGGCACTCCCTCGAGAAAAGAGCCGCGGATAAATTCCTCAGTTTCCAGGCGCACTAATTCGAGGACCTCGGGCTCGACCAGATCGCATTTTGTGAGCACCACCAGGCCCCGTGGAATCCCTAGTAGCCTGCAAATCTCAAAATGCTCTCGCGTTTGCGGCTTGATGGATTCGTCGGCCGCAATCACCAGCAGCACAAGATCAAAACCGCTGGCGCCCGCGAGCATGTTACGCACGAACCGCTCGTGTCCTGGCACGTCTACGAAGCCGATGCTAATTTCGCCGAGTTCTAGAAACGCGAAGCCGATGTCCAGTGTAATGCCACGCCGCTTCTCTTCCTCCAGGCGATCGGGATGCGTCCCGGTCAGAGCTTCGACCAGCGCCGACTTGCCATGATCGATATGCCCGGCTGTGCCGACGACGATGTTTCGCATAGGCGTGCGCTAAACAAATCCCTGGGTTGTGATGCTATAGAAGAGCGTGGCAAGGATCAAACAGGGACTACAGGCTCAGGCCGAGTGCAGGGCTGCAGCAATTTCTTCGGCAATTGCCCGCGCCGCTCCCGGCGGGTCAGCCGCGGCGGTTATCGGGCGCCCCACGACAAGATAATCGGCGCCGGCCCGAATCGCTTCCGTCGGCGTGGCAATCCGTGCTTGATCATCCGCACGGCTGGCACTTTCCGCCGGCCGGATGCCGGGCACAACGATCAGGAAGTCGCGGCCGCAGCCACGGCGAATTCGCCGCACCTCTTTCGCCGAAGCCACGACTCCATCCAATCCGCACTGCTTGCCTAGCCGCGCGAGGCTGAGGGCTCTTTCTACAGGAGTGCCGCTGATTCCCACGTGGCGTAAGTCCTTTTGTTGCAGGCTAGTAAGTATTGTTATGCCCAGTAGTTTCGGGGGATTCGCGCCCTTTTGGGCGAGCGCCCGCACTGCGGCTCGCATCATGGCCTCGCTGCCCGTCGCGTGCAAGTCTAACAAGCGAACTTCCCGGAGGTCTGCAGCAGCGGAAATCGCCCCGGCAACCGTGTTTGGAATGTCGTGGTACTTTAGGTCAAGGAATATGCCTGGGCCGAGTGCGCCGATCTTGCGAACCGCGTCCGGGCCTTCCGCCGTAAAGAGCTGGATATTGATTTTAAACATCCCTACCAGGCCGGCCATGGAAAGTGCCATGTCCAACGCTTCATTGAGGCGGCCGAAGTCCAGCGCCAGAATGAGCTTTTGGTTGGCTGGGGAAATTATGGGAGTGGCGGCTCCTCAAGCAGTTCGATGCGCAAACGGGCTACGCCGCACTCAACTATACCGAGCCGAGAAGCCACGAGAAAGGAAACGTCCAGTTCTCGGTCGCCCCAAAACGGCCCTCGATCGTTGATTCGAACCAACTGGCTTTGGCCGGTCTTGGGGTTCGTCAGTCGTAGCAGGGAGCCAAATGGCAGCGACGGATGAGCCGCAGTAGCAGCAAACATGTCGTAAGCCTGGCCGCTGGCGGTTTTCCTGCCGTCGAATGGCTCCCCGTACCAGCTGGCGACTCCCGACCATGCCTTGATCGCTCTTGTTGGTGGAGAAGGGCTGGGCGCCTGGACGCTCGTGGTTATTAGTAACACAACGAGGGGCCACGAGAGGGCGGCCGACGAGATGGCGAGGCTCCTGGACATGGGCTGGGACGGCCCGAAACACCTAATTGTACCGCATCCGCTGGCATGGGCTCAATGGTTTTCTGGTTGAAGTGCTCCACGTAAGTCATTGATATTGTTAATGTTCTCTGAGGAACACAGCTTCTCTAGATCAGATACGATGCGCACGCATGCGTTCGGATCGGCGAAGTTTGCCGTGCCTACCTGAACGGCTGAGGCACCCACGACGAAGTATTCCAGGATGTCCTCCCCCGTCTCGATCCCACCTAAGCCAATAACCGGTACGCCTACCGCCTTTGAGGCTTCGTGCACAAGCCGCAGGGTGATGGGTTTGATGGCGCGCCCGGACAATCCCCCGGTCGGATTTCCGATGCGCGACCTGCGGGTCCTGAAATCGATGCTCATTGCGGGATAGGTATTGGCGACGGTTAGAGCATCCCCGCCGGCCTGTTCAGCCGCCCTGGCAATCACGCCGATGTCAGCCACGTTTGGGGAAAGCTTCACCCATAACGGCCTGCGGCTGACCCTTCGGGCCGCCGACACAACCTGAGCAGCCATTTGGGGATTACTGCCGAACTGAATTCCTCCACAAGCCACGTTCGGGCACGAGATATTCAGTTCATAGGCCGCCAAACCGTCCACGGCTTCGAGGTGCCGGACAACTTCGGCGTACTCCTCCGCGTTACGCCCGAAGACATTAGCGATGATGGGACTACGGTAGGAACGCAAGGCGGGCAGTTTTTCGGAAATAAACCGCTGCACGCCAACGTTTTGCAGGCCGACCGCGTTGATCATGCCGGCAGGCGTGGGTGTCAGCCGCGGTGCCGGCGCGCCTTCCATGGGCTCGAGCGAGAGCCCCTTGACGACGATAGCCCCTAGCCGGTTAAGGTCGGTCAGTCCGGCAAATTCAATGCCGTATGCGAAGGTGCCACTCGCCGCAATTACGGGATTCGCGAGATGCAGCGTGCCGATTTCTACGGAGAGATCCACTTCGTTCGGAGGGCTCACTGCGCGTTAGTCTAACACGCGGAATACCAAGAATTGGGGACTGAAGCCCGGTGTGAACCTGGTCGGATGCTGCCGGAGCCCCAACTCCCACGGCTTTGGCCTTCCGGGACGCGGATGCCGCACCTTCGCTCTCCTATGCTAGGATGTTCGCCCGGATGCGCGTCGTTGAGAAAACCCAACTGATGTCCGCTACAGAGATTGACCGCACCTTGCAGCGTCTGGCACACGAAATCGTGGAGAAAAGCGGGGGTACGGCGAACCTGGCGCTAATCGGAATTCGCCGCCGGGGGGTACCGCTGGCACAACGGATCGCGCGTGCCATGCATGGCATCGAGCACCTCGAAGTTCCGGTCGGTACATTGGACATCACCCTTTATCGCGATGATCTCTCAAAGATAGCGTCGCACGCTGTGCTGCACTCAAGCGAAATAGCGTTTCCAGTGGACGAT
>Ga0209577_10001220_pt1 | contig 25665 bp, 22 predicted proteins | sample GraSoiAngelo_109_FD_185874 | JGI IMG/M metagenome (GOLD analysis project Ga0209577, IMG submission 185874) | Grasslands soil microbial communities from the Angelo Coastal Reserve, California, USA - 14_0903_12_20cm (SPAdes) (version 2) | ecosystem: Environmental > Terrestrial > Soil > Grasslands...
CGGCGGTTGAGATAGTCCAGCAGCCGGCGGCGCTTATTGACCATCATGATCAATCCGCGGCGGGATGCATGGTCTTTCACGTGGGACTTGAGATGCGTCGTCAGGTAGTTGATCCGCTCGCTCAAAAGAGCGATCTGCACTTCAGGCGAGCCTGTATCTTTCACGTGGGTCCGAAATTGTTCGATCAACACCGATTTAGTCGCGCTCAAGTGCCCCTCTCCGTTATCCCCTGAAATGTTCCTCTTCTCTTCGACAGCTTTAGGCTAACATAACCTTCTTCCGCCTGTAAAGGGAAGCCAGTAATTAACCTTCGGGACAACACCTGCCTCCAAAACAGTCGTCCCCAGCAAAGTCCCATGAAAACAAAGGAGATGCTCGCTGGAGCCTTTGGCCAAATCTTTGATTTGTGTGGCCAGCTTTCTTAATGTGCCGGGCGTTGTTCAGCAAAGAGATCCTATAATAAGCGTGGGGAACCCTTTTTGGCCTTTTCGCAAACCCGACCTCGTGGCGGGACGACAAGGGCGAAACAAAATTCTGCCGCATACGTCTTTATGAGACGGCGGCAATTGCAGTTGCGCTCGACGGGCAAATCCGTTTCAATGTTTGCGGCAGGCTTTTGAGGAGGGAATACCATGAAGAGATCCGTTGTATTTCTAGCCGTGGGATGTTTAGCCGTGGGCATGATGGCGCTGGCCAGTTCGCCACAGACGGACAAGAGCCAAAAACCCAGTCCGCCGGCATCGGCCTCGTGCGACCTGGGCGGCGGCCAGAGCATTAAGACTGATTATTCCAGCCCACGCCTGAGGGGGCGGAAGATGATCGGCGAGCATGAGCCGTACGGCAAGGTCTGGCGCAACGGCGCAAACGAAGCCACCACGTTTGTCACGAACGCAGACCTAATGGTCGGCGGGGTTCACGTGCCAGCTGGCAGTTACACGCTGTTTGTCATCCCATACCCTGACAAATGGACGCTCATCATCAACAAGAAGACGGGCGAATGGGGTATCCCCTACAAGTATGAAAGCGACGAACTGGCCCGCGTGGACATGAAGCTCACAACGCTGCCAACGCCTGTAGAAAATTTCACCATTGCCTACGACAAGACTGCAACAGGCTGCACGTTGCGCGAGGAATGGGACACGATAAGGGCGACTGTGGATATCTCGAAGATGTAAATTCCCACTGTTTTGCAATTTTGAATCATCGCGTCTTGCGACCTGCGGTGCATGCGCGGGCCACCCGACCCCAGGCCAACTTTTCCGTTCTAAGATGACCACGGGATCATGCGCGCTTTTGTCCAAACCTGCGACACCATCGCGGCGACAGCCAAGAAACTGGAAAAAATCCAGCTCGCAAGCGAACTCCTAAGATCCCTTCCTCTAAAGGAAGCTGCCCGCGCCGCGATTTTTTTAACCGGGCGAGCGTTTCCCCGCAATGACGAGCGCGTCCTTGGCGTCGGGGGGATGCAGCTGTACCGCCTGGTCGGCGAACTAGCCGGGAAAGAGCCTGGACACCTCCGCGACGTTTATCGCCAGCACGGCGACCTCGGCACCGTTGCCGAGCAACTCTTGGGGGCGGCCGACCGCGACGGGGATGTTTCCCTGTCCGAAGTGGCGGATGCATTTCGGAAGCTTCCCTCACTCCGCTCCCCAGCTCAGAAACATGCGTTGCTGAGTTCGCTCTTCGCGCGAGCGAGCGCCAGCGACGTCAAATACATCATCAAGGTCATTACCGGCGATCTGCGGATTGGTTTGAAGGAGAATCTGGTGGAAGAAGCGATCGCCAAATGTTTTGCGCGGGCCATTGCGGATGTGCGGCGCGCCAACATGCTGACCGGCGATATAGGGGAGACGCTTCGGCTTGCGGCCCGCGACGCGCTCGCTTCCGCTGCCGTCACTTTGTTTCATCCCCTCCACTTCATGCTGGCGGCTTCCATCGAAACACCGGCCGAGCTGTTTGACGAATCCCCAGGTGCGTTCCTGGTGGAAGAGAAGTATGACGGAATTCGCGCGCAAGCCCACAAGAGCGCCGGCCAGGTGAAGTTTTTCTCGCGGACGCTTGACGAAATCACCGAATTTCCGGAGCTCACCGAGCCGGTCGGGTGCCTGCCCGGCACGTTCATTCTGGACGGCGAAATTCTCGCCTGGCAGGACACTCATCCGCTTCCCTTCACGGAATTACAGAAGCGCCTCGGGCGAAAACAAGATCAAATGAACCTGTGGGAGCAGCATGGCGTCCCCGTGAAGTTCGTCTGTTTCGACTTGCTGTACCGGGATGGTGAGACGCTGCTGGACATCCCTCTCCACGAGCGTCGCGCGCGCTTGGACAATCTCCTGGCAGGGTCGCGCGATTCGCACATGCAGGTCGCTCCTTCGACGCTCTGCCATTCGAGCGACAGGATGACCGAACTGTTTCGCGCATCACTGGCCGCGGGGCACGAAGGTATCGTTGCCAAGGCCCCGGATTCGCCCTATACCCCGGGACGGCGCGGGGGATATTGGTTCAAGCTAAAAGAACCGTTTGCCACCCTGGACGTGGTGGTAACCGCGGTCGAGTACGGCCACGGAAAGCGGCATGGGGTGTTGTCCGACTATACCTTTGCAGTGCGCCACGAAAATCAGCTTCTCAATATCGGCAAAGCCTACTCGGGCTTGAACGACAAGGAGATTGCTCAGTTGACGGACTATTTTCTGCGCCACACAACGCAGGAGGAAGGCTTCCGGCGAGTCGTCGAACCAACCGTCGTGATCGAGGTTGCCTTTAACAACATCCAGAAATCAAACCGTCACAGCAGCGGTTATGCGTTGCGATTTCCGCGAATCGAGCGCTTGCGTCCGGATAAATCGGTGGCGGAAATCGATACCCTGGATCGCGTTGCTCAACTGTATGCCAAGCAATTTGCTCACGCGCCGCCCGCGCTGGAATCATGATTCGCCCGATTCTATCGATTCTTGGGTTATTTGGCACTTTCTGCGATAGCCCCGCTTGGGATCGGCCACCTGTATTCAGACATCGCCGGTGTCACAATGCTTGGCCTTGGTTTACATGCGCTGCAGCAACCGGGCGATACCTCGGTCCACAAGCATGACGGCACTGACGACCATTGCGGCTGAGAGGAGCACGTTGAACGTAACGGCCTCGCCGGCTACCAGCCAGCCGAGCAGCACCGCCACGATTGGATTGATGTAGGTATGCGTTGCAACCAGAGTCGGAGGGTAATGTTCCATGAGCCAGTTGTAAGCAGTGAAGGCCACCACCGAACCGAAAAGGATGAGGTAGCCGAGCGAAATCCAGGAACGCAGCGCAATGGACGCCAGCGAAAACCCGCGATATTCGCCAAGGACCGTACCCACCAAGAGCAATTGCGCGGAGCCTGCCAGGAGCGACAACGCCGACAGAAGAAGCGGATGCCCCGACAAGTGCGACCGCCGCGAATAGACCACTCCTGCGGACCAGGAGACCGCGCTGATAACCACAGCCAGCGAACTGACGAACAGACCCGGGACCGACGTCAGCGCGCTTCTTCCCATCAGCAGCCCGACGCCGCCAAGTCCCAATAGGATCCCGGCCAAAAGAGTGGAGTTCCAGTGCCATTGCTGCGAAGCGGCGGCTGAGAGCAGGAAGACGCAAATCGGCTCGCTGGCAATCAGCAACGAAGCCAAGCCAGAAGGAACCTTCTGCTCGGCCCAATGCAACATGCCGTGGCTGATGAGGAAGAAGAAAGTCCCGATGATGATGCTGGCGCGGATTTGTGGCCCGGTGGGGCGGAGGCGCTTGGCCAAACACCAGCACAGAAGGATGCTGCCTGCAGTAAGATGACGCAAGCCCGCCGTGTAAAGCGGTGGAATCGTCTCCACCGCATAACGAATGGCCAGGTACGTGGAGCCCCAAATCAAATAAATGGCCAGAAAGCAAACAATGACGGTGAGGCGATGTGGCTTGGCAAGCGTCCGCGCGATGACGCCAGAGGAGGCCTCTTTGAGAACAAGGGGAGCCTGGTCGGTCGCCATCGATGCACGGTAGGAGAGTGGGGAACGCGGTTCCAGCGCCAAAATGGCGTGAATTAGGCCCTTTTTTCACGGACTAGCGACAGGAACTCATCGCGCGTTTGTTTGTTGTGGCGAAACGCACCCAGCATGGAGCTGGTCACCGCCTGGCCGCATTGTTTTTCCACGCCGCGCATCTGCATGCACAGGTGGCGCGCTTCAATGATCACGCCCACGCCTTGGGGGACGAGTTTCTCGTGAATCGCTTCCGCGATCTGGTTGGTCAGACGCTCTTGAATCTGCAGGCGCCGGGCAAACATGTTCACAAGCCGCGCGATTTTGCTGAGCCCCAGCACACGCTTGTCCGGCAAGTAAGCCACGTGGGCTCTGCCGAAGAACGGCAAAAGGTGATGCTCACAGAGGCTGAAGAATTCGATGTCCTTGACGATGACCATTTCGTCGTAAGCCACGCTGAACGTCGCGCCATTCAGCACGTGATCGATGTTTTGGTGATAGCCGCTTGTGAGGAACTTGAAGGCTCTTTCAAAGCGCTCCGGCGTCCTGCGCAGCCCCTCGCGATTGGGGTCTTCCCCTATGATTTTGATCATTTCGCGGACGTGGCTGGCGATGGTGTTCGCATCAAGGGCCTTGCGCTCATTTCTATCATTCAGCAGGATCTCTTCGGTTGGCTTGGTCACGAGTGGTTTTCCTCCGCTTTCCTGCATATTCAAAGCTGTTATTCCCCGTTTCTTGGATGCGCACGCGCTCGAGTTTGGCATGCGGAAAGTTCTGCAAGCGGTGAAAGATTTCAATGCAAAGATTTTCTGTCGTGGGGACTTTGTCGCTAAACGCAGGCACATCCTCATTGAGCGAATGATGGTCAAACTCCTCGAGCACGTGCCGTGTGACGAAGGCGTCCAAATCCGCGAGATTGGCAATCATGCCCGTCGCGGGATCGATCTTGCCCGATAGGGAAACTTCCAGAATGTAATTGTGGCCATGCCCATAGGGGTTGTTACATTTCCCGAAAACGCGGTAATTTTCTTCCTCGCTCAGTTGCCGGCTGTGCAGCCGGTGTGAAGCGGCAAACAGATACCGGCGGCCCAGTTCGATATGAAGCGCATCTTCTTTCACTGGAGTACCACGCTCTTCAATTCCCTGCTCTGCTCGCGCCGTTGCGGTAGCAGTCCGCGAAAAGGTCCGGCGATTCATAGAGCCGGACACGGTGCAATTTCCCTTGCTTGATTTTCGGCTCAAGCAGTTGCCAGATGACACGCGCAATGTTCTCGCAAGTGGGAATCTGCCCGGCCAATTCCGGCACCTCGTAGTTCAAGTGGCGATGATCCATGCGTTGCATCACCTCGCGTTCCAGAATCTCCTTCAATTCCTTTAGATCCAACACCATGCCCGTCACCGGATGGGGTTCCCCGGCGACGGTCACTTCCAGCGTATAGTTGTGTCCGTGCCCATGGGGGTTATTACACTTCCCGAAGATTCGACGGTTCTCCTCGGCCGAAAGATTCGGGTTGTGATAAAGATGCGAGGCCGAAAATTCAATTTTTCGCGTAAGTAGGATCATTGGCAGCCAATAGCTATTTTACCGATTCTGGGGCCCCGATGGAGTATTCCCTGCCTTTCCAGGCGATCCTTCCCTTCACATGGGCGCGGTAGGATGCCCAGAGCACGCCGACATACAAAAAGGCCGCGGGAACGTAATAAAAGTTGAGGGAGAAGGGATACTGGTTGCGCACAAGGTCAAGCCCGTAGATGGTTTGCCGGGCGATCAAGAACAGCACGCCAAGGAAAAGCAAGAAGGGAAACTTAAGGCCGAAGATAGTCAGCAGGATTGGAATCCAAGGAAAAGTCGATTCCATTTCCCGAAAAGCTGACCGTGGGGTTCCACCCATCAAGCGATAAACGTTTTTCTTCCAGCCCAGCCACATGGCGTCGAACGAAGTGTACATTCGAGTGCGCACCAGGCCTTTTCCGGAGCCGAACCAAATCCGATAGCCCGCCTGTTTGACGCGCAGCGCTATCGCGAGGTCTTCCAGAACTTCGCCGGCAACACCACGGTGGCCGTCGATGGCATTGTAGACATCGCGGCGGATTAAGAGAAACTGGCCATTCGCTGCAGCGATAGGCGACTTCGGATCGTTTACCTGGTCATAAGGAAATTTCTTTGCTAGCCGGAGATAGACAAATGGGATGAGCGCTTTTTCATACCACTTGCGGCTGATTTGCTCGGGGGAAAACGAAACCAGCGCGGCCTGCTGTTCGTGAACAATTTGCAGCGCGCGCCCCACGGAGTTAGCGGCGTGGCTGGCGTCGGCATCAGTGAAGAGCAACCAGGGGCTTGTAGCCTGCCGCACACCAACCCAGAGAGCGTGATTCTTACCAACCCACCCCTCGGGCAAAGGACCCGCATCAAGAAGGCGCAGGTCGGGGATCTCTTTCATCGAGTCTCGCACAACTTCTGCGGTCCTATCCGTAGATTGATCGTTGACCACCAGAATTTGTGCAATCTCCCCTTGCCGTGCCAGTGACTCCACGCAAGCCGCGATGATGGCTTCTTCATTACGCGCCGGAACGATGGCCGTGACGGAGTCCGTCCTCGGAGTGCTGCTGGGCTCGGCCGCGGCGGATGCGTCTGGGTGGCTGGTCGCCATATGGAATTGGATGCGAGGGAATCCGCTTACGAACTCCCCAAGGATGCGTTACCATAATACGTGATGACACTATTAAGGAGAATGGCAGCCTGGGGCGTGTTCGCGTTCATTGGGCTGGTGTTCGTGTTTTTTGCACAGCCTATGTACCGCCAGGGCGAACCGACAATCGCGGGCAAGACGGCGGAAGACTTTCCCACAGACATCGGAGGCAAACCCGGCCGCTTGAGCGACCTCCGGGGCAAAGTCGTGGTGTTAAATTTCTGGGCGAGCTGGTGCCCGCCTTGCGTTGAAGAGACGCCCGCGCTGAACCAATTGCAGAAATACATCGAATCGCGCAATGCGCTTGTTCTCGGCGTGAGCCAGGATGAGGACCCTGACGCGTACGAGAAATTCCTCAAAGACAAAGGCATCAATTTTCCGACCTTCCGCGACGCCTCGCGCAAGATCCCTCTGGACTACGGCACGCCAATCATTCCTGATACCTATGTCATCGACCGCCACGGAAAAATCTTGCGAAAGTTCGAAGGCGCGCAACAGTGGGACTCGCCAGGAATGCTCGCCTACTTCGACTCCATCCTTGGGAAAGGCTGAGGAAGAAGCTTCAGGCTTCTATCTCTGTTCTTATAGGTTCCCGTGGCTTGCTCGTGGTTCCAATTCTTGAGGCCTTCCTCTTAGTCCTTCTTTGGCTTTAAGACGAAGGGCTAAAAACTAAGAATCGAAGCCTAGTTCTCAGCAAAAGAGAAAAAGGAAATCTGTTTTTGGAGGCTGGCGGCGCGTTCGGCGGCTAGAGCCTTTCGACTGGGCTACGCTATTTTCAAGGAAAGTATTTTGGGGTATGACCGGGCGTTGCGCTTCACTGACGAAATTCGACAAGATGCTCTGCCAAACCGCAGCTGTGGTAGGCTTACCGACCGGAGCAGCCGAATTGTACTCGGATTAGTCTCCACGATTTGTCGCGTTTGAAGAACTTCTGCAAGGAGACCTGCGATGAAATCTCGCCCGGCTTATGTTTTCCTTCTCGGGATCCTTCTGACCGGATTGCTGTTGTCTTGCGCGCCTCCTTACCATCAGAAGGATGAGAGCTACATTTTTGTGGCTTTCAACACCAGCTTGCCCTATTGGCAGGAAGCCGCGGCAGGTTTGGACGATTGTGCGAAACAATTGGGCGTGAAAGCCGAGCTTACCGGACCAGCGAACTATTCCCCGAACGACGAGTTGACCGCGTTTCAGCAAGCGGTCTCACAAAAGCCTTCGGGAATTATGATCTCCGCGTCGACTCCGGATATTTTTAAGGCTCCCATCAACGCGGCCATCGCAGAAGGCATTCCGGTGATTTGCGTGGACGCGGATGTTCCCAGCTCCAACCGCCTTATGTTTGTGGGTACGGACAACTTTCGGGCGGGTCAGGAAAGCGGGAAGCGCATGGCGGACCTTCTTGCGGGCAAGGGCAATGTAGTGATCATCACGATTCCGGGGCAATACAATCTCGATGAGCGCGTACGCGGCGCGACCGACGCGCTAAAGAAATATCCGGGAATCAAAATCATGAAAACGGTCGATGACAAGGGCGACTCGCGCGATGCTTACGACGCCATTTCCAGCCTTTTGCAGGGAAAAGAAAAACCCAATGGAATTATTGCGCTGGAGGCTTCGGGCGGCGCCGGCGCCGCCGATGCGCTGCATCGCTTGGACCTTACAGGGAAGATTCCCATCGTGGCGTTCGACAAAGATCCCGAGACGCTGGATTGGATTCAGCGCGGGGCCATCACCGCCACGGTCGTGCAAAAACCTTATGTAATGGCTTACTACGGCCTGAAATTTTTGGACGATCTGCATCACAACGCGGTGCACGACTTCAAAGATTGGAGAACCGCGCCGACGTCGCCGATGCCAGCATGGGTGGATACGGGCACAGCCGTCGTGGACAAGAACAATCTTGCGACCTTCCGCGAAGCGGTGGCTTCTCATGCCAAGCCACCGATCTGAGGCCAGACCGAGAATGCCAACCGTGTGGACGAAGGCAATACCCTATGGGCGAACTTCTGCGTGCTCGGTGCGACGCGGATGAGGAAAGCGCGGGCCGGCGTGCGAGTCATGCAGCGGCGTGCTCATGTGCGGCTTAGCGCAGCTTGCAATCTTCCAGCGAAATGCGAATTGCTTTGAGCCGCATATCTTGACGCAGCCGCCGCGAACTTTCGAATCGGGGCAATGGCAGTAGCATCCTGCTGCGGGAACAAGGCGCAGCAGGGAGTGCGTATCAGCCAGCAGCGGAAGCGCGCAGGCGAGCAGGCAAATCGCGGCGCCCAGCAGGCGAAGAGAAAATGCGTGGTTCAGGAGCGTTCCACTGCGGAAACGTGGCATGCCTCATTCTGTGACCGTCTCGATAGAAAACCGATAGTGCGGGGTGCTTGGGAGTTCCATTACCCGGGTTCTCGCGGTACTAGAAACTGCCCCTTTTGAATCAACGACTTACAGAAAACAAAGAACTTACGCAGTCAACGATGTCAATGGTGTCACCGAGTCGCAAAGGCCCTTCTCGTTTTTCTGCTGCTGTGGGCGTTCGCCGCGCTGTGCTTCGGGCAACCGATGTCCGCGCCCTTCGGCCTCGCGTTGCCAATCAGCGGCCATCGCCACACCGCAACTTACCTTTCTCGGTCGCCTTCCACACCGTCTACGGCCTAGGCCCAGTGGGAGCGGTGGCCCGCCGCCCAGACTCCGGCCACTCGAAAAATGGTACTGATTTGAGTTATCCCGCCTCGAGCAACTGCTTCCCCGGCAGAAACTCCCCACCGTCGCCCCTGCCCGCTTCCTCCGCCGCCAACCTATCGAAAAATTCCTCGCCCACATCCGAAATGACAAGAATTTCTCGAAAGGGAGATACGCGATTCCGAGTTGGGTAGGTTCATGTATCAATTAAAGTAGGAGGTCTCGCTCATTTCCTTCTCCACGAGCACATTCTTAAAATTGTGTACGATTCGATCTGCTACCCTGCGCTGACTGCCGCTTTTCAAAAGACCCCACGCTTCAGAGGCCCATAGCAGGCTGCCTTTCGACAGGACCTGCACTGCGCCTCTCGCGTCCTGCAGGCCTGAACGTCCAGTGACTGCCTGGGCTGTTCCGCTGTGCCACTCGCCTACTCCAGTCATCACGGCATCGGCGTCCTCTGGCTTTGAGTAGCAGGAGGGCTTGGCGCGGTCTCCTGCGTCTTTGGAGGAGTTTCCTGCACCTTCGTTTGGGCGGTTACGACGCTGGCGCAGAGCAACATTAAGGCACCTACACGCAAACTCAGTTTCATGATAAACACCTCCCTAATCTTTGGCCGTGTTTCGTCAATGAGGCCAAAGAGCAAGCGGTTTAGGTCGTTTCTTCTTTCCTGCGTCGCTCCTCAATCTGTTCGAGAATCTGCTCCGCCTTCTGGATTGCGTCCGAGGTCGCTCTGGCTCGTGACCCCGCTTTCAGGTCTGGGTTCACTGCGTTTCCGCGCTGCCAGGATTGTTGCGGCAAACAGTGCGGCAACAGGGCCGGTGGGATCGAGCACCGTCAGGCAGGCTCGGGTGCGTGGCGATTCGGCTTGGCCAAGTAATCAAAGTTCCGCTTGAAGCGCTCAGGGCCAGTAAGGAAAGTCAGGATAAATTGCGGCCTGAGCGGCAGCTCCAGAGAAGTTTCTCCAAAGGAAATTCCTCCTGAGAAGCTTCCCCTTTTCGCCTTAGGCTTTGGCCGGGATCGTGGCGGGTTTGGAGAGCTTAAACGTCAACCGCGTGCTGGCTAAAAGAGTGGAATTGTCTTTCTTGTACTTTTGGCCTTTGTTTTTCTCGCCCTTGTGTTTGGGTTGGTCTTTGTCAGAAGGGCGACGCGAGTTGGTAGCCAAGTCGCAGTAGATCCCATGGACGACGACAGAATCGAGAACCACCTTCAATTCACGGTCCCTCAGCACGCGGATGTGGCCAGTGACCTCGGTGCCTTGAGGAAGCACGGTCTTTCCGTCTACCTTGACGGGCCGGGCGATGTTGGCCACGAAAGAATCACCCCGGCGATTCTTGTCGCTAGTGAGGGTTTGACCGACAGTTGCCGTGATCGTCGTGCCTTCGGGCAAGGTGATGAGTTTAAGTGGTTGCGTCGCATTGGCGGAGCCGGCTACCACGCTTGGCTGGTTCGAGCACCCCGCCACGATAAAGACGCCGAGAACCGCGGCTGTAAGCGATAGTTTGCGATAGAGCTGAGAGTTCAACATTTCCGCACCTCCTAAATGTATGCCTCAAGAAATGGGAGGAGGTGGCCAGGTAAACCCCTTCGCCGAGTCAAATTGAGAAGTAACCCCAGGAGCTGGGTGGGATAGCAGGTTGATTAACTTTAGTCATTTCCCGCGACTAAGTCAATCTCTATTGATCTGACCCCGATCTGACCCTTCCGACGTGATTCAACGTGTGTGCGAAGGCGCGTCTTTCCGCTGCTCAATATTCCACCGTGCATCGCCGCACTCTTACCTATTACGAATGGGCTTATGGTCGAGGTCATATCTCCAGAGCCTTCACCCAGGCGTACGCACAAATGCTCACGCATGCGCACCAGCAGCGCGTGAGCCGCTGGACACGGGTGCGCATAACCGCTAAACCTTCGCGGACCTGTCAGGAAGACGGGGGTGCGCTCATGGTGAAGAAGTACTAAAACACTAAGGCCTAGCCACCATCGGCAGTTCGATAAAGCTGGCTTGACCAGGGGCGTGGTGAATGCGCTGCGTGGCTTTCTTGTAGTCGCCGGGCTTGGCCCAGAAGATACTCAGCACAAACGTTTGCGGGTTGCGGTCGTAAAGCGGGAACCAGCTCGATTGGATTTGCACCATGATGCGGTGCCCGGGCAGAAAAACGTGGTTTGCGGTGGGAAGATTGAATTTATAAAGCAGCGGTTTGTCCGGCGCGAGGGCCTTGGGGGTTTCCAGGCTTTCGCGATAACGCCCGCGGAAGATGTCCGCAGAGACCATCAACTGGTATCCGCCCATTTCTTGCTGGCCCGCAACTTCGTCTGGATAGACATCAATTAATTTCACGACCCAGTCGGAATCGCTGCCGCTGGTGGACGCAAAGATATTAGCGATGGGCTGGCCGCTGATTTTTACGGGCTCGCGCAATTCGTCGGAGACCAAGGCCAGAACGTCAGGACGCCCGGAAGCTTCGCGCTGATCGTCCACCAGCCATTGGGACCAGGTGAATCGGCCGCTGTAGCCCACGGGCTGATTGGGGCGCGCGCGATAGGGCACAGGCTTTGCCGGGTCGGAGACGTATTCGTCGAAGGGAGCGTCGTTCGGCTTCGGCGCTGCGAAACTCAGTTTCAGTCCGGCCGACAAATAGAGCGGCGTGGAGTGGATCGAGCAGCCGCTTGGGCAGCCCGCGGGCCAAGCGGGCAAGCGCCGCCACTGATTTGTGCCCGTTTCGAAGGCGGTCACCGGTGCGCAATCGGCTTTCGGCGCGCCATCCTTTAGATACTGAGCGAGGAACGGTGCGAGGATTTCTTTGCGGAAGTACAGTGCCGTGTCAGCGTTGAATTTCAAGGCGCCAAGCGAGCTGCCTTCTTCGATTTCCTGCCCGTGATGCCATGGACCCATGACGAGGAAAACCTTGTCATTGTTGGTGTCTTTGGGCTTGATGGCTTTGTAAACCGCAATGGCGCCGTAAATGTCTTCCTGATCCCACAAGCTGTGCACGAGCATGGTCGGAACTTTCAGCGGCTGCGCGGCGAGGATTATGTCCATCGCTTGTTCTTGCCAGAACGAGTCATAGCTTGGATGCTCGCGGATTTTGCGCCAGAAGCCGACTTGTTCGAGGCCGTGTTCGCGGCCCAGTTCGCCTGCTGAAACCGCGTGCATGTATACGTCGTAGTCGTCGAAGTAGCTGACCCACCATTTGACTTGGTTGTCGCGCGTGGCTTCCTGCTCGTAGATGTACGGCAGGTTCTGCTCGCGAAACGCGCCGTTGTGGAACCAATCGTCCCCCATCCAGCCGTCGACCATGGGATTCATGGGCACGGAGACTTTCAGCGCGGGATGCGGATTCACCAGCGCCATCAGAGACAAGAAACCGTCGTAGGAAATACCGAGGATGCCGACTTTGCCGTTGCTTTCCGGGAGATTCTTTACCAACCAGTCTATGGTGTCGTACGTGTCGGTCGATTCGTCCACCGGAGTGGGATTCAGCGGGCCATGCAGCGGACGATTCATCACAAAATCGCCTTCGGAGTCGTACTTGCCGCGCACATCCTGCACCACGCGGATGTAGCCACCTTCGACGATGACTTCGGTAGCATTATCGTAACCCCACAAGATGGGGCCGAGGTGAGAACTCCGCGAGTGCGAGGTGAGTTCGGTCGCGCTATACGGCGTGCGCGTGAACAGAATCGGGGCGTTTTTTGCGCCTTTGGGGACGAGAATCACGGTGTGCAGCCTTACGCCGTCGCGCATGGGAATCATGACGTCGCGCCGGGAGTAATCCCAGGTCTCCTGCGCCACTTTGAAGTGCGCGGGCGTTTCGTTCGGCAACGTCGCCTGCGGCGACTGCGGTGAAGCAGTTTGCGGCGCGGCACTCGCGGTCAAGAGCAAGGCGGCGAGTACGTTGTTGAGCAGAAAGAACGCGCGGCGGCGAAGGGCTGGACTCATTGAAAGCTCTCCGGGATGAACAAAGTACGTGACCGGCTCACAGCGGATGGCATTGGTGAGCGCAGGGATTTTAACACAGAGGTCACAGAGGGCAGGAAAAAGGGGACGAGCACCGCCCCCGCCTGTGTGAATTCAAGTCTTCGGAGGTGAATGCGGTGGGAGGGCACTCGAGCGAGGTCGTAATGGGCTTGTTGAGTGAGCCAGCTCTCTAGCGCTGCCCCGAAAACTTTGGAGAGGCGCACAGCCATTTCCGGGGATACCGTGTTTGCCATGGACCAGTTCCGATAAGGTAGTGCGGGTGACGCCGAGCGCAGCGGCGGCGGCCGTGATGGTGAGCCCGAGGGGTTCGATGCACTGGCGAAGCACGACGCTTCCGCGGTGCGGTGGATTCTTCATAGGCATGGCAGAAGCTCCCTCAGTGGTAATCGACATAGGCGAGGTCAAAGGCACCACCCTCCGCAAAATGGAGGATGACGCACCAGCCAGTTATTGTTCAGCAAGTAGAGGATCATCCAGGAATTGTCGAGACGGCGGATCAAGGTCACGCATTGCAGCTAGCCTAGTTCAAGCGGCGGGCGACGGCGATGCGGGCTTGACCGAGGGCGCGGGCCACTTGCGTTTCGCGGAGGCGCGAAGCATCGTATTCGAATGACAATTGCTTTTTTGAGTCGTCCAGGCGGAAGCGGCGCAGACCGTAAGTGTTGGCGAATTCGCCGAGGCGGCTCAATTGGTCGTCGCTCAGCGGAGATTGCAGTTCATAAGTCACTTCGACAAGGGACATGCCGGGATTATACCAGCTGCAGCGAGGTTCGTGCCTCTCTGGAGAGGACGGGTTGTCTTAGCTCCATAATTCTGTCACCCCTTAACGGCAACGTGAAAATGTCACCCTATGCGACAGGAGACATTCACATTGAGTCAGAAGGAACTGCAGCGAGTGAGCGTAATCAACGCATGCATCAAGGGAGGCATGGCGTGTGCCAGAGCCGCCGCACTCCGCCAACGCCGTGCTGCGCAAGTTCATCGCCGACTACAACCGCCGTTTCGCTCGGCAGCCGCGCGACAGGGAAACCGCCTGGCGTGCCGCTCCGGAAAGCCTCGACCGTATCTGCTGCTTGGTGCACGAGCGCATGGTCAGCAACGACAACGTCATGCAATGGGAAGGCCGGCGATTGCAGATCCCCCAGCAGGCCCGCCGCTTCAGTTTCGCCGGTGCCAAAGTGCAGATCTATCAGGCCCTCGACGGGCGCGTCTCGCTCTACTATGGCGACGCTCGCCTGAAACATTCAGCGATCCCTGGTGGTGACACTTTTATGTTGCCGTTAGGGTGACAAATTCACGTTGCTACAACACCGCACAAATGTGCCCCAAAGCCCTGAGGCAGCAAACATTGTGTACTGAAGCGATAAAGGAAAGCCGGCGAGGTGAATGCCCCGCCGGCGAGGTGTTTCGGAGGTTACAGAGAACGCAAGAAATAGATGAGCAGGTTTTGCTGAGCAGGGGTAAGAAGGTTGAATTTATAGGTCACGGACTGGGCCTCGTGGCGGTGATACTGAATGACATCGTAAAAGGTGCTGGTCCTGCCATCATGCAACAATTCGGTCCGGGTACGGACACCCCAAAGCGGCGGAGTGCGCACTTTGTGCGCCGTCTCCTGCCCGCCGTTTTGTACGATCCCGTCGCCTGTGCCGATGTCGTGCAAGAGGAAGTCGCTATAAGGGTGGATGATCTTGTTACCCAGCGCCGGTGGAACAGTGAATGCTCCCGCATCCAAGGACGTGCCCGGAGGCGCTGTGACAAAGGTAGAGACATGGCAGGTGTCACATCCGATGCTGTGGAACAGGCTTGCACCGGCCAGGGCTTGAGGAGTGCTGGCAAGGGCGGCGTCTCGCGGAGGCGCTTTGGTCGCCCGGATGAAGCGTGCGAAACGGTCCAGGTCTTCCATCCCTGTGTCATCCGGGGTGTCGTTGTTGGGGTCAGGAATCACGTCGCAAATTCGCGTGACGTCGACATTGTTGGGCGGCAGACGATTGCTGACGCCCATTTCGTTCAAGTAGGCGTCGCTGGAAAAAGAGAGAATTGAGGCATGCTGGTCCTTCCACCCGAAACGGCCAACAGCAAGAGCACCGTCGGCTTCCAGCACGGGGACGTGAATGACCTGCCCGCAAATCAAACCTTCAGTGACAGAGCACTGGTGTTCGGCAAGTTCAATAAGCGTCTGGTCCGCAATGGATTCGATATAGCCGTCACCAAGAGTGCTGATAGAAATGCGGAAAGCGCGGATGTTCTCCGCCGTGCTGATGCGCTCCTGACCTTGCGTATCAGGAAAGTTGAACGTTTGCGTTTGACCGTCAACCGTCATGGTGTCCACGGCTGGGCAAATGGCACGCTGGTTGATGAGCGAGCGGTTAGGAATGGTCACCGTATTGTCTGCAAGAAATGCTGTTGCCGGGACAAAATGACCGAAGGAATCGAGATGGCCGGCGCGGAGTTCCTTAATCTGGCTGGACGACCCGGTGATGGGGTTTTGATGACACTCCCTGCAAGATTGAGCGTTGTAAAGAGGGCCGATACCGTCGCCAATGCCCTCGACCTCTTCAAACTGGCCGCGATCCATGTTGTAAGTCGCCTGGTCGGTTAACCCATTGGGTTGATTGTCGTATCCCGCGGGAGCCTCTGTAGCCGGGCCGGAGTTTTGTCCCGGGGATTGCGCGGCAGAAACAAGAGCCACCGCCAAGCAGATGAGCAGACACACGTATAGCGTCGGTTTTCTCGACCACATTGAAAGCACCTCCACCGAAATGAACTTGTAGACCTGGGGATCTGAGCCCGGAGAAACTCGGCTGGAGACTCCTACCGGAGACGAGCGGTATTTGAAGTTACATAGAGGTGCATGGGGCGGTCAATAGGATTGAGCGATTTTTGAGGCACCGAAACGGCGCAGTATGTGGAAAAACTCAGAAGGCTGCTAGACACGAAGGACGACTTTGCCAAATTGCGAGCCGGATTCGAGATAGGCATGGGCAGCAGCGGCTTCCGCTAGTGGAAAGACGTGGTCCATAATCGGTTTCAATTTGCCGGCGGCGACGAGCTTCATTACTGTGTGGAGTTCGGACTTTGTGCCCATGTAGGAACCGAGGAGCGAAAGCTGACGGCTGAAGAGGAAGCGCGTATCTATCTTGGCATCGTGGCCCGTGGTGGCTCCGCAGGTGACCAGCCGACCAGCTGGGGCTAGACTGGCGACGCTATCTTCCCATGTGGCGGTGCCGACGTGTTCGAATACAACGTCCACGCCGCGTTTGTTGGTTATGCGGCGAACTTCATCGCGAATTTTTTGGGATTTGTGATTGATGAAGTGATCGGCGCCGAGTTCTTTGGCCTTGGATAGTTTTTCGTCCGAGCCTGCGGTGGCAATGACGCGCGCGCCGAACAATTTCGCAATTTGAATGGCGGCGCTGCCGACGCCGCTACCCGCGCCAAGAATGAGGGCGTTTTCGCCCGGCTGCAACTGCGCGCGAGTGATGAGCATATGCCAAGCCGTCTGAAAGACGAGCGGAATTGCGGCGGCTTCTTCCCATTTGAGATTCTCGGGATAAGGGAGGCAGTTCACTTCCGGGGCGCGGACAAATTCCGCGCAGCCGCCGACAATCATGTAGCCGAGATTCGTGGCTTGGCGGCAGTGGTTGTCGAGGCCGGCAAGGCACGCTGGGCATTTGCCGCAGCTTACGAGCGGCGCAAGCACAACTTTCTGGCCGACGCGCACATTGGTGATGTCGGCGCTGATTTCCGCGATTTCGCCGGCAACGTCGCTTCCGGGAATGTGCGGAAGCGGGATTGCCACATTGGGCAAGCCGCGGCGAACCCAAAGGTCAAGATGATTCAGCGCGCAAGCCTTTACGCGGACCAGCACATCGTTTGCACGGAGTGCGGGCTCCGGCGCGTCTTCGTACTTAAGCACGTTCGGAGCCCCATGCTGACGGAAAACGATTGCCTTCATGAGACCTCCGCGGTTGCAAAACCGAACGGTAGCATTGAGGAGTCAGAGTGTCCAGAAAGCCACGCGCATTCTGGAGAGGACGGGTATCTTGCCGTGGATGAGGACGGCGGGGTAAACCCGGCGCTACAGACCCGGATGTAGCCTGAATCATCTAATATAGCAACATGTCCGATCCACCTATGAACCCGAAGCCCGGCGCAAGCCTGCCGATTTTGTCCGGGCCGCCAAAGGCGAAAGACCCGGTTTGCGGAATGTCGGTGGACCCCGCCAAGGCTGCCGGTAAAGTCGAGCACCAAGGCAAGGCTTACTACTTCTGTTCCAAACGGTGCGCGGAGCGGTTTGCGCAGGATCCGGAGAAATTTCTCGCAGCTCCCGGGACGGCGGGGATGAAGCATGGCCACGGACATGCTGCGGCTCCTGCGGTGGCGCACGCTCCTGTTCACGCGGGGCACGAACATATGCATCAGGCGCCAGCTGTAACAGCAGCCGCGTCGATGCCTGATGCGGGCGCTCCGTCGAGCGGACAAGGCCTGCGCTACACCTGCCCCATGGATCCCGAAATTGTGCAAATTGGGCCCGGCGTGTGCCCGAAGTGCGGTATGGCGCTGGAGCCGATGGATGTTTCCGCGGAAGTTGAGGCTGATCCTGAGTACGACTCGATGCGGCGGCGCTTTTGGGTGAGCGCGGCGTTGTCCCTGCCGGTCCTGGTGCTCTCGATGTTTGGCGACGCGCTGGGGTTGCGGCTCTCGCACAGTGTTCGCAACATGCTCGAATTTATTTTGGCCACGCCAGTGGTGCTGTGGGGCGGCTGGCCGTTTTTTGAGCGCTTCTGGGCGTCGCTCATAAACCGCAGCCCGAACATGTTCACGCTGATCGGCATGGGAACGGGCGTGGCCTACGTCGACAGCGTGGTCGCGACATTTTTCCCGCAAGTGTTTCCGGCTTCGTTCCGCAGCACGGAAGGGGCTGCGCCGGCTTATTTCGAAGCGGCGGCGGTCATCACGACGTTGGTGCTGCTCGGGCAGGTTTTGGAATCGCGCGCGCGGCAGCGTACCAGCGGTGCGATCCGCGCTCTGCTGAATCTCGCGCCACAGCAGGCGCACCTCGTAGCGGCTGATGGCAGTGAAAAGGTTTTGCCGCTCGATCAGGTGAAACACGGCGACCGCCTGCGCGTGCGACCTGGGGAACGCGTCCCCGTGGACGGCGTGATTCGCGAAGGCGCGAGCGCGGTGGATGAATCGACGGTCACCGGCGAGCCCATGCCGGTTGAGAAGAAGAGCGGCGACAGCGTCACCGGCGGCACGTTGAATACCAGCGGCAGCTTCGTCATGGAGGCCCAGCGGGTAGGCAGCGAAACCATGCTCGCGCAAATCGTGAGGCTCGTCAGCGAAGCACAACGCAGCCGCGCGCCGATGCAGCGCCTTGCCGACCGGGTGGCTTCGTACTTTGTTCCGGCCGTAGTTGCAGCGGCGGTTCTCGCATTTGCGGGATGGATGCTGTTTGGTCCTGAGCCGCGCTTTGCTCATGCCCTGGTCGCGGCCGTATCGGTGCTGATCATTGCTTGTCCGTGCGCGCTCGGGCTGGCAACGCCGATGTCCATCATGGTGGCGGTGGGCCGCGGCGCCCATGCGGGCGTGCTGGTGCGCAACGCCGACGCGCTGGAAACTCTGGCTCGAGTGGACACGTTGGTTGTCGACAAAACCGGGACGCTCACCGAAGGCAAGCCGCTTGTGAGTGCGGTAAGCGTTTTTGAGGGCGGCGGATACACGGAGGAGCAACTGCTTCGGCTTGCCGCAAGCGTGGAAAACGCCAGCGAGCATCCGCTGGCGCGCGCCATAGCCAAGGCCGCGGGAGAGAAGAAAGTTGAACTAGCCGCGGTTACGGAATTTCGCGCGACTTCAGGGGGCGGCGTGGAGGGGCGGGTGCTCGGAAATAGAGTTCTTGTGGGAACAAAAAAGTTCCTGACGGAAAAGGGCGTCACGGGAGCCACGGGCGAGAAAATGTCTGGCTTGGAGTTCGGGTTTAACAGGGCTTTTACGGCGACCGTTGTCCTGGTCGCGGTGAACGAAAAGCTCGCGGGCGCAATCGCCCTGGCGGATTTGATGAAAGAGTCGGCGCCGGAGGCCACCAAGGCGCTAAAGGAGGAAGGGCTGCGCATCGTCCTTGTCACCGGAGACCGCCAAGCCTCGGCGAAGATGATTGCCGACACGCTGGGCATTGCAGAAGTACAGGCAGAAGTCTTGCCTGAGGAAAAAAGCGCAGTCGTAAAGCGGTTGAAGAGGGAAGGCCGCTACGTGGCCATGGCCGGCGATGGCATTAATGACGCTCCGGCGCTTGCGGTGGCGGACGTGGGAATCGCTATGGGCACCGGGACCGACGTGGCCATCGAAAATGCGGGGATCACATTGCTTAAAGGCGATTTACGCGGAATCGTGCGCGCGCGCAAGCTGAGCCGAGCTACCATTCGCAACATCAAACAGAACCTGGCTTGGGCTTTTCTTTACAACGTGATTGGCCTTCCTGTTGCCGCCGGCGTTTTCTACCCGTTTCTCGGCTGGCTGCTTAGCCCCATGCTGGCCAGCGCGGCGATGAGCTTCAGTTCGGTTTCGGTCATTGCCAATGCCCTCCGGCTGCGCAAAGTCCTACTTTGAGAGTTGTCGCGCCAACCAAACAGCCCTTGGCCGCCTGACCAAAGCCGCATTTTATCGTCTAAAGTGCGAGGGAACTTTTCGCGAACTCTCTCGTACTTGATTACGAAAGACAAAAGCCCTGTTGGAGCGTGCAGATTTCTAGCGGGCAAACAGCAGCGGGGGTCTTATATGTCGAGCAATGGCAATGGGTTAACGAACGGCCTGAACGGCAAAAAGGCCAAGAAACATCGCCGGAGAATCCTCTGGACCGCGGTAATCGTGCTGCTCTTAGGCGGTGGCGCCTACGGGGTGAAGGCGGCCCTCAGCCCCAATCACACCATTGATCCATCGAAGCTCGCTTCTGTCGAGCGCGGCGATCTGGCGCGCGTCGTGGTTGCTACGGGAAAGATCGAGCCGCTCTCCAAGGTCGAAGTGAAATCCAAGGCCAGCGGCATCGTGAAGAAGCTTTATGTCGACTATGGCGATCGCGTGAAACAGGGGCAAATCCTAGCCGACCTCGACAAAGTGCAGCTCGAGGCGGCGGTGCGCGCTGCGAGCGCGAATCTGCAGGCTGCGGAAGCGGCGCTGCAATCCGCGAAGGCCACGCTCGAGCGCAACAAGGTGGACGCCGAAGGGCCGGATGTGCCCTTTCTGCAGCTGAACATGGAGCGCGCCGAGAAGATGTACAAAGACGGCGTGATGTCGAAGAGCCTGGTGGAAGACGCCGAGAAAAATTATCAGCTTGCGCTAAACAAACAAGTCAGCGCCCAGAGGAACCTGCTGGTGTCGCAGGCGGAAATCGCGAAGTGCGAGGCGCAAGTGGCGCAAGCCAAAGCTTCGCTGGAGAACGCGCAGGAAGACCTGCGCAACTCGACGATTATCAGCCCGATTGACGGGCTGGTGCTTTCGCGCGACGTGAACGTTGGCGACGCCGTCAGCTCTATCCTGGTGCTTGGTTCGCAAGCCACGTTGATCATGACTCTGGGGGACGTCAGCGAAGTTTATGTGCAGGGCAAAGTCGACGAAGCAGACATTGGCAAAGTGTATTTGAATCAGCCGGCGCGCATCGTGGTCGAAGCGTTCAAAGACAAGAAATTTACCGGCAAAGTGACGAAGATTTCTCCTTTGGGAAAAGAGAAAGACAATGTGACGACATTCGAAGTGCGTGTGTCGATTTCGAATCCGGGCGGCGCGCTCAAAGCGAACATGAGCGCGAACGCGGAAATTCTGCTCGAAGAAAAGAAGAACGTGCTCATGATTCCCGAAGCCGCGCTGATTTACGACAAAGACCGCAAAGCCTCCGTCGAAATCCCGGACCCGAAGGCTGATAACGGAAAGAAGAAACTCAGCGTGAAGTTCGGCATCTCGAACGGCGTGAAGACGGAGATCCTCGAAGGCCTCAACGAAAAGCAGCAAGTGATTCTGCAATAGCCTGCCCGGCGGACCGCCATGAATTTCACCGATTTATTGCGGGATACGGCGGCGACGCTGTGGGCGCACAAGCGCCGCACGCTGCTCACAATGTTCGGGATCGCCTGGGGCATCATCTCCATCACCATCATGGTGGCGGCGGGCGAAGGCCTCGGCGACGGCATCCAGAAAAATCAGGAAACATTTGGCAAGGACGTGATGATTGTTTTTGCCGGCCGCACCAGCATGCAAGCGGGCGGCATGCGCTCCGGACGGCTTATTCGCTGGCTGGAAGACGATTACATCCAGGTAGCCAAGGAAGCTCCCGCGTGCAAACACGTGATGCCGGAACTTGGGAACGACGTGCAGGTGCGCAGCCTGTTTAACAGCGGCACGATTCAAACCGTCGGCTCGCTCCCGCCCTTCGCCGAGATTCGCAGCGTGGCTCCGGCGCAAGGCCGCTTCTACAACGATGAGGACAATGCGGAGGCACGAAATGTCGCGTTTCTCGGCAGCGACACTAAAAAGCAGCTTTTCGCGGAACGTGACGCACTGGGACAAACGATTTGGATGAATGGAATTCCTTATACGGTGATTGGCGTGATGAAGTCCAAGGAACAAAATTCCAGCTACGATGGGTTCGACACGCGCAAGATTTTCATTCCGTTCAATGCGATGCGCCGGGATTTTCCGAACAAGCCCCCGGCCGTGGAGCACAGTGTGGACCGCTTGCTGGTCGCTCCGTGGTCGCTCGAAACGCACATGGACTGCGTTCATCAGCTTCGCCGAACGCTCGGCCGGTTGCACAATTTCGATCCGCGCGACGAAGAAGCCGCCGGCATTTGGGACACGGTAAAGAACGCGCAGGCCAACCGCATGATCATCGTGGGCATGGAAGTCTTCATGGGCGCCGTGGGCGTCGCAACTCTGTTTCTCGGTGGACTCAGCGTCATGAACGTGATGCTCGTGAGCGTGCGCGAACGCACGCGTGAGATTGGCGTGCGCATGGCGCTCGGCGCGACGCGGCGTTCTATCCTGCGGCAATTTTTTCTGGAAACGATTTTCGTGGTAGCCATCAGCGGCGGCGTCGGGCTGATCACCTCCTATGGTTTTTGCGGTTTGGTCAACTTGGCGCCGATGCCGCCGTTTTTCAGCGGCATGCTCACGAACTGGAGGGTCGCGGCCATGTCCATCGCGTTGCTCGGGGTGATTTCCATTCTGTCGGCATTGTATCCGGCGAATCTCGCGGCTTCCGTCGATCCGATCGAGGCTCTTCGGTTCGAGGCTGGTGGCTGATGCTGAAAGAGATTTTCAAGCAGGCGTGGACGGCGCTGGGGCGCAACCCCATACGCAGCTTCCTGACCATGTCGGGAATTTCGTGGGGCATTGTAGCCGTCACGTTGCTCCTCAGCTATGGTTCGGGCTTTCGCGGCGTGTTGATGTACACCTTCGAGGTTTTCGGGAAAGGTGCGGTGATTGCCTGGCCCGGCACGACCAGCGAGCAAGCCGGCGGCGAGCGGGCGGGGAAGCCCATCCGCTTTGAAGAAGAAGACGCGGAATGGGTGAGAGCGCAGTCGCCGCTGATTAAGCGCGTCACGCGAGAAACGGTTCGTTTCCAGGGCGTCTCTTACGGTCAGCGGCTTTCAGACTGCGCCGTGCGTGGTGTGTTTCCCGAATACGGCGAGATGCGCAACGAAGTGCCAACCGACGGACGCTGGATTACGCCCGAAGATATTGCTGAACGCCGCCGCGTGGCTTTTCTTGGCGCGCGTCTGCGCAAGAAGCTTTTCAGCGGCGAGCCCGCCGTCAGCGAGATTGTGCGCATCAAGGGCGTGCCGTTTACCGTCATCGGCTCGATGGACATGAAGTTTTCCGACAGCTGTTACTTTAATTGCGACGACGAATCCGCTTTTATTCCTTACACCGCCGCCAACGACCTCTGGGACACGAAGTATGCGAGCGTGATGGTCTTCGAGCCGGTCGCTCCGGTGTTTGAAGCGCAGGCGATGCAGCAATTTCGCGCGGCCATTGGCAATCGGCAGCACTTTTCGCCGAACGATAAGCGCGCCATCACCATGTTTGGCAGGGAAGAGTTCAAGCCCGTCATGGAAGGCATCACCATTGGCGTCGAGGCTCTGCTTTTCTTCATCGGCGCCATGACGCTGGGCATCGGCGGCGTCGGCGTAACGAACATCATGCTGGTTTCCGTCGAGGAACGCGTCCGAGAGATCGGTCTGCGCCGCGCGCTGGGCGCAAGAAAATCTCACATTCGCTCGCAGTTTTTGCTGGAAGCGTTGGTGATGACGCTCGCCGCCGGAGCCATCGGCATGCTGCTTTCCTGGGCTCTGACTTCGGCGATTGGCACGTTGCCGTTTCTTGGACCCGCTTACGAAGATGATTCCGGCAAAGTAGACATTCACCTGACGCTCTCGCTTTTCACCATGACGATGTCCACGATCGTGCTGGTCGTGGTCGGCGTGATCAGCGGCTGGCTTCCCGCGATGCAGGCGGCAAAACTGGACCCTGTCGAAGCCCTGCGTTACGAGTAAGCAGTCCTTCGTTACCTAACAACTCCCCACCGAAAAACTCTCTTCCCTTCGGAGCCTTCCGCTGATATCACTTCTTCTGGAACGCAATCTCGCGATGGCACAAAAATATTTGCTCGAAATCAGCGGCGACGGGGTCGAGAAAGCCGCAGCGGCGGAACGCGGTGGCGCGGACCGCATCGAGTTGTGCGCCGACTTGTCCGTTGGCGGCTTGACGCCGGCCCCCGAGCTGCTGCGCCGCGCCCGCGAAAAAGTGCACATCCCCATCTACTCCATGATCCGGCCACGCGCAGGAGATTTCATTTACTCCGACTCCGAGTTCTCCGAGATGGAGCGCTCGATTGGCGTGGCCCGCGAATGCGGCATGGATGGCGTGGTCCTCGGTATCTTGCAAAAAGATCGCCGCATCGACATTCCTCGAACGCGAAGGATCGTCGACCTCGCGCGGCCTTTGCCGGTCACGTTTCACCGCGCGTTCGACGAATGCGCCGATTTGCAAAAAGCGCTGGAAGACGTGATGCAAACCGGGGCCGCGAGGATTCTCACCTCCGGCGGCGCGAAAACCGCTCTCCAGGGAGCCGCCAAGCTGGCCGAACTCGCCGCCGCGGCGCGCGAGGGCATCCTGATCTTTCCCGGAGCGGGCATCACTCCTTCCAACATCGCCAAGGTCGCAGAGAAAACCGGCGCGATCGAATTTCACTCCGGACTCGGCACCGTCCTTCCCTACTCCACGAGTGACTACGCCGCCTTTGAATCCGAAGTGCGCAGGTTGTCGGACCAACTCCACAAAGCCAGCTGATAGTCGACAGTTCACAGTTGACCGTAGAAGACCAGCGGAAGAATCCCAAACGAGAAGAGGAATTTCCTGGCGCAAAAGCCGCGCCCAGAGAGGCAACTCTCCTCGCAGAAATCGCTCGGAGAGAGGAAGTTCTCGCTGCGCTCGAGGTGACCGCGCGGTCGAGTTAGGCGACGAGGAGGGCTTTGGGATTTTTCTTTGCGATGGTGAGCAGTCTCCAGAGCCGCCTGGCGGGCGGTACCCTGCTCCCAACTCCGTCAGAGGGGTTGAAGGTTGAAGAGAACGGGGATTCCTCACCCGCTGCGCAGGACGCCGCGTCGAGCCGCCGCAGTCCAAGATGCCGGGCTTAAAGCCCGGCGTCTACAAAATCAGTCTTTCTGGGCTTGATGACGCAAGATCAGGCTTTTTGGGCTTGCCTCCGCAGGAATGTCGGCACGTCCAAATCGTCGGCCGGGACTTCCTGGCTGACTTCATGCACGTTGTGTTGCACCTGTTGCACTACGTTCGTGGGCTGCAGCGGCGGCTCCATCATTTCGCGTCCCGCTTTCCAGGTCTTGGGCAGAAAGGATTGCTTTTGGCCGACGTTTTTCTTGTTGGCGTCCTTAAAGCCCGCGGCAATCACGGTGATCTTGACGGAGTCCTTCATGGTGTCGTCCTGCACGGCGCCAAAAATAATGTTGGCGTTTTCGTGCGCAGCCTTTTGGATGACGGTCGAGGCTTCGTGCACTTCGTGCAGCGTCAGGCTGGAGCTGCCGGAAACATTGATGAGGATGCCCTGCGCGCCCTGAATGGAATTGTCTTCGAGGAGCGGGCTGGCGATGGCGCGGTTCGCGGCGTCGACGGCGCGATTCGAGCCCGTGCCCACGGCCGTGCCCATCACCGCGTAACCCTGGCCATGCATGATGGCTTTCACGTCGGCAACATCGCGATTGATGATGCCGGGCACGGTGATGATGTCCGAGATGCCTTGCACGGCTTGGCGAAGAATATC
>Ga0209577_10001221_pt1 | contig 25609 bp, 28 predicted proteins | sample GraSoiAngelo_109_FD_185874 | JGI IMG/M metagenome (GOLD analysis project Ga0209577, IMG submission 185874) | Grasslands soil microbial communities from the Angelo Coastal Reserve, California, USA - 14_0903_12_20cm (SPAdes) (version 2) | ecosystem: Environmental > Terrestrial > Soil > Grasslands...
ACCTGGGCCCGCCGCGACCTGGCGGTGCTCTCGGCTACGCGCCAGCCGCGATCAGGATGAAGTCGGTCCCGAAGCCGAGCACGAGCCCGAGCAGGATCCCGAGCGTCGCGGCGGCCTTCGACCCGAACGCGCGGCTGACGTTCAGGAGCTCCATCACGACGTAGAGGATCGACCCCGCCGCGAGTGCCAGGACCGCGACGGACAGGGCCTCGTTCACCCATGCCTGCCCGAGCGCCGTCCCGAGGAAGGTCGGGCCGCCGCCGATCAGCCCGAGCACGCCGAGGAAGCCCCAGGTCGGCGCCTCCGGCTCGGTTGCGAGCGGCGCGACGATCCCGAAGCCCTCGGTGGCGTTGTGGAGCCCGAAGCCGATGATCAGGACGAGCGCGAGGCTGAGCTCGTCGCGCGCTGCCGACTGGCCGATCGCGAGCCCTTCGGAGAAGTTGTGCAGGCCGATCCCGGTCGCGATGAAGAGGGCGAGCCAGCGCGCCGGCGAGAGGCCGGCGAAATGGTGCTCGTAGTCGGTCACGGCGGCCGCGCCGGCACTCACGAACGCCTTCCGGCGGCGCTGCTTCATCCACCCGTCGTAGGCGACGAGCGACAGGAGACCGACGGCGAACCCGGCGGCGAGCAGCGCCGCGAGCCAGAGGAAGCGCCCGTCGCGCCCGCTCGTGAGCGCGGTCTCGACCGGGTCGACGGCCGTCGAGAGGACGTCCCAGAACAGGAAGAGCAGGATGCCGGTCGCAGTCGAGCTCAGGAAGCACTTGAGCCATGCGTCGAGACCGTGCATGCGGCCGATCGGCAGGCCGATGAAGATGGTCAGGCCGGCGACTGCTCCGAGGCCGAGGATCTGGGCGGTCGACAATGTAAGGGCCACCTTACAGGAGGCCGAAAACTATGATGGCTCCCGCGTGGCGCAGGGTCATTCGATCGACGAGTACCTCGAGACGATCTACTTCCTCGCCTTCCCGATCGGCGAGTACACGCCGAAGGCCGGCGGCGCCCTCCCGCTCGCCTCGCGGGTGGCCGAGATGCTGCGCGTCTCGCGCGCGTCGGCCGGCGAGATGCTGAAGCGGCTGGAGGCGGAGGGGTTGATCGAGCGCGGCGAGCACAAGGAGGCGCTGCTCACCGCGACAGGCCGCGAGCGGGCCGAGCGCGTCGTGCGGAGGCACCGCATCATCGAGCGGCTGCTCACCGACTTCATGGGCTACACGGCCGCCGAAGCGCACGTCCACGCGGACGAACTCGGGGACACCTTCACGGACGAGATGATCGAGCGGATCGACGTCCGCCTCGGCGAGCCCGAACGCTGCCCGCACGGCTGGCCGGTCGACCCTGCCGTCGAGCAGGCCGAGAATCACGAGCTGGCGCCGCTCTCGGAGCTCGAGCCCGGCGCGCGCGCGACGATCGTCCGCCTCGCCGAGCACGACGGCGACCTCCTGCACTGGTTCTACGACCAGGGCCTCGCGCCCGGAGCCGAGATCCGGCTGGAGTCCGCGGAGCCCGCGGCCGGCCAGTTCACGGTGCGGCTGAACAGCTCGACCCGTGCCGTGGGCGAGAGGGCGGCCGCGGGCCTGTTCGTGCGGCGCGCGGGTTAGTCGCGGCCCATCTGGCACGAGACGCCTATACGGCCGGGAGGCACGGGTGTAGCATCGTCAAGGCCCAGTGGACCCGTGAAAGGAGACCCGCAGATGCCGGACATGTCGTCCATGCCGCCCATGCTCGCCTACACGATCCGCAGCATTATCCAACCCCAGGCCGACGTGCGGCCGTGGATCAGGATCGGACAAGGCCCAAGCGCGCAGCTTCTCACACCCAACCAACCCGTAAACGACAGCTACTGGATCGTCATCATGGACGCGAACAAGCCGGCGACCAAGGTGCAGGAATGGGTCGTCCCAGGCCAGAACAACACCACAGTCCCCAGCAATCTCGATCAGTACATGAGCAACCCGGCGTATCTCTTTGCCGTGGTGACGCAGTCCCTACCCAACGGCCAGGTGCCACAAGGGGCCTTCTACGACTACCTCGCGGCGCACGGCGCCGGGCGCGAGCTGCAGAAGTTGGAGCAGATCAGCTCGCACACGCAGATGGGCTACGGCTTGTTCACCTACGTGAGCTACATACTCACCGGTCAATGCGGCGCGACGGGCAACGTCGCGTACGAGCGCAGCTCGTTCACGGACCGGGCGCTGCTCTTGATGTCGCTGATGCCCCTACCCAACGGGCAGCCGCCGTACACGATCTGCGACAGCTACACGTTCGTCACGCGCTAGGGCTACCGGGTAGGCTGCTCGGCGCGCGGGCGGGTTTACATCCGTGACCGACGCGTGGAGCTTCCGACCCGGCACGCTCGATCGGATGATCTTCGACGGCGTGGTCGCGCTCGACGAGTATCGACTGCCGGAGCGTTTCGAGCCCGACGACGTCGTCGTCGACGTCGGGGCACACATAGGCTCGTTTGCGTACGCCGTCCTCCTGAGAGGCGGCAAGCACGTCTGGAGCCTCGAGGCGGATCGTACGAACTGCGCGTTCGCCGCCGAGCACCTGAGGCCGTACGTCGACCAGCGCTACGTGCGGCTGATGCACGCTGCCGTCTGGCGCTCCGATCCGAATGACGACGAGCTGCGCTTCGACGGCTACCAAGTGTTTCCGCAGTCCTTTCTGGACCTGGCAGGGGTCGTCAACACGGGGGGCGGCTCGGTCATGTGGGGCGTGGGCGAACCTGTGCAGAAGGTCGCTTTCGACGACGTCGTCGACCTGGTCACAAACCGGGGAGAGCGCCGCGTCCGGTTGCTCAAGCTGGATTGCGAAGGCGCCGAGTGGCCGATCCTGCTGACGTCGAGGAGGCTCCACCTGATCGACGAGATCGTCGGAGAGTTTCACGAGATCGGGGGGTCGTTCTTGGAGATCGGCGAAGATCGCCTGTCGAAGGCGCACGTCTTTCACTCCGATCGTGTCGCAGGATTTACGGTGGAGGAGTTCGTCCGCTTCCTGAACGACGCGGGCTTCTGCGTCACGTACCGCAGACATCTGCGGCCGAACGGCGCGCTCGAGGGGTACGGCTTGTTCTTCGCGACGCGAGAGCAGTGAACGAGCCTCGGCCTCGCGTGAGGCTCGTCGCGATCGGCTTCAACGTCGCCGGCACAGGCTTGACGCGGGTGCTGAGCAGCGTCATGCGAGGGCTGGCGGACCGGCACGAGATCCACTTCCTCGGCATCGGCTATTCCGGCGAGATCGTCCGCGACCGCGGCCTGACCATCTACCCCACCAACCCGAAGGGCGGCGACGTCTTCGCGGCCTTCCAGGCCAAGAGGCTGAGCGAGGAGATTCGGCCGGCGCTGATCCTCGTCATGCACGACATCTGGATGTTCGACTACTACCTGCGCCTCTTCGGCCCGTATCGGGACCGCCTGAAGATCGTCGCCTGCATCCCTCTCGACGGCCGGATCACGAACGAGGAGAAGGCCGCGCCGCTCGCGCAGGCGGACCGAGTCGTCGCCTACACCCACTTCGCCCGCGCAGAGTTCGAAGGAGCCTTCCGCAGGCTGCATGAGAAGCAGGCCGATCGCGACTTCCCGGCGGTCGACGTCATTCCGCACGGCGTCGATCGGAATCGCTTCTTTCCCTTCCCGGAGCTGGAGCAGGCCTCGTTCGCATCGACGGGTCGCGCGCAGGCGAAGAGACGCGTGTTCGGCGACCGGCCGGACGCCGGCGAGTCGTTCGTCGTCCTCAACGCCAACCGGCCCGACAGGCGCAAACGCGTCGATCTCACCGTCCGCGGGTTCGCCATGTTCGCCGCCGGCAAGCCGGCGAACGTCAGGTTGTGTCTCCACCACCCCGTCATGGGCGATGCAGCCGAACGAGAGCTCGGGCCGGTGATTCGGGAGTGCGGGCTCGGCGAGCGGCTGTCGGTGAACCGGCTCGGTAGCCGGATCGTAGGTGACGACGAGCTCAACCTGCTCTACAACGCCTGTGACGTCGGGATCAATACGGCGATGGGCGAAGGCTGGGGGCTCGTCAGCTTCGAGCACGGCGCCGCGGGCGCTGCCCAGATCGTTCCGGACCACACGGCGTGTGCCGAGCTGTGGCGCGGCCGCGCCGAGCTGATTCCGCCGGCCAGGAGCTACGTACCCGAGTTCTCGGTGCTGGAGATGGGAGAGGTGTCTCCCGAGGGTGTCGCGCGGGCGCTGGAAGCCGTCTATCGCGATCCGGCCCGCCGACAAGAGCTCGCTCGTGCGGCCGTCGCCGCCGCAAATGATCCCGCGTACTCGTGGGATGCGATCACGCGGCAGTTCGACGATCTCGTCGTCGAGCTTGCGGGGGTGGATTCTCCCGGCGCAGCCTAGGCGTCGTGCACGTCGTAGGCGGCGAGCGGCGCTTCGGCGTCGGGGCCCAGCTCCGAATCGTCCGCCGTGCGGGGGTCGAGCCCCGCTGCCTTGCGCAGCTCTTCGGCGCGGTCGACGCGCTCCCAGCTGAAGTCGTGGTCGTCGCGGCCGAAGTGGCCGTAGGCTGCCGTCTTGGCGAAGATCGGCCGGCGCAGGTCGAGGTCGTGGAGGATCGCGGCCGGGCGCAGGTCGAAGTGCTCGCGGACGAGACCCTCGATCCGGTCGACGGCGACCCGCTCCGTCCCGAAAGTCGAGACCGCGACCGAGACCGGGTGGGCGACGCCGATCGCGTACGCGACGTTCACCTCGCAGCGGTCGGCGAGGCCGGCGGCGACGAGGTTCTTCGCCACGTACCGCGCGGCGTACGCGGCCGAGCGGTCGACCTTCGTCGGGTCCTTTCCCGAGAACGCGCCGCCGCCGTGGCGTGACGCGCCGCCGTAGGTGTCGACGATGATCTTCCGCCCGGTGAGCCCCGTGTCGCCCATCGGGCCGCCGAGGACGAACTTGCCGGTCGGGTTGACGTACACGAAGTCGCGCTCGCCGAAGCGCCGCTCGTCGTAGAGCTCCCGCGGCAGCACCGGGTGGAGGACGTGCTCGATGACGTCCTCCTTGATCGTCTCAGCGTCGACTCCGTCGGCATGTTGCGTCGAGACGAGGACGCGCACGATCTCGACCGGCCGCTGGCTGCCGAGGTCGTCGACCTCGTAGCGCACCGTGACCTGCGCCTTCCCGTCCGGCCGCAGGTACTTGAGCTGCTCCGCCTTTCGCACGCCTGCCAGCCGCCGGCAGACCTTGTGCGCGAGCATGATCGGGAGCGGCATCAGCTCGGGCGTCTCGTTCGTCGCGTAGCCGAACATCATCCCCTGGTCGCCGGCGCCGACGCGGTCGAGTGGGTCGTCGTCGCCGGGATCGTGCTGCACCTCGTACGAGGAGTCGACGCCCTGCGCGATGTCGGGCGACTGCGGGTCGATCGCGACGACGACGCCGCACGTCTTCGCGTCGAAGCCGACCGCCGAGTCGGTGTAGCCGATCCGGCCGACGGTCTCGCGGACGATGTTCGAGATGTCCACGTAGATCTCGGTGGTGATCTCGCCGCCGACGACGACGAGGCCGGTCGTGATCAGCGTCTCGCACGCGACGCGGCCGCCGGGATCGCCGGCGAGGACGGCGTCGAGGACGGCGTCGGAGATCTGGTCCGCGACCTTGTCCGGATGGCCCTCGGTGACCGACTCCGAGGTGAAGAGGAAGTCGCGCGCCACGGCTACTTGATAACCAAGAACCCGTTGAAGTGCGTCACGTCGCCGTTTCGCGCGCCGTACGCGAAGAAGGACTGGAGCGGCTCGAGGTTCGCCCGCACCTCCGCGGTGTCCGGGCCGGTTGCAGAAGCGCCGATGTCCTTGAAGATCTCCGCGAACGCACTGTTCAGGTTGACGTAGGCGAAGCCGGTCGTGCTGCTCGGGGCCTTCGCCGCCGAGCGGGCGTCGGTGAAGACCGGGTCGGCGCTGAGCTTCTTGCCGCTCCTGCCGAGACCGGCCAGGGCCGATTTGCTGTTGCTGACGCCGAGGACACCTTTGAAGACCCCGTAGTAGACCGAGATGCCCGCGCCCTTCAGCGCGATCTCGTGTGCGGCCACCCCGCCGATCGTGACCGGCCGTACGACCGCGCCTGCCGCCGGCGCCAGCGCCGAGAGCCGGTCGAGGACTTGCCGCGCCTTCGCCTCGTCGGCCACCTTCAGGAGGAGCTCGACGGACGGGTAGCGATCCCCGCCCGAGCTCGGGTAGACGGCGAGCGCGCCCTCGTTCGAGAGGAGCTTCAGCAGGTCGCCCTCCGAGATCCCGAGCGCCTGCTCGACCTGGGCCTTCTGCGCCTCGAACGAGCTCCCGAACTGGTTCATGACCTGGCGGAGGTTCGACGCGAGGTCGTCGAAGGAGAGGTCGGCGAGCGCGCCGGCCGGGAGCCGGTCGACGAGCGCCGACTTGAAGCTCTTGCCCGTGGCGCTGCGGCTCTTGGCGCCTGCCTGGAAGCCGACGCCGTTCGACGCCGCCGAGGCCGAGGCGGACACCCAGCCGAGGTTGGGGATCGCCTTGCCGAGCAGCCCGCTCTGCCGGACCGTCGGCGCGAGCCCCTGCTGGACGGCCTGGCGGATCGAGGCGCCGTTCACGTACACCTTGACGAGCGCCTCGCCGGGAAGATCGGCGACGGCGTCCTTGAAGGTGCCGTCGTCCGCGAGCTTGGCGCCGTTCTGCGCGCTCTTCAGCCGGTCGAGCCTCGCCTGGGAGCCGGCGACCGCGGTCCAGTCGCCGACCTTCTCGGTGTAGAGCTTCTGGTTGCTCGAGTCGCTGTTGTTCTGCTTGACGAGAGCGGCGAGCTTGGCGTCGTCCTTCGGCTGCGTCACGGCGACCACGTTCTGGCCGTTGTCGGCGAAGTCGAGCCAGGCCACGTCGATCTCCGGCCCGAGCGCGGGCTTCACGTCCTTCTGGAAGTCGAGGTTCTGCTTCACGAGCTCCTTCCGGAGGTCGGCGAGCGCCTTCGCGCGGCCCGGGAACTTCTTCGAGAGCGCGTCGACCTTCTTCCACTGGTCGGAGCCGAGGTCGCTGTCGATCGAGACGTAGGCGACGGCGCTCGCGGGGATCACCGTCGCGCCGGCGGCCGAGCCGGAGGCGCCGCCCTTCGAGCTCGTGCTGCCGCCGCAGCCGGCGGCGAGGAGCGCAAGCGCCGCGAGAGGCGCGGCGACGGCGAGACGCATTCGCATCTGTCGCATCGTACTCACTCCTCCGTCGGTCTCCTGCCCATCAGGCCGGCCACGAGCTCGGCCAGGCTTCGCCCTTCGAGGACGTCGCAGACGCCCTCGGTGATCGGGAGCTCGATGCCGAGGCGGCGGGAAAGGTCGCGCACGACCGGCGCAGTGGTCAGGCCTTCGATGACCATGCCGATGGTGGCCGCGGCCTCGTCGGGCATGGCTCCCTGGGCGATCAGCTCGCCGGCGTGACGGTTGCGGCCGTGCCGGCTCCAGCACGTCACGACGAGGTCGCCCATTCCGGCCAGGCCCGCAAAGGTCTCGGGGCGGGCGCCGCAGGCGAGGCCGAGGCGCGTCATCTCGGCGAGCCCGCGGCTGATCAGCGCCGCCTTCGCGTTGTCGCCGAGGCCGAGCCCGTCGACGCCGCCGGCCGCGAGCGCGATCACGTTCTTCGCGGCGGCGCAGAGCTCGACGCCGACGAGGTCGTCGTTCACGTAGACGCGGAAGACGGACGAGTTGATCGCGTGCTGGAGCTCCTCCGCAAGGGCGGCGTCCTCGCTCGCGATCGCGGCCGCGGTCGGCAGGCCCTCCGCGACCTCCTCGGCCATGTTCGGGCCGGACAGGACGGCGACGGGCCGGCCGCGCACGAGCGTGGAGAGGCGCTCGCCGGTCGCCGGGTCGAGGCCCTTCGTGAGGCTGAGGATCGGCGCCGTGCCGGGAAGGGCGTCGACGACGGCCGCGAAGGCCCGGCTCGGCAGGGCGACGACGACAACGTCCGCCTCGGCGACCGGCGCCTCGGCGAGCGGCGCCGCCGGGATGCCGCGCAGGTCGACGATCCGGAGGTAGCGGGGGTTCCGGCCGGTCTCCCGGATCGCGCGCGCCTGCTCGGGGTCGCGGCAGGCGAGCGTGACGTCGTGCTCGCGGTCGGCGAGCAGGCGCGAGAACGCGGTTCCCCACGACCCGCCTCCGACGACGACGATCCGCATCGGCGTAGCTTCTCATCGCGGCACGAAGTCGATCGAGACGGGGACGCCCTGCAGCTCGAACCGGCGGCGCAGCTCGTTCTCGATCCAGTAGCCGTAGTCGCGCGTCACGAGGCGCGGGTCGTTCACGTGCACGCGGAAGCGCGGCGGCCGCGTTCGCACCTGTGCGCCGTAGAGCAGGTTGAGGCGCTTCCCGTTCCGCGACGGCGGCTGGCGCGCCTCCCGCAGCTCGCGCAGCGCGCGGTTGAGCTCGGCGGTGGCGATGCGCCCCGCGTAGCGCTCGAAGAGCCGCTCGACCTCGTCGAGGAGCCTCCCCACCCCGCGGCCGGTATGGGCCGAGACGGCGATCAGCGGCGGCCGCTGGCGCAGACGCCGTTCGAGCTGGGGACGAACCTCCTCGATCCGGATCTTGGACATGTCCCACTTGGACAGGACGACGAGCGTCGCGCAGTCGGCCTTCCGAGCGATGTCCGCGACGGCCAGGTCGCCCTCGACCACGCCCTCGCTCGAGTCGACGAGCACGAGCGCCACGTCCGCGCGCTCAGCCGCCTGGAGCGCGCGCAGCTCGGAGTAGTACTCGATCCCCTGCCGGTGCTTGCGCTTGCGCCGCAGGCCGGCCGTGTCGACGAGGACGAATGTCCGGTCTTCGCGACGCAAGACGGTATCGATCGCGTCGCGCGTCGTTCCCGGCACCTCCGAGACGATCACCCGCTCGCGGCCGAGGAGGGCGTTCAGGAGGCTCGACTTGCCGACGTTCGGTCGGCCGAGGATGGCGACGCGGATCGCGTCCTCGCCGGGGGCGTCCGGCGCCGTTCCGGGCAGGAGCTCGACGATCCGGTCGAGGAGGTCGCCGGTTCCGTGCCCGTGGACCGCCGAGAGGGGGATCGGGTCGCCGAGCCCGAGCCGGTGGAACTCGAGCGCCTCGTCGTCCCGCGCGGGATCGTCGATCTTGTTCGCGACGAGGAGGACGGGCTTGCGCGCGGCGCGCAGGATGGCGGCGATCTCCTCGTCGCCGGGGGTGACGCCCGCGCGCGTATCGGTCATGAACACGACGAGGTCGGCCTCCTCGACCGCCTCGCGCGCCTGCGCCGCGATCGAGCGGGTGATCGGCGACGGGTCGGCGACGTCCACGCCGCCGGTGTCGACGAGCACGAAGCGCTTACCGGCCCATTCGCACTCGAGCTCCTTGCGGTCGCGCGTCACCCCCGGCGTCTCGTGGACGACCGCGGCCCGCGACTCCGTCAGCCGGTTCACGAGCGTCGACTTGCCGACGTTGGGGAAGCCGACGATCGCGACCGTTCCGATCAGCGGCGGCTCGGCGGCCGCGTCGCTCATCTCGGCGGCACGGCGACGGCGGGCCGCCCGAGGGCGTGGATCTCCGCCAGGAAGTCGAAGAGCGAGCGGATCCGTCGCCCGATCTCGCTCGAGGCCTCGCGGTAGCCCTTCGCGTTGCGCGACAGGCCCTCGAAGCGCACCGGCTCGCCCCACGCGACGAACGCCGGGTGGAAGTTCCCGAGGTGCCAGAGCTGCGTGCCGTAGATCGCCGCGGGCACGACTGGGACGTCCTCCTGGAGCGCGACCATCGCCGCTCCCGGCTTCACCTCGCCGGGAACGCCGCTCCGCTGACGCGTTCCCTCGACGAAGAGGCCGAGCGCCTTCCCCTCCGCGACGATCCGGCGCATCATCCGCACGGCGTCGCGGTCGGACTGGCCGCGCCGGACGGAGAAGGTGCCGAAGGAGCGGATGAGCTGCCCGAGCCCCGGCACGCGGTGGGCTTCGATCTTCGCCATGTAGTAGATCGTCCGCGGGCACGCGAAGCCGAACGCCGGCGGGTCGAGCCACGAGAAGTGGTTCAGAGCGAGCACGACGCCGCCGGAGCGCGGGACTCGCTCGGCGCCGTATACGCGGAGCGGGGCGACGAGCCGCGTGAAGCCGCCGATCGTCGGCCGGCCGATGGCCCAGACGAGGTCGGTGACGTCGAGCTTGGAGCCGCTCACGCGACCACCTCACCGGCCGGCGCTCCAGGCCGGCGGCGCACACGGCGGAGCCGGCAAAGCCGGCACCGCCTGAAGGCGGCATGGCAAGCGACGCCGCTCACGCCGGCTGGTGCGCGCGGACGAGCTCCTCGATCCGGCCCACGACGTCCTCGACTTCGAGGTCGGTCGTGTCGATCGTCTCCGCGTCGGGAGCCGAGCGCATCTGCGCCGCGTCGCTCTCGTCCCGGAGCCTCAGGTCGGTGGCGAGCGCGTCGGCGCCGATCCCGGGCCGTTCCGCCATCCGCCGCCGGGCGCGGGTGGACGTGTCCGCGACGAGGTAGATCTTCACGTCGGCGTTCGGGAGCACGACGGTGCCGATGTCGCGGCCTTCGATGACGGCGTCGCCCGCCTCGCCGAGCTCGCGCTGGCGCACGCGCATCACCTTCCGGACGGGCTGGTGCCGCGCGACGACGGGGACGAGCCGGTCGATGCGGGACTCGCGGATCGACGCCGTCACGTCGGTGTCCGCGATGAAGACCCGGCCGCGCTCGTCGAAGACGACCGGGTTCTCCGCAGCGAGCTCGGCCAGCCGCTCGCCCTCCGCGAGCGGAACGGCGCGCTGCATGGCGAGCCACGTCAGCGCGCGGTACATGGCGCCGGTGTCGAGGTAGCGGAAGCCGAGCCGCTCCGCGAGCCGCTGCGCCACGGTGCTCTTGCCGGCCCCTGCTGGGCCGTCGATGGCGACGATCATCGGTGGGTCACGGAGTCGAGGAGCTCGAAGAAGCCGGGGAAGCTTATAGCGACCGCCTCGGCTCCCTCGACGTCGACGCCCTCACGCGAGACGAGCCCTGCGATCGCGCCGAGCATCGCAATCCGATGGTCTCCGGCGGCGTCCACGCCCCCACCCTTAGGGCGGGAAGGAATCCCTCTCACCCCGAAGCCATCGTCGCTCGCCCGGATGCGAATGCCAAGGGCGCGTAGGGCATTTGTCACGGTTTCGATGCGGTCCGTTTCTTTCACGCGCAGCTCTCGTGCGCCTTGCACCGAGCTCGACCCCCGGGCATACGCCGCGGCGAGCGCGAAGAGCGGCAGCTCGTCGAGGAGGAGCGGCGCCTCGTCCGGCTGGATCGAGGTCGCGACGAGCTCAGCCGAGTGCACCTCGAGGTCGGCCACCGCCTCGCCTCCGAAGCGGCGCCGGTTGAAGATCGTGATCCGCGCCCCCATGCGCGCCAGCACGTCCAGGAGCCCGGTCCGGCGCGGGTTGACGCCGACGTCGTGGATCGTCAGCTCCGAGCCCGGCAGCAGGGTCGCCGCGACGACGAACGGCGCGGCGGACGAGAAGTCGCCCGGCACGCGCACCTCCGGCAGGCGCAGCCGCTCCGCCGGCTCGACCGACACCGAGGCCGGCCGCCGCCGCACGCGCGCCCCCGCCGCCGCCAGCATCACCTCCGTGTGGTCGCGCGTCGGCAGAGGCTCGGCGACCGTCGTCGCCCCCGCCCGCGCGAGCACGCCGGCCAGGAGGACGGCCGACTTCACCTGGGCGCTCGTCACGGGCGGGTGGTACTCGATCCCGGACAGCGCGGCGCCCTCGACGAGGAGCGGCGGCCGCCCCCCGGCCGTCTCGACCCGCGCGCCCATGCGGCCGAGCGGCTCGGCGACGCGGTGGACGGGCCGCCGCCGCAGCGACTCGTCGCCGGTGAGCTCGTACCGCCCGTCCTGCGCGGCGACGATCCCCGCGAGGAGCCGGAGGAGGGTGCCCGCGTTGGCGCAGTCGATCGGAGCCTCGGGCGCGCGGAGGCCGTGCGTGCCGCGACCGGTCACGCGTAGGACGTCCACGTCCTCCTCGGCCACGTCCACGCCGAGCGCGCGAACCGCGGCGATCGTCGCCTCGGTGTCGGCGGAGCGGCCGAAGCCGCGGACGAGGGTCTCGCCCTCGCAGATCGCGCCCACGAGCACCGCGCGGTGCGAGATCGACTTGTCGCCGGGGACGGCGATGTGGCCGGCGAGGGCGCCGGCCGGCGCCACGTTCGTCATTCGGGATCGAGCGGGGAAACGTCCACCGCGTACCCCTGCGCCTCGAGCAGGTCGGCCGCACGCTCGGCCTCGTGCTCCCCGGCCACGAGCAGCGTGAGCAGCCCGCCGCGCTCGGGCGATTCGTGCTGGAGCTCGAAGTCCTCGATGTTGATCCGCTCGGCGCCGAGCGCCTGCGTGATCCCGGCCAGCACCCCCGGCCGGTCGGGGACGCGGACGAGCAGCCGCTCGATCGGCCCCGCGTCGGGGTAGGCGGCGCGCAGCAGCCGCCGGCGATTCGTCGCCGCCTCGCCGATCCAGCGGGCCAGGAAGCCGGCGTCGCCGGTCGCGAGCGCGCGCTCGAGCTGGTCGATGCGGCGCCGGTGCTCGCCGAGCGCCTCGCGCAACGCGTCGGCGTTGTCGAGGAAGATGTCGACCCAGATGCGCGGGTTCGCGCCCGCCACGCGGGTCATGTCCCGGAGCGACCCGCCGCCGGCGGCGAGCGGCTCGTGGCCCTCCACCCGTGTCCCGCCGGCCTGGTTGAGGAGCAGGTTCGCGAGCGCGTGCGGGAGGTGGCTCGTGAGCGCGAGCAGGCGGTCGTGCGCCGCGGGATCGACCGCGACGGGCACGGCTCCGAGCGACGACACGAACCCGTGCAGCGCGCGGTAGCGCTGCGGGTCGGTGGCGGCGGCCGGGGTCAGGAACCACGTCGCCCCGTCAAAGAGCTCGGCACGCGCGTTCTCCGGGCCGTACGCCTCCGAGCCGCACACTGGATGGCCGCCGATGAACCGGGCCGCGCCCGCCGCGGCGGCGCAGACCGGCCCCTTCGTCGAGCCGACGTCCGTGACGGTGCAGCGCTCCGGTGACGCGCCGAGCACGGCGACGACCTGAGCCGGGAGCTCGGCGACGGGCGCCGCCACCACTGCCAGGTCCGCCGCGGCCACGGCCTCGGCGACGCTGGGCGCGGACGCGTCGATCGCCCCCCGCTCGGCGGCGCGCTCGAGCGCGCCCGAGTCGGGATCGAACCCGTCGACGTGCGCGACCCCGGCGCGCTTCGCGGCCAGTCCGACGGAGGCACCGATGAGCCCGGTCCCGACGATCGCCAGGCGCTGGGCCACGCTCTAGCCGATCACGCGGCCCATGAGCGAGCAGAGCGCGCGGATCTCCGAGGCGAAGTCCTCGAACTCGGCCGCCGGGATCTGCTGCGGCCCGTCGCAGAGCGCCTCCTCGGGCGCCGGGTGCACCTCGACGATGATCCCGTCGGCACCTGCGGCGACCGCGGCCCGAGCCAGCGGCAGGACGAGGTCGCGCCGTCCGGCCGCGTGCGAGGGGTCGACGATCACCGGCAGGTGCGTCTCCTGCTTCAGCACCGGGACGGCGCCGATGTCGAGCGTGAAGCGCATCGCCGTCTCGAAGGTCTTGATTCCGCGCTCGCAGAGGATCACGCGGGAGTTCCCCTCCTTCACGACGTACTCCGCGGCCATGAGCAGCTCCTCGAGCGTGGCCGAGAGCCCGCGCTTCAGCAGGACCGGCTTGCGCGCCCGCCCGACCTCCGCCAGCAGGGAGAAGTTGGACATGTTCCGCGCGCCGATCTGGATCACGTCCGCGGTGTCGACGACGGCCTCGACGTGGCGCGGATCCATGAGCTCCGTGACGAGCGGCAGCCCGGTCTCCTCGCGCGCTTCGGCGAGGATCGTCAGCGCCTCCTCGCCGAGTCCCTGGAAGGTGTACGGCGAGGTGCGCGGCTTGAACGCGCCGCCGCGGAGCATGCTCGCCCCGCTCGCGGCGACCGCGCGCGCCGTCTCGAGCGTCTGCGTCCGGTGCTCGACGGTGCACGGGCCGGCGATCAGGCCGAAGTAGTGGTCGCCGATCCGCCGCCCGCGCGCCTCGATCACGGTCGGGTCGGGGCGGAGCTCGCGTGAGACGAGCTTGTACGGCTTGAGGATCGGGAGCACCTGGTCGACCCCGGGGAAGCCCTCCAGCGGCAGCGCGGCGAGGAGCTCGCGCTCGCCGATCGCGCCGATGACGGTCGCCTCGCGACCCGGCGTCACGTGCGCGTGCGCGCCGGCCTCCTCGAGCCGCGCGACGACGTCGTCCACCTCGTCGCCCGTCGCGTGCGCGCTCATCACGATCAGGAGCTCCGGAGACCCGGTCACGGCCATGCCGGCCAGTGTAGATGCGGCGACTCGCGCGGTCGGAGCGCCCGATCGCGCCCAGTACGGCGCCGCGGGAGGTGTCAGTCGCCCGGGACGACCTGCGGTGCTGTCACGTATTGACGATGAGTCTGCTCGACCGCCTCGGTCTCGGAGATCGTGATCCCGTTGAGCTGGCCGAGGGCCTCCCGCAGACGCTCGTTCGGCTCGGCGATATCGTCGGCGTCAATCGATTCAACGGCGTACAGCTGACGGTGGTCGTCGTCCCGCATGTGCTTCAGGTTCACTACTGCCCTTTCGTTGCGATCAGATAAAGCGTACCTCCCCAGTTGAGGAGTTGTTGCAACGCATCGCCGAGCTGCCCCTTCGAGCGGGCGTCGTGAAGCCCGTCCACGCCCATGATCCAGATTGGCTCCTCGCCCGCGGCCGAGCTGACCGGCAGCCCGATGATCCAACGGAGCGCCGGATCGAGCTTCGCCTTCTCGGACTCCGGGAGCACGTACTCGCCCCACCCTTGATCGAAGGGTGCGAGGATCGGTTGCTTCTGCGCGAAGCACAAACCGGCGGCGCCCTGGCCCACTTGCATCGAAAGCGTCAGCTCCTTGGGGTTGTTCATGTTGTAGGTCAGGTCTGGGACGATGCGGAGCCGGCGGTCACGGTCGATCCCCCACACGTTCGCCCGCACGTGCGTGTCCGACACGTTCAGCTCGTGAGCAGCGGCTTTCGCGGCGTCTTCCAGGAACCCGCGGATGTTGGCCTTCGTATTTGCGTCGAGACTCTCCGCCCATGCGACGGTGTCCGTGATCTTCGTCCGGCGCCTGCCGCCAGATCCGAACATGTATTTGATGAGCAGCACGGCGAAGAGGACGACCGCGAGGACGACGACGACGTAGATCGCGAAGCCTTTGACGGCGACCGCGACCCCGGCCACGATCACGACGAGCAGGAGGAGCCCCGCCAGAAACTCGTTCGTGATCCGGTCCGCAAGAGTGGTCGCGGCGCCGCTAAACCCCTCGGCCATCAGCCGGCCTCGCGCGGGCGTAACAGCACCCGCTGAGCCTAACGTCGTCGCCTCGGCCCCGCCAATAGCGGCTAGCGCCGCTCCTTTAGCATCTCCTCGCGAAATGCGCATCTTCTCCGGCATCCAACCCACCGGGGCGAAGCACCTCGGCAACTACATCGGCGCGATCCGCCAATACGTGGCGACGCAGGAGCAGGGCGACGCCTTCTTCTGCATCGTCGACCTGCACTCGATCACCGTCGAGTACGACCCCTCCGAGCTCCGCGAGTCGACCCTATCGCTCGCGGCGCTCCTCTTCGCCGCCGGCCTCGACCCCGAGCGCTCGACCGTCTTCGTCCAGAGCCACGTGCCCGCGCACCCCGAGGCGGCGTGGCTGCTCGGCTCGGTCACGAGCTTCGGCGAGCTGCGCCGGATGACCCAGTTCAAGGACAAGGCCGACGCGCAGGAGTTCGTCTCGGCCGGCCTGTTCAGCTACCCCGTGCTCCAGGCGGCGGACATCCTCCTGTACCGGACCGACATCGTCCCGATCGGCGAGGACCAGCGCCAGCACGTCGAGCTCGCCCGCGACGTCGCCGAGCGCTTCAACGCACGCTTCGGCGAGACGCTGACCATCCCGAAGGCCGTCTTCCCCGAGGTCGGCGCGCGGATCATGGACCTCCAGGAGCCCGAGCGGAAGATGTCGACCACCGGCGGCACGGCGCAGGGGACGGTCCTCGTCCTCGACCCGCCCGACACGATCCGGAAGAAGTTCAAGACCGCGGTCACCGACTCGGGGCGCGAGGTGGTCCGCTCGCCCGAGAAGCCCGGGATCTCGAACCTCATCGAGATCATGGCGGTCGCGCGCGCCGAGGAGCCGGAAGCGGTCGAGGCCCACTACGACGGCCAGGGCTACGGCGCCTTCAAGGTCGACGTCGGCGAGGCGGTGGTCGAGCTCTTCGACCCGATCCGGGACGCCTACGAGGAGCTCCGCGGCGACGAGACGGAGCTCCAGCGCCTGCTGGCGCGAGGAGCTGAGAAGGCGCGCAAGGCCTCGGAGCCGGTGCTCCAGGAGATGTACGACCGGATGGGCTTCGTGAAAGCCAAGACCGGGCGCCTCTTCGGCGCCGCCCGGCCGAAGCGGCTCTAACCAGGTCGCCACCACATCTTCTCCCCGAGCCGTTGCCACCGGGAACGGATCGCGATACGTTCCACCCCGCCATCGACAGAGGGGAGAGAACTCGATGAGACGGAGAAAATTGGGCGTCCTTTGCGCGCTCCCAGTCGGGTGCCTGCTCGCACTCGCCGCAGCTTTCGCGACGAAGGGCTCGGCCGCGCTGACGATCGGGGCGAGGGCCGCGTCGTCGACCGCGACGACCGGCTGCCAGCTCGCGTCACCGAAGGGGAACGTCAAGCACGTCATCTACGTCCAGTTCGACAACACCCACTTCCGGCGCGACAACCCGAACGTGCCGTCGGATCTGGAGCAGATGCCGCACCTGCTCAACTTCATCAACGGCAACGGCAGGCTGCTCGCCAACGACCACACCGCGCTGATCTCGCACACCGCGACGGGCATCCTGACCTCGCTCACCGGCGTGTACCCGGATCGCATGGGCCAGCCGGTGTCGAACAGCTTCCGCTACTTCAAGACCGACGGGACGACCCGGACCGGTGTCTCGTTCGCGTACTGGACGGCGCCGCTCTTCGACCCGGCAGGCACGACGACGGACACGACGCCGACGATGATCAACGAGAACGGCAAGGTCGCGCCGGCGCCGTGGGCTCCGTTCACGCGGGCGGGCTGTGACTTCGGCGCGGTCGCGACCGCGAACACGATCCTCGAGAACACCGCCATCGACATCCCGACCGTCTTCGGGCCCGCGTCGCCCGAGGCCGCCGAGGTGGCGGCGAACCCGGGCCAGGCCTTCGCCGACTTCGTCGGCATCGGCATCCACTGCGCGCAGGGCTCGGCGACGTGCTCGGCCGCGAACAACGGCAAGGCCGACCTGCTCCCCGACGAGCCCGGCGGCTACAGCGGCTTCAACGCCCTCTACGGGGCGAAGTACGTCGATCCCGTCATCAAGCCGAGCGGGCCGATGACGGACCTGAACGGCAACGTGATCCAGGACGCGAACGGCCACGTCGGCTTCCCGGGCTTCGACGGGATGGAGGCGACGGTGTCGCTGTCGTGGGTCGCGCAGATGCAGGAGGCCGGAGTGCCCGTCACGTACGCGTACATCTCGGACGCACACGACGGCCACGGCAACGCCGGCAACATCCACTTCGCGTACGGGCCGGGCGAGACTGGCTACGTGCAGCAGCTCCACGACTACGACCTCGCGTTCCAGAAGTTCTTCGACCGGCTCGCCGCCGACGGCATCAACCAGTCGAACACCCTCTTCGTCTTCACGGTCGACGAGGGCGACCACTTCGTCGGCGACGCCCCGACGCCCTCGGGCTGCGACGGCGTCACGACGCCGTGCAACTACAACCGCGTCGGCGAGATCAACGCCGACCTGCGGCGGATGGTCTACACGCAGTCCGGCGACTCCACCCTGTTCTCGGTGCACTCCGACGACGCGCCGACGGTCTACGTGAACGGTACGGCCGCGCAGCCGATCCGCGACCAGACCGACCCGGCCGTGCGGAATCTCGAGCGGGAGATGGCGGGGCTGAACTGGCTGAACCCGTACACAGGCGCCGTCGAGAACAACATCATGGTCCGACTCGCCGACCACACCGAGATGAAGACGTTGCACATGGTCACCGCGGATCCGTTCCGGACCCCGACGTTCACGCCGTTCGCGGATCCGGACTGGTTCTTCTTCGCGACCGGCGGGACGACGCCCGCCACGTGCGCCACGCCCGCAGCGTGCGCGTTCATCCCCGCGCGGACGAACCAGAGCTTCGCCTGGAACCACGGCGACATCCAGGACGAGATCGCCTCGACGTGGATCGGCATGGTGGGACCCGGTGTCGACCAGAGCTCGACCCCCGACACGACCACCTGGTCGGACCACACCGACCTCCGTCCGACGATGCTCTCGCTCGTGGGCCTGAAGGACGACTACGGCCACGACGGGCGCCTGCTCTCCGGGGACCTCTCCGGGTACGCCGTTCCAGCGGCAGTGAAGAAGAGCGGCAGCAACTTCACCCAGCTGGCCGAGTCGTACAAGCAGCTGAACGCGTCCTTCGGCTCGTTCGCGATGAACACGCTGAAGGCGTCGACGAGAGCCCTCGCGAGCAACGACGCGGGCGACGGCACCTACAACTCGATCGAGGGGCAGATCCAGAGCCTGACCTCGCAGCGTGACGCGCTCGCCGCGCAGATCAAGGCGGCGCTCGACGCGGCGACGTTCGACAACCAGCCGATCGGCAACGCGCAGGCGCAGAGCTGGCTCAGCCAGGCGCAGAGCCTGCAGAGCCAGGCCGCGGCGCTGGCTGGTCCATAAGACCCGCCGAAGGCGGCGGCCCGCGCGCTACCGTGCGGGCCGCCGTCCTCGATAAATCAGGGCAGGAGGGGAAGGGGGAGACATGAAACGACTAGCGGTACTCGTCGCGACGGCGTTCGCGCTCACGGTGGGCGTGTCCTCGGCCGCGGCAGGCGGGCAAGACCGCTCGAACTTGAAGAACTACCAGCACGTCTGGGTGATCATGATGGAGAACACCGGCTACGACGCGCTGATCGGCAATCCGAACGCGCCGTGGATCAACAGCGCCGCGGCGACCTACGGGCTCGCGACGAACTACTTCGGCGTCATCCATCCGAGCCAGCCGAACTACGTCGCGATCACGGCCGGGATCACCGGCAACGACACCGACAACGACGAGACGCTCGACGTCCCGAACCTCGTCGACCAACTGGAGGCGAACGGCAAGACGTGGCGCGACTACCAGCAGTCGCTGTCGCTCTGCAACGGGAACAAGCTCGCCCACGCGTGCGGCAACCAGCTGTACGAGCGGAAGCACAACCCGTTCGTCTCGTACCTCGACGTGCAGACGAACCCGGCGCGGATGGCGAACGTCGTCGACCTGTCGCAGCTCGACAGCGACCTCGCGAGCGGCAACGTCGCCGACTACAACTTCATCGCGCCCGACCAGTGCCACGACATGCACGGCCGCGCAGCGACGCCGGCCGACCCATGCGACTTCTCGCAGGTGCAGAGCCTGATCGCGACCGGCGACGCGTTCCTCTCGGACACCGTCGGCAAGATCATGTCGGCGCCGAGCTGGAACGGGAACTCGGTCATCTTCGTCGTCTGGGACGAGAGCGACTTCACCGGATCGCCGAGCGACTTCGGGTTCGGCGACACGAGCGGCTGCTGCGACTCGCCGCCCGGCCACGGCGGTGGGCACGTCGTCGCGCTCGCGATCTCACACTCCGACCACTCGGCACGGACGTCCGACGTGGCGTACAACCACTACTCCGTGCTCCGCACGATCCAGGACGGCTGGCAGCTCGGCTGCCTCGGCTTCACGTGCGACACGGCGAACGTGCCGGCGATGAGCGACCTCGTCGGCCCGCAGGGCTAGAAGACCAGGCGTCGCAACGCCTCGACCTCGGGCCCGGTGAGCTCTCGCGACTCGCCGGGCCCGAGCCCTTCCAGGGCCAGACCCGCGTACCGGCTTCGGTGCAGCCGCCGCACCGGATGGCCGACGGCCTCGAGCATGCGCTTCACCTGGTGCTTGCGGCCCTCGTGAAGCGAGAGCTCGAGGCTCGACGGCCCGAGCCGCCGGACGCGGGCCGGCGCGGTGCGGCCGTCGTCGAGCTCGACGCCCTCGCGCAGGCGGCGGAGCGCCTCGCCCCCCGGCTCGCCCTCGACGTCGGCCTCGTAGACCTTCTCCACCTCGTAGCGCGGGTGCGCGAGCCGGTGGGCGAGCGGGCCGTCGTTCGTCAGCAGGAGCGCGCCGGTCGAGTCGGCGTCGAGCCTCCCCACCGGCACGACGCGCGACTCGTGCCGGACGAGGTCGACGACCGTGGGCCGACCATGGGGGTCGCGCGCGGTCGTCACGACACCGGCCGGCTTGTGCAGGAGGACGTAGGCGAGCCGCTGCGGGGCGAGCTCGCGCCCGTCGAGCTCGACGCGATCGCCCGGCTCGACGAAGGTGTTCAGCGCGCCGGGCTCGCCGTTCACGCGCACGCGGCCGGCCTTGATCAGCTCGTCGGCGCCGCGCCGCGAGGCGACTCCCGCGCGCGCGAGGTAGGCATTGAGGCGCACGACCGGTATTTTCGGTGCCGTGCCGCACTACATCTCGCTCATGCGCTGGACGACGCAGGGAGTCGCGGGCCTCCCGGCGTGGCGCGAGCGGGTCGAGGAGGGCGAGCGGACGATCGAGGAGGCGGGCGGGACGCTGATCGGCGTCTACGTCACGCTCGGCCGCTACGACGTCGTCGAGATCTTCGAGGCGCCCGACGACGAGGTCGCGATCGAGATCCTGATGAAGCTCCAGCGGCACGGCGCCGAGCAGACGGAGACGCTGCGGGCCTTCACGCGCGAGGAGGCCGAGGACATCGTGAAGCGGCTGTGACTCCAGGCTTTCGCTTCGGCTCCATCGACGCGCTCGGCGAGGGGTACGGCTTCCGCAGCGTGCGGCGCGCGCTCGGCGTGACGGCCTTCGGCGTGAACGCTGTCGTCATGCCGCCCGGCTTCGACGGCTTCCTCCACTACCACGACACGCAGGACGAGCTCTATCTCGTCCACCGCGGCCGCGCACGGGTCGAGGTGGGCGGCGAGGTGCGCGAGCTCGGTCCCGGCGGGCTCTGCCACGTCGAGGCGACGACGCCTCGCAAGGTCTCGAACGCCTCGGAGGACGAGGATCTCGTCCTCTTCGTCGTCGGCGGCAAGGACGGCTACGTCGAGCGCGACGGTCACCTCGTCGACCCCGAGCGCGACCTCGAACGGCGGCGCGCGTTCGGCTGAGCCGACGCGTCCCGCTTGATGTTCTTCCCGATATCCGTGACACTGCCGGTGAAGCGTCGAGCTCTCGCCCAGCTCGACCAGGCGAACGGAGCTGCGGTTGGGCGTCAATCTGCGGACGAACCAGGGGTCCCCCCTGCGTGTGGGGCAGGTCGTCGAGGTGCGTCCTGCGGCGGAGATCCTGGCCACCCTCGACGACGACGCCGCGACGGACTCGCTCCCGTTCATGCCGGAGATGCTCCGCTTCGTCGGCCGCCGCTTCACCGTCTCGGCGCAGGCGCTGAAGCTGTGCGACACGCGGAGCGACGGGACGGGCAACCGGCTCTTCCACGACGCGGTCTACCTCGACGACCTCCGCTGCGACGGGTCGGCGCACGGCGGGTGCCAGGCGGGCTGCCGCACGCTGTGGCGGACCGCGTGGCTCCGGCCGGTCTCGGACGACGAGCCCGAGTCCGACGGCGAGGCTGCGGCCGCGGAGCTCGCCCACCGCGCGCACGCCGCGACGAGGCGCGACGAGCGGACGTACCGGTGCCAGGCGACCGAGCTCGGCGCGGCGAGCGAGGCGTTCCCGGCGGGAGATCGGGGACGGAAGTACCTGCGCGAGGTCCGGTGCGGCAACGTGAGCACGCGTCGGTTCCTGCGCGTCCTCGCCCGCGCGGTCTGGCGGAAGCTCGCCCGCACGCTTCGCCTGCACAGGGAGATCGCGCTCTGGTCGAGCACGAAGCCGGCCGCCGCCACGCCGCTCGGACTACGCACGGGGGAGCTCGTGCGGGTCAAGTCGCGGCAGGAGATCGCGGAGGCGCTCGACGCGAACGGGCGGAACCGGGGCCTCGCGTTCGACTGGGAGATGCTCCCGCACTGCGGGCGGACCTACCGCGTCAAGGACCGCGTCGAGCGCTTCATCGACGAGAACACCGGCACGATGATCGAGCTCAAGAACGAGTGCCTGATCCTCGAGGGCGTCGTGTGCTCCGGCGACTTGAGCGCGGGGCGCTGGTTCTGTCCGCGCGCGATCTACCCGTACTGGCGCGAGGACTGGCTCCGGCGCGCCAACGGCGCCGGGAAGGCCGAGGCCTAGGCGGGCCGTCGTTCCGCGACCGCCTCGAGGCGCTCGCGGAGGTCTTCCTCGTCCTCCAGCTCCTCGAGCCGCGGGAGCTCCGACAGGCTCTCCAGGCCGAAGACCCGCTCGAAGAGCGGCGTCGTGCGGTAGCGGATCGCGCCGCCGGTCGCGGCGTCCTCTCGCCCGGCTTCAGCTACGAGGCCGCGCTCCACCAGGCCGGCCACGGCCGAGTCGGACGAGACGCCACGGATGCGCGCGATCTCCGGCCGTGTGCACGGCCCGAGGTACGCGACGATGGCGAGCGTCTCGAGCGCGGCCTGCGAGAGCGCGCGCTGCACCGGTCGCTCGACGAGCCGCGCGCATGCCTCCGCTGCTTCGCGCGCGGCGCGGAAGGCATAGCCGCCGGCGACCCGCTCGAGCACGATGCCGCTCCGGCCCTCGCGGTGGCGGTCGGCGAGCAGGCCGAGCGCCGTCTCCACCCGCTCCGGGTCGTCGTCCGCCGCTGCGGCGAGCTCTGCCACCGACAGGGGCGCCGAGGCGATCACGAGCAGCGCCTCGAGCGTCCGCGCGAGCTGGTCGACCGGATTCGTGGAGATCAGGCGGAGCGGGCGGTCCACAGCTCCCTCCTCTCGTCGGCACAGGCGACCCGGATCGGCGCGAACGGCCCCGCCTGCGACAGCGCGATCTCGCCGGAGCGGCGCAGCTCCAGCAGGGCCAGGAAGGCGACCGCCTGCTCGACGCGCGACATACCCGCCACTTCGCCGTCGAAGTCGAAGCGCCTGCGCCGCCGCAGCACGGCTCGAAACCGCTCGAGGAACTGCGCCACCGGCGGGAAGCGAAGCTCCATGTGCGCGAGCGAGAGCGCGGGCGGCTCGGCCGCGAGCGTGCGCAGGGCCGCCACGAGCTGCTCCGGGTCCTGAGGCGCGAGCCGCCGTTCCGCCCGCGGGGCGAGCGGCGCGGGCCCGACCCGGAAGAACCGCTCGCGCTGCGCCTCGAGCCGCTCGGCGAGGAGCGCCGCCGCGTGCTTCGCGCGCCGGTACTCCGCCAGGCGCCGCGCGAGCTCCTCGGCGGCCTCCTCCGGCTCCAGCTCCGCGAGCTCCGCCGCCTCGTCGGGGAAGAGCGAGCGCGCCTTCAGCTCGAGGAGCGCGGCGACGAGGACGAGGAACTCGCCGCAGGCTTCGAGGTCGACGGGCTCGAGACGCTCGCAGAAGGCGACGACGATCTCGGCCACGTCTACCTCGGCCGGCGCGAGCTCCTCCTTCAGGACCAGGGTCAGGAGGAGGTCGAACGGGCCTTCGAAGGCGTCGAGGTCGAGCTCGAGCTCGCGGGCGCGGACGGGCACCCCGCGAGGCTAACGCTGCGGGCGGACGCGCCCGCGCGGCACGGCCATCGCCGGGCCGGCCGGCACCGGCCGCGGCTGTGCGCGCTCCGGCTCGTCGCCGCCGCGGCGGATGAACTGCCACCAGACGAAGAAGCTCGTCGAGCACGCGAACACGACGATCGAGACCCACGCGTTCAGGCGCAGGCCCGCGAAGTGGTGCGCGGGGTCGATGCGGAGGAGCTCCTCGAAGAAACGGCCGAAGGTGTAGTACGAGACGTAGAGCGCGAAGAGCGCCGGCGGCCGGATCCGGAAGCGCTTCCCGACGAGCAGGAGCAGGCCGACGCCGATCACGTCGTAGATCAGCTCGTAGAGGAAGGTCGGGTGGAAGGTCGCGTCGCCGGCGTACTTCGGGTCGGTCGGCCGGTGCGTGGGGTCGATCTTCAGCGCCCAGGGCAGCTTGGTCGGCTTCCCGTAGAGCTCCTGGTTCCACCAGTTGCCGATGCGGCCGATGCCCTGCGCGAGCAGGAGGCCCGGCGCCACCGCGTCCAGCATCAGCCGGACGCTCGCGCCGGAGCGGCGCACGATCCACGAGCCGACGAGGCAGCCGAGGAGGATGCCGCCCCACACGCCGAGCCCGCCCTGCCAGACGGCGAACGGGCCCCACCACTTGTGCGGGACCTCGTTCCAGCTCGTGATGTCGTGGTAGGCGCGCGCTCCGACGATTCCCGCCGCGACGCCCCACACAGCGGCACGCAGGACGAGGTCCCAGTCGCCGCCCATGCGCACCCAGCGGACGCCGGTGAGCCAGATGCACGCGGCGATCGCCACCAGCAGCGTGATCCCGTACGCATGCAGGTGGAACGGGCCGAGATCGACGACGCCGCTGTGCGGCGACGGAATGTAGGCAAGCGACGACAACCTGCGGGATTGTGCCCGCAGTACGCCGCCGTCGCTAGAGGAGGATGCTCAGAGCCACTTCGTGAGGGCAGCCCTGGCGGACGAGGTCGATCGCGAGATGCAGGTCGACGTCCTGGCGGGCGGCGAGCTTCGCGGCCGCGAGAGACGGGTAGCCCGCCCGCTCGAGCTCCCCGGCACGCCATGCCTGGACGCGCTCGAGCTCGGTGTCGTCCCGAAGGTCGGTCTCGGCCGCCGTCATCCGCGCTTCCTTTCGCCGCAGGGTCGTGTCCCCATGTTCGGTTGAACGTACAACTCGGTTGTCCCTATACCGGGGGAAATCGTGTTTTAACCGAGATTTAACGGATCGAGCGCGCGAGGCCAAGGGCCTGGGCCTCCGTGAGCGGCCCCTCGATCCGCAGCGTCACGCTGCCGTACGCCCACACGAGCACGTTCCCGGCGATCCGCACGTGCTTCTCCTGGCCGCGGCCTTTCGAGTCGAAGTACATGACGACGTGCGGCGCACCTTCGATCCAGAGACCGTCGTGATCGTTGACGGTGACCGGCTCGAGGCGCGTCTGCCGCGAAGCGACCTTCTTCGACAAGCCGAGGTCGCTCCGCGCCTCGGTGAGCACCGTCCGCGGCCCGATGTAGGTCGCGAGGACGCCGTCGTCGGCGTAGATCCCGCCGTGCCTCGGCGGCAGGATCGGCCTGAAGCCCGCCCGGTCGATCGCCTGCTCCAGCGACATCGGTCCTGCGAGCCCGGCGACCGGCGAGCGGTGCGAGGCGTTCGGAAGCGTCTCGACGCGCTCGACGGTCTCGCCCCCGATATGGAAGAAGCGGAGGATCGCGGTGCGCGCCGGCGGGACGGCGAAGGCTGCGGCGAGCGCGACGACGAGCGCCGCGAGCGCGAGCACGAGCACCCGGCGGCGCGCGAACCGGCGCGGCGCGTCCCCGAGGCGCGCGCGCACGGCCGGGACGAGCTCGGGCTCGGGCGGGAATGCGAGCAGCCGCCCCACCTCGCGGAGGTCGCGCTCGAGCTCAAGCATACGTCTCCCTCAGCCGGTCGAGGGCGCGCGCCGTCCGCGATTTCACCGTGCCGCGCCGGATGCCGAGCACCTCGGCCGTCTCGTCCTCGGACAGGTCGAGGAAGTACCGGCAGGCGATCACGA
>Ga0209577_10001222_pt1 | contig 25571 bp, 32 predicted proteins | sample GraSoiAngelo_109_FD_185874 | JGI IMG/M metagenome (GOLD analysis project Ga0209577, IMG submission 185874) | Grasslands soil microbial communities from the Angelo Coastal Reserve, California, USA - 14_0903_12_20cm (SPAdes) (version 2) | ecosystem: Environmental > Terrestrial > Soil > Grasslands...
GAGGCCGTGGCGTGGGGCGCGGCCGCGGAGTAGCGCGTGGCGTTACAGTTGGAGTGGCGGTTGGTGTCACGGTCGGGCTCGGGCTAGGTGTTCCGCTCGGGGTCGTAGTAGGCGTTGGTGTCACAGTTGAAGTTGGTGTTGCACTGGGCGTCGGCGTCGGCGTCGGCAATGGAAGACCTTCGGCGTCGAGGTAGCGGGCAATGGCAAAGTCAGCGAAGAGCTTGAGGCCGGTCGCTTGGAAACCGACAGCCACAATCTTCCCATCGGGCTGAAAAACGGCGCCGTTGGCTCCGCCATTCAGATCACCAAACGAAGTCCGCACTTTGCCGCCGGCGCCAAAGCTGGGATCGAGCGAGCCAGCCGAGGTCAAACGCGCCAGCAAGAAATCGGAATCGGATGATTCTGTGTTCGCGTAACCGACGGTGATAATTTTGCCATTGGGCTGCAGAAGAACTTTGTTGGCGCTCTGGCAACAGCTGCCGAAATCGATCTGCGTAATTCCGTCGGTACCGAAGGTGAGATCGAGAACTCCGTTGGAAGCATATCGCGCGATAGCAAAATTCTGCACCCCTCCGTTTTGAGAGATAGCGAATCCAGCAGCGACAATCCGGCCATCGGGTTGAAGCGTGGCCGAGCGCGCGCGATCAAAGTTTTGATCGCCGAAGTCGGTGTGCACTTTTCCAGCCACACCAAAGGTCGTATCGATGGCGCCATTAGTTAGATAACGCACGGCGGCGAAGTCGTAGAAAGTCGCAGGATCATTGGCGGAGCCGACCGCAACAATCTTTCCGTCAGGTTGGATCAAGACCGAAAAGGCATCGTCTTCCAAACCGAGAAAATCGGTTGAAACCTGACCGCCATTGCCAAATGTGGCGTCCGGCGTTCCATCCGGGTTGTAACGCGCCAGTGCAAAATCGGTATTGGAAGATTCACCAGGAGTGAAATCTACGAAGACAGTCCCAGCGGCAATGATCTTGCCGTCAACCTGCACGGCCACGTCGGACGCGTAACTCCCTTCGGGAAAAGTCGTGGTGACGATTCCGCCTTCCCCAAAGGAACTATCGAGCGATCCGTCCGGGTTATAACGAACCACTTTAAAATCGCCAAGAAAGGTGAAGAGCGGAAACGCGCCGCCTGCGACCACGATTTTGCCGTCGGGTTGAATGACTACTGATGAAGCCACAGCGGCCAGACCAGGGAAATCTGTCTGGACCTTGCCGCCGATACCGAAGGTGAGATCGAGCGCGCCACTTGAATTGTAGCGGGCGACGGCGAAATCTTCGCCCGAAAAATCATTGTTGGTATAAGTTGTCCCGACGACAACCAATTTCCCATCCGCCTGAACGGCCACCGCATTAGCGATGTCGGTGCTATGATCAAAATCGGTCAACACTTTGCCCTCGGTGCCGAATGTCGGATCAAGGTCTCCGTCGGCTGCTTGCGCGATCTGTCCACCCACTATCAGGACCATTACTGCAGAGGCACAGATCACCCGGAAGTGAGTGATGAACGCGCATTGTTGTGAGACGGCGACTTGCACGGGTTCCCTTTCGATTTCGCTGACCTCCCATAACGCGGCGCGGCCTCTCTTCCAAATCCAGTGTGGTAACAAACCCGTTACGATTCGACATGCAGACGCGGGTCGCAGTTTAATTGAATGCGAAGCGGCGCGGTTGAGTTACCTGTTTATCAGTTCGCCGTGACTCCGATCGTTACAATTTATCTGGAGATGCGTTCGCCGGATCAGCTTTGTCCAAAGCGATGCGAAGATCGGCGGTTTCGAATCCAGGAAAAGAAAGAACACGATTGGCGCTTCAATCGGGACTTCTATCTCGCTGTCGGAGAGATGTGGTCGTGGAACGACAAACGCGTGTGGACCGATGAGCAATGGAAGCAATACGGACTTGCACCGGAGCTGCGAACCTTTGCCGCGTATTACGACGGTTCGGTCGCGGGTTATTACGAATTGCGTCGCGACAATGAAGGCGGTGTTGAAATCGCTTACTTTGGTTTATTGCCCGAGTTTATCGGTCGCGGATTGGGAGGAGCGTTACTCACCAGTGCGATCGAAGAAGCGTGGCGGACGTCGCCGTCAGTTTCCCGCGTTTGGGTGCACACGTGCAACCTTGACCATCCAGCCGCATTGGCGAATTACCAGGCTCGAGGCATGGTGATTTATAAGCAGGAAATAACATAGAACGTTAGAGTGCTCGGCCTGTTCTATTGAAGGAATGGCGCAAAGGAGACGTTCACTCGACCACCGTATTCTGTACCGTACGGGACTCGACGACGAAAGCATTCATGGCGATGCGCGTTCAGATTTTTGAACGGCGTTCCTCCGTGAAGGTCTAGGCTGCTATGACCAAACTCATTGCATTAGTAACGGCGGGACTCTTTGCCGCAGCCACAATGTTCGCAGGCGAACACGGCAACTGCACAAAGCAAGTCGGAAACGAAACGAAAATGGCGTGTGAGGTTTCATTGGCGAGTCTTAACTTGACGCCAGATCAGAAGACAAAAATGGACGCAGCCATGGAGGAGCATCAGAAGGCCGGCTGCAACGAGGCCAGTGAAACGAAGTACATGGAAACGGCAAAATCAATCCTTACGCCGGAGCAGTACGCGAAGTTCGAAGCCCACTGCAAGAAGGGCGAGAAAGGTAAGACGCAGACCTGATTGCGGATTCTAACCAACGCTTCGCGCCGAGCGCAGTCTCGGCGCGTTTTGCGTACGGGATTTTAGCTATCTAACGTGATTCCTCTCGGCCTGAAAGTTGTCTACACACTTTTCGTTTGCGCGCTGGTGCCGATCTATTGGCGACAGTACGGGCCGGCCAACTTTCTCTGGTTCTCAGACATCGCTTTGCTGGCACTCGTGCCTGCACTTTGGCTGGAGAATGCGCTTCTTGTCAGCATGATGGCCCTCTCAGTGATCTTCTTTGAAGCGCTCTGGAACATCGATTTCGTCTTTCGTCTCGCGACCGGCAAGTCATTGATAGGTTTGAGTGCTTATATGTTCGATCCTGGGATCCCATTGTTCATCCGCGGGCTATCAGCTTTCCACATCGTCCTGCCGCTGCTCCTTCTCTGGATGCTGCACAAGCTCAGCTACGATCAGCGCGCTCTTCTCTGGCAGACAATTGTCGCGCTGGCGGTCCTGCCTCTCTCTTATCTGGTGAGCAATGCACAGGAGAATGTGAATTGGGTCTATGGTTTCGGCTGAAATCCGCAGCGGATTCTGCCCGCGTCGTTGTTTGTGATTCTTCTAATGCTGCTGTTTCCGCTCGCTGTTTATCTGCCACGCACCTTCTTTTCATCAGGATTTTTCGGGGCACAAGGTAGTAAAGGCGATGAGCCGGATGCTACGACGACATTCCGCATAAAATATTGTCAGCAGGAACCGCGCATGATCTTCTAGGGCCGAGTCATGGCCAGAGAATTCAAACCGGTGCGTTTCTTCGTGATGATGGCACTGGCGGCGTTCGTGGTGTGTGGGGTTACATCGTTCTACACTCATCGCGCGACCCATGGTAGAACGGTGGAGGAGCGGGCGGCTTATGCAATCGGGTTGAAAGTAGGAGAGCAAGCTCCGCCGGCAGCAAGGTTGCCAATTGCTGCCGACTTTAACATGATGGCTCAGAAGTATTTCAAGCAACAGGGGTCCGGCAGTCAGCTCCGAAGTTCTTCCCGAGCAGCCGAGCTGCAGAATTGGGACCTTGCATTCGAAAACGGTTACACGGACGGCTTCAACAAGACACATCTCCAGTAAATGAACCCGCCACCGCCACGTTTACCGAGTCGGAAACGGTTCCCATGGATTGTTTACTGGATCGTTCTTGTCTTCATCGTTCTCTTCGCGTTTGCGCCGATAGGATCGGTGATGACATGCGCATGGATCGCAAATTCCCACGGCTGCAAAGTGGATGAAGGATCTGTGCATCCCTGCATCATTAATGGAAAAGATTATGGCCAGCTTTTGTATACGCTGGGTGTGCTGGGATGGTTGATGCTTGTTACTATTCCCGGCGGCCTGTTCGCCTTCGTGATTTGGTTGATTGTTCTCATACTGCATCGCGCAAGTTGGCGAAAGCGACTCGCTGCCGGAGTTCCTCCTCCAATTCCCCGTCCGCCCGCGGCGGTGTGAGGTCCTTTAGGATTGAAAATTGCAGGCGGCACGCCTGCCGCTACACTTTGCAGTCGCCGCGGCGACCGCCCTCACACGCGAAGGTTCGCTCCAATGAAAGACCTTACTCAAGGCTCGGTTACCAGGCATTTGCTGCATATGTCCGCGTTCCTGGCCGTGAGCATGGTGGTGCAGACGCTTTATTTGCTGGCCGATCTTTACTGGGTGGGACATCTGGGGAAGGAAGCGATCGCTGCCGTCGGTGTCGCAGGCAACATTACGATGATTGTGCTGGCGCTTACCCAGATGCTGGGCGTGAGGACAACTGCATTGATCTCGCAAGCCGCCGGCCGAAAAGATCAGCCACACGCGGAGCTGGCGTTCAATCAGTCTTTTGTCATGTCGATCGTGATCGCCCTTGCTCTCGGCGTTGTAGGATTCATTCTGCGTCCCGCCTATTGCGATTGGCTGAGCGCAGATAGTGAGACTGCAACATTAGCAACGGCGTATCTGCTTTGGTTTCTTCCCGGACTGTTACTTCAGTTTCCCCTGGTGGCGTTGGGCTCGGCGCTGCGCGCAACCGGGGTGACGGTGACAAGAAAAAGTGTACGGGGTCGCATTCGAATATTGCCAAGTTGTGGGTGCCGTTGGCTGTTCTTGCAAGAGGGGAATTTGAAGCATGGTAAGACCGCGGCCGATGTAGCGACGCCCGTTGGTTATGGGATTTATGAAATCAATTTAGCTCGTCGCTTTAATTGCAAAAGATGTACTGCTCCTTCGAACCCGGCGAAGTAGATTATCCCATCCAGATGCCAGCGAAGAAAATCGAAAAGCTTGGAAAGCCGCGCCGCCAATCAGACGCGGAATGGCAGTGGAGCAAAAATTATCGAGCGTGGGACGCCAACCGCAAAATCTTCCTTTATCCGGAGAATTGGATCGAACCGGAGCTGCGCTTGCCCATTCGATTTCGCGTATCTCTGAGCGAATTAGCGTTGTTCATTCGCCCACAATGTAGCGCGAAAGGTGTTCGCATTTTATTCGTTGGGAAAAATCGGCCACGGCGGCTTGTCGCCGCTCTAACTTTGGCGCGCCACCTCGGAAAGGAGCTATACCGGATCGACTTAAAAGCCGTAGCCTCCGATTACATTGGCGAGACAGAAAAGAATCTCGGTCGAGTCTTTGACGCCGCGAAAAATAGTCGTGTCATTCTGTTTTTCGACGAAGCGGATGCTCTTTTTGGCAAAGGCACGGATGTGAAAGATTGCCACGACCGTTATGCAAATATCGGAATCAATTATCTCCTGCGGAGAGCGAGGAAACATGCCCGCCTCACGATCCTTGCTACTGGCAATCGTACCAACATGATCAAAGCGTTGACGGGAAAGTTTCATTTCATTATCCCCATCCCGCAGCCGAGAAAGCTGCGCCGCAAGGCATCTTCTATTTGTTAGGCAGCTGTCACCAGTCCCGGACTCATATGAGCGACAACATCAAAACACGCGAATTTTCCATCCGCGATTACGACGGTGCGCTGGAGCTGTGGCAACGGGTCGAGGGTCTCGAGATTGCCGAGGGCGATGACAGGGAAAGCATTGCCTGCTTTCTCGCCCGCAACCCGGGGCTCAGCAGAGTGGCAACCGATGGCACTGCAATTGTTGGCGTCGCATTGTGCGGTCACGACGGACGTCGCGGATATATTTATCATCTGGCCGTTGATCCTGCTTACCAGGGGCGCGGACTTGGCAAGCGTTTAATGGACGAATCCCTTGACGGTTTGCGCCAGGTTGGTCTTAAGCGAGCGCTTATCCTGGTAGCGAACGACAATTCGCGTGGCCGAAAATTCTGGCGTCGCCACGGCTGGGAGGAAGTCCCTGGACCCATCGTGATGGGGATTGATCTTTAACGACCCGACGCTTTTGATTGATTTCCACTGCGCTTAGGAATCTATTGATTAAGCATGTTGGCTCGGTGGCTTATTACTCTAGGGCTACTGGCCATCGCTACGGTCGCCTCAGCCTTTTCATGGGACGACGATTCGCATTATGTGTCGTTAGGGCCGCGGAACGGCTACTACATTGTGCAACCCGATTCGCATTTGTTTCGTCAACTCGGTCTTTATGAAGCGCCGTGGATTGATACCGCCGATCCATTGCGACACGGCTACGGCGCGGACGCGCTCGCGTTTCGGTTTAATCACAACGGCATATTGATTACGCCTCCAGCTTACATTGCACAGTCATTGCCGTACGATTTTTATATGCGCCGAATCGGCTCGCTCACCGTCGGTCGCGCGACGACCCGAGATGTGGAGACAATGTTCGGTCGCGGACACAGTCGTGCCAATCGCCCCGATGGATTTATGTGGTATTACGCGTTGCCAGTTTACAATCCATTTGAAGACCGGGGCGGCCGCCGTTGAGATGCGCACGCTGAACGATCGCGCCCAATATCCGTGGAATAGCAGCATGCGAGCCGCAATTTTTCTGGCGACCGTTTTTGGCGCGAGCGTCTCAGCAATTGCGAGTACGTCGACTATCATCAGCCCTGATCATCACCAGACGTTTGCCTACGGTGAAATGCTTTCGCACCAGCTTTATCTCGCAGGCGCACGTGGCGAACTGGCGGCGCGGATCACCTTTAGCAATATGCCTTATAATAGTGACGATGAACCTCGGACGGACGAAACGTTCGATTTTCATTTCCCGGGGATCAGGTTTGATGCAACACGACGGACGTTTTTTGCGAGCGACCGGGGCGGTCAGGCGATTCCTGTGGCTCGGTTTCGTGATGGTCTATTTTCCGGCTGGGTCGATCTGGCGCCGGGCGCGAAAATCTATCTGCTTAAAGAGAGCGGGCGCGTGACGGTAATTTTGACAGCAACGGATCACCCGCGCGGGGGAAGTCAGTGGATCGAGACGGACAACAATTGGTCGCTGCAAAATTTATTGATTGCCCTATTCGGCCAGCCCACTCCCGGCCTGCCGTAGGCGGCAGAATGGAGTTTTCAGAGCGAGAGTTTTGCGGACCGAGGGCGGCCCGGCTCCATCGCCATGAATCGACGAGCAATCTTGGAGAAAGCTGCACTCAGATTGTTCGATTTGCGAACTGGGTCTTAAGACATAATCACAACGTGTGAATATAGGCGGCCAACATTTTCGAACGATCTGGATTAAACCGGACGATGAAACCGTGGTGCAACTCATCGACCAGCGTTTTTTGCCGCATCGGTTCGTGATCGAAGAGGTCCGCACCGTCGAGCAGATGGCGACGGCGATTCGCGACATGCATGTTCGCGGAGCAGGGTTGATCGGAGCAAGCGCGGGCTATGGAATGTATCTTGCAGCAATTGGCGTAGCGGCACGCCCCGCTGGCGAAATCGATGAACACCTGTCGTGCGCGGCAGCACAACTCAAGGCGACGCGGCCAACGGCGGTCAATCTTTCCTGGGCCATTGAACGCCAGCTTAGAAATATCGCGAAAGGGACAAACGCGAAGGAAAAGCTAGCACTTGCTCTCTGCACAGCCAGATCGATTGCTGACGAAGATGCGGAGCATTGCCGGATGATCGGGCAACACGGATTCGAACTCATCCGCCAGATCGCGAGAGAGAAAGCGGGAAAGTTCGCCGCTGCGAATCCGTCCCGCCGTACGGCTGGCGGACTAATCAATGTGCTTACGCATTGCAACGCGGGGTGGCTCGCGTTTGTTGATCATGGTTCCGCTACGGCTCCGATTTATGCCGCTCACGACAGCGGTTTGCCAGTTCACGTGTGGGTTGCTGAAACGCGACCCAGAAATCAGGGTTCCAAACTCACAGCCTGGGAGCTGGGCGAGCATGGAGTACCGCATACAATCGTCGCAGACAGTGCCGCGGGACACTTGATGCAACGCGGTGCGGTGGACTTGGTGATTGTAGGAACCGATCGCACTACTATTACGGGAGATGTTGCGAACAAGATCGGGACATATCTGAAGGCGTTGGCAGCAAAGGCTAATAATGTTCCGTTCTATGTAGCGCTGCCGTCGTCTTCTTTTGATTGGAAATTGCGCGATGGATTGAAAGAAATACCGATCGAACAGCGTAGCCCAGACGAAGTGAAGAAGGCCGACGGCTGGTTCGAGGGACGAATGGTCGAGGTGCGCGTCGCGCCGCAGGAGAGTCCAGCGACAAATTATGGATTCGATGTTACACCCGGCCACTTGGTCACGGGATTAATTACCGAACGGGGTGTGTGTGAAGCGAATGAAAAAAGCATCCGCGCGCTCTTCCCAGAGCAGATGCAGTGAGCAAGTACGTAAAGTTTTCCTGCGAACGCGTAACCGCGGAGATTCCTTCGTTTCGCGGGCTTGCTGAATTAAATGTATACAGACGGAAACTTCTCGATCTTGGGCTGATCGGCGTGGATCCGAACGGTATCGGGTTCGGCAACCTGAGTGTGAGGGACGGCGCGACAGAGAGGTTTTACATCACCGGTTCCGCAACCGGAGGCATTCACGAACTGGTCCAGGCAGACTGCGCAAAAGTAGTGGCGTGCGATTTAGAAAAGAATCGGGTTCGATACGAAGGCTCTGCAATACCCTCATCGGAATCGCTGACGCATGCAGCAATTTACCAGGCGGATGCAACCGCAGGAGCGGTTATTCATTTCCACGACTCCAGCCTGTGGACGGCGGTGTTGAATGTTGCGCCGACAACTTCGAAAGCTGCAGAATATGGAAGCCCCGAGATGGCGAACGAGATCATGCATCTCTTCACGCGTACTGACGTGGGAAGCAGAAAGATTGTCGTGATGGCCGGACATGAAAGAGGTATTCTAACCTTCGGCAAAGATCTTGAGGAAGCATTCGCCGTTCTCGTGCGCGAGCGGAAGAAAGATCCTCACTGAATCGCAATACTGGAGACGGGCCGCACAGGACATGCCCTTCGGCGCGGGGGCGCGCCGGCTCCATTCTCAGCCTGTAGTCGTGCTTTACCAAGCAACGGTGCGGCTTCGTTGACAGCGATTTGGGTGGCCGTACGCTGAACAGCATGGATAGAAAATCTTCAGAATCGAATGAGGAGCATGGTGTTACTCGCCGAACATTCCTCGGCAAAACGCTTGTAACTGGCGCAGCACTTCTTGCCAGAGGACCCGGTGCAATCTTCGGAGCCGAATCGTCAGAACCAGCGAACATTGGTACGAATCCCACCTGGAAATTGGGCGGCGATCTGACAGTTAACCGACTTGGTTTTGGTGCGATGCGTGTGACCGGTGAAGGGATTTGGGGCTGGCCGCCTGATCGCGGCAATGCGCTCAAGGTGGTGAGGCGTGCAGTCGAGCTGGGTGTGAACTTGATCGATACGGCGGATGCCTATGGTCCGGAAACTAGCGAACTGCTAATTGCCGAAGCACTTTATCCTTACCCCAAAGGTTTGGTTATCGCGACGAAGGGCGGTTTAACTCGGCCGGGCCCCGGCGAGTGGGTGCCAGACGGAAGGCCAGAACATCTGAAACAAGCTGTCGATGGCAGTCTGAAGCGATTGCGCCTGGAGCGGATCGACGTGTATCAACTGCATCGTATCGATCCGAAAGTGGCCTTGGAAGAATCGCTCGGCGCCATCAAGGAGATGAAAGACGCCGGGAAGATTCGGCACGTCGGGTTATCCAACGTGGAGCCGGAAGAAATCGAGCGGGCACGTAAAATTGTTCCCATCGTTAGTGTGCAGAACCGTTACAACATCGAAGACCGCAAATCTGAAAATGCCCTGTCCTATTGCGAGAAGAATGGCCTTGGCTTCCTGCCATGGTTTCCCATCGGCGGGACACGGGGTTTGAAACCTGAGAACGCGCTGAATGCGACGGCAAAAGCTCATGGCGTGAGTGTCTTTCAAGTTGCCTTGGCGTGGCTACTGGAACGTTCGCCGGTGATGTTGCCGATTCCCGGCACGTCATCCCTCGCGCATCTGGAGGAAAACGTTGCTGCGGCAAAGCTAAAATTAGCTCCGGAAGAATGGAAAGCGATTAATGCTTTGGCAAGTTAACAAAAATCGCTGACCGCCTTTGCCGTGGCTTTGATGCCATAAGGCGACCTGCATGAGACGGGCTAACAACTGATACCATCGCGTCTGCGCTCTAAGGCGAAACATAACTGTGCACCTCTCGCGTCAGTTCGAAAAAGCATTGACTTACGCCACGCGCATTCACGGCGGACAACTCCGGAAAAAGACGAGGATTCCGTACATCGCACATATCCTCGGTGTCGCTGCGATCGCGATGGAATACGGCGCGGACGAAACGGAAGCGATCGCCGCGCTACTGCATGATGCTGTGGAGGATTGTGGCGGCGCGAAACGTTTGCGCGATATCAAACGAAAGTTTGGTAAAGACGTCGCGAGAATCGTGGAGGGTTGCACTGACACAGACCAAACGCCAAAGCCTCCGTGGCTGGAACGAAAGAAGGCTTATGTAGCTCACGTTCGGCGTGCGCCGATGCCAACAAAGCTCGTGTCGGCTTCAGACAAGCTGCACAACGTTCGCGCGATCCTAATGGATTATCGCAAGGAGGGAGAAAAACTCTGGTCTCGATTCAACCGCGGTAAGCAAGGCGCTCTTTGGTACTACCGCGCGCTCGTAAGCGCTTTTAACGGTAAACGCATTCAACCATTAGTGCAGGAGCTCGATCGCACTCTGACCAAACTCGAGTTGTTATCGAATAACGGAGTGCAAGTGAGACGGCCACCCGCCAAATGAAGCGGGTGAGTAGAGTATTCGAAGCCAATTTCTAACTGTCATTCTGAGCGAAGCGAAGAATCTCTGATCATTTTTGAATCCAGGAGAAACAACCAGAGATGTTTCGCTCCGCTCAACATGACAGTGCCATTTATGAGACTAACCCTAAATCACATAGCTGTCTTGGTTCTTTCGATGTGCATGCTAGATAACATTTCAGCTGCCACGCGCTCCGACGAGATGCGAGTTACGTTACTCGGCACGGGAACTCCCTTTCCCAATGCTGAGCGGTTTGGCTCAGCCATACTTGTCGAAACGGGCGGCAAGAAGTTACTGTTCGACTGTGGCCGCGGTGTCGTAATTCGCCTGGCGCAGGCCGGAATTAATCCAAAAGACATAGACGGTCTCTTTCTCACTCATCTTCACTCCGACCATGTTGTTGGGATCCCGGATTTATGGCTGTCGGGATGGTTTCTCGGAGCAAGCAAACCGCTACGAATCTGGGGTCCTCAAGGGACTTCGAGCATGGTGGATCACCTTGTTCAGGCATTTGCTTTTGATATCCATGTTCGTCAGGCTCCTCCTGATCCTCTTCCATCCAAAGGAGTCGAAATTGATGCGCAAGAAGTCGCGCAGGGGGAAGTCTACAATGATGGTTTGACGCGAGTCTCCGCATTTCTCGTCGATCATGGAACTGTGAAACCAGCGTTTGGATATCGCGTCGATTCTATGGGGCACTCCGTGGTTATTTCCGGAGACACCAAGTTTTGCCAGAACCTCGTGGACTTCGCCAAAGGCGCGGACTGCTTGATTCATGCTGCCTGGGGTGCTGGCTGGAAGAACCCTACGCCGCCCTCGAAGCGTTCAATTGCATCTGCCGAAGATGCGGGACGGGCCTTCGCGATTGTGAAACCGAAGCTCGGTATCGTTTATCACTACAAGAATGAGCAGGGGCTTTGGGACGCCGTGCGCAAAGAATACAAAGGTCCATTGGCCGTCGGCAAGGATCTGATGACAATCAACGTCGGCAAGACGGTTACATCGCAGGGAAAATCTTCTGCAAAAAGTACGCTCGATGATAAGCCATGACGACCCAGAACATCGCGCTAGCCAAAAACGAGCCGCGGGCGTAACATGAGGGCTATGAAATCAAAACATACCTCCGCCTGCACTTTCTTCTTGGTTCTTGCCTTCGTGTGCTCAGTCTCGGCTGGAAGCGGCGCCTATCAACCAGCTGGGCACTTAGTCATTGTAAGGTCCCCGAACTTTGGATGGAATTTAGGCTTCAACCTTGAAATCGACGGCAGGCCTGCCGGGAGCATCGTACAGGGTCGCCAATTTCACGCATGGTTGCCGGCCGGGCACCATGTCTTAACCGTGTACAAGGTGCCATCCGTGGGTTTTGTGGAGCCGACTTCGGTCGCAGTGAACATTCAGCCGGGATGGAATAATGTGTTTACCGCGATATGGGATTCCAATCTCGTTTACCTCCGCCCATCAGGGACGTTTTTGTCCCCCGGAGCGACCTGGCAGAATCGCGGCGACGTGTATTGATCATGCCGGCCGTGTCAAAATACTGCCTTATATCAACCAACCTCGATTGAAAACGGCGCTAGCCAGACACAAGTCTGGAGGATAGCATCGTACCATGAAGTCAAGATACACCTCCGCCACCGCGCACTTTCTAATTGTTGTTCTCGTTAGCCTTTTTTCGATTGGAACAGCTACAGCCACTTCTCAGTCGGGTGGGCGGCTCATTGTTTTGAGAGCTCCGAACTTTGGATGGAATTTAGCTCTCAATCTTCAGATTGACGGCAGAACGGCTGCCAATCTTGTGCAGGGACGCCGCTACGATCACTCTCTGCCAGCAGGGCGTCATGTACTGACGGTTTCGTCCGTACCAAGTTACAACTCTTATGCGCCGACCTCGAGAGTGCTAAACGTGCGACCCGGGCAAACCTACGTGTTCATGGCAGTATGGCGGGACACGGATAGTGTTGTTCTTGTTCCGTCAGCCCTGCCTGCAGGACAGTCCTACTAGTTTATCTACTGGCAGCTCGCGCGAAAAACGGCGCTGACAGAGTATAACCTTGCCGGCTTGCTGGCCGGGAGTGTTCGACCTTGGCAAGCTTGCATGTTGCCGGCAGCAGAGCTTTCGCGCTTCTGCCCTTAGAGTAACTATTTGATCTTCGCCAGAATTTTTTCCATCTCATCCCGGTGGAAGGCACGCAGGGTGTGGCTCTTGACGTTGCCGAGTGAGCCGATCTTAAGCATGAAAGCGCTCATGGTCTCGTCATCAGGTGCATCGAACACGACGACGGCGTCGTACACACCCATTGTCCAGAATTCATCCACGATCTTCATGCCCATTTTTTCGGCCTCCGCGATCGCTGCGTCGCCACGTTTGACCGTGTCCTTGATGTTGCGGATGCCCTGGTCAGCAAACTGAATCAAACCGATATAAGTAGCCATGATCCTCTCCTTTCGTTTCTTCCTTATTCGAAGTTGAGGCCGGATCCGGCGGCTGATAAACCTGCTTCAGGCCCTTCTCATCCACGGCGGTGTCATGTTCAGCGAAGCAAAACAGCTTGGGTATTACTGAGGGGTCGAATCCCGCAAACAATCTGAGATTCTTCGCTTCGTCCAGGATGACAAGTAACACGGCAGTGGCTTGTAATGTCGGTTCTATGTCCTACCAAGGATTTGGAAGGATAAGATATTATGGGTTTAGACAAGTAATGAATCCAAAGCGGATTGGCTTTCTCGGTTTTGACGGCGTTGCTGCATCGGACCTGACGCGCGCCGCTGATGTTTTTGGAGCTGCGACTCTCGACGGTGGCTATGGGAATCGAATTTCATGTTACCACGTGTGCATAATCAGTTTCACTTCGGAATGTTTTCGGGCTGAATCGGGAATCGTTTTCAGGTCAGATAACACGCCCGAAACAGTGTCCGAGTTAGACACGATTATCGTGCCCGGTGGCAACGGGATCCGGCGACCCTTTGTTAGCGAAAGGATTGCCGATTGGATCCTGGCACGCATAAGCCAAATGCGCCGCGTCGCCGCGATCGGAGCTGGAATTTACGGCGTCGCACCAACAGGGTTGCTCGACGGCCGCGAGGTCACGACCCATTGGGGCTACGCAAGCGATGTTGCACGCTGTTTCCCGAGGCTGGGTGTCAAGCCAAGAAGGCATCTTGTTAAAGACGGCGCGTTTTATACATCTTCCGGGCCCGGTGCGGCCATCGACCTTTCCCTTGCCCTGATGGAAGAGGACTATGGCAAGCACGTGGCATTAGCCGCTGCGCAGGAGTTCGTGCCACCATCGACGAATGGCAACGGCCATCACAAATTGCCCAGTCCCCTCGTGTTTGATAGTCAACCGGCCGATCGGTTTGCGGAACTCATCCCCTGGATCATGCGAAACCTGCACCAAGACCTTTCAGTCAGTACGCTGGCGCGAAAGGCGTGTATGTCTCCGAGCCATTTTAATCGAGCTTTCAAAAGTGTGTTCGGCAGCGCGCCGGCGGAATTTGTTGAGGTCCTGCGCATCAACGAAGCAAAGCGCCGCCTATCCATTCCAAAACGAACTCTGGAGACCATCGCTGCCTCTGTTGGTTTTTCGGATTCGCAAACATTTCAGCGCGCATTCGAACGGAGACTTGGAGCGAAGCCACGCAGCTACCTGAAGAACTACAATGAACATTCGATCGCGGCTTCCAATGGTGAGGCAGAGTTACCACGGACAGAAAAAGTGCCGAGCGCGCAAGAAGCGGTAACGATCTCAACTCAAGATTAAATTCCCTTTGCCTTGTATGCAGACGCGAGCTTAACAAGGCTTTCTCGAATCTGAGCCGGCGTCCATGCCGCAAAGCCAAAGATAAAAGCAGGCTTTAATTTTGCCTGGATGCAAATCAACGGTAGTGGGACTGGTCTAACTCCGATCTCCAGATTAATGCGCCTAATGATCGGATAGTCTTGCTCGTGTTTGAGCCAGGCGACAATGTTCAATCCGGCGTCAGGAACTTGCAGAGTGAAACGATCCCCGAGCAACGCGTTGAATTGCTTGACGAAGAAATCGCGCCGCTCGGCATAGATCTTTCGCATTCTCTTGATATGACTGAGGAAGAAGCCCTCAGTGATGAATCGTGCGAGCGTAGCCTGATCAATGGGAGACGAATGTTGATCTATCGCGCTGCGTATCTTGGCCATTGCATCGACCAGTCCGTGGGGCGCAACGACGTATCCCAAACGCAAAGACGGAAACAGAATTTTACTCATTGTACCCGCGTAAATGACGTGGCCCGAATTATCGAGGCCCTGAAGAGAAGGCAATGGAGGGCCGATAAAACGGAACTCGGAATCATAATCATCTTCGAAAATAAAAGCACCGTGAGTGCGGGCGAACTCAAGCAGGGCTTGCCTCCGCTTGAAGCTCATCGTTATCCCAAGAGGAAACTGATGTGATGGCGCTATGTAAATGAGTTTCGGCAGCGGTTCCCTGGAGGAGCGCTTGATCATCAACCCTTCGTTATCCACTGGTTTGGGGACAACTTCAGCGCCGGCCAAGATAAAAGCCCGTCGAGCCTGAAGGTACCCTGGGTCTTCAACCCACGCGATTTCTCCCGGATTAACTAGCGTCATCGCGGTGATCAGCATGGCCTGCTGCATTCCGCCAGTAATTACGATTTGATCTGGGTCACAGCGAACCGCTCTAAAATCGCACAGGTACGCTGCGATCGCCTTGCGGAGATCGGTATCACCCAGGTGTGAAGCATACCGCAACAAGTGTGTACCCTTTGTTGCGAGAACCTGTGTTCTAAGGCGCTCCCAGACGGCCACCGGAAACTCATCAACCGCCGGAATGCTGGCCACGAACGAAATGCCTGGACTCGCGGCAGTCGCCCCGAGATTAAACTGATTTCCAACGCGCTGATCCTGCAGGGCAATCACTCGATCGGCAATGCGAGGCGATCGCTTCGCCACAGCACTTAATTTGAAACCTCTCGGTGGTTTCCCCCCCACGGCGAACTCGGGGGGGCTCAAAAACGCCTCAGGCAGAGGATGTGCGACAAAGGTTCCGGATTTTGCTTTCGACCGCAGATAACCCTCGGAATGAAGCTTTGAGAATGCGAGGTTCACCGTTAGTCTGGAGATACCCAGGGCGGCAGCAAGCGCGCGTGAGGAAGGAAGGCGGGAAGCACCATCGCTAAAACTGCCCGATCTCAGCTCATCACGAATCTGCCGGTAGAGCTGCTGGTGTAGCGGTTCCGCAGACGCGCGATCGAGTCGAATCATTTCGAACGCGATGACTGAACTCCGGCGCCTTTTCTTTAAGAGCGATTTCTTGTTAGACATGCCGACTCATCGCTTTGCGCCGGGATGTTCCGGCATTCGAAGTGACGACGCGAGTTTGATGAGACTTTCTCGAATCTGGGCCGGTGTCCAACCAGCGAAACCGAAGATGAAAGCCGGCTTAGGCGTGGCTCGAATGCAGTACGATGACAACGGCGAAGGCTTAACTCCGACATCCAGGGCGACGCGCTCGATTATCGGGAAGTCTTCCTCGCGTTTAAGCCAGGCGATGATGTTGAATCCGGCTTCCGGAACTTGCAACGTAAAACGATTACCGAGCAACCTGTTGAACTCCTTGATGAAAAAATCGCGCCGCTTCAAATAGATCTTTCGCATCCGTTTGATGTGACTGAGGAAAAATCCCTCAGTGATGAAACGCGCCAGCGTGGCCTGATCAATCGCAGAGGAGTGTTGATCCATGGTGCTTCGGGTTTTGACCAGCGAATCGACCAACGGCTCCGGCGCGACGACGTAGCCCAGGCGCAAGGATGGAAACAGAATCTTGCTCAGTAGTCCGCCGTATATCACCCGGCCAGAGCTATCAATTCCCTGCAAGCAAGGGAGCGGCGATCCAGTGAAGCGGAACTCGCCGTAAAAGTCGTCTTCAAAAATAAATGCGTTGCGAGCGCGCGCGAAATCGAGCAGCGCGGTCCTGCGCTCAAAACTCATCGTCATGCCTAGCGGATATTGATGCGATGGCGTCACATGGATGATTTTGGGCGGCTTTTCTTTTGGCAATTGCTCAATCACAATTCCTTCTCGATCAAGTGGCTTCGGGACCAGTTTAGCGCCGGCTAAAATAAAGACTCTCTGTGCCTGGTGAAAACCGGGGTCTTCAACCCATACGGTCTCGCCGGGATTCACCAACGCCAATGCGCTGATCAACATCGCCTGTTGCATTCCCCCGACGATCACGACCTGATCTGGATGACAGCGCGCGGCTCGAAAATCACACAAGTACGCCGCGATCGCCTTGCGCAGATCGGCATCACCACGATTCGAGGCGTGTCGCAACAAGTGGGCGCCCTTCTTCTTGAGAACCTGAGCTCTGAGCCGCTCCCACACAGTCATGGGAAATTCATCGACTGCGGGAAGTCCGGGAACCAGGGAGACACCTGCCCCGACCCCCGGCGCGCCGAGATCAAAGTCTTTTCCAACGCGCTCATCGGGAATTGCTCTTACCCGGCCGGAGATTCGAGGTTGATGCTGGATTAGCCGATTCGTTTTTGGTCCGCCACGTCGGGTTCGTTCTTCGGCGAATTTGTCGGCAGTCAAAAAAGCCTCCGGGAGCGGCTGCGCAACAAACGTTCCCGATCTGGCCTTCGAGCGCAGATAACCTTCAGCGTGGAGCTTCGCGAGTGCTAGGTTAACTGTCAGCCTTGAGATTCCCAGATCATCGGCCATGGCTCGAGAAGAGGGAAGCCGCGACGCGGCGTCGGTGAACCCGCCCGATTCTAATTCATCGCGAATCTGGCGATAGAGTTGCTTGTGCAATGGTTCGGTTGCGCTTCGATCGAGCCGAATCAGTTCGAACGCGATGATTGAACGTCGTCGCCGTTTCTTGAGAGGCGATTCGCTCCTGGACATGCCGTTTCCCCGGTTCCTGAGATTCCTGTTCAATTTGCACGCCTATTCCAAAGCGCAACTGGCATTATCATCTTCTCTCAAGTGGTCATTGCTTCATCAATGGGAATCGAAAAGTTGATGACCATGTTGAAAGTCTGTCGTTCGTCATTGGTCGAATGTAAATCCCGGCTTCTCTTCCAGTCTTTGCCGCACTATCTGATCTTCGCATTGGTTGTGGCATTTTGTCCGCAGGGGTACACCGCCACAGCAAACACCGCCTATTTCGCGGGAGGTTGTTTTTGGTGCACCGAAGCAGTTTTTCAACAGGCGCCAGGCGTAACCTCGGTGGTCTCGGGCTATATGCAGGGCGCCGAGACGATACAGATCACGTTCAATCCGAGCAAAACAAGCTACGACAAACTTCTCAATCTTTTCTGGCGCGCACACGATCCAACCGAAGTCGACAGCCAGGGCCCGGACACCGGAAAGCAATACCGCTCCGCCATCTTTTATCTCGATGAGCAGCAGCACGCTGCAGCCGAGAAATCGAAGGCGCAGGCCCAAAAATCGTTTTCAAAGCCAATCGCGACTGAGATTACTCGAGGCGGATCGTTTCGTCCTGCACCAGAACATCATCAGAATTTTTGCCGGAGAAATCCAAACAATCCCTATGTCCGACAAATCATAGAACCGAAGCTTAAAAAACTCGGTCTGAAGAAACCTCAAGCTGGTGGCTAAGCCGACAGAGAATGAGACCGTTTTGCTTCTTTCTGCTGTGCATCGTATTCGTTCGCCTCGGCATGGCGGACGACGCAACAGCCACTCAAATTCGACGGCAAATCGAGTCTACTCCGATGACGCAAAAGGTGACGTTGAGTAATGACCAATGGCGAAAGGTTCTGACTTCCGGACAATTTCAAGTCCTGCGCGAAGCCAAAACAGAGGCGCCATACAAGAACGCGTATTGGAACAATCACGAAAAAGGAATTTATCTCTGTGGGGCATGCGGAAACGAATTGTTCAGCTCGGACACAAAGTTTGAATCGCACACCGGCTGGCCCAGTTTCTATGCGGCGCTGACCAAAGACAAAATCACCGACGAGACAGATACCAGTCATGGAATGACGCGCGACGAGGTGAAATGCGCGCGATGCGGATCGCATCTTGGACATCTGTTCAATGATGGTCCACCTCCAACGCATCTGCGCTACTGTCTCAATTCAATGGCGCTCAAATTTGTAAAGGCGACGAAGGATCGTTAGGAAGTTGTCGTTACTGCAATGAAAATAACCTGGAACTCTTGTCAGGACCGAGGATCAGATCTGACATGCTCCTGCGAACAGTGATGACAAATGGCAACTCGCGTGATCCTACCGCTTCAAGCACGGCAGCCATCCTGTGGCGATCAGGAGTATGCCTCAGGAAATGACGCTTTCCTCATCTTCAGAATCGCAGATAAGCTCGGTATTGTCTGGGATGGAATAGCCATGCACGCTTCTGTTGTTGGACATTACAAGAGATCAGATTGGTTGGAGAAGGAGCAGGGACCGACATCGTCGGTCCAGACTATTCAAAGATAAGCAAGGCAGACATTGATGAAATTCTAGGAGCCTTTCCCCGGCTGGAATTGAAGAACTCATTTCTGAAGACGTGCGACGGCGTCGTGCGCAGGCACTCTGGAGGCGCGACGCGCTCCTTCATGCGAGACATTGGCGAGCGCTCCGTGCCCGAGTTTCATCCACAGAATTTCTGCGATCTCGTCATTCACGCACCGTTCCCTGAATAAGCCGCCGACAGACGGCGGCGTTTTCCTGCGCCAGTCGCGGTCAACGACTGGCGATAACCTACACGGGTGTTCCCGGCAAACTGGCCTTACCGAACAACGCTACCTGGCATCTTGTGTTTTTGCCACATCGGCGTTTAGCAATGGGCAATTGAATTAAGGAGGCAATTAGCATCATGAACCCAAAAAAGATATTTAACACCATTCTGGCAGTTCTGTTCGTGTTCCCATTGATGGGGACGTACGCTCAGCAAGCAGCGAACTCGGGCTCTATTGAAGTAATCACAACTTTCGATTATCCCGGGACCGGAAATTCGACCCTCCCGCAAAAGATTAACGAAAGAGGCGACATCGTTGGCATTTTCCTCGATTCGAACCGGGTGTCGCGCGGTTTTGTCCGGTTCAGCGATGGTAGCTTTAGCGACCCGATCGTCGACCCTAATGATACCGTGGGCCTTACCGAAGGACGAGGCATCAATAACTCACGCACAGTCTGCGGTGACTACGCCGCCAGCGATGGCAACTTTCACGGTTTTTTCCTGTCGGGCGGCAGCTTCACAGAATACGATATTCCCGGCGCGGCCAGCACCCTTGTGCATAGTATAAACGATCCCGCCAACTTTGCCGGCGCGTTTGCTTTGACAGGCCCCAACGGGCTCCATCAGGGGTTCGTCAGCGTTGGCGGAACTATAACGTCGTTCAGCGTCCCGGGAGCTCTCCAGACCTTTGCTTACGAACTCAATAATTCAAAGCAGTTGGTGGTGGGATACTATATAGACGGGTCAGGAATCGTTCACGGTTACTACCGGGACGCCAATGGGGCGCTGCACTTCCCGATCGATCCTTCCGGCTCCACTGCGACAATCCTGTTTGGACTTAACGATAAGAACTGGGTGGTAGGCAGATATGCGGACAGCTCAGGCGCGACTCATGGACTCTTCTTTGTCCCGCCAAATAACTTCTTCACTTTCGATTTTCCCGGATCAACCTTTACATCGCTTGGCGGTATCAATGACCGGGGGGTTATCTGTGGTCGTTACGTCGATGCTTCCGGCATTGCCCACGGATTCCTGGCTCGCGTCAGAGGCACACCGCCGACAACGCCCGCGGGAACGGAAATGAAGGCGAACGTTTCCCCGTCGCTGGTAACTCCACTCGACCAGTCACCTTCGGCGTGGGGAGGTGCAATGCCGGCGCGCTGAGTTGAGCATCGGGGGACTGCGGATTACCAGGTTTCGGGATGTGGTGCAATGTGCGCGATGTGGACCGGATCATGGGCATCTCCTCACAGATGGATCGGCGCGAATTCATGCGGCTTGTTACAAGTATCGCAGCAGCACTGACGATGAGTTGTGAGATTGTGTTAGGGGAATCTATGCCTATGAAAACAGCAGTAAAAATTACCTGCATCATCAGATACGAAATCGATCCGTACCAGCGGGAAGCCTTCAAAGAGTACGCGGAGAACTGGGGTCGCATTGTCCCAAGGTGCGGTGGTCATCTCGTCGGTTACTTCCTGCCCTATGAAGGCACGAATAACATCGCGTGGGGATTGATCGCTTTCGACAGCCTCGCATCGTACGAGGCATACAAAAAGAAACTGAAGGCCGATCCCGAGGCGCGCAACAATTTCGCAGCAGCCGAAGCCAAACGTATCATTCTTCGCGAAGAGCGGAACTTCGTGGAAATTGTTGATGGAACATTCGGTGTCTCCGATGCGCCGGGGGCCGCTGCATGACGCGCATACTCATTCTTCCGGGTCTTCACAACTCGGACCCCGGCCATTGGCAGAGCCATTGGGAGGCCGAGGACAAGACCATGCAACGTGTTATCCAGGATGACTGGGAAACGCCGCACTGTGCCGAGTGGGTCGCGAGACTCGAACAAGCGCTCGAACGCACAGGGACGGAGACCTTGCTCGTTGCGCACAGCGCTGGATGCGCGCTGGTCGCGCATTGGGCAATCGGCTGCCAGCGAGGACGAGTTCGCGGAGCGCTTCTGGTGGCGCCAAGCGACCCCGAGGCTGCTAACTTTCCTTCCGGCCCGACTGGATTTGCGCCGATGCCGCTGGCGCGATTTCCATTTCCGACAGTTGTAGTCGCGAGCTCGAATGATCCATTCGTCACAGTCGTACGGGCGCAAACATTTGCGAAGGCGTGGGGCAGCAAGTTCGTGATGATTGGTGAAGCCGGGCACATCAACAGTAGCAGCGGCTTCAGCGACTGGCCTGAAGGCCTCGCGCTTCTAAACACTCTTCGCGAAACGCCGAACAAAAGCGAGACGACTCAAGTCACCGCTTTGGCGTAAGGCACCTGCTACCGGCGAATCGCACAGATTTCTTCAGTTACTGCTACGCCGAAAATCTTCGTCGATATTCAAGCGCATTTACTCCGATGCATCGGACGAAGGCGCGTCGCATCCGCTCCTCATTCCCAAATCCGCATAGTGAGGCGGCTCGCTTGATCGATGTCCTCGTTGACTCAAGCATCCGCCGAGCGGCTTCCAAACGTAAAAGCTCCACGGCTTTTGCCGGCGTCTTCCCGGTTTGCAAAACGTAGTTCCGCGCGAAAGTTCTCGGACTCATGCGAGCCTGACGGGCCAGGCTTTGAACGCTCAAATCGCTTGTGAGATGCGCTGCGATCCACGCATGCAGATTACTGAATTTTTCATCGGTTTCTCGAGCTGCTGTCATCTGCATTTCCAGTGGCGCACTGAACTGAGATTGTCCGCCAGGTCTCTTTAGAAACACGACGAGGAATCGCGCGACTTGCATCGCGAGCGCAGATCCAAGGTCTTCTTCGATCAAGGCCAGCGCTAAATCGATGCCGGCAGAGATGCCTGCAGAACTCCAAATTGCGCCATCTTTTATATAGATTGGATCGCCTTCGACGCGAATGCTTGGATATTTGTTTTGAAGGTGCTCGATGTAATTCCAATGTGTTACCGCGCGACGTCCATTCAGTAGGCCAGCTTCTGCCAATAAGAAGGCTCCGGTGCAGATGGAGCACATTCGCCTGACTCTCGTTGCGTGTCTGGTGATCCAACTCACCAAAGCCTTATTCCCGACACCTTCCTCAATTCCTATCCCGCCAGGGACAAGCACGGTGTCGATTCGTTTGCGTGCGCGCGCGATTGTGGAGAAAGGAACGGTTTTCAGAACAAGACCCGACGAAGTTTTCACATCTCCGCCAGCAAGCGACCCGACTACTAATTGGTACGGTGCATGAGAGGCTTTGGACTGATTGCTCGCACGCTTTAAGATCTCGCACGCCCCTTCAAGAACTTGGATCGGGCCTGCAACGTCGAGCAAAAGCACATTCTCGTAGGCTATCATCAGCACCAGCCGAGAATGCTGAGCAGGTGGCTGGGAAGCAGCTAATGAGCATTGTGGCATAAAACGAGGGGCAAATGACATAGCTGCAGCGCCTGGCCTGCGTCAAGCTGAGGCATGCGAAAGACCAAACAAACGAAATCGGAGACAAAATGAAGATGGAAACACTCGAAGCGAAAACAGAAGCGCGCGAAATGCACTGTTCTAAAATCTTCGGCCCATTCATGGCAGTCATGGCTACGGTCGCCCTCTTGAGTTCAGCGCAAGCCGCTGACACTTCGTCAGGCGATCCAAAGGAGACTGCAATCCGGGAACTCTCAGCCCGAATGACTGAGGCTTACAACAACGGGGACGTCAGCGGAATGGCGGCAAACTTCACCCCCGATGGCCACTTGATTTCGGGAGACGGGACACACCTGCACACTCCTGCCGGCATCGAGCACTATTTGGCCGAGTTGCGGGCGAAACTGCCAAAGGGCACGCGCTTCGTTATCACAGCCGTCACAGACGTCCGCTTTCCAACTCCTGACGTGGCGGTGGTGACCTCGGAGGACGGCTGGCTGTTTCCTGGCGAGACGACGAGCTCTGAGAAAAATAAGGGAATTCAATCGCTGGTTGCTGTCTGGCGTGAAGGCACGTGGCACGTGGTGTTGGTTGAACGGACGTGGCGTTGTCCTCCCCAAAGACTTCCGGGGTCGCAACCAAACTAACAAAAATATGGATACAAGAAACAACAAGCGAACTGTTCTCAAACCAGACCTAACCAATTTTACGCAACAAAAGCCGATTCTCGTGATCATCAGGTCAATCGTCGTCGGCATTCTGCTCACCAGTGCAGCGTTCTCGGATCCTCCCACGGGACAAATGATCACGCGTAGTTCAGGCGTGATCACGGTTGGGGGAACACCACATCCCTATCTCGCTGAAGGCACCGGTCCGACCTGCGTTGTTGTGGGCCTCGCACCTTCGTATCCGCCGCTGTTATCCGACCGATTGAAGCAGCGGATTCGCTTCGTTTACGTGGATTTCAAGAACAGTTGGAACGCCGAATCGGCCGACGTCGCCGGGAAAATTACCATGGACTCGCTGGTCGATGAAATCGATCAAGTCAGGAGCGATCTGGGGTTGGAGAAGGTCATCCTTTTCGGCCATTCCGGCCCCGCTCTGGTGGCGGTGGAGTACACGTTGAGGCACCCGGACCGCGTCTCTCAGTTAATCCTGGTGAGCGTCGAACCGTACTTCACCCCTGCTTGGCTTAAAGCGCGAGAGGCGTTCTGGGAAACAGAAGCTTCAGCGGAGCGAAAAACCGCCTTAAAACAGAACCAGGAGCGTTTCCCTGACGACCTCTTGCGGAGGCTTTCGCCCCGAGACGCCTTTGCGCTGCGCTACGTTCGCAATGGCCCGAAGTACTTCTACGATCCATCCTACGACTTTTACTGGGCGTTTGCGGGCAAGCATTTTTCGGCGGAGGTGATCAGCTACTTTTTCAATACGATCGTTGCGAACTACGATCCACGGTCGAGGCTCACCAAGAATACTGTTCCGACGTTCCTTGCGCTGGGTCGTTACGACTACAACGTTCCCTATCGCGAATGGGACAGTACAAGGAAAACAACGCCACACCTGACGACCCACGTGTTCGAGCGAAGCGGGCACTTTCCCATGATCGAGGAGCAAGATCAGTTCGATTCGGGCTTGCTCGACTGGTTGGCGCGTTCGGCCTCGTCGCAGGCGGACCGTAAGCCTGCGTCAGGGAGCGAGCAAGCGCGGCAGTAATAGGACACCAGGACAACTGGCATTATTCTCTCATCCGAAGTGGCCATTGCCGCATTTCGCGGTTTCCAGAAAGTTGGAGCACTCAAGCATTGATTCACACCTATTCTCAACGTCCCATTTCGTTCGTCATTGCAAGTGAAACACAACATCAAAATTATGAGTACAAAGAAAAACAACCAAATTGTTCAACCGTATTTGTTCTTCAACGGCCGCTGTGAAGAGGCGCTCGATTTCTACCGCAAAGCGATTGGAGCCGAGGTGACCGCACTTGTGCGGTTCAAGGACAGTCCGGACCCGACAATGTGCGCACCCGGGACAGGCGAGAAAATCATGCATGCAAGTTTGCAGATTGGTGACAGCACTGTGTTTGCCTCCGACGGCGAGTGCGGAGGCAATCCCAACTTTCAGGGTATTTCGCTCTCGCTCACGGCGTCAGATGAGACTGACGCCGAGCGATTGTTCGCTGCGTTGGCCGAAGGTGGGAAGGTGACGTTGCCACTAACAAAAACGTTCTTCTCGCCGCGCTTTGGCATGATCGCGGATCGCTTTGGAGTGTCATGGATGGTCCAAGCGCCGCCACAAAAGCAGAAATGATTGACGCCTTCGGAGAGTCAATTCTCACATAGACAATCGTTCAGTAATGCCGGCAACGCCTTAACAACATGATGGCGAGAAACGCTTGCGTCTTAGCAGTCTTCGGTGTGGCGGCGCTAGGTGCTTTCGCACAGGAGGCAGATCCCGGCGCGACAGCAGCCTACTCCATACAGTTTCAATGGGACGTGAGAATTCCAATGCGTGACGGCGTGCGACTCAGTGCGATGCTTTATCGCCCGCTAGAGGAAGGCGGCAGGCTTCCGTGCATCTTCTTCCTGACGCCGTACATCGCACAAGGCGCTCATGATCGCGCCGTGTACTTCGCGACTCATG
>Ga0209577_10001224_pt1 | contig 25556 bp, 28 predicted proteins | sample GraSoiAngelo_109_FD_185874 | JGI IMG/M metagenome (GOLD analysis project Ga0209577, IMG submission 185874) | Grasslands soil microbial communities from the Angelo Coastal Reserve, California, USA - 14_0903_12_20cm (SPAdes) (version 2) | ecosystem: Environmental > Terrestrial > Soil > Grasslands...
GGCGACCGCGGCGAGGTCGGCCGCATGCTCAAGCAGGCGGGCATCTCCAAGGCGGCGCTCGAAAAGGCGATCGAGGAACTGCGCGGCGGCGAAAGGGTTTCTTCCCAAAGCGATGAAAGCCAGCGGCAGGCGCTCGCCAAGTACACGCTCGAGCTCACCGAGCGCGCGCGCCAGGGCAAGCTCGATCCGGTGATTGGGCGCGATGACGAGATCCGCCGCTGCATCCAGATCCTGCAGCGGCGCACGAAGAACAATCCCGTGCTCATCGGCGAGCCGGGCGTCGGCAAGACCGCGATCGTCGAGGGCCTGGCGCAGCGCATCGTCAACGGCGAGGTGCCCGAGTCGCTGAAAAACAAGCGCGTGCTCGTGCTCGACATGGCGGCGCTGCTCGCCGGGGCCAAGTACCGCGGCGAGTTCGAAGAGCGGCTGAAGGCCGTTCTGAAAGAGCTGGCGAAGGACGAAGGAAACACCATCGTCTTCATCGACGAGCTGCACACCATGGTCGGCGCGGGCAAGGCCGAAGGGGCGATCGACGCCGGCAACATGCTCAAGCCCGCGCTCGCGCGCGGCGAGCTGCATTGCATCGGCGCCACCACGCTGGACGAGTATCGCAAGTACCTCGAGAAAGACGCCGCGCTCGAGCGTCGCTTCCAGAAGGTGCTCGTCGATGAGCCGAGCGTCGAGGCGACCATCGCCATCCTGCGCGGCCTGCAGGAGCGCTACGAGCTGCACCACGGCGTGGAGATCACCGACCCCGCCATTGTCGCTGCCGCGGAGCTGAGCCATCGCTACATCACCGATCGCTTCCTGCCGGATAAAGCCATCGACCTGATCGACGAGGCCGCGGCGCGCATCAAGATGGAAATCGACTCCAAGCCCGAGGCCATGGATCGCCTCGAGCGGCGCCTGATCCAGCTACGCATCGAGCGCGAGGCGGTGAAGAAGGAGACCGACGAAGCCTCGCGCAAGCGCCTCGAGCTGATCGAGGCCGAGATCAAGCGCCTTGAGCGCGAATACGCAGACCTGGAAGAAGAGTGGAAGGCGGAGAAGGCGCAGGTGCAGGGCAGCCAGCAGATCAAGGAAGAGATCGAGAAGCTGCGCCTGCAGATGGAGGAAGCGAAGCGCAAGGGCGACTGGCAGAAGATGTCGGAGATCCAGTACGGCCGGCTGCCGCAGCTCGAGGCGCAGCTCAAGAACGCGGAGGCAAAGCCCGCGGCGAAGCCGAAGCTCCTGCGCACGCAGGTCGGCGCCGAAGAGATCGCGGAGGTGGTGTCGCGCGCGACCGGCATCCCGGTGTCGAAGATGATGCAGGGCGAGCGCGACAAGCTCATCCAAATGGAACAGAAGCTGCACCAGCGCGTCGTCGGCCAGGACGAGGCGGTGCGCGTGGTGTCGGACGCGATCCGGCGCTCGCGCTCGGGCCTCGCCGATCCCAACCGGCCCTACGGCAGCTTCCTCTTCCTCGGCCCGACGGGCGTCGGCAAGACGGAGCTCTGCAAGGCGCTGGCGGCGTTCCTATTCGACTCCGAGGATCACCTGATCCGCATCGACATGTCCGAGTACATGGAGAAGCACTCGGTGGCGCGCCTCATCGGTGCGCCGCCGGGCTATGTCGGCTACGAAGAGGGCGGGCAGCTCACCGAGCAGGTGCGCCGCAAGCCCTATTCGGTGATTCTCTTCGACGAGATCGAGAAGGCGCATCCCGATGTATTCAACGCGCTTCTCCAGGTACTGGACGAGGGGCGCATGACCGATGGGCAGGGACGCACGGTCGATTTCAAAAACACCGTGCTCGTGATGACCTCCAACCTCGGCTCGCAGATGATCCAGAGCATGGCGGGCAGCGACTACCAGGTGATCAAGCTCGCCGTGATGGGCGAGGTGAAGAGCCAGTTCCGGCCCGAGTTCGTGAACCGCATCGACGAGATCGTGGTGTTCCACGCGCTCGGCGACGAGCACATCAAGCAGATCGCGCGCATCCAGCTCGGCACCCTGAAGGCGCGGCTCGCCAAGATGGATTACGGCTTCGAGATCTCGGACGCCGCGGTGGCGGAGCTCGCCAAGGTCGGCTTCGACCCGGTGTATGGCGCGCGGCCGCTCAAGCGCGCGATCCAGTCCGAGGTCGAGAACCCGCTCGCTAAAGCGATCCTCGAAGGACGCTTCGCGCCGAAGGACACGATCTACGTCGACTGGCGCGGCGGCCGCACGGTGTTCGAGAAGACGCCGCGCAAAGCGGCAGCGTAAACCGAATAGGGGTCAGAGCCCTAAATCGAATGGGGCTCTGACCCCGATTTCATTGCCCGACGAGCTTCGTGAGCGTGGCGTATTCGGCCGTTGAGCCGTGGCCGCCGGCGAAGCGCGCGGGCTCGATGCCGGCGCGCTTGACGGTGTTGACCACCGAAACCATCGCCGGTGTTGCTTTATCGGGGAGCGGCTGGCCCGGGTTCCAGAGATCGGTGACGTAGCCGAGCTTCGCATCCGGTACGTAGACCATCAGCATGCCGCGGGCGTGCGGGTTGTCGGGGATCGTGTACGCGATGACCTGCCGGCCGCTCGAATCGCTCATCACGTGGCTCTCGGGCACTTCGAGGATCGCCACCTGGCTGAAGTCCATTGGCTTCATGTCCGGGTTGCGCGTCATCGGTGCCGCGAGCGCTTTGCGGTAGTGTGGCGCTGCGCCCTGGCCGACGACGAGCACCGCGCCCTCGGCGAGGATCGCGCGCATGCCGCCCGCATGGTCCATGTGGTGATGCGTCAGCACCAGCCAGCGGATCGGCTTGCCGGGGAAGCGCTGCCGCGCGGTGTTAACGACCCACAGCGACTGCGCATCGCTCACCGGCGCATCGACCATGATCAGGTGATCCGCCATCTCGACGAGCAGGCTGTTGTGCGAGCCGCCGACCACGTGGAACACGCCGGGCGCGAGCTCGTTCAGCCGCAGGCTCTGCACCGCACGCGTGTCGAAGCTCGGGTTGTCCGAGTCGAGGTAGGTGCCGATGAACTGCCGGCGTATCACCCATTGATAGGGCACGCTGCCGGTCGCGGGCTTCGCCGCGTCGGCGCGCAAAGTGGCCGGCACTTCGAAGCGCGCGGCATCGATCGGCTGGTTGATGCGCGCCTCGCTGTACTGGATCTCCTGCACGGGGCGGCCATTCAGTTCGTAGCGGCGGTTGAACGGGATGCGGCCCGCGCCGCCGACGTCGCGCCAGTCGCTGTATACGACGTCGTAGGTCACGTCGCCCCAGATGTTGTCGTAATCGAGCGTGCGCGCCACCGCGGGCAGGCCCGATTGCGGATCGAAGCCGACCGTGTAGCCCTCGTAGCTCACCGCCGGATAGGAACGACCGCCGCTCTGCAAATCGAGCGCCGGCTGCACGCGCTGCGGGTTCGCGCGCATCGCGAGGATCAGGCTGTTGATCTGCCCGCGGCGCATCTCGCGCTGTGAGGCGGCGAGACGCAGGCCCGACATCGAATGCGCCGGCGGATTCATCTTCTGGCTTTGCGCGTTGCGGCCGTTCGAGTCCACGCCCAGCACATAGCCCGCTTCCGGCGTCACGATCTCGCTGAACTTGAACGTGCGCGGGCTCGGATAGGCGAATTTGCGCTCCCAGTCGACACGCGTCATGCGCTTCGTGCGGTCGGCCGTGGTGGCGAAGGTCGCCTCGTTGGCGAAGCGCATTTCGCCGTCGGGCACGTCGGACTGCTCGGGCTCCCACTGCTTGGCGGTGCCGCGAATGCTGACGGTCTGCACGGCGGCCCAGCGCTCCCCGCCGATCGCTTCAGCGGCTCGATTGACCAGGCTTTGCTCCTTGGTCGGCTCGGCCGCGCAGCCGGCCAGCGCCAGAACGGAACAGACGACGAGTGCGCGCTTCATGGCTTCCTCCCGGGAGTGATCGCTCAGCGAACAGCGTCAATGTGCCACTATTCCCACGCCGCGTGGGGGTCTGAAAATTGCTGCGCAGCGGCCATGCCGCGAAGCCCGAATCTGACGCGCGCCGATCGCATCGGCTATGTGGTCGGCGGCATCGCGTTGATTGTCTGGGCATTGCGCCGCCCGAGCTGGTCACGGGCGCTGGCGGCGAGCGTGGGCAGCTGGTTCCTCTACCAGGCGTACACAGGCAGCAACCCGATGTTGAAGCCGCTCGGCATCCGCGTGAACCGCGAGCCGGCGCAGCCGCAGCTCGCCGAGACCATCGTCGTGGAGGAAGCGATCACCATCTCGCGCCCGCGAGCCGAGGTCTATGCCTACTTCGCGCGGCCGGAGCACCTGCCGGCGCTCGCCGACGCCGAGGTGGACATCGCGCGCAACGTCGCCGACCAGGAGCTTGCGTGGCGGGGGCTGCGTGGCGAGAAGCTCGCGCATTTCGGCTCGCTCAGCTTCCGCGACGCACCCGGTGGCCGCGGCACCATCGTGGCGGCGCATCTCGAGTACGCGCCGAGCGGCGGCTCGCTCGGCGCGGCGCTCGCGCGCGTAATGGGACGCTCGCCGCAGCGGCTCGTCGCCGATGCGCTGCGCCACGCGCGCGCCATCCTCGAGACGGGCGAAGCCCCGAGCACCAGCGGGCAGCCGAGCGGCCTGCGCTAGCGCGATGCGCGCGCTCTGCTGGCACGACCGGCACGACGTGCGCGTCGAGACGGTGCCGGAGCCGAAGCTCATCAACCCGCGCGACGCGATCGTGCGCGTCACGCTGAGCGCCATCTGCGGCTCGGACCTGCATCTCTACGGCGGCTTCGTGCCCGGGATGGTGAAAGGCGACATCCTCGGGCACGAGTTCATGGGCGAGGTGGTCGAGGTCGGCGCGGCGGTGAAGAACCTGCGCGCCGGCGAGCGCGTCGTGGTGCCGTTTCCGATCGCCTGCGGCAACTGCTTCTTCTGCGCCAAGGGCCTCTTTTCCCTGTGCGAGAACTCCAATCCGAACGCGTGGATGGCGGAGAAGCTCTGGGGCTACTCGCCCTGCGGCATCTACGGCTATTCGCATCTCCTCGGCGGCTACGCCGGCGGGCAGGCGGAATACGTGCGCGTGCCTTACGCGGACGTCGGCCCGCTCAAGGTGCCGGAGGAACTGCGCGATGAGCAGGCGCTTTTCCTCTCCGACATCCTGCCGACCGGCTACATGGCCGCCGAGAACTGCGCGATCGAGCGCGGCGACACGATCGCCGTCTGGGGCTGCGGGCCGGTCGGGCTGCTGGCGATCGCCTCGGCGCTCTTGCTCGGCGCCGAACGGGTGATCGCGATCGATCGCTTTGCCGAGCGGCTGCGCCTCGCCGCGCTCAAGCTCGGCGCCGAGACCATCGATTACTCGGAAGCGAACGTGCTCGAGGCGCTGAAGGAGCTCACCGGCGGCCGCGGTCCCGATGCCTGCATCGACGCGGTGGGCATGGAGGCGCACGCGTACCACAACATCGCGCATGCGTACGATCGGGTGAAGCAGGCGATGATGCTCGAGACCGATCGCCCGACGGCGCTGCGCGAAGCGATCATGGCGTGCCGCAGCGGCGGCACCGTCTCGGTCGCGGGGGTCTACGGCGGCTGGATCGACAAGTTCCCCGCCGGCGCGCTCATGAACCGCTCGCTCACCATCCGTACTGGGCAGACGCACGTGCATCGCTACCTGCGGCCGCTCCTCGAGCGCATCACGAAGGGCGAGATCGACCCGAGCTTCGTCATCACCCACCGCATGCCCCTCGACCAGGCGCCGGCCGCCTATCGCATGTTCCGCGACAAGCAGGACGAGTGCATTAAGGTCGTGCTGATGCCCTAATTCGGGGTCAGGGCAACAACTGTCAACGGGCCCGTCGTGCTCGGCGTTGTGGACGCTATGGCTCGACCGCCGCGACTGAGCTTCCCTGGCATAGCACTGCATATCGTGCAGCGCGGGGTCGATCGTCAGCCCTGCTTTAGGGAAGATAGCGACTACCTCGTCTATCTCACATTCCTGGGCGATTTGACTGTGCGCACGCAATGCGCGCTGCACGCGTACTGCTTGATGACAAATCATGTGCATCTGCTCTTGACTCCCGCGGGCGAGCACTCGTGTGCCAAGCTCATGCGCGAGCTCGGACAACGGTATGTGCCGTATTTCAACCGTCGGTACGGCAGGACCGGGACGCTGTGGGAAGGACGCTTTCGCTCCTGCCTCGTCGACTCGGCGCGGTACGTTCTGGTATGCCATCGCTACATCGAGCTGAATCCCGTGCGCGCCGGGATGGTGGCCGCTCCACCGGCTTATCGCTGGTCAAGCCACGCCGGCAATATCGGAGTGCAGGGGAACCGGCTGCTCACGCCGCATTCCGAGTACTTGGCGCTCGGCGCAGATCTCGCGTATCGGCAGGCTGCATATCGAGCACTATTCGAGCAGGGCGACGAGCCGTCGTTTGTCGACGCCGTTCGCGACGCCACGAATGGCGGCTACGCGCTAGTGGGCGAGGAGTTGAAAGCCAAGCTTGCGCAGGCGGGAGTCCGACATCTGGAACGCGTGAAACCGGGACCGCCACGGGCCAAGGTCACGCAAGACCCCATAGCGCACGATATGGGGCTGCAGGGCGAATTGTTGCCCTGACCCCGATGGAGTTGTTGCCCTGACCCCGAATTAGGGCGACGCGTCGTCAGCGAGCGACGAGCGCGAGGCGCGCGTCGCCGGGCGCGGCGGCGCGGATGCGTTTACTGGACTGCAGGAGCTCCTCCCACAGGCCGTCGGTGTCCTTGCGAAATACCATCTCGACATCGGCGTTGAGCACCGTCCACAGGCCGCGGTCGATCTCGCTCTTCAGCTCGCCGGGTCGCCAGCCGACGTAGCCGACGTAATAGCGCGCATCGTTCGGCGTGGATTCGATCACGTGGTCGATGGTGTTGGCGCGGAACGCAAGGTAGAGATCCTTCATGAGCGGCACGGAGCCCGGGCCGGGACTGTCGTGCGCGTGCACCAGGGCGACGAGCGCGCCGCGCGAGAATGGCCCGCCGTAATAAACCGGGTCGAGCACCTTCTTGGACGGCTCGTGCTCCGGGAAGAGGCTGCCGAGGGAGCGCTTCGTCGGCCGGTTGAGGATCACGCCGACGTGGCCGCCGTTCGGCGCGGGCGCCGCGATCAGCACGGTCTGGCGGTAGTCGAGGTCGCGGAACAGCGGATGCGCGACGAGGATCATCGCCTCGTCCTGGGCAGCCGCCGGCGCGGCGAGCGCCGCCGCAGCGAGCGCGAACAACATGCGAAGCACGGAAGTCATGCCGAGCAGTATAGCGAATGGCTCCCGCCCTCGGTGCGCGCGCCGCTCGCCTGCGCGACGAGCTCGGCCCACATTGCCGAGGTGTCGCCGCGGAATGCGAGCGCTTCGGTCGCGCGCAGCACGAACCAGCTCCCGCTCTCGATCTCCGCCTCGAGCTGCCGCGGCGCCCAGCCGGAAAAGCCCGCGTAGAGCCGCAGCGGCGCGCGGTGCTCGGCGATGAGCGCCTCGATCTTCGCCGGGTGCATGGTGAGATAGACGCCGGGCAGCACCGGGAAGGCCGCTTCAGCGGGTGGCGTATCCGAGCGAAACAGCGCGATCAGGACCTCGCGCATCACCGGGCCGCCGGAATAGAGCGGCTCCGTGAAATCCTGAGCGCCGCGCATGCGCGGCGCGGCCTCGGCGAGCTTGAGCGTCGTCGGCCGGTTGAGGATCACGCCCACCGGGTTGCCATCATCGGTGCGCGTCACGAGCAGCACGGTCTCGCTGAAGTTCGGGTCGGGCAGCCCCGGCTTCGCGACGAGCACGATGCCGCTCGGCTGCGCAAGCGCACAGGTGGCCGGGAAGAGCAGCGCGAGAATGAACTGTTTCATCCGGGTGGGCCTATATTCGCAGTATGCAATAGCGGGTGGCTGGCGTGCTTAGCGAACTCGTCCTGCGTTTCCTCGTCGGCGGTGCCGTGGTTTCCGCATTCGCGGTGCTCGGCGACATCTTTCGGCCGAAGAGCTTCTCGGGCATCTTCAACGCGGCGCCCTCGGTGGCGCTGGCGACGCTCGCCCTCACCGCGCTCAAGGAGGATGCGCAGTATCTCGCGCTCGAAGGCCGCTCCATGATTGCGGGGGCGCTCGCGCTCGCCGCGTACTCGCAGCTCACAAGCTGGCTCCTCATGCGGCGCAACTGGCGGGCCACGTCGGCGTCGCTCGCGTCGCTCGTGGTATGGCTCGCGGTCGCCTTCGCGCTCTGGGCGTGGGTGCTGCGATGATCATCAAGGCGCAGTTTTCGCGGCTCCGGCAGACAAGCGCGCGGGAATGGCTCGTGCGCTTTCTTTTCGGCGGCGTCGTGACCGCGATCACCGGCGTCATCGCCAAGGAGTTCGGTCCGGTCGTCGGCGGCCTGTTCCTCGCCTTCCCCGGGATCTTCCCCGCCGGGGTGACGCTGGTCGAGCGCCACGAGAAGGAGAAGAAGCGCGAGGACGGCTACCGCGGCACGCGGCGCGGGCGCCAAGTCTCGGCGGTGGTGGCGGCCGGCGCCGTCGCCGGCGGCGTGGGACTACTCGGCTTCGGCGGCGCGCTATGGTGGCTCGCGCCGCGGCTTGCGACCTGGCAGATGCTCGCTGTCGCCGTCATCGCCTGGATCGCGCTTTCCGGGCTCGCCTGGATCGTCCGCTTCAGGCTCTGAGCGTGCGGAAAGTGATCGAGTAGCGCAGCTCCTTGGTTGCCGGGATGCTGTGCTGCCATTGCCAGCGTGCGGCGCCCCGCATCTGGTAGGCCGAGCGCGGCGCAAGCTCCAGCGCGAGCGACTTGTCCTTTCCCGCGGGATAGCGGCGCAGTCGCATGCGCGCCCAGCCGCCGAGCGACACGCCGGCGACGCGCTCGTACTCCGGCGCGTCGCGATGCCAGCCGAGCGGCGTGCCCGGCCGGTACTCGGTGACGAGCGCGGTCATGAAGTCGGCCGGCGCGATGCCCATCCAGCGCGCGAGCTTCGCGCGCAGCGGCTCGAGAAACGCCGGAATGGGCGGCGCTTCGCCCAGCCGGTTGGCAGAGAAGTCGTAGTCGTGCCCGAAATAGGCGACACGGCGTCGTGCGGTGTACTCCTTGTATTTCGCCTGCTCGAGCGGCAGGCGCGCAATCTCGGCGAGGAGTGCGCTTTCTTCCTCCTCGCTCAGGAACTCCGGCTGGTAGACAAAACCTTCCGGGAGGACCGGCGCGGCGGCGCCGAAGAGCTCCGCCTGCTCGGACTTCACCGCGTCATGACGGCGATGAACGCGATGCCGAGCGCGGCCACCGCGACGGCCGCCGCCACCGCGGTGAAGATGAGAACGCGCCGCAGCCGCTCCTCGGCGGCCTGCACCGCCTTTTCGAGCGCGTTCACCGTGTTCTCGAGCTGCGCGGCGAGCTCCTTGATATGCGACGACTGCTGCGAGACCGCGCCCTGCAGCTCGGCGATCTGCTGCTGCACGAGGTCCTGGTTGGCGGCCTCGCGCTTGGTAAATGCGGGCTTGCCCGCGGCAATGATGTCGCCGACGTGGGGGAGGACCGCGCGGAGCGCGGCGTGGAGCCAGCTTGCCATTAGAACCTTAGTCCTGCCGCGGCGCGCAAACGTTCACCGGCAAGATCAGCCCCCCGGCTTCGCCGCCGGCGCCGGCACCGGCGGCTGCGGTGGTGGAACGCTGAACACCGGTCCGCCGCTGTAGGCGAAGTAAAGCCGGCCTTGGCTGTGCGCCACGTACACGCGATGCGCGCGCAGGAAGTCGAGGCCGAGCAGCATGTCGCGCAGGTCCTCGCGCAGGGCAACGCGGCTCCCCGTCTGCGTGCTCGCTATCGAGAGATCGGTAAACCGGATCTCGGGATTGCGGATCATCTCGCCGCCGATGACGAAGCTTTGGAACGCGCCGATCACCCGCGTGGGCGTGTCGGGCGTGACGCCAATCTGCGCGGCGACGAGGCGGCTCACCACCGACCGGCTGGCACCGGAATCGAGCTCGGCAAGCAGTGCCCTGTCGTTCAGCTTTACCGGCACGAGGATCCCCGGCTTCTCGTTATCGATCGCGAGGCTTATTACGTCGGCCGTGCCGCGCGCCCAGTAGGCGAGCGACACATTGCCGCAGTCCTCGGCCTGGAACAGGCGCACCGTGTCGTTCGGCAAATCGAATTCGATGTCCACCTGTTGGAAGAAGTCGTAGCCGAGAAGAAGGGCGTGGTCTTGCCCGAGCTCGCGCTCGCCGAGCACGAGAACGCGCCAGTTGCGGCGCGCTCCCTGGCCGAGCTTCATCTCGTCGAGCACGGTGTATTCGACGTACGTTTCCCCGCCGACGCCGTAGGCGCGGTAGCCGGGTGCCGTCTGCCGCGTGAGACCGAGCCGGTCGGCGGCCGCGCGCAGGATCACGCTGTTCTGCGCGCCGGTGTCGAGCAGGACGCCGATCTTCTGTCCGTTGATCTCGCCGTCGACGATCAAGCGGCCGCTGTGCGGCTTCACGCGCCATTCGCCGATCTGCATCAGCTTGCAGTTCGCAGCGGCGAGGAGCGGCGTGGCGCACACCGCCAGCGCAAGCACGATCAGGACATGCACAGGGCGACCCATTACTCGCTGCAGCATAGCAGGCGCTTATGGCCTGCGCGCTAGCGCATAGATGACATTGGTGGCGACGCGATCGACGCGCCGCGCGGCGAGCGCGCTCATGATCTCTTGCCGCACGTTGCTCGCCACCTCGGCGCCCATCTGCTCGATCGTCCAGCGCAGGCCGCTGCCGAGCGCGATGGTCCAGAAATCGTCCGGCCCGGCGAGCGGCTGGACGCCTTCCTCGGGTATTACCTCGACTTCAGCGACCCCGCCATCGGCGAAAAGCTTGCGGACGGCTTGCGGTGTCGTGATGCGGTCCCAAGGATTGAACGCCGAGTAGAGATCCGGGCGCACGCGCCGCACGGCGTCGAGCCACAGCTCATAGGCTGGTGCGAAGATGCCCGGGCCCCACGTCGTAATCGCAAGCCGGCCGCCGGGACGCACCATGCGCCACAGCTCGGCCACCTGCGCCTCCATGTCGGGAACGAAAAAGATCCCGAACACGCACACCACCGCGTCGAAGAAGCCGTCAGGAAAGCCAAGCGCCGTCATGTCGCCGCGGCGGAACTCGATGCTGCGCAGCCGGGCCGCCGCGGCCTTCGCGCGACCGAGCTTGAGCAGCTCTTCGGCGAGATCCACTGCAATCACGCGGCCGTCAGGGCCCACCGCTTGCGCGGCTGGCAGCGCCGAGGCCCCCGTGCCGCAACACACGTCGAGCACGGCGGCGCCGTGTGCGAGCTTCAGGCGCTCGATGGTGCTCCGGCCGTAGCGCTCCCAGAAGGCAAGCGGTCTCGCGTCGAAGCAATCGGCGGCCGTGTTGTACGTTTTCTCCGCCTTGAGCTTCGCTGCCTGCAATGCGTCGGTCATTGCGATCTTTGCTGCTGGGTGAATCGCCACGACAAGCAGCCGATGGCGAACGCGACCACCGCAAGAAACGCCCAAAAGCCGGCGAAGCTCGCTCCGCCGGAGAGCTGGTCGGGATTGCTGAGCTCGGCCGGCGAAGTGAAGGCGTCGAGCGCAAACCACAGGCAAATGGCGCCGAACAGCACGGCGCAGATCGCCGCGGCCCTGGCCGAAAGCTGCGTGCCGATCATTTCATTAGCGCGGTCGCCGGGCGCACCGCCCTCACCGGCAGGCTGTCGGGCCGCGGCCAGAGCGAGCGGTCCTCGAAGAAGAGGGCGGCGCGCTCCTTGCCGTGCTCGACCAGCCCGTCGATCAATTGCGCGCTGCGGTCGAGCTTGGACGCATTGTCGAGCTCGCGCGCGAGCTCCACTACGCGGATCGTGATGTGCTTGTACTTCGCGTGCAGCGTGCCGTGCCTTGCGCGCAGGCGATTCACGCGCTCGATGAAGTAGAGCTCCTGCGCGAGCGAGAGATTTCCCGCGAGCTCGTTGCGGCGATCGACGATGTCGCGCACGTTCATCGGCTCCTGCTCGCGGCGCTGCGGATTGATCTGCACGACCCAGATCTCGTCGGGCACCTGCTCGAGGTCGGTGAACTCGCGCACCGGCGGGTTGGTGCTGAAGAGCCCGTCCCAGTAGAGCGCGTTGCCGGCCTTCACCGCGCGGTAGAGGAGCGGCACCGCGGCCGAGGCGACCAGCTCGTCGTAGCTGAGCGTGAGGCCCTCGAACACGGTGCGATCGCCGCTCTGGATGTTGGTCGCGCCGACGAGGAGCTTCGGCAGCGCAGGCCGCGGCGCGGGCAGCCGCTCGAGGCGCAAATGCTTCTCGAGCAAAGCGCGCAGCGTGAACTCGGCGAGCGGCTCGAAGAGGTACGGGCTCATCTCGAGCGTCACCGGCAGCCGGGCGAACCACACGCTCCAGAAGTTCATGGCCGCATCGACCGGCTCTTTCGCCTCGAGGTCGCGCCAGAAACCGGCGAGCCGCGCTCGCGCGTCTTCGATTCCGTCGCTGATGAGTCCCGCCCAGGCGAGCGCGGCGCACATCGCGCCGCCCGACGTGCCGCTCAGCGCGACGAGCTCATAGCGCTCGACGAACTGCGGCTCGAGCAAGCGCGAAAGGAGACCGGCCGTGAACGCGGCATGGCTGCCGCCGCCCTGGCAGGCGATCGCGATCTTGGGTCTCTCCTCCCGTTTCATGCGCGGCCCGCCACTATGCCACCGCCGCGCCGGGCCGGGGAGGTCCGGCCCTAAGTCAGCTCAGCTGCGCGGCGCGGGCGCGGGCAGGTGGGCGCACTTGTAGTACGCGACCTGCGCATCGCTGAAGGCGTTGACGTTCACGGCCCCGATGCTCATCTGTCCGGGCGCCATAACGTACGCGTAGTTCGCCCCTTTCGCCGGCGCGGCGTCGACCGCGGTGGCGGTCACGCGCTCCATCGCGCCGACCTTGTCCATGTTGCCCTTGATGCCCCACTCGTGCTTCTCCTGCGCGACCTTCGCGCAGCTGTATTCGGCCTTCGGCTCGGCCTGGCCCGCCATGACGCGCTGGCCGGATTTCGCGGTGTAGTCCTTGACGGTGAGCCCGCCCATGGTCTGGCAAGCGGCGAGGGCGGCGCCCAAGGCGATGATTGAAATGCGTCGGTACATGTTTTTCTCCCTTTGGTTAGACGGCGTGCGAACTTTTTCTCACTGCGGTTCCTTGCGCTCGGTGAATTCCGGCGGCGCTGGCCTGCCTGCGTTCTCCTCTCTGCGCTTCAATTCACGAGCGCCCGCGAAACTGCAGCCGGCGAGCGCGAAAATGATGAAGGCGGTGAGATGCGCTTCCACTGAGACTGCCCTCCACAAGACGACGACGCCGACGACCAGCAGCACGGGCGTCGCAATCATCAAGGCGGGGTAGGCGTACTCGCGCAAGTTGGGCATAGGCCGCCCATCGTAGCCCGGCGGCGCGGGCGGCACGAGCCAACTCTTTCCGCCGCGGCGATTTAACGGCTCAGTTGAACGCCTGGATGCCGGTGATGGCGCGGCCGAGAATCAGCGCATGGATGTCGTGGGTGCCCTCGTAGGTGTTCACCACCTCGAGGTTGACGACATGGCGGATCACCCCGAACTCGTCGGAGATGCCATTGCCGCCGAGCATGTCTCTCGCGGTGCGCGCGATGTCGAGTGCCTTGCCGCAGGAATTGCGTTTCATGATGGAAGTGATCTCTACGGATGCCGTGCCCTCGTCCTTCATGCGGCCCAGGCGCAGCACGCCCTGCAGCCCGAGCGTGATCTCGGTCTGCATGTCGGCGAGCTTCTTCTGGATGAGCTGGTTGGCCGCCAAGGGTCTGCCGAACTGCTGGCGCTCGAGGACGTACTGCCGTGCCCGGTGCCAGCAGTCCTCCGCCGCGCCGAGCGCCCCCCAGGCGATGCCGTAGCGCGCCGCGTTCAAGCAGGTGAACGGGCCTTTCAGCCCCCGCACTTCGGGAAACACGTTCTCCTCGGGGCAGAAAGCGCCGTCCATCACGACCTCGCCGGTGATCGAGGTGCGCAGCCCCACCTTGCCGTGGATCTTCGGCGCCGAGATTCCCTTGGTGCCTTTCTCCAGCACAAAGCCCCGGATGTCGCCGCTCTCGTCCTTCGCCCAGACGACGAACACGTCGGCGATCGGGGAGTTCGAGATCCACGTCTTGCTTCCCGTCAGGCTGTAGCCGCCCGTCACCTTCTTGGCGCGCGTCTGCATGGAGCCGGGGTCGGAGCCGTGGTTCGGCTCGGTGAGGCCGAAGCAGCCGATCCATTCGCCGGTGGCGAGCTTCGGCAGGTATTTTTTGCGCTGCGCCTCGGTGCCGAACTCGTAGATCGGCAGCATGACGAGCGAGGACTGCACGCTCATCATCGAGCGGTAGCCGGAATCGACGCGCTCGATTTCCCGGGCGATGAGCCCATAGCCCACATAGTTGAGGCCCGGCCCGCCGTAGTCGGATGGAATCGTCGGCCCGAGCATGCCGAGCTGGCCCATCTCGCGGAAGATCGCCGGGTCGGTGCTCTCGGCTCGGAAGGCTTGCAGCACGCGCGGCGCGAGCTTGCCTTGCGCATAGGCGTGCGCCGCGTCGCGCACCATGCGCTCCTCCTGCGTGAGCTGCTGCTCGAGGAGCAGCGGATCGTCCCAGACGAATTCGGCTTTGGGTTTCTTGATCGGCGCATTCATTACTGCACCCGTTCGAGGATCACGGCGAGGCCCTGGCCCACGCCGATGCAAAGCGACACCGCGGCGTAGCGCGCGCCAGACTGCTGCATTTCGCGCGCCACCGTCAGCGCGAGCCGCGCGCCGGAGGCGCCGAGCGGGTGGCCGATGGCGATGGCGCCGCCGTTGGGGTTGACCCGCGGGTCTTTGAGATCGACGCCCAGCAGCTTGAGGCAGCCGAGCACCTGGCTCGCGAAGGCCTCGTTGATCTCGATGATGTCCATGTCCGAGAGCTTGAGCCCGGCGCGCTCGAGCGCGCGCGGAATCGCATACGCGGGCCCGATGCCCATGATGCGTGGCTCCACGCCCGCGCTCGCGGCGGCGCGGATGCGCGCCAGCGGCTTCTTGCCCTTGCGCTCGCCCCACTTGCGGCTGCCGATCAGGAGCGCCGCGGCGCCGTCGTTCACGCCGGAGGCGTTGCCCGCCGTGACCACGCCACCTTCGAAGAGCGGCTTCAGCTTGGCGAGCGCTTCCATGGTGCTGTCGCGGCGCGGGTGCTCGTCGGCGCTGAGCTCCTCCGGCGCGGAATCCTTCTTCCGGGAAGGCAAGGCGACCGGCATGATTTCGCCCGCGTAGAACCCCTCCTTCTCGGCGGTCGCGTATTTCTGCTGCGAGCCAAGCGCGAATTCGTCGGACTGCTCGCGCGTGATGCCGAAGTCCTTCGCCACGTTGTCCCCGGTCTCGGGCATCGAGTGGCTGCCGTACTGCTTGATGAATCTCGAGTTCGGGAAACGCGTGCCGATCGTGGTGTCGTACATCTTCGCGTCCCGGCTATAGGGAGCGTCGGGCTTGCTGATCACGTACGGCGCGCGGCTCATGCTTTCGACGCCGCCGGCGATGTAGAGCTCGCCCTCGCCGCAGGTGATGGCGCGCGAGGCGTCGACCACGGCCTGCAGGCCGCTCGCGCACAGGCGGTTGACCGTGCAGCCCGGCGTCGTCGGCGGCAGGCCCGCGAGCAGCGCGGCGAAACGCGCGACGTTGCGGTTGTCTTCGCCCGCCTGGTTGACGCAGCCGAGCACCACGTCGCTCAGCTCGGCCGGGTCGATCTTGTTGCGCGCGACCACTTCCCTGATGACATCGCCGGCGAGATCGTCCGGGCGCAGGCCCGCGAGCTTGCCGGCGTGGCGGCCGATGGGACTGCGCAGTCCGTCGTAGAGATAGGCGTCGAGCATTTCAGTTCTCCGGGGTAAGGAGCGATGCGCCGAGCCCGGCGCGCCGGCGCAGCCACGGGCTTGGACGGTAGCGCGGCTCCTGGTAGAGCTCGTGCATCGCCTGCAGGATGGCGAGGATGCGCCTTGCGCCCAGCGCGTCGCCCATGGCGAGGGGACCCTTCGGGTAGCCGAGACCGAGTATCACCGCGCGGTCGAGATCTTCCGGCGTAGCAATGCGCATCTGTGCAATGTCGCAGCCGACGTTGACGATGTGCGCGACCACGCGCTGGGCGACGAAGCCCGGCGAGTCGTTGATCACCGAGACCGGCACGCCATCGGCGGCGAGCAGGGCGTGCGCGGTGTCCCTGACTTCTCTCCTGGTCAGAGGATTCACCATCAGCGTGCGGCGCTTGGTAAAGCCGAACAGTGGATCTACGGCTACCGTGCGCGATGCGTCGAGGCCTTGCTCGAGCGCAGCGGCGCTCGCATCGAGCCCGAGCGGCGCGACGAAGCAGACGCTCTCGGGCGTGGGCTTGAGCTCGAGCTTCGCGCCGAGATCCATGAGCAGCTCCTTCAGCTCCGGCACCGCCCACACGGCGGCGGGCTTTGCCTTCGGCGCCGGCGCCTCGGGCGGCATCTGCAGCTCGGGCGCGTACGTATACCAGCCGCGCCCGCTCTTGCGGCCATGCAAGCCGGCGGCGACCCGCGCCTCGGCGATGAACGAGGGCTTGTACTTCGGCTCCTGGAAATACTGGTCGTACATCGACTTCATCACTGCGACGTTGACGTCGAGCCCGACAAGATCCATCAGGCCGAAGGGCCCGAGCCGGAAGCCCGCCGCGTCGACCAGGATGCGGTCGATGGTGGCGAAGTCGGCGATGCCTTCGGCGTAGATGCGCAGCGCCTCGGGGACGAACGCGCGCCCGGCGTGATTGACGACGAAGCCTGGCGTGTCCTTGCAGCGGATCGGCGTATGGCCGTAGCGCTTGGCGAGCGCGGCGAGCGCCTCGCTGACCCACGGCTCGGTGAGTACGCCGTCGACGACTTCCACGATTTTCATCACCGGCACCGGGTTGAAGAAGTGGTAGCCCGCGACGCGGCCGGGGCGCTTGCATACGGCAGCCATGGCAGTGACGGAGAGCGACGAGGTGTTGCTCGCGAGGATGCACTCGTCGCTCACGATCGCTTCCAGCTCGGAAAAGAGCGTGCGCTTGGCGACGAGGTCCTCGACGATCGCTTCGATCACCAGGTGGCAGGGCGCGAACGCCGACAGGCCCGGCACCCCTTCGATGCGCCGCGCGATCGCGTGCGGATCGTCGATGCGTCCCTTTTCGGCGAGCCGCGCGAGCGCCTGCGCGATTGAATCGAGCCCGCGCTGCGCGGCGCCGGGCTGCGCGTCGTAGAGGAGCGTCCTCACGCCGCATTGCGCAAGCACCTGCGCGATGCCGCGGCCCATGGTGCCGGCGCCGGCGACACCGGCGGTGAGATCGCTGCGGGAGACATCAAGCATGGAGGCGGGGCGGTTATTCTAGCCGCGCGCTGCTCGCTATAATCGCCGCCCGGAGGAGGAGGATGCGCGCAATAGCTACATTCGCGAGCATCGTGCTCGCCGCTCTCGCAGCGACGGCGGCGGCGCAGCCATTTCCGGCGAAGCCGATCACCCTCATCTGCCCGTGGCCGCCCGGCGGCACGACCGACACGCACCTGCGCAAGTTCGCCGAGGTGGCAGCCAAATATCTTGGCCAGCCGGTGCTTGTCGAGAACAAGCCCGGCGGCGGCGGCATGGTGGGCCCCGCGCAAATGGCGCGGCTCGCGCGCCCCGACGGCTATACCGTGTCGCAGCTCCCGATCACCGCGTTTCGCCTGCCGCACCAGCGCGCGGTCGACTGGGACGCGCTCAACGACTTCACCTACATCATCGGCATCACCGGCTACACGTTCGGCATCGTGGTGCGCGCCGACTCGCCGCTGAAGAGCCTGCGCGAGCTCCTCGACTATGCGCGCGCCAACCCGGGACAGCTCGCCTATGCCACGCCCGGCGCCGGGACGTCGCCGCATCTCCTGATGGAGGAGGTTGCCCTCAAGGCGGGGGTCAAGGTGCTGCAGGTGCCGTACAAGGGCTTCGCCGAAGGCGCGCAGGCGCTGCTCGGTGGACACGTGATGGCGCTCTCGGACTCCACCGGCTGGGGGCGCTTCGTCGACGCGGGACAGATGCGGCTCCTCGTCACGTTCGGCGAGAAGCGTACCAAGTGGAACGCGCCGACGGCGCGCGAGCTCGGCTACGACATCGTCTCGTATTCACCCTATGGCATCGTCGGCCCGAAGGGCATGGCGCCGCAGGTGGTGCGCACGCTGCACGATGCCTTCAAGAAGACGCTGGACGATCCCGAGCATATGAAGACGCTGGCGCAGCTCGACCAGGTGTACTGGTACCGCTCGAGCGCCGACTACGCGCGCTGGGCCGCCGAGACGCTCGCCGCCGAACGTGCGACCATAGAGCGCGTCGGGCTGCTCGGGAAGGGGAATTAGAATGGGAGGACGGCCATGAAGTACCGCAAGATCCTGCTCGCGTACAACGGCTCCCACGAAGGAAAGCGCGCGCTGCTTGAATGCGCGGACCTCGCGAGCTTCCTCGGCGCGCAAACGCATTTGCTTGCCGTGGCGAGCATGCCGCCCAGCCTCTTTCTCACCGAGGGCTTCGTGCCCGAGGAGCTGCTCGAGGAGGAGAAGAAGCGCACGCAGGCGATCCTCGACGAGGGCATTCGCACGCTGCGCGAGCGCGGATTCAACGCCACCGGCCAGCTCGCGGTCGGCGAGCCGGTGGAAGAGATCTGCCGCTTCGCCAAGAGCCTCGGCGTGGATCTCGTCGTCGTCGGCCATAACCAGCACACTTCGTTCGCCGCACGCTGGTGGAAAGGCTCCGTGGGCGCGACGCTCCTCGACTATGCCCCCTGCAGCATCCTCATCGCGCTATCTAGGACGTAAATGATCAAAGGCAGGCTGGAAGACGACCGGATGCTCACCGGTCGGGGGAAGTATGTTTCCGATTGGAATCTGCCGGGACAGGCGTACGGCCACTTCGTGCGCTCGGATCGCGCGCACGCGGACATCGTTTCGCTCGACGTGGCCGCCGCGCGCGCCCAACCCGGCGTCATCGCCGTCATCACCGGCGAGGACATTCGCGCCGCGCTCAAGTCGCTGCCGTGCGCGCTGCCCGTCAAGGGTCGCGGCGGCATGGAGCTCATCCACCCAGGCCGCCCGGCGCTCGCGCAGGGCCGTGTGCGCTTCACCGGCGAGCCCGTGGCGCTGGTCGTCGCGCAAAGCGCCGTAGCCGCTCAGGATGCAGCCGAGCTCCTCAACATCGAATACCGCGACCGCCCGGCGCTGATCAGTGCCGCCGAAGCGCTAAAGCCCGCTTCGCCGCTCGTGCACGACAGCGTGCCGGGCAACATCGTGCTGGATTACGAATCGGGCGACGACGCGGGCTCGAAGGCGGCGTTCGCGAAAGCGGCGCGCACCATCGAGCTGGAAGTCGACATCTCGCGCGTGGTCGGCAATCCCATGGAGCCGCGCGCCTGCCTCGCGCACTGGGACGCGCGCGCCGAGATGTATCACCTCTACACGTGTACGCAGGGCGCGCCGATCATGAGGAACCAGCTCTCGGCGGTGCTCGGCGTGCCGCCGGAGAAGATCCGCGTGATTGCCGAAGAAGTAGGCGGCGGCTTTGGCGTGCGCTTCAACGTCTACCCCGAGTACTGCGCCGCGCTTTTCGCCGCGAAGAAGCTCGGCCGCCCGGTGAAATGGACCGGCACGCGGAGCGAGGTGTTCCTCGCCGACGAGCAGGCGCGAGGGGTGCGCTCGCGCGGCGCGCTGGCAGTTGATTCCCAGGGAAAGATTCTGGGCATGCGCTTCGACATGCTCGCGGATCTGGGCGCGTATTTCGCGCCCACCGGCCCGTTCATCAATACCATCGGCATCGTCAACTGCCTGTCCGGCGTCTACGACGTCCCCGCGGCCTATGCCCGCATTCGCCTCGCGCTGACCAACACCGCGCCGATGGCCGCCTATCGCGGCGCCGGCCGGCCGATCATGTCGTATGCGCTCGAGCGCCTGGTCGAGCATGCGGCGCACGAGCTCGGGCTGGATCCCGCCGAGTTTCGGCGCCGGAACTTCATCCGCCAATTCCCCTACCGCATCGCCGCCGGCTTCGAGTACGACTCCGGCGACTTCGAGGGCGTGATGAAAAAGGCGCTGGCGGCGGCGGACTGGCGTGGTTTCGCTGCACGCAAAGCCGAAAGCGAGCGCAGAGGCAAGCTGCGTGGCCGCGGCATGGCGACGTATATCGAAGCGACCGGAGCGGGCTTCGCGCCGCAGGACCAGATCGAGCTGCGCTGGGGCGGCGAAGGCGAGCTCACCATCTACGCGCCGACGCACAACCACGGGCAGGGGCATGAGACGACCTATGCGCAGCTCGTCTCCGGCGTGCTCGGCATACCGATGGAGACAATCCGACTGCGCACGGCCGGGCCGGAGTTCTACCTCACCGGCAACGCAACCGGCGGGTCGCGCTCGCTGCTCGCGGTGGGCGGCGTGGTCTACCTCGGCGCGCAGGAGCTGGTGAAGAAAGGCATGGCGCTCGCCGCGGAGGCGCTCGAGGCGGCGCAGGCGGACATCGAGTTCGCGGCGGGCGAATACCGCATCAAGGGCACCGATCGGCGCATCTCGATCCAGCAACTGGCGGCAAAGCACCCGGGCGCGATGGATCTCGCCTACGCCAACAAGTTCGGTGCGTGCTTCCCGAACGGTTGCCACATCGCGGAGCTTGAGATCACGCCCGAGACGGGCGAGGCGCAGATCGTGTCCTACGTCGCCTGCGATGATGCGGGCAACATCATCAATCACCAGATCGTCGAGGGGCAGCTGCAGGGCGGCATCGCGCAGGGCGCGGGGCAGGCGTTCACCGAGCTCGCGGTCTACGACGAGGCGGGCCAGCTCCTCACCGGCAGCTTCATGGACTACGCGATGCCGCGGCCGGGCGAGGTCGCGGGACTGAAGCTCCTCGAGCACCCGGTGCCGACCAAGCTGAATCCCCTGGGCGCGAAAGGCGTGGGCGAAGCGGGTGTTACGGGGTCGCTGCCGGCGCTGATGAACGCGGTGGTCGATGCCTTGCGACAAGCGGGCGTGAAGCATTTCGAGATGCCGGCGACGCCGCGCCGGCTATGGGAGGCCCTCCAGGCGGCGCATCGCAAGGCCGCCTAGAACGCCGCAACATCGCCGCCATGGACCTGCGCCGGGGGTGGCGGCTCGCCCAGAGCGCGGTGCGCGCCTGGGCCGACGACTACGCGCCGAGCATGGGCGCGGCGCTCTCCTATTACGCGCTCTTCTCGATCGCGCCGCTGCTTCTCATCGTGATCGGCATCGCCGGCTACTTCTTCGGCGAGGAGGCGGCGCGCGGCGAAATCTACGCCGAGCTCGCCACGCTGATCGGGCCGGACGGCGCACACGCCGTGCAAGGACTCGTGGCCGCGGCGCGCAAGCCGCAAAGCGGCGTGCTCGCCATGGTGCTCGGCACGGCGCTTTTGATCGGCGGAGCGTCGAGCGTGTTCGGCGAGCTGCAGAACGCGCTCGATCGCATCTGGCGGGCGCCCGCGCGCGAGAAGGCGAAAGGCTGGTGGACGCTGCTGCGCACGCGCGTGCTTTCGTTCGGCATGATCCTCGGCATCGCGTTCCTCCTCATGGTGTCGCTCGTGTTGTCGGCAGCGATCTCGGCGCTCGGTCGCTGGTGGGGATTGCATGTCATCGACGTGCTGGTGAGCTTCGCGCTGACGACGCTCCTCTTCGCCATGATCTACAAGATCATGCCGCGCGTGCGCATCGCCTGGCGCGACGTGTGGGTAGGCGCGGCGATCACCGCGGCGCTCTTCGCGGCGGGCAAGTGGGCGATCGGGCTCTACATCGGAAAATCGAGCGTCACCTCGGCATTCGGCGCCGCCGGGTCGCTCGTCGTCGTGATGGTGTGGGTTTACTACTCGGCGCAGATCTTCCTGCTCGGGGCCGAATTCACGCGCCTCTTCGCCGCGGAGCGCGGCTCGCGCGCCACGGCGCTGGCGCCCGGCACCCCGAGCGCGATCCGTGTGCAGAGCGCGGCGAACGCGCCGGTGATCACACCCGCGCGGCCCGGGCGGGCGATTGCCAAGCTGGGCGCGGCGCTTGCTCTAGGCGTCGGTGCGAGCCTCGGCGTCAATTTCTGGCGGCGGCGCTAAACTAGGAGTGCTCATGAGACACGACGACGACCCGCCGCCGCGCAAGCCCTCGAGCTGGAGCGCGGCCATTGCGCAGCTTCCCGGCTTTCCCGAGGAGGCGAAGCCGAAGCTGCCGCCGATCGCCGACGGCAAGGCGCGCGCAGTCACATCCGGCATGTCGGACGAGGACGAGCCGAGCGAGCCGCCGCGGACGTAATACCATTGGAGGAGTTCGGGTTCCGTCCCCGAACTCCTCTGCATGGAGCGCATCCTCACAACCCACGTCGGCAGCCTGATCCGGCCGCCGGCGCTGCTGGAATTCATCCGCGCGCGGCAAAAGCGCGAGCCCTACGACCGCGCCGCGTACGAGCGCTGCCTCGCGCAATCCGTGAAGGACGTGGTGCGCCGGCAGGTCGAGCTCGGCATCGACGGGCCGAGCGACGGCGAGTTCGGCAAAGCGATCAGCTGGTCGCAGTACGCGCTCGAGCGGCTCTCGGGCTTCGAGCGCCGGCCGGTCGCGCCCGGCGCGAACCCGTTCGCGCGCGGCGCCGATCGCGCGCGCTTCGCCGAGTTCTACGCCGAGCTCGACTCGGCCGAAGGCCCGCCGGCGAGTGCCGGCGCGAGCGGTACGCTGGCGGTGTGCGTGGGGCCGATCGAGTACACCGGGCAGGAGGAGCTCAACCGCGACATCGCCAACTTCAAGGCGGCGCTCGCGGCGGCGGGCGCAAAGCAGGGCTTCCTGCCGGTGGCGGCGCCGGCGAGCGTCATCCCGGACCGCAAGAACGAGTACTACGCGAGCGACGAGGAATGCGTGCGCGCGATCGGCCGCGCCATGCGCACCGAATACCAGGCGATCGTGGACGCCGGCCTCTATCTGCAGCTGGACGATGCGCGCCTCGCCGTGACCTACGATCGCATGGTGCCGCCGGCGAGCTTCGCCGACTACCGACGCTGGGTGGAAATGCACGTCGAGGTGCTGAACGAGGTGCTCGCGGGCATTGCGCCGGAGCGCGTGCGCTATCACGTGTGCTGGGGCAGCTGGCCGGGACCGCACAGCACCGATGTGCCCCTGAAGGACGTGGTCGATCTCATCCTGCAGGTGAATGCAGGCGCCTATCTCATCGAGGGCGCGAACCCGCGCCATGAGCACGAGTGGCGCGTATGGCAGAGCGTCAAGCTCCCGGCTGGAAAGAAGCTGGTGCCGGGCGTCATCAGCCACTCGACCAACATCGTCGAGCATCCGGAGCTCGTCGCCGAGCGCCTCGTGCGCATTGCGCGGCTGGTCGGCCGCGAGAACGTGATGGCGGGCACCGACTGCGGCTTCGCCCAAGGGCCCTTCCACCGCCGCGTGCATCCGACGATCATGTGGGCAAAGCTCGAGGCGCTGGTCGCCGGCGCCCGCCTTGCCACCGAAGAGCTTTACTCGAGGAGAGCGCCATGAACCATGTCTACAAGACCATCGAACTCACCGGCTCTTCGCCGCAGGGAGTGGAGCAGGCGATCGCGAACGCCGTCGCCAAGGCGGCAAGCACGCTGCACAACCTGCGCTGGTTCCAAGTGACAGATACGCGCGGCGAGATCGAAGGCGGCAAGGTGGCGCACTGGCAGGTGACGATGAAGGTGGGCTTCACGCTCGACTGATGAAGGTACTGGTGCTCGGTGCCGGCGTGATCGGCGTCACCTCCGCGTGGTACCTCGCCAAGGCGGGCCACGAAGTGACGCTCATCGACCGGCACGACGCCGCCGGCGAGGAGACGTCATTCGCCAACGGCGGCCAGATCTCCGTCTCGCACGCGCAGCCCTGGGCGAACCCGCAGGTGCCGGCGAAGCTCCTGCGCTGGCTCGGGCGCGAGGATGCGCCGTTGCTTTTCCGGCTGCGCGCCGACTTGCATCAGTGGCGCTGGGGGCTCGCCTTCCTGCGCGAATGCACCGCGGCGCGGCATCGGCACAACACACGCCAACTCGTCACGCTCGGCCTCTACAGCCGCGCGAGCCTTCAGGCGCTACGCGCCGAGACCGGCATCGAGTACGATCAGCTCACCTGCGGCATCCTGCACTTCTATACGAGCGAGCGCGAGCTCGGCGCCGCCGGGCGAGCGGCGCGGGTCATGCGCGAGCTCGGCTGCGACATCGAAATGCTCGACGCGCGTCGCTGCGTGGAGATCGAGCCGGCGTTGAAAGGCGTGCCACTCGCCGGCGGCAGCTACTCTGCTACCGACGAGTCGGGCGACGCGCACAAGTTCACCCGGGCGCTCGCGGCGCTTTGCGCACAGCGCGGTGTGCAATTGCGCGCCGCACGCATTGCGGCGCTGCAAGCGCAAGGCGGGCGCATCGCCGGCGTAAGGTTGGAACACGCGACCGACGTGCTGCGAGCGGACGCTTACCTGGTTTGCTTGGGGTCGTACAGTCCGCTCTACCTGCGCCCGCTTGGCATCCGGCTCGCGATTTATCCGCTGAAGGGCTACTCGGTCACGTTGCCGGTGGCGGATGCGAGCCGCGCCTACACGGTGTCGCTTACCGACGATGAGCACAAGCTCGTGTTCTCGCGGCTGGGCGAGCGCCTGCGCATCGCCGGGACGGCCGAGCTCAACGGCTACAACACGGAGTTGAACGAGGTGCGCTGCCGCGCCATCCTGCGCCGAGCGCTCGAACTCTTTCCGGCCGCGGGAGACCCGGCTCGCGCGCAGTACTGGACGGGCCTGCGGCCCGCGACACCGTCAAACGTGCCTTACGTCGGCGCGACGCGCTATGCGAACCTCTACCTCAACACTGGGCACGGGACGCTCGGCTGGACGCATGCCTGCGGTAGCGGCCGCGCCATCGCCGACATCGTGAGCGGGCGCAGGCCGGAGATCGACTTTGCCTTCACCGGCCTTTCCGCCATCCGGCCTATGGCCTCGGCAGGAGGTAGCGCAACGCCCGCGCGGGTACGCGCGCGTTAATGCGCCATGCTCGGCTGGGCGCTGCGCTTCCTCATGGCCGCCATCGCGGTGGTGCTGATCGCGCACGGCGACGTGGGCGAGGGAGCGTCGCTGATCCTTAAGATCGCGGTAGCCGTGCTGCTCGCGCTCTGCACCGTCTCGCTCTTCGCCGCCTACGGCCGCCGACGCTAAAAAAAAGCGGGCCGCCAGGCCCGCGTTTTACATTAAATCCGGGGAAAGCTACTTCGATTTGCTCGAGCCGGTGGCGGCGCTGCGGTCCTTGTCCTTGTTGCCCGCAACTTTGTCCTTGGCGCTCTTCAGATCCTTCTTCGTCATCACCGCCAGATACTCGGTGCGCGAGAGCTTGCCGTCGCCGTTCTTGTCGGCTTCCTTGAAGCGCTTGGCGAGGTAGGGGTTCTTCGCCGCCTCGGAGCGCGACAGGTAGCCGTCGTTGTTCTTGTCGAGCTTGTTGAAACCCGGGTCGTTCTTCGACTGGTCAGCCGCCAGCGTTGCCCCCATGCCCAGCGCGAGGCCGGACACGCCAATCAGGAGCGTTTTCGCAAACTTCATACAAATCCTCCAGTTTCCAAGTGGAAAGCAGGAGAAGCGCTGCAGGATTCG
>Ga0209577_10001227_pt1 | contig 25518 bp, 28 predicted proteins | sample GraSoiAngelo_109_FD_185874 | JGI IMG/M metagenome (GOLD analysis project Ga0209577, IMG submission 185874) | Grasslands soil microbial communities from the Angelo Coastal Reserve, California, USA - 14_0903_12_20cm (SPAdes) (version 2) | ecosystem: Environmental > Terrestrial > Soil > Grasslands...
GAGGATTTGCTTCTTACTTCTCGGGCCGCAAAAAAGCGTCTTTAAACCGCGTTCCTTCGCGCTTCAAGCGCTCCATGAGTCGCCGCGCCCAAACAAACTCGACCGCGAGCAAACCAAGGCCCAGGAGAATAACCGGTGTTCCGGGCCCCGGCGTAAAAATCATGACAATTCCCAGGAGTAGGAGAGTGAACCCGGCGACGATAAGAAAGATGCGGCGGACTTGCTTAACAGTGCGAAAAAGCATCCGGGTTTCGCGGGAAACTCTCTGGCGGAGAGGGTGGGACTCCAACCCGCGAAATCTGTCGTCACCTGTCGTCCACTGTCGTCTGGAAACCTGTATAAATAAAGGGGATTTGCGATTTGAAGATTTGGGCTCTTCCGAAGCGGCGATTTTGAAGTCTCAAATACGGGGTGGGAATTAGCAGTAGTAGCATTTTTCAACAGCAAAAAGGCGCCGGTTGCGACGCTACACCAGTTCTCTACTGCCGCGCTTGCAACCTATGCTGGTTCTGCTGGTTCTTCCGCCACACCCGGATGCTCTGCAACACACTTCCAACAAAAAAACTTCCTGCATTTCCTGCAGGATACAGGCACTTCTTAAATCCGCCGAACCCGGATGAGGAGTTTCTCCCTCAACGGGAATTCTGAAGTCCCACGGCTCCTCGCCAACCGAGATCGAGTAGCGTAGTGGCGGAGGTGCGCTTGGTCGGCGCTCTGGTTGGAAGATCTTAGGCTATCCCCTCCGAATCTCCTCCACGCTCTCGCTCATCGCCGAATAAAATAACATCCGGTCGAAGCTGGACGCGAACGACCATTCACCGATCCCGTGCGGCATCGGGACACCTCGCGTCACATTCCACGCAATATAGATCAACAGCCAGATCGCATTGATCTGTCCCGCGGCTCCCGTCAACAGTCCGTTTAGCGCAGTCCCCGGTAAATCAAAGAATCAAAGTTCGCGAAGTTGAATAGGTTGTAGAAGCCCACGCTCGGTTGCACAGTGAGCCTTTCGCGAGGCATGTAGGACCAGCCGACTTTCAAATCGAAAGCGCGCAGCCAGGAAAGATTGGCTTCGCCAGGTGGAGCGAGTGGCACGACTGGGGCCACAGCGCCGAGCTGGTGCAATTGCTTCAGGGTGAATAAGTCATTCTGGATCAGCACCTGGCCCGCGGGCGTCGGCTGGTTCTGGGCGTAGGTCTTCACAACAACGGCTAGCGGGAAAGCGCGACTGAAAGGGATACACTTATCGTTTGGAGGCCGCCAAAAATCGGCAAAATGAACGCCCAGTTGTCAAAGTCGTGCTAGCATCCTTGCTCAAGCCGTACGACTGATTTAAGCCGAGTACATCAGTTGTCACCGCCACCAAAGTTCACGGTCAACGTAACAGTGGTGGTGTGGGTTAAGCCGTTCGATGTGCCGGTGATGGTCACGGTAGTTGTCCCGGTAGTGGCGGTGCTGGTGGCAGTGAAGGTCAACGTGCTGCTGTTGTTTGTGGTGCTGCTGGGACTAAACGACGCGGTCACACCGCTCGGCAGAGTCGAAGTCTTGAAGCTCACGCTGCCGCTGAAATTGGTCCGCGTGATGTTGATGGTGCTCGTTCCGCGGCTGCCTTGCGTGATGGTCACGCTGGAGGGTGAAGCCGACAGGCTGAAGTCGCCCGTGGTGGCAGCACTCACGGTGAGGGAGACGTTAGTCGAATGGGTCGTAGTGCCGCTCGTGCCGCTAATTGTCAGGGGGTAGGTTCCCGTCGATGTCGTACTGGCTGTCAACACTGTTAGGGTCGATGAGCCGGAATTCGCTACCGACGTAGGATTAAAGCTGCCTGTGGCTCCCGGAGGCAGTCCGCTGACGTTGAAATTGACCGTTCCTGCAAAGTTGTTCACCGCTGTGACCGTCGTGTTGTAGGTCGTGCTGCTGCCTTGGACTACGCTTTGAGAGGAGGGCGTAGCGGCAACGGTGAAGTCGGGCGCGGTGGAACCGCACGAGGGAAAACTGAAGGAAGCTAACCGGGTAGTCCAGTTAAAGCTGCCATTGGCAGGCTGATATTGGTTGTCGTACCAAAAGGTGCAGTCATCCGCAGGGTCAATGGCCATGCTGGTGTAGTCGCCCCAGCGGCTAAGCCCGCCCGTTTGTGAGCCCAAACCGGTAAGAATCGTGGTTTCAGCGTCCATCGTTCCCAGTGCGTCGCCCGGCACGTGCCCCGTATAGGCGATAGAAGGATATAAGGTACTGCTGGAAACGCTATAACCGAGCGCGATATCGCCGGCCTTGTCCATAGCGATGCTCGGCATCCAGCGAGAGCTGGCGTCAGGCGCAAAGGTGCCGGACTGGTAGACAGCCGGGGTAGCGTTGGGGCTGCGGATTTCGTACCAGCGAACTGCCGTGCTGCTCCCCGAGGTGATGGAGTGGGTTGCGACCAGGGACTCATGGTTTCCGAAATTGCGATAGGCCAGGCGGAACATGAGCCGCTCGCCCAAGGTATCAAGTTGTTGCGAGGTTCCTCGCTGCGGAATGCATGTTCCTCCCGAGCCGCCACATGCGTCGGTATAAGAGGGCACAGAGATATTCACGGGTCCGGTGAGAGTGGTGTTGGAGGAGTTGGCGAAATCGACATGGAATTTGTAGAGGTTCAGTGAGGTCGACGTGCCCAGTTCCAGAAAGAAGTTGGGCGAGCCGGAAGGGGGCGCCGTGGCGCCGTCCAGGTCGGAAGGAAGCAGGCTGGCATCGTTGGTTCCGAGCAGGAAGCATTGCGCTGTGGCCGTGCTGCCGGACAGCATCGCCGTACGATCCAAGGCGCACGCCGCCGGGCCGACAAATGCGCCGCCGTAAGGAAAGATGTTGGCCGAGAGGTAGTACGCGTCCGGCCACACCGACATCTTGGTGTAGTCGTTCAGGTCACTCCCAAATGACAATGCGTAGCGGTTGAAACTTCCGGTCGCGTCCGAGGAGGTAGAAACTGCGATGCATTCGGCGTTATTCGAAAACAAGGAGTCGAATGCCACGATAGCGATAACCCACCTCCCAGCCGCCTTGTCAAAAAGGACGACGGGGTCGCTCAGGTTGCCGGTCTCGCATATTCCGCCGAAGCCGACCCAAAGGTTCCCAATCGAAACAGGGCCGAGTTGGGAAGCACCGGTAGACTTGTTGAAGACCTGGTAGGAATCGTTCACCGTTTCGACCACTTGGGTGGATCCGACCGAAGCGTTGGGATCCGGTGGGGCAAATCCCGTAGAACCGATACCGTTGAAGCTCAGCGCGTTTGTCGTGGCTACTTGCAGAGACGGGCTGCTCGGCTGGATGACGCTGGGAGTGGTTTCCACTCGAGACGGTCCAGGTCTCCGGTGCGGAAGCGGCATGGCGCGCGTCCCCTGCTGGGGGCCGACTAGTAGCATGGTTCTCAGGGAGAGCGACGTGTCGTGTTTATCTTCATAAATGACTCGCGGACCTCTGCGCACTTCTTCCTGCTCCTGCGCAAAGAGCGGAGCGGATCGGAGGGCAAAGAGGAGAGCCAGAACGCTTGCAAAGAGAGGGAGGTATGACAACCTTCGGGGCATGGGCACAGGATCTCCTCCTGCAATGAAGGGCCCCTGACCAGCCTCGGTGCGCGGACGCATTTGTGGCTGGCTAGGGTGCCTCCACCGCACTGGCAATCACAGAGAGGGGTAAGCGGTGCCGAAGTCTTGCAGACATGTCCCTGGAAATCGAGAACACATCCTTGGAAATCGAGAACACCTACCCACTCGCCCTTGGCAGCATTGAAGGGGCCGAGGAGCATCCGGGCTGCCCAGGTTGCTTCGTGGATAGCGCAAATCTGGCCAGAAATCAATCAATATCGCCATACCAATTAGTATAACGGGGTAGTTTTAATGAAAATCGAATCTTGCTTCCTCGTCTTGGTTTTTTCATTGAAGAGGCTACAATTTCTGGAATGACCGTCAATACAGGCCCGCTAACAATTCGGATGGTTGTGGGGGGGCAGATATGAACTGACGATCTTCGAGCTGGTAGTTGTAGATGGATAAGCCCATGTTTGTTTTGCAGTGACCTACGTCTACGTTGCTCGCCCTGTTTGCCTTGTACTCTTCTGTAGTTTGTTCCCAACGTTTCCCAGTACGACTAGACAATACCGAACGGCCGGGCTGGTCGAACGTGCCCGGTCAGTGATTGACGATCTCCAACGTATGCTCGGCTTACCCGTGCGGGTGTATTTGCGGGCCCTTTCTTCAGGTTACCGGGACACGGGTGCGCGCCAAACAAGCCGAGTTGGTCTGAGTGGTCTGAGTAGTCTGAGTTGGTCCTCTGAGTTGCTGGTGACGAAAGCGGCCGTCTGCTGGCCCTTCTGCCCGGTAAGCATTGTTCTCAAATAGGAGCGGTTCACCCCGCCAGCTTCCGTCAAGCTTTTTGTGTGTCAGAAATCCTGTACACCACAGGCATGCGCCTCCCGGAACTGCGGTGAAGACATCTCCGCTTACGGCAGCGATTTCCGACAACTGATCCTCTGGGTCAAGAGGGTAGAGACCGACGCCCAGCCGCCATTAAGACACGCCAACTTCGCGGGCTAGCTTACGGAAACGGAAATCGGCGCGCAGAGTGTCGAATGCCGGTTCACAACCCATGAAGTTCAGCCATGCGGAGCGCTCCTGATAGGCGCGGTGCAACAATGCCATCGCCCCATCCCTATTCCCCTGCCGGGCGTAGAGCTTCGCTAGATCAAGCGGTGGAGTAGAACGTTGCTGCTGTGCAAGTTCGATTCGCTTCTTCCAATAACCCCCCGGTCCTGCACTGGCGTATGCACTCGCAAGCGCAGCCGCGTCCTGAGCTTTCCCGGACGACAATGACATGTTGCGCCATGCTTCGAGCGCGTGAGCGTAATCCCCCTGCTGTTCGTAGACGTCGACAAGTCCGTACGACGCTGCAGACCGTGCGCTTGGATCCAGATCTGCCATTGCGCGGAATTGGGCTACAGCCTGCGCGTAATCTCGGGAGTAGTACAGAGCCAGGGCCCAAAAGTCGTTGATGGTCATCGAGAGCGGATCAAGCTCATGTGCCTGTTGAATCTCCCCAATCCCTTCCGGAAAACGTCCCATGATCACCAGGCAGTGGGAATACCAGTGATGTGCTGTAGCATAGTTCGCATTCAGCTCGATAGCTCGCGAGTATTCCTTCTCAGCGGCAGCACAGTCCCAGTCATACGCCATTTCTACGCCGGCTAAGGACGTATGCGCCTCTGCAAGTAACGGGTCTAATTCAATGGCTTTCAGCGCCGCCGCTTTCGCTTTCGGCATAGCCTGTGTCGGAGGCATCCCGCCATGCGCTGCCAAAGTGATGTAGGCATCGGCCATCCCAGACCAGCCGAGCGCGTACCTGGGTTCGAGCTTCACGGCCTCTTCGAAGTATTACAATCCCTTGAGCTCCGCCTCGGTACCGCGCCGATGCCACCAGTAGCGACCACGCAAGTAAGCTTCATGCGCGGCGGGATTAACCGACCGTGCATTCGTGAAGGAAGCCTGCTGCGAAGAGCTCAGAGTGAGTCTGATCTCCGCAGCGACGTCGCGTGCGATTTGTCTTATGGTCAAAAAAGTCGTGCGTAGGGCTGAAGTCAAAGGTCACCGTCATGGTTTCAGGGTTTCAGGCGTGCTCTTGATTGACACATTCGTGAATATCAAGCCGCGTTGTTTCAGAAGCGGAAGTTCTCGCCGAACACGGTGGCACAACACCTGGCGGCTCTACGCTTTTTCTACGTCAAGACACTCAAGAAAGCCTGGAGCATCACGGAAACACCCTACCCGAAGAAGGCCGTTCACCTGCCAACGATCCTCAGTCAGGAGGAAGTGGCGCGACTCATCGACGCAGCTCTGACTCCTTATCATCGCACTCTGTTGATGACGCTCTACGCCACCGGAGTACGACGCGCTGAATTGACACACCTGAAAATCAGCGACGTGGACAGCCAACGCATGGTGATTCACGTCCAAGGCGGTAAAGGTCGCAAAGATCGCTTATGCGCCATGGCCCATAAGCGATCTGATGTGCCGAGAAAAGTTATGTGCCGAGAGTCGCGCTCCATCTCCAGAAGACACCGGCTGCTGCGGAGTGCGCTCGTGTCGCGCTGCGTAGTCGACTTCACATAACTATGGAGCCCTCCTTGGGTGAGATGCTGTCCTGGGTGAAGATGCCACCCGAGGAGGACCCATGCTGGAAAGCTATTTCAAACTAGACCACACCTTGCGGCGACTCCGTGCCGAACCAACGGGTCGATACATGGACAATTTCGCCGAGACTCTTCATACAAAAGGTTACGGTGTGTGGGCCGCGCAGGCATACCTGCGCGCGGCCGCGTTGGAATAATCGGTCTTGCCAGCGGTGGCCTCTTCGCATTGCTTGCTGCCCTTACTCCATCTAAAGTTGGCGCGCTTCTGCTGCTCTGCTTGAGTTTCGCCGGAATCTCCTTCAATCAGTCGATGACGTTCCCGATTTGTATTGATGTTGCAAGAAAGTTCCCGGGGTCTATGGGTGGCGCCATGAACACAGCCGCTCAGGTGGGTTCCTTTCTTTCGGGCGTCTTGTTCGGCTATGTCGCCAAGGTTTCCGGCAATTATGATCGGCCGTTGATCATGATGGCATTGGTGCTCGGTTTCGGGGCCCTGACGTGGCTCAAGATAGACCCGACGCAAGAGCTTGTTCCAGAAGGTCACCGAACACGCGAAAGCTTAGTGCGCGCCCGAGACTGAATCCAAGTTCCGCGGAAGTCCGCTTCGGGAAATTGGAGGTTTCGTTTGGCACTTACCGAGGATTGCGGACGGGTAACGAGGATCCAGAAGTAAGGGATCACTTCCTGTTTGCCGACGGCTCGCCCGCAGTCTCCTTCTGATACGCTGTACACATCACCACGAAATTGTCCAAATTGTTCACCTTGATATGACCCAGTTGACGGTTCATCCTGCACCCTCCTAGGATGGGTGTGTCGAAGACATCTCCAATGGTCGGCCAAACGATTTCGCAGTACCGGGTCGAGGAGGAACTTGGCCGCGGCGGAATGGGAGTCGTGTATCGCGCCTATGACCTCCGGCTGAGACGCGAAGTCGCCATAAAACTCCTGGCGGCGGAGATCGCCAACCACGATCACAGTCGTGAGCGCGTGCTCGCTGAGGCGCGCGCCACCAGCTCTCTTAATCACCCCGCCGTAGTAACGATCTATGAAGTCAAGGAAGAGGACGGACGAGTCTTCATCGTCATGGAGCTACTTCGTGGGAGGACTCTCCGTTCGATTGTGTCTGGGGCACCGAATGACCCGAGGAGTCTATCTCGGATCGGTGCGCAGATCGCGGACGGACTCGCCGCCGCGCATGCGTGTGGGCTGATTCACGGGGACATCAAGCCGGAAAATGTAATCGTCCTCGAAGACGGAAGGGTAAAACTGCTCGACTTTGGACTCGCATGTCGGATGATCGAAGCAAACACGCTAAGCTCCTCGACGATAACGGCAAGTGGAGTCCAATCGTGTCCAAGGGGTGGAACTCTTGCTTACATGGCTCCCGAACAGCTGCTTGGACAAACCATTGACGCGCGAACAGACCTCTTCTCCCTGGGGGTCGTGCTGTATGAATTGGCTGTGGGAAAACATCCATTCCTTGGTTCGTCAGAGCCACTGGTGCATCAGATGCTGAATGCCACGCCAATACTCTCCATAGCTTCGATAAGTACAGTCCCGGGAGAGCTCTCCCGCATCATTGACAAGCTCCTGAAGAAAGAGCCCGAGCGCAGATATCAGTCTGCGCGCGAAGTGCGAATCGACCTCATTAATTTGGGTCGTGATCTCGACCTTGGGCCGGCGCTGCCGAGCGCTATCGCGGGCCGTCGCTCCGTCGCCGTGCTCCCTCTGAGATTATTAACGCCGAGTGTGGAGGATCAATACTTAGGAGTAGCTCTGGCCGACGCCATTATTAATCGCTTGAGCGCGAGCGAACTCCTGTTGCGCCCCACGAGCGCGGTACAGCGCTATGCGAATCAGCCTGCGGATCCCTTTCGCGCGGGGCGCGAGCTTAACGTCCAGACCGTAGTCGAGGGCAGTATTCAGAAATTCGCAGACAAGGTTCGCGTCCATGTCCAAGCATGGAACGTAGCCGACGGAACTAGCTGTGCGTCTGCAAAGTTTGACTCTGACATCTCGGAACTGTTTAGCCTCCAGGATAAGATTGGAGAGGGATTGTCCCGAGCATTGGGGGTTAGCGCTCTCGGGGAGCCCCGGACTCTTCCTCCTGTTCCGCGAGTCAACACCGCCGCCTACCAGCTTTTTCTGAGAGCCGCCGAACGCCTCTCGCGCTTGAACCGCTGGGATACGAGCACAGCCGTAGAAATGCTGGAGAGCGCAACCAAGCTCGACCCCAGGTTTGCTGACGCTTGGGCACGTTTGGCCGAGGCGTGTCTCCTTATGGCTATCTCGTTCGATCCCAAGCCTGGGTGGATCCGCCGTGCCGACCGCGCGATCAGGCGTGCGTTGACACTCGACCCAGCAAACGCGGATGCCCACTCGGCGCGGGGACGACTGCTGTGGAGCCCCGAGAAGGACTTTAAGCATACCCTCGCGCTGCGAGCTCTTAATAAAGCGCTGAAGTTAAATCCAGGCTGCCATCAGGCACGGCTTTGGCGAGGAGTGATTCTCAATCACATTGGCTTCTATGCGGAAGCAAGGGCGGAGTTTGCTTCCATGCTGGCCGTCAATCCTGATGATGCTTACACTCTAAATCAGTTGGCGCATATGTGCGCCTATCTTGGCAATTACAGTGAAGCTGAGGAATACTTCGCTCGCGCGTTGATTGTCGATCCGTCACACCATTGGGCCAACATCTTCTGCGTCGCGCCACCGATGTATTCGGGCGACCTGGAACGCGCTGCAGAAAGGATTCGCATAGCGAGGCAAGTCGCCGGAGACGATCAGTTCGTGCATGCCTGGGAATCGTTACTATGGGCAAAACGCGGAGAAAGACGCAAAGCTTTGCATTTTGCCGATCTGGCTCTAAAGGATAAGCGCTACTTGACGTACACGCATCATGCCTACCATCAACTGGCGGCGTCATACGCTACTTTGGGGAAAGCGGAGAGCGCCGTCGTTCTCATCGAGAAAGCGAGCAGAACCGGATTGCCAAGCTATCCGCTTTATAGGGACGACCTACATTTCCATGGTCTCCGGAGCGAATCATTTCGAAGACTGATCGCAAACTTAGAGCGTCAATGGCAATCTCACAAACGAGAGATTGAGCTTCATTCCTGAGGTTGTCTACACGGCGCAACTGACAGTGGATATCTCGCGAGTTTCAAGACACTCCAATCCAGTGAGCGCAACCTCACGAGGTCCTGCTCACCAGAGGGAAGAACTAGAGCGTATTGCATAACCTAGCTAAGTCATTGATTCTATTGGGGAGAAACGGGGTTATGCAATAGCTTCTACGCACAATTGAACGAAAACATTCATCCCGAGTGACGGCTAACCTTCCATAATCCGGTAAGGTAAGACTTGCCGACGACACACCCAAGAATCATCGCATCCGCCTCCCACTCATCAAGGGTGAGATCTGAGTTGCAAGAAGCACAGGCGGGACGTCTTTGAAGAGGTTGACACCTTTACACCTTCGCCCAATACTTTGCACACTGGAGGGTACCGTATGAGCGTGGCAGATCGATCTTTCTCCCGGCGAGGTATCTTCAAGGCTCTGGGAGTGATGACCGGTGGGATCACTCTCGGTCGATGGCTAGGATCGAGCGCCGTGGCGGCCCAGGAGCCGGTTCAGACGAAAGCGATCGAGACTTTCACTGGGCCCAGCGCGAACCCACATTGGAATTCAGTTGGTCCCTATGTTGCGGAACCGCAAAAGGTGCCCTTGATTCTGCTGACCGATCGGCCGGTTCAGCTAGAAACCCCTCGCCATTATTTTCGTACTGCATTCACGCCCAACGAGGCGTTTTATGTGCGCTGGCATCTCGAGGGCATCCCCAACACAGTTGACTTGAAAGACTGGAAGCTGCAGATCGAGGGGAACGTCAACAATCCGCTTGCCCTGAGCCTGCCTGAACTGATGCAGAAGTTCAAACCAGTCTCGCTCGCGGCAGTGAATCAGTGTTCAGGGAATAGCCGCAGCCGCCTGCAGCCACGCGTGCCTGGAGGGCAGTGGGGCAACGGCGCAATGGGGAACGCGATGTGGACTGGAGTCCGGTTGCGCGAGCTTCTCGAAGTGGCCGGTGTAAAAAGCGGCTCTCTTCAAGTGCAGTTTCAAGGCCTGGAGACCGGACAGGGGCCAAAGGGCCTCGGATCAAATCTCTTTCTCAAATCTCTTGATGTTGGGAACCCTGTCCTGGACGAATGCATCGTTGCGTACCTGATGAACGGCGAGCCGCTTCCCATGCTCAATGGATTTCCGGTGCGACTGGTCGTTCCCGGATATTTTGCAACCTACTGGACCAAAAGTCTGACGTGGATTCGCGTCCTCAACTCACCGGACGAAAATTTTTGGATGAAGACCGCATATCGGATTCCTGACACACCGCGGGGAAACACCAACCCGGAGGATATGAAGGCAGGTAGAGTGAAAACGGTTCCCATAGAACGGCTCCCTGTCCGATCTTTCCTCATTTGGCCCGATGGCACTTCGAAGATTCCTGCGGGGATGAACATCAGGCTGCAAGGCATCGCGTTCAGTGGATTTGGCCGCGTGAACCGCGTGGAAGTTTCGGAAGATGGCGGAAAAACCTGGCTTCCGGCGGAACTCGGCGAGGACCATGGCCCGTACTCGTTCCGCACCTGGGGAATGTCGTGGACGGCAAAGTCGCAAGGACGTCATACCTTGGCAGTGCGTGCAACGGACGAAAAAGGCAGCGTGCAACCCGACGAGCCGGTCTGGAACGCAGGGGGATACCTCTGGAACATGATCGAACGGCAGGAAATTGTGGTCGGAAAAGCAAGCTAACGGGAGAACGGTGATGAAGAAGAGAGTCCTCGCGATCTTTCTTGTCATGTGCGGACTGATGATGGTGGTCGCTGTTGTATTCGCGGATTTGAAAAAAGGCTACTATCGTCCAGCAGAACTCGGAAGCCTACGACAGACGGCGCTCATCGAACTTTCGCCGGACTCGAAGTACCAGGTTTCTGCTTACCCAGTGCCTGGTGCAGATCTCGTCCCCGGGGATGGCCGCCAGGAGGTCCAGACTTACTGCAACACCTGCCACAGCCCCATCTACGTCACCATGCAGCCGCCATTACCCGCTGCGACGTGGGAAGCCGAGGTAAACAAGATGAACAAAGCTTATGGCGCAGCGATCCCCGAGGACACTACACAGAAAATCGTCCGGTATCTTCAAGCTCACTATACGGTCGAGAACCGCACGCCTTAAGAGTTCGCTCCTTGGAAGCCCGCTTGTCGGAAGTGATCTCTGTACTTCTCATCGACTCTGGACGTATGACGAGCAAACCGGAAACTGACGCACTACCCAAAAGGCCACCTTCCGCTCACAACTAGGTGGAAGGCCCGGCCCGATATCCGTTCAGAAAAATACGTTTTCTCACGATCGCCAACACGCCAAGGATGCTGCGTGACCTCAATAAGTCCCGGCCTTATCGATGTTGGCCTGCATTTCCGAGCCGATGTGCTTGGTGTCGGACAGATAAAGTTCAGTGGTTTCCAAGCTCTTGTGGCCAAGCCAAGTCTTGATGTCCATCAGATTCACACCGTTCCGCAGCCAGCGGGTCGCACAGGTCTTTCGCAAGCGGTGGAGATGGTGTTTCTCGCAGACCGGGCTTGTGGCACATGTAACCTCCGTGGGCTTCCGCAGATGATATTTCCCCTGCTTGATCGTCGTTTTGCAGTTTCCGCAGTTCAGCCCGGCACGCTTGGCGATGGCCTTGAACTTGCGGAGGAAGTGGCCCTCCGCGTCTCCATCCTTATTCACAAAAACCCAGCGGCGATGGGGGGGATTCTTTTTCCGCTCCTTGAGCAATTCAACCAGTTCGGTGGTCAGCGGAATCCAGCGTTCCTCGTGATGCTTCGGGACAAAGTTGACATCTTCTTTGCCGTCACCTGTCACATGGTATTTGCGATGTTTCCAGTCAATGTCGTCCCACGTGGCGTACTGCACTTCTTGTTCGCGGCAGGCGGTGTGCAAAAAGAATAGGTAACGCACACGTTCCTCGGCGGTCATGACGCCAAACAGTTTCGGAATCTCGTCGTCGGCGTAGGCTTTGGGCAGCGTGCGCAACGGTTCCGGCAGACTGACGAGTTGCGCCGCATACTCAACACCGGTTTCCTTCTTGTTGTCCTTCAGCATCGAGAAGATGACGCCCATCCGGGTCTCGATGGTTTTGGCGGCGTACTCTTCGGTCTGTAGCGTTTGCACGTAGGTGTCGAGCGCATCGGAGGTCGCCAGGTCCTTGATGAACCGCACGCCACGCGGAAGATTGGCAAGTAGGTGAGTTAGTGCGAGATTGTATTGCTTAACCGTCTTTGGCCGATCATTGCGGTGGAGCTTGAGGAATCTTTCTACCGCGACTTTGATCGGTGTGCGGCCTGCGTTCGTCTGGTCCTGGTATTCAGCGACGGTGAGTCCTTGGGCAGCGGCTTGGGTAGCCAGGGCCACGCCATCAGCGTTTTCCTGGGCTTGCTGCGGAGTATCGAAGGGTTGACTCCAGCACCGCTTGCCTTGTTGTGCGTCTGTGAAGCGAATATGGAACTTCGCGCCCTTCGGCGGGCGGCCTTTTCCAACCCTTTGATACTCCCATCCCTGGGGGCCTTTGAACCTTGCGTAGACGCTGGCCATGCTGGACACCATCCCAAATTAATGATGAAAAACGGTAGCACAGCGGTAGCAAGTTGTCAATATTGACGTAAAACAAAGGTGGAAATTGGTATGGCGGAGAGGGTGGGATTCGAACCCACGGTACGGTTTCCCGCACGCTCGCTTTCGAGGCGAGTACTTTAAACCACTCAGTCACCTCTCCGCAGTGGTTGCAAGTTCCATCCTAGCAGAGCCCGCGATTTTTCGGCAATCCATTGCCGAGGCGCGTGTTTCAGCTCGGCTAGCGCCTTTCTGCAAAGAACGACTGAATCGCCGCAGCGCATTCTTCGGCGAGAACACCAAGAGTGACTTCCACCTGATGGTTGAGCCGCGGGTCGGACAGAATTTGGAAGTTGGTGTGCACCGCGCCGCCGTTCGGGTCATTCGCGCCGTAGACTAGGCGTGGGATGCGCGCCTGAATCATCGCGCCCGCGCACATGCTGCACGGTTCGATGGTAACGTAAAGAGTCGCGCCCGCCAGCCGGTAATTCTTGAGCACCCGTGCCCCCTGGCGAAGCACCACTATTTCCGCGTGGGCCGTTGGATCGCAATCACGGATGGTGCGGTTTCCGGAGCGCGCGATGATTTTGCCTTGATGCACCAACACCGCGCCGATGGGAACTTCGTCGGCAGCCGCCGCGGAGCGAGCCTCGTTGAGGGCCTCTTGCATGAAGGCAATATCTGATTGCGTCATCGCTGTGAGAATAACACGCGACGCTGAATAAAAAAGTTAACCTATAGCACTTACCGGAAAATCCGGCATCGCGGCCAGACTTGACTGTCCGGCTTTTCAACCGATTGTAAAGTGCTCAACCATCAATCCTTGGCAGTGCCTAGAAGCCAATCGAACAGCGGGAGAAACACGTTGTAGCGTCCTGCCGGACGGTCGTGATGAATCAAATGATGTTCGCGGCCAAAGCGCAGCCAGGACGGAAGCCATCCCCCCATGTGGATGCGCCAATGGACCTCCTCGATGGCAATGACGTACACGGTGAAGGCAATAAAGACTCCTGGGCTGATCCGTAATTTGAGCAGGACCTCCGCCAGGAATGTAATGACCAGGCCATTGAGCACAAAAGCGGCAAGGACAAGCGGCGGCGTCCCGCCAAGGTTCAAGTGTTCAAGTTCGAGGGGCGTTCCGATCGAAGCATGATGCAATTGGTGCATCCGTCCTAAGTAGTTTCTCGGGAAATGCAGCAAATAGCGATGGTAGAAATACTCAAACGCATTTGCCCAAACAAGCCCTGCCACGAAACCGAAAAGCCAATGGACCGGGGAAGTGGGAAACAGCTTTCCCAGGAGCGCAGCAGGCACTGCTCCGCACAAGATTGCCGTCAGTGCATTTTTTATTTTTCTCATCCTCGCGACTGCAAGGGCCGAAGCATTCGTCTCCGCGACATTCATAACACAAACTCCTAAAAGGAGCCGCAAGGGCTCCAGACAAACAAATGAACTTCGCCGCGGGGCTGGGAACGGCGAATGAGAAGGAAGCGGCTGGGCTGGCTAGGTTTGCGAGTTGTATGGCAGGACTGAAGCAGCCAGGCTGCTCAATCGCCCGCAGGGGCCCCGGCGGGAACTTCAAGCGGTTGCGAAGTCCCGTCGACTTCCTGAGGCGGTCGGTTCTTAGGATTGGGTGCTGGTGCTCCCAACGGCCCGCCGCTGATCTGTACCAACTGCTCCGGAGGCCGCTTCAGAACCAGTTCTTCGTAGATCTTTCGAACCTTCGCGGCTTCTTCCATGGCTTTTCGACGCCGCATCCGGTCTTCCTCGGACGCCGTCTTGGGGACGCCGTCATCCACTTTCGGCCGCACGCGGGCTGCATCTACGGGGTCAACTTTCAGCGAGTGCTCGTAACTGTCCAGATCCACGTTCTTGCCCTTCGCATAGATCTGATGCCGGCCATGTTCCTTATACCACTGCGCCACGGTCGCGTTCTTGTGCATGTTCTCGATGATTTTGCGCCAGCCCACCCCCGTGTTGTACGCGCAGAAACTGATTTCACCCTGCTGTGTAGCGTAGGGGATGATGCACATCTCCGTGCGCCGGAAGTCGTAGTTGAACAAGTCCTGGAACCACATTCCCGCCACGAACAGCAGGTTCCATGGATTGCGTCTGCGCTTGGCCACGTCCTCCAAAGTACGATCAGCTCCCACGCTTCCATAGATCTTTCTTGCCCTGTTCGCGCTGGATATGCCCATGGTCATGTCAAACTCCCGGAAGATGTCCTTCAGTGTTAGCGAAGGAGGGGCTTTGAAGGGGTTGTAGTTTTTCAGAACCGCCAAGGCCATCATGAACACGGACATATGTTTGTTGCGCGCCGCGTCCGTAACCTTTCTTATGTCGGCGATTAGCCCCGGAACGTTCAGGAAGTGCGGAACCGGCGCCCACTCCTTGGTCTCCCGGTTGATCATGAGCGCCGTTCCTACGCCGCAGTTGGGGTGGCAGCCGCAGGAGAGCGTGCCCCATTGCGACTGTGGACCGTGGATCAGGTCGGCAAAATCAGAGAACGTGCTGACCGTCGAAATGGGAAACCAATCGCGCGTCGGCTCGATCTTGCCCACTTGCTGGCTAACGTCGTTCGCGAGATGCGAGAGCGTGTAGCGTTGCTTCAAGCGGCGTTCCGGAGTGATGTCTTCGTCGCGTCCCGTGAAGGAGACCGGCTGGAAGCTGACGAAAGAGATTTTCTTCGGGTTCTCCATGGCGAACTTCACCACGGCTCCCACCTGGTCGTTGTTCACGCCGTTGACGATTGTGACCACGGGAACGATGTCGATTCCCGCTTCGTGCATGTTTTCGATCGCCCGCAGCTTCACATCGAACAGGTTGCCCACCTGACGGTGGCTGTTCGCGTCGTTGCCTATGCCGTCAAACTGAAGATAGGCATAGCGGAGGCCTGCTTCGAATGCCTTCCGGCAGAACTCTTTGCTCTTCGCGAACTCGATGCCGTTCGTCGCCGCCTGCGCGCTGTTGTATCCGAGTTTCTTGGCGTATGCGACCGCATCAATGAAGTGCGGGCTCAAAGTCGGCTCACCACCGGAAAACTGGACGGACATCTGGCGGCGCGGCTTGACCTTCAGCGCATTGTCGAGAATCTCCTTGATCTCGTCCCAAGACAATTCGTGGACGTAGCCTACTTGGTTAGCGTCCATGAAGCAGGGATCGCACATCATGTTGCACCGGTTGGTGAGGTCCACCGTGAGCACCGACCCGCGGCCGTGCCGTACCGAACTCGAGCCGTGCTTGTGGATGTCCTCATCGTTGTGTGCGGGAATATCGCGGCCTGGGAATTGCGATTCGACCCATCTCAGGAAGTTTGCGTCGACGGCCATCATGTCTTCGTAATGCCCGTGTTGCGGACAGTCCTTCACCATCCAGATTTGTCCGTCCCGTTCGACGATTTCTGCCTTGATCTCGCCGACCTTCTCATTCATCAGGTCGCGCCAGTCTTTTTGACCGTCGAGGATCGCTTGCCTGGTTTCTTTCACACAGTCGGGGCAGAGCGAGTCCGTTTGCCGCGGAAAGCCCAGTGTCGGCTTGGTCTTTTCCCATGACTTCAACAGGGGCTTATCGGACCACTTGGGCGTGAACGACGGAGTGGCAGGGAAAAAGCCATTGAAGAACTGGACAAAGTGGAATGCTGCTCCGGCGCTTTTGCAAAGCGCATAATCAAAAGACTTCCATAACTTGGGGGCGATGCTATTCAGCATAGTTTTACCCTCGCTTTTCTTAGTAGCTTTAGTTTTCAGCAAAGCAAGCGAGTCTCATTGCGAAATACTGCCCTTCAGCTCGCCGCTTGCTAACCGCGTTTTTTCGCTGCATTTGTTTGTTGGATCTGGAAAACGGCCGACCGGAAGTGTCGCTGGGTGAACCGGCGGCCCCTTACTCCCTACGGTGGACTAAGCTCACAGCCGGGATGGCTGCGGGGTAAGGTACATGAGGAGGGAACGATCCGGAGTGGAAGAAGTACGCTTGTAGAAAGGGAGTTTCTTGGTCGTTGTCGGGCGAACGCCCATCGGTGTCTTCGTTTTCGTCGCGTTGCTCCACCGTACGCTAGCATTGCGTCCTCCGACCCGGGCCGAGAAGCTGACCTCAGGTCCGTGTCTACCGAAGACTGACGACCCAACTCTCTCTCTCATGGCAAAAGCAAACAATCCGGCAAATCGTGTAACATTTGGGCGAGATATCCTGAAAATGGAATGGGTTCGTTCCGGTAAAAGCTCAGCCTACGAATTCGTTATAAAGTTGCGGGAGTTACTGTATTCGGGAAAATGCATCAAGTTGGCTGAGGGGATGGCTTGACAATTCCTGGCAGGCGAAACAAACTACAACCATGAGGGAACTCCTCGAACGCCTGTTTCAAATCGATTTTATCAAAGGGCTTGCGGTGACCTTCCGGATGCAGCATCCCAAGGAAATCGTTACCGAGCAATACCCCCTTGAGCGGCCGATGGTGGCCGAGCGTTACCGCGGCGCGCCCCGTCTGAACAACAACCCCGAAACCGGTGAAACGCTGTGCATTGGCTGCAATCTGTGCGCCCTGGCTTGCCCGGAAAACCTCATCGTCGTGGGATGGTCGAGGGACGATGCAACCCGCCGTAAAGTGCTTACGCACTTTACCTATGACACCTCGCGCTGCATGTTCTGCGGTTTGTGCGAGGATGCCTGCCCCACCGATGCCTTGGAATTGACTCAGGATTTCGAAATGGCTTACTACACTCGCGAAGGAGCCATCTGGGACCGTCACCGTTTGGAGCAAGGACCCACACCCGCGCGTTATACACGTTAAAGTTTATTGCATGGAACTTCGCAAAGATCCCATCACTCAGAGCTGGGTCATCCTGGGACAAAGAGAAGCCGTTGCGGAGATTCCAGAGCTGTGCCCCTTGGAGCCTGCAGAGATCGAGAAAATTCCCGCCATCATGACCTGGCCTGCCGCGGGGCCTCGGCAGGTCCGAGTGATTCCACACCCTGAACCGCTGTATCACGTCGAAGGCGACCCGGGAAGATTAGCTGAGGGAATGTACGACAAGATGGGTGCCCTCGGTGCCCACGAAGTTGTTGTCGAAACTCCTCAACACGATCGGCGCTTGTCTCAGTTCAGCGATGAAGAAATCGAGCGCGTGCTCTGGGTATGGGCTTCGCGCATTGCCGACCTAAAGAGAGATGCGCGCTTCAAATACGTGAGCGTGTTCAAAAATCAGGGCGCGCTTGCCGGAGAAGAGTGGCCCCACGCCCATTCCCAGGTAACCGCCACCATTTTTGTGCCACGCCGCATTAAATACGAACTGAATTCCTCTCACGAATGGTTCAAGGACAAAGAACGATGCATCTTCTGCGACATGGTGCGCCAGGAAGAGAAGCAAGGAAAGCGCATCGTGGATGTGCAGGGGGACTACTACGCGTTGTGTCCCTACGCCTCGCGCGTGCCTTATGAAATCTGGCTGCTGCATCGGCGTCACAATCACACCTTCGAACAACCGCGGCCCGGCTCCAACCGCCGTCAATTAGCGGCGCTCCTCGGAAGAGTCTTGCGCCGCCTGGAAAAAGTTGCGCCCGCCTATCACCTCGTGGTCCACACTTCGCCGAGCACGATGAACAAGAAGGGCGAATTGGCAGGCTACTGGAAAACGCTGGCAGATGACTACCACTGGCACATCGAAATCCTGCCCATCCTCGAAAAGCGCAGCAAGTCCTACAGCATCAAAGAAGTCTACTTCAATGCCGAATTGCCGGAACAAGCGGCATCCAACTTACGCTCCCTGGACCCGAATTCATGACGCCCTCCCGCCCCAATCGGAACGAAAAGGGCGGCATCCTGGTTAAGCTGATTGTTCTACTGTTCCTCGGAATTTTCTTTCTGGCTCTGTATTTTGTACGCCACCCCATCTTCCGTTTTATGGCCGAGTCCTGGGTTATCGAGGATCCTCTCGAAAAATCGGATGCTCTGATTGTTTTGAGCGACGATAATTTTTATGCGGACCGCGCCACGCGCGCGGCAGAATTGTTCAGGGAAGGGAAGGCGCCGCTTGTCGTGGCGTGCGGTAGAAGGTTGAGGCCGAGCGCAGGCATCGACGAATTGATGGAACACGACTTGATCGAGCGCGGCGTGCCCAAAGACAAGATTTTGCGCTTTGCAGAGGACGCCGATAGCACACGGGATGAGGCCGAAGCGTTGGCAAAGCTCGCTAAAACCAAGAAATGGCGAGCAGCCATTGTGGTCACCTCGAATTACCACACTCGGCGCGCCCGCTATATCTTCCGCCGGGTTTTTCCACAGGGCATTGAAGTGCGCATTGCCAGCGCTCGCGACGGCGACTTTGATCCGCAGAATTGGTGGCAGAAACGCAAGTCAACCAAGGTCTTTATGCGAGAGATTGCTGCTTTGCTCGAAACGATCTGGGAGTTACACTCGGGACAAGCGAAACGTCCCGCATCTCAAGGGATTGTGGAGGGGAGAGCACTAACTCCACAATCCTTGGTATAGCTATTCAGGAAACGCCCTATATTTGCTGTCTGCCTTTCTTGTTTACAGCCTCTGCGTACTGTAATATGGTGACTCTTCTGAGTCGCAGCTTCCCAACCAGCCCTGCGATGAGCGGCTTCGAAAATCCAATTTTCGATGTCGAGGTGTCTGATGTGGAAGAAAGATGATGCAAAGATTCTAGGCGTTGCCGAAAATTCCGCCGCCGCTTCGGGGTTTGCAAGGCCACTGGGCTCTGATTCTTCAAATTCATTTTCAGATTCTCCGCGCGCCTCTGCCAGTATCAGCCAGGGAATCAGAATCAAGGGCGAGGTCACTGGAACCGAAGACCTTTTTGTGGATGGCTACGTGGAAGGCAAGCTGAATCTCACCGCCGACTCTTGCTTGACGGTTGGTCCTAACGGAAACGTGAAAGCGGACCTGGTTGCGCGTGAAATCGTTGTGCGGGGAAAAGTCGAGGGAAAAGTCATCGCGCGAGATAAGTTGCAAATCGGAAGCACCGGCGAGATTAACGGCGAAGTGCAGACCGGCCGCCTGGCCATCGAAGACGGAGCCACGCTGCGAGGGAAAGTAGAGGCAGGCAAACTCGAGATGAGCAAGTCCGCTGAGACTAAAACCGCTGCAGTAGCTGCGGCTGCGGCTGCGGCCGCAACCACAACCACCAAGCCCTCGGCCCAGCCCGCCTTCGGTTCCGAAACAGCTGCGGACTAAATTACAATGAGCTTTCTTCACAAACTTGGAATTGGCATCGGCTCCTCAGAGGGAGTCCGGCGTGAGGTCACGGGCCCGATTCATTTGGCCGGTCGCGCACGTACTCCTGGCGCTGGTTCTCCCGCGGCCGGTGCCGCTCGCGCTCCTGTTCAAGAGGAATCCAACCGCCTCTCCAACGGTTTGAAGGAACTCTTGTGGAATTTGGATGGTTTGGAGCGGGGCACACTGCTGGACCTGGGGCCCGCCTGGCAGACCACTCTGAGCTTCTTCATTGAGCGGGGGTTCCGCGTTTCTGCCGAAGACATCCTTCGCGCTTGGAAAGAATTTCTGAGCCAGGAAGAGGCGCGTTTGAAACAGGACTTTGCGGCTGGCGAAACGCCCGAGATGACTCCTAGTGCCAGGGCCGCGCGCTTCCTCAAGGAGAGTTTGCAATATCCCCGCAGCTCCTTCGATGCCGTGCTTCTTTGGGATCTGCTGGATTACATGGAGCAGGCCTTGGTCAAACAAGTTGTAGCGAGCCTGACGGAGTTATTGCGTCCTGGCGGCGTGGTCTTTGCCATGTTCCACAGCAAGAAGCCGGAAGGTTTCCAGCGCTATCGCGTCCTGGATTCGAGTACTCTGCAAATGGTTCCGACCGCTGTCGTTTGCCCGGCGCAGCGCGTTTATCAGAACAGGGAAATTCAGGATCTCTTCGGCCGTTACCGCACCATGAAATCCTTCATCGGTCGCGACCAGCTGCGTGAGACTCTTTTCATAAAATAGCCAAAAACTCTTTAGATCCTTTATAAGACCGGTGAGACAACCTGTCAAAGTGTGACGGTTCGCCAATTTTTCTCTTGCGTCCAGCGATTTCCAGGAGTACAAGCGTGGCGTGAGCTTGTCGAGCTCCGGAGGGGAATATGACTCCACCGGGCTTAGAGCTGCACCAAAACTGAGCGCACCACTTTTGCGGTGCGAGTCGCTCGAGAAAGACGCGTGCTGCTTGCGCGCTTTCCGAAGCGACACAGTTTCGTGTTGCGGGAAAACTGCAAGCAGGCGCTACGACGAGCGAAGGCCAACAAAGGCGGCCCCGGCATCGACGCCCGTATGGTCCATGACCTAGCGGAGTATCTCCGCGGACCCGACATCGACTTCGGTCGATGGTCTGGAAACAGTCGAAACGGGGAACCACGAGATATCGAGAGCTCCGCAAGCGCGGCATCGATGCGCAGGAAGCCGCGCAAACGGCGGGGAGCTCCGGTGGACCGTGGCACTTGGCCAACACCCCAGCGCTGAAACTCGCTCTGTCCAAGGCTTACTTTGCTTCGCTCGGACTTCCCGAGCTCGCTGTCCGTGGCTAGCTCAACTCACCGAATCGCCGGATGCGGACGCGCATGTCCGGTGATGTGGCAGGGGCGAGTGGGTGACCACTCCCCCTATGCCGATTGAATGGAATTGAGGATCACTGCTTCGATGTGCTCTTGTGGTGGCGATGGCGTTGCCCCGTGTTTGTTCGCCGGTGATGATGGCGGTCCTTTGAAGACGCCTGATTCGTCGCTTTCTTCTGCGAATCGGCGGTTGTTTGAGTGGTTGGCTGCTTGGCGTTCGCGCTGTGGGCTGGATACAAAGTCAGCGCTCCCGCGAGCAACAGAAGATTCAAAACACGCTTCATTACCTGGTCTCCTTCTTACAACAGATTCTCTGTGTCCGTATTTAATCACAAGGCAACGAAAAAGTCTCCGCGGGCGCAAGTACATAGAAATTCGCGGCTTCTGGACGAAAGCTAGAATTCATGTTTCGGATCTACACAGACTATGCAGGTCCGGCGAGGTTCAATTCCGGGCAGTTTGCTCAGTTCCCGACCTTCAGCTGTTCGAGCAAGCGGATGGTATCGCGTTGGTTGGCAATAATTTGCGCCTGCCACACAAGCGCGATGGACATCAAGCTCATGATGAGAAGGCTGAAGATAAGGGCAAGCCCGACGTGCGACTCACGAATCTCGCTTCGAAAAACACGGCGAATCCATTCCATTGGGGATACTCCTAGTACTCGTCTCAGGTTTCCCTTTGGCAGGTGAGGGACTCGCCGCCTCTTCTTAGGCCGAGCAATCGAAGCGCCACGTTTCAGATCCCCCTCACGTCTACCCATCACACAGAAAACAAATCATTTGCTCGTTAGCGGTGGATTTTTCTTTCCTTGGCGTCAAAAAAGCACCTGTGCAGCTTACTCTCTCTTGTGCAACTCTTTTTCTCACCTGTTCAGATTCGGCGCGACGCTCTCCAGCACTTGCTCCCAAATGCCAGGCGATTTCAGTGGGAATTGTTGTGACCGCGGGTATCCTCGCCCGTCCGTTGAAGCTTCGGCAGCGCGTCCTGCCAGCAAAATGCTCCGGTCGCAGAAAGGAAACAGCTTGGGAGCATCGTCTTCCGTTGCGATCGCCACGGAAGGAGCATGGTACCGAAGCGCTCGGTCATACAGCTTTGAGAGCGCCGCCACACAACGCTGCGTGCTCGCGCCCATAGCGGCTGACCAGAGCATTCCGTGCTGCCGAAACTCGATTCCCCGCTTCCGGCCATCCGCCAGGAATCGCTCGGTTTGCGCTTGCGAGACGCCGGCCAGGAAGAAAAACTCATCAAAATCGCGCTGCCGCGCCAATTCTGCTTCACGCGGAGGCAGCCCGGTGTTTTGAACTAGTTCGCGGCCAGAAAGCGAGCGCAAAGTAACAATGGGGACTCCAGTCTCTTGGGAAAGGGCCTCTAGCTCCTCCTCCGCCGCTGGCAATGGCTTTGCAATGGGAATGCAGGTAAACCGGCCCAGGCGCAGCGTCGAGGCCTTTGCAGAGCGGGAGCCAGCGGAATCGGGACGCAAGTGAAAATAATCTTCGGGTAGATAGACGCCGCAGCCGTCTTCTGCAATGAATGGGTGGGCATGGCCCAGTTTTCGGCGCGGCTCATCGAACTGGAGCCGCGAGCGGCTTGTCAGCCAAACCGACGGTATTCCCTCATGGTCCAGTCCGGCCGTGAATTCGGCAAAGCCTGCCGCACTTTTCCCTCGCTCGGGAGGAAGCGTGTCCACCGCAATGTAAAGAACACTGGAGGTTTGCCGCAAACGTATCTCCGCTACTGGAAAGTTTATTGTAGCGGAAGTGGATTGCGCTTAGCGTCTTGAACGAAAAGAAAAGGCGGGCAGAAGCTTCTGCCCGCCTTGATTACACCCGGCTCAGATAGCCAGGGTTCTCCTCTTATGTCAGTTGCCAGACTTCGTCGCGGCTGGCGCCCCCTGCGAATTCACCTTTGGGACGCTCACGTAGCCGCTGATGGTGTCTTTCCCGATCTTGTTGATAACGATCTCCTCGGGAATGTGCGTGCCCGTGGTATAGAAGAAAATCGGCTCGTTGGCCGCGCGGTTCTTCTTCTCGAAGCGCTTGTCTTCCACCACCATAGCCAGGTGGAACTGGTTCCGCTTCTCGTTCACGCCCTTCAGTTCAACCGTCACATTAGCGACCTTCTGTGGCCGGTTCTTGCCGGTAATTGTAAACTCGGTGTAATCCCGCTCGCCCAGACGGCGCAGCTGGTCAATTTCGTCGTGGTTGCGGGCGATCAGCGTGCCCATCTCGCTCTTGGCCATCTTCAGGTCTTCGCGGGTAGTATCCAGGTCGGTACGCACGCCTACAACCTTCGTATCCACTGTCTTGACGTCATCCGTTGACGCCTTCGTGGCCAGTTCGGAATGCACGGAAGTATCGAGCGCCGTCACCTTCTGATTGGTTTCGTCGGCCAGTTTCTCGGCTTCCGCCCGGGCCTTCTTGAGCTGCCCCTGGGTGATCTTCAGCTTATCGGTGACCACCTTCAGGTCGCCTTGAAGGTCCGTATTCGCCTTTTCATCCTGCGCCAACCGGTCCTTCAAAGAGGACATATCCTGCTGAACCTGCTGCTGGGTTGTTTTCAATTGTGCTGCCACTGCTTGCTGGGTGCTATCGAGCTTCGACGACGCACTCCAGCCGAAAGCCAATCCACCTAATGCAATTAACCCGAGAACCACCATCGCGGGAAGCTGCCAGGAGGGACCGCCCTTCGTATCCAATATTTGATCTTCCATAAGTTTACTTTCTCTCCTCGCCCCTAGGGGCACTTGCCGGGTTTACCGGCCTGGAAAGAGACTTATGCATGCCTCCATCCAAAGAAGAGAAGCTTAAAACGGCGGTAACTCATAGATGGATAGAAGGTTGCCTGAGAAGTCTCCCACTAGCGTAGTACTATACCTTGCAAAGATTACGTGAAAACACGCAAACAGCATATTTTTTGCGTCCCAGAACTTCAGTAACCCCAATACTAACCGTGAAGCGGCGCAGGCTGGCGACTGGGTCCGCGCCCGCAAGCTCGCGAAAACAGCCCAAGTCTTCTCCGAAGAACTCGTCCGCTCCGTCTAAACTCGGTTGCGCTGAAGGGGTCACCCAAAAGCACCGGCGCTGGACCGTCGGGGCGGATATTTCTCTGCCTGGTTTACGACTATGAACGGCTTCAACAAGCTCCTCGCTGTTGCTCCCGAGCATCACTCTTCTCTGCGTCCTCTGTGCCCTTAATTATAACTCCAGTTTTGCGTATCGAAAGTTACTCATAGATTAAATTCTTTTCACATTCCTGCGAAAACAAACTCGGGTGGGGGTAGTAGCTGCGGTGGCGAAGTTAAAGCATTACTTGAACTCAACGCCAAGCGTCCGCAACTCGGCGTAAAGCTGTTGCGGCGACTGAAACACAGTGCCGCGCATGCCAAGCCGTTCGGCCGCCCGCGCATACTCAGCGACATCGTCCACATAAACGGCCTCCTGTGCCTGAACCTTGCACGCCTCCAAGGCTTCCTTGTAGATGAGCGGATTCGGCTTGCTCGCGCCCACCCGGCAGGAGTAGATGCGGACAGGGAAGAGCCCAAAAAACGTAAAAGTCCCTTCCATATGAGCAACATGCAGCGGGTCCGTGTTGGACAGGACCGCCAGGCGATATCTCTTCGCCAGCTGCTCCAGGAATCCGTTGTCGTGAATGGGAGTAGCATCCAGGGCGCGGTTCCAAACTTCCACGAACTGCTCGAAAGGGAGGTTGCTGCCGAGGCGCTTGGACACATGCAAATGCCACTCCCGCGGCGAGATGCGGCCCTCCTGCCAATCCTTCCAGCGCGGGTCCTTTTGCAAAAAGGACCAGACCTCTTCCGGGGAGAGAGCCAGTCCCTCGGCGAGGCCGCTCATCGCGCGGGCCACATCCAGGCGAATCAACACGCGGCCAATATCAAAAAGGATGGCCCGCAACTTGGCTGCTGGCACGACTTATTCTTTCTCGGCCTCGGGCAGCGAGGCAGAACGATTGGCGTTCATTTCGTGGAGTTGACGCCGCGCGCGCAGGATGCCGATGATCGCTGGCGAAATCGAAAGGAGAATTACAACAGCAATTACGTAGTGGATGCGCTGCGCGATGTTAGGGATCAAATGACCGAGGAAATAGCTTCCCAGGATCATGGTTCCCACCCAAAAAATG
>Ga0209577_10001229_pt1 | contig 25482 bp, 18 predicted proteins | sample GraSoiAngelo_109_FD_185874 | JGI IMG/M metagenome (GOLD analysis project Ga0209577, IMG submission 185874) | Grasslands soil microbial communities from the Angelo Coastal Reserve, California, USA - 14_0903_12_20cm (SPAdes) (version 2) | ecosystem: Environmental > Terrestrial > Soil > Grasslands...
GCCGATTAGAGTGACGCGATTCGGCAGGCCAGTGGCTGAAGTTGTGCCACCTTCTCCCGAGGCGGCGTCCGGCGATTGGATCGGCTCGATGCGCGACAAAATGGAAATCCTGGGAGACATCGTTTCTCCGGCAACCGAGCCAGATGACTGGGAGGCGTTGCGCGATTGAGACTCTTGCTCGATACCCACATCTGGCTGTGGAGCTTGCAGGACCCGAATAAGCTGGGGCGACGAGTGCAGCAGGAGTTAAGAAGTCCGGCCAACGAGATATGGCTGTCTCCGATCAGCACGTGGGAGGCATTGACGCTCTATGCTAAGGGCAAAATCCGCTTGCAGGGTGATCTCAGCGAGTGGGTTGCCGAAGCGACTGCTCCCCTTCGGGAAGCTCCTCTCACGCATGAAATCGCCTTGGCTGCGCAGCAGCTTACTTTGCCCAATCCCGACCCGGCAGATCGATTTATTGCCGCCACGGCAAAGCTGCTGAGACTGACGCTCGTAACCGCCGACGCAAAATTGCTCGGGTTGGGAGAGATTTCCACTTTAGCCAATCGTTGAATGGCGGGGGCAATACTGCAAGGCCTGAGCTTGCGCTATCGGGACGGCGTTGTTGCCGCTGGTGCCGCTGGCCTAAGATCGGCATGGATGGGATTCGGCAGTTCATCGCCGCGGAAGTATTCGCCTCTGGCAGCGCTCATCTCCGGCATAGCTACGAACGGTTTGCTGTAGTCGTTCCCAGCATTCCAAAACAAGAATCCAATCCCGCCCTTTTTCTTCGCGGTTAATACTTGGACTTCAATGTATTTGGGCGAATAGGTTTTCGTTCGCCAACGGAAGGCTTGCAGCCACGGGCGGATCACAACTCCGCTTCCCTTGGTGATGAGTTCAAAACGGTCCATAGATTCGGAGATGAAGTGTTCGGGCGCATCGCCTGGGCGGGCATAGCCGTCCATCCCGAAGAAGTGCGAAGGATAGATCATCGGCGAGATCACATCACAATATTTCGCCATGCTCACGATGTCTTGCCCGGTGTGCGCAAGGTCAACCTGGCGCTGCCACGCCATCACTCCGAATACATCCAGGGACAACAGGACACCTGCCGGGTGTAGCTCGGCATAGGCGTGCTTCAGGAAATCGGCGATCACGTCGGTGCGGCGCCATTCGGGATGTGCAGTCTGAAATACAAAGCTGGCATCTTTCTGGTCGCCCTCGGCTGGGAAGCGAACATAGTCGAACTGAATCTCGTCCGTTCCGGCTTCGGCTGCTCTCCTGGCTAGGGCAATGTCATATTCCTGGACCTTGGGTTGAGAAGGATCGGTCCAGACGAGCTTGCCATTCTCCCGCCATGCCTGCCCAGTTCTGCGTGATTTCACGGCCAGCTCGGGATGGGTGGTAACCAGGCGCTCGTCGCGGAAAATCGCGATTCGGGCGATAGCATGCATGTTTTGTGAATGAAGAAAGCGCACGAACTTCGGCAGATCGTGAATCGGCGCACGATGACTTCCGAGCAGGGGGTGCTCGAAATGAATGTTCACGCTGCCGTCGCTGTCTTTTATATCGAATACGACCGCATTCCCGCCGACCTCGCGCCACCGCCGGATGATGCGAAGCCCGCGATCGCTTGCTGCCATCACTCCGGTCAGGTACACTGCGCGGACTTCGAAGTCGCGCGTCACGGGGACAGATTTCTCCACGATAGGCGCGTCTAGAATCCCCGGAATAATTATCGGCTGACCGGGTTTTAGAAATGTGCTGTGTGTATCTGCGTTGGCTTTGCGAATTGCCTGAACTAATTCGGTGGAAGTCAGGTATGAAGTCTGAGAAAGATAATGACGAGCAACAAGCGGAATACTGTCTCCGCGCTTAGCTATATACAGTGTGGTCCCCGGGGGCGCAATCATGGCAACCGGCGTGACGCTGGCACCCGTCGAAGGGACGGCAATCGCAGGTTTGGAAGCCTGCATCAGTTGTGGTTGCACCGATTGCGCTGCCGCGCCGGCACCCCATGAAAAGAGAAGGGAGCAAAGGATGGCGGGCAGCGAGATCGATGTCAGCCGGTGCAAGTCGTTCTCCATTGAGATGCTTCTGTGATGCTAAACAGACCCATAGGTCAACGCCAGTTACGAGTGACCAACGCCAGGCGATTGCTGAGTCCGGCAAGTTAGACGCCATAGGAAAATTCCAGGATGCTGCGCAAACGTTTTCCCTTTACACGATCTCACTTTGGCTTGTACCTGACACTCTTTTGGCAGCTGTGTCATCTAACGCTAGTGAGTAGTAGATGATGGGCTGTTGCCCGGCGATGGCGAGTCGTTTGCACTTGATCGGGATGTTCAGGCACACGGAAGGTGACAAATTTTGCCAAATCCCATGACTCAGCCTCCCAGGAAGCGAATGCGGCCCCAAGTAAGGAAAGGCGAGGGCCAGACCCTATGAAAACCGTCCTTAACGCAGTGCTTGATCCGACCCGCCGCAGCACCGATGCCAAGGATTTTGAAGGCGCTCTTCGCCGCAAGATCGTTGGCCAGGACCAGGCGGTTGAAAAAGTGGTAGAGATTTACCAGATGTTCCTGGCGGGACTGAACCCGCCCGGTCGCCCGGTAGGCAATTTGCTATTTCTCGGTCCGACCGGCTCGGGCAAGACCCGTGTAGTCGAGTCGATGGCGGAGGCGCTGTTCGGTGATTCGCGCGCCTGCATCAAGATTGACTGCGCCGAGTTCCAGCACTCGCACGAGATCGCAAAGTTGATCGGCTCGCCTCCGGGCTATCTGGGTCACCGCGAGACGCACCCTCTTCTCACGCAGGAAGCGCTCAACCAGTGGCAAACTGACAAGCTCAAGCTTTCGATCCTGCTGTTCGACGAGATTGAGAAGGCCTCGGATGCGCTGTGGCAGTTGCTCCTCGGAATCCTGGATAAGGCTACCCTGACCCTGGGCGACAATCGCCGGGTTGACCTTTCGCAGTGCATCATCATTATGACCTCAAACCTGGGGGCTGGAGAGATGAGCAACCTGGTTGAGGGCGGCATGGGGTTTGCGCAGAAGCCGACTGAAGTGGATGAGACGTTCGACGAGAAGATCAACCGTACGGCAACCGAAGCGGCGCGGCGCAAGTTCACGCCCGAGTTCATGAACCGAATTGATAAGACGGTGGTGTTCAAGACCCTGCGTTCGGAGCACCTGCAGCAGATTCTGGAAATCGAACTGGGCATGGTGCAGCAGCGCATTCTGATGGCTTCGGCCACCAATCAGTTCGTTTTCAGTTGCACGCCGCGAGTGAAGAATTTCCTGTTGCACGAAGGCACAGATCCCAAGTACGGGGCGCGGCATTTGAAGCGTGCCATCGAGCGGCACGTAGTCTTTCAGTTGGCCAACCTGGTGGCAACCAGCCAGGTAAAGCTGGGGGACTTCGTGCGCATTGATCTCAGTCCGGAAGGCCGCCTGACATTTGTGAAAGAGGCTGAGAACGCAATGGTGCCGATGCTGCTTGAGCGCTACGGAGCAGCGGCCGGCGTGAGTGCGGTCGCGCGCGCGACTAGAACAGTGGCGTCACGGCGGGAATTGGGCGCAACTGGAACATTGGACGGCAAGTAAAATCTGGGCTCACCTCGAAAGGCGCCGCTTCTGACGGCGCCTTTTTTGTGCTTAACCGCGTCTGCTACTCGTGAGCTTTATTCATGCTCCGGTTGGCGGAGTTCACCAGCAACGAAGGAGACGCACTTCTCCTGTACTTGAGCATCGTCACCGAATCCACGCATCCAGACCACCTCCGGCTCGCGGCCGAACCAGGTCATCTGGCGTTTGGCGTAGTTGCGATGGGCCTGCTGAGCTGCTTGCAATGCGGTTTTCCCATCGATTTCCCCTCGCAGAAGTTGGACTGCTTGTTTATAGCCCAGCGAAGTCAACGGGCCCGCAGAATCGCCGTATTTCTCCAGGAGGCGTGCGGTTTCCTCGACCAGACCCGACGCGAACATCTTCTCGGCACGCTGATTAATACGCGCATAGAGCGCATCGCGATCCGGATCGAGACCGAGCCGAAGAATGTGGAAGCCCTGGAGCGGTTGCCGCCCATGCTTCCACAACTCAGTCATTTTTTGCCGGGAGGCCAAACAAACTTCGATGGCGCGAATGAGCTTGGGCGCGTCATTCGCGTGAATGCGTCCGGCTGCCGCGGGATCAAGTCGCTTCAGCATGCGATGCAGGTGCGAAGATCCCTTTTCTGTGGCGCGTTGGCGCAGGCGCTCACGCAGTCCTTCCGAACGCTGCGGCCCGGGGAAGAGCCCTTCCAGCAGCGCGCGGAGATATAGGCCGGTTCCCCCAACCACAATAGGGAGCTTGCCGCGAGTGTTGACTTCGCGCAAAACCTCACGTGCTCTCCGCGCGTACTCGCCTGCTGTGATGTAGCCGGTTGCATCGACGAAATCGAAGAGATGATGAGGCACGCGGGCGCGTTCGGCCGCGCTGGGCTTCGCGGTGCCGATCTCGAATTCACGATACATGGCGACCGAATCATAGTTCACAATCTCGCCGTGGAAGTGTTCTGCCAAACTGAGGGATAAGGCGCTCTTGCCGCTTCCAGTGGGGCCAAGCACAACAACGAGCAGCGGGTCGCAGCCCACGTCAGCGGGCACTCCAGGAAATGTGGTGCCAGTAACGCGCGAGGGTGATGATCATGATCAGCGCGGCGATGATCAGAAGGCCGGCGGCTTCCAGGGTGTAGATATGCGGGCGAGGATGATGGGGAGAGCCCGATTGGCGCGATGGAGGGAGGATCGCCATTCGGATATTGTATCGCCAGTAATGGACCGGAAAAAGGCTACAGTGCAAGCAGTGCTAAACTACGGCGGCGTTGCCATGCCGTTGCCGCAAACTAATCAAGCGGGAAGAATCGTACGCTTTGGAATCTTTGAGGTGGATCTTGCGGCCGGAGAGCTGCGCAAGAGCGGTGTCCGAGTCCGCCTGCAAGAGCAGCCGTTTCAGGTGCTCGCTTAGCTGTTGCAGCATCCGGGAGAAATCGTTACGCGCGAAGAGCTGCGTCAGAAGTTGTGGCCTGCCGACACATTCGTCGACTTCGATCACAGCCTGAACACCGCAGTAAATAAGGTGAGAGAAGCGCTGGGAGATTCCGCCTCCAGCCCCAGATACCTGGAAACGCTGGCGCGCCGCGGATACCGCTTCTTGGCGCCGGTTGAAAGCGCGCATTCCGGTCGAAAGGATGCCGGGACCGAGCCTCTAGTTACTCAGCTCAACGGCTCGCCGCTGCATCCTGAGCTTGATATCCCGCTACCACGCCGGAGTCTAACGCGGGCCCTGTTTGGATTGATCCAGATCATGTACCTGGTCTTCTATCTGGTAGCCCTCTTTCGATTAGGGGAAATCGATCGGGTCACGAATTCGTTTCTTCCGGGATGGGCGGCGACCGGTATCCTGGTAGCTGTGATCACCACGGCGGGCGTGGGAATTCCACTGCGCTGTTATCTGTTCACGGCATCCGCCTTCGATTATCGCCGACTCGGTGAGAAGTTCCAGAAGCTGTTCCTGGCGATTTTGGTGCTGGATCAGTTATGGGCGGTGGCGCCGTTTCTGATGGCGCAGAAGATCGGCTTCGGGGCGGCGTTCGCGGCGACCGCGGCGCTGCTCTATGTACCGTTTTCCGAGCGGACGCTGGTGCGGATGGCCTACTCCTAGCGATTTCTATGGAACCGTGCTCACCGAAGCTGCGTATCTGCGTCTGTAACTCGCGAGTAGTGTTGTGTCCGCGAGGTGAGGAGCGAGATATGAGGCTTACCGCGACGCTGCTGTTCGTGCTGCTTGCGCTTACGCCCCTCGCGCGCGCTGATGAGTGGTCGAAGACTTATGCCATCACGGGGAAGCCGGAGCTTCGTGTCGAAACCAGCGACGCCAACATTCGCGTGGATACGTGGGGCCAGAACACAATTGAGGCCCGGGTAACCTCTGAACATTGGAAAATCGGCGAGGGTGGCGTCAGAGTGATCGAGCGCCAGATGGGAGACTCAGTGGAGCTCGAAGTCCGCCTGCCGCATGAGCATCACATCTGCATTATCTGCGTGAATGTCCATAGCTACCGCGTAAACGTGGAAATCCATATGCCGCGCGAGGGACGGGTGAATCTGCGTACCGGGGATGGGTCCATTCGCCTCACCAACTTCAAGGGCGACATGCAGCTTGAGAGTAGCGATGGCAGCCAGGAGATTGATTCAGTCGATGGAACCCTGCGAACCCATGCTGGTGATGGCCACATTCGTGCCGCAGGACGGTTTGATTCACTGGACGCCAGCACGGGGGACGGTCGTATCGAAATCCGCGCGCTTACGGGTTCGACCATGGCATCAAGTTGGGACCTGCATGCTGGAGACGGCAGCATCACGCTCGAGCTGCCGGAGAATTTTGCCGCAGACGTGGACCTGCACACGGGTGACGGGCACATCAGCCTGGATATGCCGGTCACCGTCGAGGGCCGGCTCGGCGGAAACAATATTCACGGAAAGCTGAACGGCGGGGGGAATCTGCTGACGATTCATACTGGTGATGGATCAATTAAATTACAGAAATCGTAAAACGGCGCATTAACCGCGGCAGATTGCCAGGATTCAGGGCGCGCCGGCCCTCTGCTGTGGGAGCAGAGTACGCTGCCGCCACAGCGTGATGGATCAATTAAATTACAGAAATCGTAAAACGGCGCATTAACCGCGGCAGATTGCCAGGATTCAGGGCGCGCCGGCCCTCTGCTGTGGGAGCAGAGTACGCTGCCGCCACAGTGTCGCGACGGCGGCGCTACGAATTCGGCGCTCAGCGAACAGGAAATCGAATGAAAATCTATCGAACGCTTGGGCTCATCGTCGTTGCACTCCTATCTACAGTCATTCGTGCTCAAAATCCGCAAAATTCGTTGCCGGTGTTGAATGTCAGTTCTATGGACAAAAGCATCGATCCCTGCGTGGATTTTTTCGAGTACTCGTGTGGCGGATGGATCAAGAAGAATCCCATCCCGCCGGACCAGACCAGTTGGAGCGTGTATTCGAAGCTGGAGGATGACAACAAGCTAATCCTGCGCGACATTCTGGAGCGCGCGGCCAAAGCCGATACCAGCCGCGCTGCAACCAATCAGAAGATTGGCGATTATTACGCCGCCTGCATGGATGAGAGCGCGATTGAGAAGGCTGGGGTCGCGCCGCTCCGGCCGGAACTGGAGCGGATCGAGAATCTGAAATCGAAAGCGGAACTGGCTAGCCTCGTCGTCTCCATGCAGCCGGCGAAAGAGAACTATTTGCGGCAGGAGACGGTGCTGTTCGACTTTGGTTCTTCGCAAGACTTCAAAGATTCAACTCAGGTTATTGCTACGGCAGACCAGGGAGGGTTAGGACTGCCGGATCGCGACTACTACCTGAAAGATGACGATAAATCGCAGGAGCTGCGGAAGGAATATTTGGTCCACGTCCAGAAGATGTTCGAGCTGTTGGGCGACAAGCCGGAAGCCGCTGCGGTCGACGCACAAGCTGTGATGAAGATCGAGACTGCACTTGCGAAAGGATCGCTCACTCGCGTGGAGCGCCGCGATCCGACCAAGCTGTATCACAAACTGAGCCGGGCGGAGTTGCAAGCGCTCAGCCCGTCGTTCCACTGGAGCGAGTATTTCACCCATGTGGATTTGGGTTCAATGCAGTCACTCAACGTGGTGACGCCGGATTTCTTCAAGGCTCTGAATAGTGAACTCGAGCGGGAAGACTTGGCGGACTGGAAAGCATATTTGCGCTGGCATCTGGCGCACGCGAATGCTCCCTTTCTATCTTGGCCTTTCGTGAATGCTGATTTCGATTTTTTTGACAAAACGTTACAAGGCACAGAGCAGCTTGAACCTCGTTGGAAGCGCTGCGTGAGTGCGGTCGATAACCAAATGGGCGAGGCGCTGGGTCAGGCGTACGTGGAACTCAACTTTAGCCCGGAAGCCAAACAGCGTGCGCTAAAAATCGTCAAGCAGATCGAAGCCGCCATGCAGCAGGACATCACCAGCCTCCCCTGGATGAGCCCCACCACAAAACAGCATGCGCTGGAGAAGCTGCACGCGATCGCCAACAAGATCGGCTATCCAGATAAGTGGCGAGACTACAGTACGCTGAAAATCGACCGCGATGATGAACTGGGCAATGTGCTACGTGGGCGGGAATTTGAATTTCACCGCCAATTGGCAAAGATTGGCAAGCCAGTGAATCGCGGCGAGTGGCAGATGACCCCTCCCACCGTGAATGCCTACTACGATCCGCAGATGAACGACATCAATTTTCCTGCGGGAACATTGCAGCCACCTTTGTTCAGCGCTGGATCCGATGACGCACCGAATTACGGTAACACTGGCGGCACCATCGGGCACGAATTGACTCACGGCTTCGACGATGAAGGCCGCCAATTTGACGCCCAGGGCAATCTGCGCGACTGGTGGACGCCCGAGGACGCAAAACAGTTTGAACAGCGGGCCAGTTGCATTTCCAATCAGTATTCGCAGTACGTGATTGTTGATGACGTCAAGATCAATGGGAAACTGACACTCGGTGAGGATGTGGCCGATCTGGGCGGGCTGATGCTGGCTTATATGGCCTGGAAGGATGAGACACAGAATCAGAAGCTTGAGCCGCTCGAAGGATTCACACCCGAGCAGCGGTTCTTCATCGCGTATGGCGAAAGCTGGTGTGGACAAACGCGAGATGAAACCAAGCGGCTGCGCGCGACAGTTGATCCGCACTCACCGGACAAGTACCGAACCAACGGCGTGGTCTCGAATACGCCTGAATTTCAGGAGGCGTTTCACTGCAAGGCAGGCGCACCGATGGTGCGGGAGAATCGTTGCCGAGTATGGTAGATGGGCCATTTTTTTAGAACGTCGAATGAAAATTTACTGCAATCGGGCTCGGTAGCTACACTGTTCTATACCAGCACAGATTAGTGCAACTACCATCAGTACAGTAGCGTTATCGGCTGATCTGTTATCATCCGCACATGGCAACCGTGGCACGGGCCGAGTCTCCCCTTTACCTGCAAATTGCCGAGAGCATGACGCAGCAAGTCGCCCGCGGAGCGCTTCGCCCCGGCGACCGTGTTCCTTCCCTTCGCCGGCTCAGCCGGCAAAGACGCGTCAGTATGTCAACAGCACTACAGGCGTATTTGTGGCTGGAGAGCCGCGGCTATTTGGAGGCGCGGCCGCAATCCGGCTTCTATGTGCGGACTCCGTTTTCCGCGCTGATTCCCGAGCCTCGGTTTGAATCTCCCAAAACACAGCCGAAGACGGTAACCACGAACGCGATCCTGGCGGAACTAATGGAGTCTGCGAACAACCCGACGAATATTCCGTTAGGCGCGGGATGCGCAAGCCCGGAACTGTATCCCAACCGGCGCTTAAATTTGATTTTGCGCCGCATCGTGCGCCGCGAGCCCGAGCACAGCGCGCGCTACGATTTTCCGCCCGGGGTAGAGGCGCTGCGGCGTCAGATTGCCCGCCGCTCGCCGGATATGGGCTGCAACTTCTCGCCCCGCGACATAACCGTGACCTGCGGTGCCCTCGAAGCTCTTGGTCTGAGCCTTCGCGCCGTCGCGAAGCCCGGCGATGTGATCGCGATGGAAAGCCCGACCTACTTCGGCATTCTGGAGAGTGCGGCATCACTGGGCATGAAAATCATTGAGATTCCCACGAACCCCCAGTCTGGCATGGATCTGAACCAGCTCGAGGCGGCCATTCGCAAGCATCGCGTGAAGGCCTGCGTAGTAATGACCAATTCGCATAATCCTCTCGGCTATGTGTTGCCGGATCATTACAAGAAAGCACTGGTGGATGTCACGGCGCGCTGGAATGTTCCCCTGATCGAGGATGACACCTACGGCGATCTCGCGCACCAGGATTTACGTCCGCGCACAGCAAAGTCGTTCGATCGCAATGGCTTGGTGATTCTTTATTCGTCCTTCTCAAAAATCCTCTCGCCGGGATATCGGATAGGGTGGGTGGCGGCAGGCCGTTTTCGGGAGGACGTGGAACGGCTGAAGCTGCTGACTTCTGTGGCCAGCCCATCGTTGCCGCAGAGTGTGATTGCGGAATTCTTGGCGACTGGCGGCTACGATCGCTACCTCAAACGGCTGCGCACACGATTGGCCGGGCAAGTCGAGAGCGTTCGCCAGGCGATCGCAAAATACTTTCCTCAAGGCACGCGGATCAGCCGTCCAGCAGGCGGTTACATGCTGTGGATTGAGTTCCCGCCGCGGATCAATGCCCTCAAGCTCTATCGCGCCGCGCTTGCGGAAAACATCAGCATCCTGCCGGGGACGATCTTTTCAGCAACTGGGCAATACAAAAATCACATTCGGATTAATTGTGGGCATGTTTGGTCGGAAATTTATGATCGGGCGCTGTTGACGCTTGGTCGGCTCTGCGAGAAGGCTCAAGCATCGCAATCAGTTTGATATCATGCGCAGTAAGCGGCGCTGCTGTGTCACGTTTGTCCGATTTGCTAACTGTACTCCCCCGTTTTTCGCTTTTCTGAATCTGTTCGGCCTGGCGGCTCCATACTAGGATTCGGGTCATGGAAGCCTCAACTTATTTGCAGCCGATCACAAAAACCGAACAAGGACTCGATCCGCAAGACTGGTCAGAATTGCGGGAACTCGGCCACCGTATGGTGGATGACATGATTGACCATCTGGCCACTGTCGCTCAGCGCCCGGTGTGGCAGGCGATGCCAGCAGAAGTGCGACGGCGATTTCAAAGTGATCCTCCACTGGATGGCGAAGGAGCGGAGAAGGTCTATTGGGACTTCCAGCAATACGTGCTGCCCTACGCCGAAGGTAATCTTCATCCGCGATTCTGGGCGTGGGTCATCGGGGCGGGCTCGGGCCTCGGCATGTTAGCCGATATGCTCGCCGCGGGAATCAATCCCAATCTAGGCAGCGGAGATCACGCACCAGCTCTGGTGGAACGGCAGGTGATCGATTGGATGAAACAGGCGCTCGGTTTCCCCGCCGAATCAAGCGGCTTATTGGTCACCGGCGCTTCTATGGCGAACATCATCGGCTTGGCGGTGGCGCGGCACGTGAAGGCCGGGATCAATGTGAAGGAGAACGGATTGTTCGCTTCCCCGGCCCGAATGATGTTTTATGGTTCGAACGAAACCCACAACTCCATCGTCAAGGGACTTCAGTTGCTGGGATTTGGGAAGCAATCCTTTTGTTCCATCGAGGTTGGTGCAGACTTCAAGATCAAGATTGCAGCCTTGCGCGACGCGATTCGGCGTCATAAAGCGGAGGGTCTGAAGCCGCTTTGCGTGATCGGCAATGCAGGTACGGTGAACACAGGCGCAGTCGACGACCTCGCGGCTCTTGCGGATCTCTGTGCAGAGCACGATCTATGGTTGCACGTAGATGGCGCCATCGGCGCTCCTTTAGCAATTTCAGCCAAATTGCGGCCGATGCTGCGCGGCATGGAGCGCGCCGATTCCCTCGCCTTCGATTTGCATAAATGGATGCAAATGCCTTATGACGTAGGCTGCGTGTTGGTGCGCGACGAAGCCCAGCATCGCGAAACATTCAGCGAAGCGGCGGGTTATCTTTCCCGCATGCCACGCGGGCTCTGCTCGGGGGAGCGATGGTTCTCCGATTATGGCCCGGAACTGTCGCGGGGTTTTCGCGCGCTGAAAGTTTGGATGTGCATCAAAGAGCACGGTCTGCGAAAATGTGGGGAATTATTCGAACAAAATATTGAACAGGCCGGCTACCTCGCCGGACTGGTCGAATCCAGCCGCGAACTTGAGCTGATCGCTCGCGGCGAGCTGAACATCGTTTGCTTCCGTTACAGCGGCAGGGTACGGGATGAGCAGGCGTTAAACGCACTCAATCGCGAACTGCTGATGCGGTTGCAGGAACAGGGAATTGCTGCGCCATCAGTGGCTATTCTCGACGGAAGATTTGCGATCCGAGTGTCAATCTGTAACCATCGCAGCCGGAGAGAAGACTTCGACCTATTTCTGCGCGAGGTGCTACGCATCGGCCGTGAAATCGAGAAATCTGCGGCCTGAATATTCCTCAAGCGGCGGCTTTCATTCCAGACGGGGAGCCCTACGCCCCCCGTTTTCATTACTGTCACCGGAACAATCTGGATTACTTTTCTACCGCGAGAGGCAGGCCAGGCAGTACATCGGTTTTCTCGACCTTAACTGACTTCAGGGTCTGAGGATTAAGTCCCAAAGCCTCCAGTATCGTCGCCGCCACCTGCGACGTCGCCACCGGAGTCTTCACCACGCTGGCGTGCAGCTCCGGGTTCGAGACGATCAGGCCAACGTTGGTGTCGCCGAAACTGAACCGCCATGCTCGGCATTTTTCTTTTTTGGGCCGGTGTAAATGGTGCCATACACCGGCTGCACGATGATATCGGGCGTGCGGCTGTCGCTGGCGGGGTTGTTGAACTTGAGCTTAAGCTCCGCCCCGGCCATCACCTCATCGATGAACAGCGCATTGGCATTTGTATTGAGGTACGTAGCAACTGCTGAGGTCTGGCTCTGATCCTGCAGCCAGATCAGCGCGATGTCATCATCCTGAACGAAGCCGCAAGAGCCGGTGGCGCATGCCGCCGCGTTGGCGATCGCGATGCCTCTGGGATTGGTACCAGCGTCAGGAAGCGCCGCAACCAAATCCGCGAAATGTCCCGGCTTGTTTGTTTTCACCGGATTGATTGGCGACTGCCCGTGCTTGGCGCTGACGATGAACAGGGTTGAATCATAGATGCCCTGATCCTTAAGCGCTTGGATCATGCTGCCCAGAGCCTCGTCGGTCTTCTGCAGCCCATAGGCAAGAACTTCGGTCGGCGCACCGGAGCCGCCCAGGTAACCGCCGGGCTTGCCGCTCAACGGGTCGTTATTACAACTTCCATCGAAATTGTCACTGGCCAGCTTCTGCCCTACGCTCACCGCCTGGAAGTTCATACCGAGCACCGCCGGTACGCCGGGTCCCGGACTTCCATCATGCCTCAGGCCATGAATTTCGTTGATGATCGCGTTGACTTTTAGCTGATCGTTTTGGGCCGTGCAAACCACGCTCACGGTCGCATCGAATCCATTGACGTTAGTGATTTCCGGCGTGTAAAGATCGTCTACGCCCGTACCCGACGGACCGTTGACCAGATCGTAGGCAGGATGCTTGTCGGCCCAAGCCGTGTGCCCGCCAGCGGACTTGACCACTTCGAAGATGGTGTTGGTCCGTAGCGCGCTGTGGGGAAATAACGGCACGCAATTACCGTGCGCATCCAGTATGCGGGGCAGCTTGGTGGGATCGATCACATTTAGCGAGACGTTTGACGAGTTGTATAGATCGATGCTCTCGTCGAACACCATCATGTTGCCGGGAGAACCTGCGCATGTGATGTTGGTGGGATCGAAGATGGTGCGGTCGTTGCTGACGTCGTAGAACAAGCCGTCGCTGATCGGTGACCCGCCGGTCACGAGCGCAAGAAGGCCGGGGAAAGAATCCGAGAGTGATGGCGTGCGCGCATTGGAATAGGTGACGCGATGGCCCGATAACTCGGCCAATGCGGAGTTGGGATGGCTCTGAACAAAATTCGCCACATCCAGTGCGTGTAACCCGTCAACGCTGATTAGCAGGACGTGGCGGATGTGATCGCGTTCATTGATATGAGAGGCCGCTGATGCTGGCACAAGTGCTGCAAGCATAAGAGCGCCGGCCAAGGCCACTGCGAATCTGTTTTTCATGAGAAGTTGCCTCCTATTCCACGCCCCAAAGTTGGCCAGCATAGCGGGTCTACGCGTCAACGCAGGTTAATGCGAGATGAATAGTTGGTGAAAACGGTGTTACAGTGCGGCCAAAGCGATGAGTTCCGGTTTCCAGTGCGCCGGTTGCGGAGAGTGGAACGAGACCACCTTCGACAATTCTGCTGGAAGATCGCAGACCTATGTAGAAGACTGCCAGATCTGTTGCCAGCCAAACGTATTGCGGTTGGAATGGGACGAGCAGGCGCAGGAATACATGATCCATTGCGAGTTGGAATAGCAAAACCTGGGCGTGGCGTTATAGTAGTGGCGACTTCAAATTGCGGAGAACAAGAATGGGCACAAACTACACTTCGCCGGGACGTATGGTTTCGCACAATATGGTTACTACACAATTCGAGCTGGATGGGTTTCGAGTGCTGCGAACTTTGGGCGTGGTTCGGGGAATCGTGGTGCGTTCAAGGTCGATTTTCGGAACCATCGGCGCAGGCCTGCAAACGATTCTTGGCGGCAACATTACTCTCCTGACGAACTTATGCGAGAAGACCCGCGCGGAGGCCTTCGATCTGATGTTGCAGCACGCTGCCGAACTAGGCGGTAATGCAGTTGTCGGCGCGCGTTACGATGCGACCGAGGTCATGCAGGGCGTAACCGAAGTCCTGGCGTACGGGACTGCGGTGGTGGTCGAACCGATGAAATAGACAACCTGCGCGATGTTCTGGTTCGGATTTGCATGAGACCCCAAGAGATAGGCTCCCCTGAATCGGACCGTTGAAGCTCCTGGGATATCTCCGATACAGATTTTCATATATCCTGCCTCGGTCTCCTTCCATGTCACGTATTCCCTGTTTGAGACAGATCCCTGTTTCCATTCAAAACAAGCAAGATAGGCATGCTCGCAGTTTGGTCGTATACGTGACTAAAAGCACTACTCTACCCAGGGTAACAAAGCAGAAAAAAACAGGATTGACTCAGTTGACGAGGGAGGCAGGCAAAATGCGGCGCCTACTTAGTTTCGCTATTTTCGCGGTATCGTTCGTCCTAGTGCTCTTCTTCTCGGTTACAGGATATGCGCAGACATTTCGCGGTGCTATCAACGGCAGTGTAACCGACCCATCAGGCGCGGTTGTCGCGGGTGCCAGCGTAAAAGCTGCAAACACCGCGACCGGAATCGTCCTCAGCACGGTCAGTACGAGCGGAGGCGCATTCGCCTTCCAGGACATTCCGCCTGGCGTGTACAAAATCACGGTCACGGCCAGCGGCTTCTCGACATCCACCGTCGATAATGTGAATGTTGTGGCCGGGAGCGTTTACACGCTGCCGGTTCAGCTCAAAGTGGGGCAATCTGCAACCGTTGTCGAGGTCTCTGCAGCCGAACTGACGGTAGATACAACCACTGTCACCCAAAGCGACACGATTCCCTCAGCCAGTTTGCAGCAAATCCCCTTGAATGGCCGCGACTTCTCGCAGTTGATCGCAGTAACGCCGGGCTACGGCGGGTACTCTGTGGGTGGTTTCGGCTCACTGAACGGCACCCGAGCGAACCAGGTGAATTGGCAGGTTGACGGCACCGACAATAACGATTTCTGGCACAACATTCCTGCCATCAATCAGGGCGGCGTCTCTGGGATTGCCGGCACCGTATTGCCGATTGACGCGGTTGATGAGTTCTCAGCGCAGACACAATCGAACGCCGAGACCGGACGCAATGCTGGAGGAACTGTCAATCTGGTCATCAAGAGCGGCACCAACCAGTTGCATGGCAGCGCTTATTACTACAATCGCAATGAATTTTACGCTGCTACTTCACCATTTTTTACGCCTAGCCCGCAGTTTCCGAAGGCTCCGGAACTGCGCAATCAAAACTACGGCTTTACGGTTGGCGCGCCAATCATTAAGGATCGGACTTTCTTTTTCCTCGGTTTCGAAAAGCAGAACTACATCTTCGGGTTGACGGGGCTTGCGACCGAACCTTCCGATGCGTGGGTCGCAAATGCCCGAGCTAAACTTGCCCCCGGTGCGGAGAGCACGCTTTCCGATACCCTTCTCGCGACGCTATGGCCGAGCGCGATCAGAAACCTTCCGGCGAACACGAGTAACTATTTCGCTACCGTGCCAGGTACCGGTTACAGTTACAACGAAGTGGGCAAGATCGACCACAACTTCAATGAGAAGAACCATCTTCTGTTTCACTTCTTTTACGGCCAAGGAAATCAGACGCAGCCGCCTGGCGCGAGTTTGGCACTAGCAACGGCTAGTTCAAACTTAGGAGATTACTTTGAAGTTGCCCCCATTCGGATTGAGAACTATTCGCTCGTTTGGAACTCGGCCATAAGTCCGAGATTAACAAACCAGGTGCTCTTCGGCATCAGTTACTTCACTCAGGTCTTCCACGACAAGAACAATACTTTCAATGAAAAGGCGCTCGGTCTATTTACCAGCCCTGACGCTCTTATCAACGGACACCCGATTCCTGGCGCACCGAACATCGCCATTTCCGGGTTTGATCAGGTGGGCATCACGCCACCCGAAGGCCGAAATGACATCACCGGGCATTTAACCGACATCCTCTCCTATACGGTCGGGAAACACCAATTTCGTTTGGGGGGCGAAGTCCGGCAGGGGCGTGTGGACGAGTTCTATTACCGGCGTTCCCTTGGAAGCTTCAACTTCACCGGCGAGACGACCTGCCCCGGCGTGACGGACGACCCGGCATGCGCCCTCGCTGACTTTCTGGCCGGCGACGTATCTTCTGCCTCAATCGCCGTAGGCAGAGCAGAGCGGAAGGTTCGAGTCAACGCGTTTGATTTCTTCGGGCAGGATTCGTGGCAACTGACGCGCAAGCTCAACCTGAATCTTGGATTACGCTACGAATACATCGGGCCACTCCACAGCTTGGCCAAGGACTTAGCCGTGTTTACTCCGGACCGGGGTTTGCTCATTCAGGGAAATGGCATTGGTTCTATTTTCCCGCCCGACCATAACAATGTTGCGCCACGCCTCGGCTTTGCTTACCAGCCGACAGCGAACGGGAATCTGGTTGTACGAGGAGGAATCGGCGTTTTCTACGACCAAATCAATATGAACCCGTTCCTCGACTTCCGGCCGGGCGGAGCGGGAGCTGACGGCTTGCAGGACAATCCGATAGGGCCGTCGCCTGTCGCCAACTATAGCGTTGGTTCGCTTACCTGGCAGCCCAACACTTACATTTTTCCTCCGCTCGTCCCCTGTCCGACCCTCAGTAACTGCGTCAATCCGAACAATCCCGCCCAGCAGCTAATGTACAACGTTTATGCAGTAGGCCAGCACTTCCGCACACCCTATTTCTACAACTACAACTTGCAGGTGGAGAAGGGCTTCGGTAGCGCTGCTGTTCTACAGGTGGGTTACGTCGGCAGTGGAGGTCACAGGCTATCAGTGATGGATGATATTAACCTGGACGGCCATCTTAATGGCCAGTATCCGAATATTGGGTCAGTCTTGCAGCTCAACAGCGTTGGCAACTCCAACTACAACGCCCTGCAATCCGTCCTCAGGATACGAGGCTGGCACGGATTCTCCTCGCAGTTTGCGTATACATGGGCACACGAGCTGGACACGATGACCGAATACCGTGGCGCGATTCAATTCGACTACACTCGCCCCAAGCTGGATTACGGCAGCGGTGACTTTGACACGCGGCACAACTTCACCGCTTTCTGGACGTACGACATTCCAGGATCGTCGCATGGTCCAAAGATTCTGACACATGGCTGGCAACTTAGCAGTCTATGGTCCTTCCACAAAGGACAGCCGTTTAACTTTAATGCCGGAACGCAGCGTCCTGGTGTGGACTTGGTCGGCAACCCATTCGCCGGTGTCTCCCATAGCTTCTCAAAATCGCTTGGCGGCGAGCCGGGCGAACAATGGGTCAACCCGAACGCGTTTGCCACACCTGCATCGGGTCCTGGGAATTTGGGCCGGAATGCGTTCTATGGCCCTGGGTTTGGCGATGTGGATGTGTCCGTGATCAAGAACATCGGCATAACGGAGCGGATGAAGTTGCAGCTCCGTGCAGAGATGTTTAATGTCTTCAATCGCATTAATCTCGCGACCGGAGCCGGATCCGTAGGTTCCGACGGGACCGTTCGCGACACCATCGGCGACTTCAATGGCGCCCCTGGACTGGGTCCTGGCGAGCCGTTCAACCTGCAACTCGCAGCAAAGATTATCTTCTAGGGACTTGCATTTGTTCTTCAAGGCGGACGCGCTTAGCGCGTCCGCCTTGTTTCTTGAGCTTCGTTTTTCTCCAGTCACCGCATAATGCCCGAAGTCAGAATGCAAATCAGGTGGACGTGGGATCCATCTCGACACATGGGCGGGAAACGCGATCTACTATTTTGACGACCGCACCGGGAGAAACCCACGACTGCAGCTCAGACGCATTCGGTGCTGAATTGGCTGTGGGCTGCGGTTGGCCTGTATTGGATTCTCAGCGCCCGCGCTGCCGCCCGGAACCCTTCGGAGTCAGGGGAGCCGCGTGCGCATCGCGTCCTGCGGCTGCTCATCCTGGCGATGACGTTTGTGCTTTTGTTGTCGCCATCGCTGCCGGTGGGGCCGCTCGCAAGACCTTTCGTTCCCGATCATTCAGCCATTCGAGATCTGGGGGTGGCGCTGGCCGGTCTCGGCATTTCGCTGATGATCTGGGCGCGGCGGCATCTCGGCCATTACTGGAGCGACAAGGTTGAGATCAAGGCGAACCACCAGCTCATAAGCACGGGCCCGTATGCGAGGCTTCGCCATCCCATCTACACGGGCATGCTGCTGGGAATCGCAGGCACTGCCCTAGCTGTCGGCGAATGGCGCGGGCTTGCCGCCTTTGTTTTGCTGCTGACAAATTACGTAATCAAGGCTAGTAAGGAGGAACGCATTCTGCGCCAGAAGTTCGGACCCGCATTTCAAGAATATGAGCGCAGAACAGGATTCCTGATTCCTCGGCTACGCCTGCCGTAGCTCAGGTGCGTTGAGCCTCGCCAGTTTTTCCACAGAAAGTTTCGAAAAAAGACTCAGCAAAACGCGCCTTATTTCCGGGCGAGCGATATCAGGAACCAAGTCTCTAAACCCAACCCCTAGTGGTCACCAAATCGGTAAGCCACAATTTATCGTACTCTGCCCAGCTACCCTGATTTCCCTTCAACAACCTGTAACTTTCCTATTGACAGCAAAACGTTTAGGCGTAGGATGTGGGCAGAAGTGGTAGAAAGTGGTCGAGCTAGTAGAGGTTGTGGGCAGAAGTAAGACCCGAGGCGCCAGTGGAATTCAAGGCTGAAACGCCCAAAACGAGCCCAGAAAAACCTGAAACGACCCAAATTGCTGCCGCTTTTACCTCCCTCGTTTTTGTGGCAGTCGCTGCCACTAGGTTTAAAGCCCCGATAAAGGGCAGAACCAATGTTTCGCGGCAATCACCCAACTCGCGTGGACGAAAAAGGACGCCTCAAGGTCCCCGCGGAGTTCAAGCGGGTGATCGACGAGAAGTACGGCACGCAATTCTATATCACAAGCTTGGACGGAAAAATTGCCCAAGTGTATCCCTTCGAGGAGTGGGAGCGGATCGAGCAAAAGCTGGCGGGGCTCTCCACCTTCAATCCTACGAAGAAAAAGTTCCTGGACCGGGTGAACTACTGGGGTCAACAGGTGGAAATGGATGGCCAGGGCCGGCTGCTGATGCCGCAGTTGTTGCGCGACTCGGCGCAGATCAAGGGCGAAGTGGCTGTGACCGGAAATCTCACGCACCTGCTGATCCGCAACCTGGAGCAGTACCGCAAGGAGATCGAGGAGCAATCGTTCACGCCTGAGGATGAGAAGACGCTCGACGATCTGGGCATCTAGTGGGCGAGGGTTTAACAGACACCCCCGAGGGGGTTGGACGTGGTGGGAATCACGTTCCAGTTCTTTTAAAAGAAGCGATCGACTTTTTAGCCGTCCGGCGTGGCGGGACCTATATCGACGCCACGGTGGGCCTTGGCGGGCACAGCTTAGAAATCGCAAAACGCCTCGGCGCGCCGGGTCATTTGATTGGGCTCGATAAAGATCCTGCGGCGCTGGAAATCGCGCGGAAAAGGCTCAGTAGCGCCGGCGTCTCGCCGGCAAATACTGATTGGCCGGAGATTACGCTGCTGCACGCATCGTTTGCCGAAATCGGCCGGCGTTTTCCCTCCGCAGTTGCGGATGGGATTCTCGCCGATCTCGGAGTGAGCAGCTTGCAGTTTGCTGATCCCGCGCGAGGCTTCAGTTTTCAGGCGGAAGGACCGCTCGACATGCGGATGGACCCGCAGTCCGAGCTGACCGCCGAACAAGTGGTAAACCACTTCGACGAGCGTGAGCTTGCCGATGTGATTTACGAATTCGGTGAGGAAAGGAGGTCGCGGAGAATCGCCAGAGCCATTGTCCGGTCGCGGCCGATATTGACGACTGCGCAACTCGCAGTCGTGATCTCAGCCGCGGCCCGGCCAATGAAACTGGGTCAACACAAGTACGACAGGATTCATCCGGCGACCAGGACCTTTCAAGCTGTCCGAATCTTCGTAAACCGCGAACTGGACGATCTGCGGGCGCTGCTGGAAGTTGCCCCGCAGGTGCTGAAACCGGGTGGAAGGCTGGTGGTTATCAGCTTTCACTCGCTGGAAGACCGCATTGTGAAAGATGCGATGCGCGAGGACGCGAAGCTGGGGCAATACAGGTTGCTGACGAAGAAGCCAGTGACCCCCAGCGAAGAAGAGATTGATCGCAACCCGCGAGCAAGAAGTGCGAAATTGCGGGCGGCAGAAAGAGTTTAGTAGCGCTTGCGTAGCGACGGGTCTCCGACCCGTCCGGGCGGGTCAAAGACCCGCCGCTACACGAGCCAACAAGGTTTCCGGGACGGCATCGCCTCTCACTTAAAGGGCGAAAACAAAATCTACCTTCTTTCGATGCCGTCCCGGAGGAGTCGGAAGGTAGCGGAGGTTGGGACATGTACACGGGAACAGTAATTGATGAGTTGACGGCCGTGGTCGAGCGAGCGGAAACGCGCGCGGACGAGCGTGAGCGCGAAGACCGGCTCGCCTACTGGTATGCCGTCGCACAACAGGAACTGGCGCAGGCCGATTCCAGTCTTGCCGGGGTGGCATAAATGGCAGCGGCGCAGAGCGCAGCAGCGGTCGTCCGGCGGAAGCCTTGCTGGACGGGAACTCCAGAAGTTTACTTTGCCAAGCCGATCGACAATTCGCGCTTGGTGAAGGTCGAAGATCCAAACCGCAGCCGCGAGATGAAGCAATTCGCCTTCGCGCTCTGCTGCCTGTTCTTGCTGGTGATGACATTCGCCTGGCAGCATTTCAAGGCCATCGAGTACGGATACAAAATTGAATCGCTGAGAACACAGCGCGATGGTTTGGTTGAAATGAACCGCGCGCTTCGGCTGGAAGAAGCCTCGTTGCGTGATCCAGAACGGATCGACATGCTGGCACGAAGGCTGGGATTGCAATCACCGCAAGCAGGGCAGGTGATCCGCATTAATGCGGACAACGATGCCGGCGTGCCGGAATTGGCAAGCGTGGCATCGGTTTCGCTCATTGCAGTTCGATAAGTTCGCACGGGGAGGTCCTCCGGGCGTGTTCGAACATCGTCCGGCAGGGTAAGTGGCGGCCGCTATGGCAAAGGCGGGCCGCCATGTTTGTCTAGGAGGCTGCGGAAAAACTCTGGTTTGGAACGTATTTGAAAAGGGCACGAATTTACTAGTGCCGTAAAGCCCTGTATTTTTTGTCATTCCGAATCGCTTTAGCGGTGAGGAATCTGCTTTCGCGAGTTTTTCCGCAGCCTGCCAGAGCATGGATATGAAGTTGATGTCGTCCTGATCGATCAGAGAGCTGCAAAGTGGCAACCAGCACAGTGCGCAACGAAACCAATTCCCGCCTGTACTTGCTGGGCGCAATTCTTGTGATCTGGTGCGCGGTCATTTGCTTGCGCCTTATCTATCTTCAAGTCTTTCGCTATGGAGATTTCGAACAGCGCGCTCAACATCAACAGCAGCGCACGACTGAGGTCTCGGCGAAACGCGGGATCATCTACGACCGGGCTGGGCGTGAACTCGCCATGTCAGTTTCGGTGGATTCCGTTTTTGCTGTTCCAACTGATATCCCGGACCTTGCGCAAACAATTTCGCTCATCACGCGAATCACTAAGGCCGACCCTCGCGAGGTGCTGGCCAAGTGCAAGGCTTCGCGGACATTCTGTTGGGTCGCACGTAAAGCGGATGCCGAGACTGCTGCACGAATTCGTTCTCTAAATTTGCGCGGAATATATTTCCAAAAAGAATCCAAGCGCTTCTACCCCAAGCGCGAGCTAGCTGCCCAGGTAATCGGATACGTCGGAACTGACGATGAGGGGCTCAGCGGAATTGAGCGCGAGTACGAAGACAAGCTGCACGGCAAACCGGGGCGGATGCTGATCTCAGTCGATGCTCGCCGCAAATATTTCGGCAGCGTGGAGAAGCAGCCTGAGCCGGGCGAAAACGTGGTGCTCACGTTGGACGAACAAATCCAGTACATTGCTGAGCGCGAGCTGGAAACGGCGATGCAGCAGACGCGCGCGGAATCAGGCACCGTTGTCGTTGAGAATCCGCATACCGGAGAAATTCTGGCCCTGGCCAACAGGCCGACTTTCAATCCAAATCTCTCGCGCGAAATCAAACCGCAGAAGCTGAAGAATCACGCCGTCAGTGATGTGTACGAGCCGGGATCAACTTTCAAGCTGGTCACAATTTCCGCGGCGCTTGAAGAAAAGCTGACTCGCCCTGATGAAATGTTTGATTGCCAGATGGGGTCGATCATAATCAACGGCCGCCGCATTCACGATTGGAAGCCGTTTGGAATCTTGCCGGTTTCAGGCATTCTGGCGAATTCTAGCGACGTCGGCGCGATCAAAATTGCGCTGCGCTTGGGCGATGAACGGCTTTACAAGTATATCCGGGCTTATGGTTTCGGGCAGCAGACCGGCATTGAGCTTCCCGGCGAAACACGCGGGCTTGCCAAACCCCTGAGCCGTTGGTCCAAAGTTTCCATCGGCGCAATCTCGATGGGGCAGGAGATTGGCATTTCGCCAATTCAGTTGACCAGCATGGTCTCAAGTATCGCGAATGACGGTGTTCTGGTCGCTCCGCGAATCCTTGCGGCCACAATCCAGCCACAGAGAGCGCCGGGAATGATTGCCTTTCATCCCACCGAGGAGCGTCGCGTGCTCTCTCCGCTGACCGCTGCGCAAATGAAGCAGATGATGCAAGGTGTTGTCCTGCACGGAACCGGCAAAAAAGCCATTCTCGAGGGCTACAGCTCGGCCGGTAAGACAGGCACGGCGCAGAAAGTTGATCCGGCTACCGGAACTTATTCGCGGACTAAGTACATCGCGTCTTTCGCGGGATTCGCTCCGGTCAACAACCCGGCAGTCACGATCGCCGTAATTCTGGACTCTCCGGTAGGTGGGCATCACGGCGGTCAGGTCGGTGGCCCGGTGTTTCAGCGGATAGCGCAGCAGGTGCTCGAGTATCTGCATACGACGCACGATGTCGAACTGCCTTCAAACCGGGACGTGTTCTTGGCCCAGCGCCGGGTGAAGGATCAGGACCTCGCGGAAGGCTCGCCGGATCGGCTAGGAGACAACCTGGAAGCGGCGGACTCCAGCGCTCCAGAGCCTAAAGTTCCCGCGCCCGTCAAGCCAAGCCCAGCTATCGCGAGCGCGGCCGTGATTCCAGCCGCGATACGCGAGCGCGAAGCATCCTCTTCTGCGACGACAGAAACAAGAGTGTCAGTCGGTGCACGTACAAGCTCTCCTGATACCCCAGCGGAAGGCACAGTCGTTCTGGACGTCGAGCAAGGCGGGATTGTGGTGCCATCGTTTGCTGGCAAAAGTGTTCGCTCGGCAATCGAAATCGCGGAAGAAAGCGGCCTGGATTTGGATGCAGTGGGCAGCGGCATCGCGCGTGAGCAGTCGCCGCCCGCAGGTTCGCATGTGGCGGCGGGATCGAGAGTGACCGTAAGATTCGGCCGATGATTATAGCGCCAGCGTCTCGGCAGCTGTCGGAAGCAACTGGACTTGATCTCGATGCCGTGGCCTAGCCGATGATCGTAGCGCCGGCGTCTCGCCGGCTGTCGTGCGGGCGTCCTCGCCCGCGCAGGGAGGGACAGCTCTTACATTCATTGCTGACCGATGAACCAGCCCAAACTTCACCATGCCCTATAATTCCATCCAATGACGTTCGAGCATCTCCTTCAAGGCGCAGAAATCCTCTCCCAGAGTGGCAATGCAAGCATCAGCGGGATTGAGTACGACTCGCGCCGGGTGAAGCCCGGAGATGCCTTTGTAGCAATGCGCGGTGAATCGAGCGATGGAAACAACTTCATCGACAAAGCGATCTCCGAGGGCGCGGTTGCGGTCATCACCGACTCGGCCAGCGAAAAACCGCGCAACGGAGTTGCCTGGGCGCAAGTGCCACATGGACGACGCGCACTGGCGCGACTGAGCACAAATTTCTACAAACGTCCTGCGGAGCGCCTGACCAGTACCGGCATCACCGGCACGAATGGCAAGAGCACAACAGCGTTCCTGATTGAGTCGATCCTGAACGCTGCCGGACGCAAATGTGCCCTGGTTGGAACCATTGAATATCATGTTGCGGGAAAGGTCCTGCCCGCGCCGCACACAACTCCGGAGGCACTAGAACTAAACCGCATGCTGGCGGATGCTCTGGGTCAAGGCGCAACAGAAACGGTAATGGAGGTTTCCTCGCACGCGCTCGACCAACAGCGGGTGTATGGCATTCCGTTTGACGTTGCGGTGTTCACCAATTTGACTCGCGATCACCTCGATTATCACGGCACCATGGATCAGTATTTTGCTTCCAAACAGATTTTATTCGAAGGCTGCGGAACCGAGGCGCCCCGTGCTGGCGTTATCAATATCGACGACGAATACGGACGTCAGCTCGTGAAGATGAGCAGCAAGCGGAGTTCCGAGACATTAACCTATGGGCTCGCAAGCGGAGATTTCCATGCCGAAAAAGTCGAGATGACACCACGCGGGACGCGGGTTGATCTGATCACACCCGAGGGAACGATTCCGCTGTTCTCGGCTCTTATTGGAAAAGTGAACGTGTACAACATCCTGGCCGCGGCGGGCGCGGGTTATGCGCGCGATTGCGATCAGGAGGCAATCGCACTCGGTGTGGAATTGCTGGCTCGCGTTCCCGGCCGATTTGAACGAGTCGATTGCAAACAGCCGTTTACGGTCGTCGTGGACTATGCGCATACCGATGATGCACTCCGCAATCTCACGGCTCTCGGTCGCGAGTTTGTCCAGCGTGGAGGCCAGAAAGGTCGGGTGATCACTATGTTTGGCTGCGGCGGCGATCGCGATCGCGCCAAGCGCCCACTAATGGGCGAGGCCGCCGGCCGGGGCAGTGATTTCGTGGTGCTGACCTCCGATAACCCGCGCAGCGAAGATCCGCTCGCAATTATCAACGATGCCATGGTCGGACTGCAGCGCTCGGGAACGAAATATAAGACGGAGCCGGATCGCAAAGCGGCCATAGCTTTCGCGATTCATAAAGCCAGTCCGGGGGACATAGTGATGATCGCTGGCAAGGGCCACGAAAAAATGCAGGTGATGCGGGATGGTCCGATCCCCTTTGATGATGTGCAGGTCGC
>Ga0209577_10001230_pt1 | contig 25466 bp, 26 predicted proteins | sample GraSoiAngelo_109_FD_185874 | JGI IMG/M metagenome (GOLD analysis project Ga0209577, IMG submission 185874) | Grasslands soil microbial communities from the Angelo Coastal Reserve, California, USA - 14_0903_12_20cm (SPAdes) (version 2) | ecosystem: Environmental > Terrestrial > Soil > Grasslands...
AATTATTTTGCCGTTCGATAGAATAAGATCTGGCGTCGGCTGTTGTGCGTGGACAATGGAGATTGCGGCTGCAGTGGGCGGCCCAACAATTCTTGCTCCAAAGACTTGGATTCCGCTTGGATCGACCTGCTCCTTGGCTGCAACACATAGCCAACGGACAAGGTCGGCCCTGATGTGGCGTTCTGTGCCCCATTGGGGCTGTCCTTGGCCATAATTCTGTGCGCCTGTGATTTCAACTATATACGCCGTTGCGATTCACAGCCGATCTGCGCTACCAACCGTGCATGCTTCTCATCGGGCGACTTCATCTTTGGCAGCATTCTCCGAGCTTTTCGGTCCCGGTCAAGTCTGTTACTGGAAAACCTGGTTCTCCGGCAGCAACTCGCCGTGCTCAAGCGCAAGCATCCTCGATCACAGATTGCTGTGGTCGATAGACTGTTTTGGGTTCTAACGCGAACAGTCTGGTCAGGCTAGAATCAAGCTCTGACCGTCGTAACTCCAGATACTGTGGTCGGTTGGCACCGGGAGGGGTTTGCCCTTTATGGCGCGTGCCACCTCCAAAGCTCGGGGAGTGATGGGCCGGAAGCGAATTTCCAAAGAAGCTCGCGATCTGATTTTCAGGATGGTCGACGAGAACCCAACCTGGCTGCGACCTGAAAAGTTGCTGGAAATGATTCCCAGGGAAGACCTCTGCCCACACTGCAGGTTCTCCGCCCCCAGTGGGCCCGTTGGTTCGATCTCGTGCGCCGAAGCGACCTAAACTTAGTGAAATGGAAGTATCAACTTCGCAGTTTCAATGTCCGACAGGATTTTGGCCAACGACACGCGGTTCCGCCGAGGATGTCCGGGTCTCACACGATGACTCCATCGGTGGGCAGCATCACACCCGTCTCGCGCACATCGAAAGAGCTGTCGCTCCATGCCCCAGGAAGGAAAGCAAAAGTGCAAGTCTTGCAGAAATGCAGCAAGCATATCGAACGGCCACGACATGCGACGCTGCGCTACTGACACAGGGCCAAGCCAGCGAGAATCTCCTTATCGATTGGCCCACGAGGAAGGTCGTCGTAGCCCGATCCTCCTGACGTGAAGGCCCGGTTCGAAACCGACGCGAAGGTAATGGCCTGGCCTTAGCGGCTCACGATCACTTCGCGAATCCGGGCGTTGAACGCATCCACTATGAAAAGGTTTCCCGTGCTGTCGACCACAACGCCAGTTGCGCCCGCTAACTGAGCGGATGTGGATGGTCCTCCGTCACCGCTGAAACCTTCCGTGCCATCGCCTGCAACTGTGGAGATCACCCCTGTCGCAGCGTCCACCCGGCGAACCCTGAAGCCGAACCACTCTGCGATGAAAACGTTTCCAGCGCCGTCGACCGCAACGCCCAGAGGATATTTTAGCTGAGCTGAACTAGCTGGCCCGCCATCCCCTCCTGCGCCACCGCCCGCCACCGTGGTGATTACCTGCGTGGCCGCATCCACTCGGCGAACCGTTCCAGCCCGATCTGCGATGAAAAGGTTTCCGGCGCTGTCTACAGCAACGCCGCTCGGTTCGTACAACTCGGCGGACGTGGCTGGCCCGCCGTCTCCGGCCTCGCCGGGAATGCCATTGCCCGCAACTGTGCTGATCACCCCTGTAACGCTGTCCACCCGGCGAATCCGTTGGTTGCCGGAGTCCGCGATGAAAAGGTTTCCGGCGCTGTCTACGGCAATGCCACTCGGGCAATTTAACTCGGCTGACGTGGCGGGCACACCATCCCCGCTGTAACCACCGCACGAGTAATAGGGATTCAAGTAGCCATTGCCCGCAACTGTGCTGATCACCCCTGTAACACTGTCCACCCGGCGAATCCGTTGGTTGCCGGTATCCGCGATGAAAAGGCTTCCTGCGCTGTCTACGGCGACGCCACTCGGCACAAATAACGCAGCCGCTGTTGCCGGTCCACCGTCCCCGGCGTAACCGTCAATGCCGTTGCCCGCAACTGTGGTGATCACCCCTGTGACACCGTCCACGCGGCGAATCCGATTACCGGTATCCGCGATGAAAAGGTTTCCGGCGCTGTCGAGGGTAACGCCCCAAGGCTCACATAGCGCAGCATCCGTTGCTGGCCCACCATCGCCGCTGAAACAATCCATACCGTTCCCGACAACCGTAGTGATGACCTGCGTGGCACCGTCCACGCGGCGAACCCGGTAGCTGTATGTATCCGCGATGAAAAGGTTGCCTGCGCTGTCTATGGCAACGCCACTCGGACCAGCTAACCCCGCAGACGTGGCCGGTCCACCCTCCCCGCTGTAACCATACATACCATTGCCTGCAACGGTCGTGATCACTCCTGTCGCAGCGTCCACTCGGCGCACCCGTTCATTGTCCCGATCTGCGATGAAAAGGTTGCCCCCACTATCCACGGCAATGTCAATCGCATCGTTCAATGCAGCCTCCGTGGCGGGCACGCCATCCCCGTTGTAACCACCTGCGCCATTGCCCGCAACCGTGGTGATCACCTGCGTGGCCGCATCTACGCGACGAACCCGGTTGTCGCTTTTCTCGAGGGCGTTCGGATCGTCTGCTATGAAAAGGTTCCCCATACTGTCCGCGGCAACGGCAGTAGGACTAACTAACTGAGCAGACGTGGCTGGCCCACCCTCTCCTGAAACGTAGCAATTCTCACCACAAGAGGCACCACCAGCGACGGTGGTGATCACCTGCGTGGCAGCGTCCACCCGACGAACCCGGTAATTGCCTTGATCTGCGATGAAAAGGTTGCCCGCACTGTCGAAGGCAACACCTGCAGGACTACTTAACGCAGCAGACGTGGCCGGCCCGCTATCCCCGCTAAAACCATTGGTGCCATTGCCCGCCACTGTGCTGATCACCCCTGTAACACTGTCCACCCGGCGAATCCGGTTGTTGCCCTGATCTGCGATGAAAAGGTTGCCCGCACTGTCGACAGCAACGCCATTCTGATAGGACAACTCGGCGGAGGTGGCTGGCCCGCCGTCTCCGCTCCAACCCGAGCGGCCATTCCCGGCGTACACCGTCAATTGGCCACTAGCATCCACACGAAACACCCGGGTCCATGATGCTACGTAAAGGTTGCCAGAGGAATCCAAAGCCACAGCTGAGGCTGGCACGTTTGCCGAGAGCGCGGGCATATTATTGGGCCCCCCTCCGGCAACTGTAATGATGTTTTGCGCGAACGCAGGAACTGCTAAAAACGTGCAAAGGCAGACAGGAATCAGAAATCTCAGCTTGAGCATGATGAGTTCTCCCCTGTTCAAGGGAATGTCTACGAGGTTGTTTTTACCTGTCTTCGACCACGGGCGGAGTGCCAATGTCCTCGGTCTTCGGACAAGCAGCCTGAACGCCGTTATGCCAGTGTCCCCTCCGATTCCTTGGATTTTAGCCGGCAGTCTCGCCGAGCCATTGGAACTGTGCGAAGATCAGTTCGGTACGCATCTTGCTTCTCGCCTGGGGAATTACAATCCATAGAACACCTGAATTCCACATCTCCCAAGTCTGAGCACTCCTGTGGATATTCAAGTGGCAATCTACTCTTGAGAAGCATTCTGTCTCGCAATTCGAACAGCGTTTATGCCGCGTATCTTCGTAGTATTATGCGGAGTGTTCCACGTGTTTCACTCAGAGTCCTTAGGCCATCCTCGACTCTACCAATGTTCCTGTGAACGTTTACAAACAAAGTGCGATAATCACGGGCCGTGGATCGCAAAACCCCTGGAACGTATCGGGCAGCATCCCAAGTATCTGCATTCCTTAGCCCGCCACAGAAAGTAAGCCAGAAATAGCACATCATTCGTGATCCAGCCGAGAGTTACTGTTCGCGAATCTCGCGTCATTGTCCCCATGTGCCATGCATTTCTAGACTCGGCCTTCCACGGATATAGGGATCCGTACACGATTAGCACAATCACGATTAGGAGAATGCGATACAAGTTAAGTTAGACCTGGCTCACTCCGCATACGAACCAGCAGCGGTTGTTCGATTGTCGGGACATAATAATACGGAGCTGCAGAATTCTCTGCACTTCGAGTTTGCTTCTGACCTCCTCCTGTGGCCATAAACGCGTCAAAAAGTTCCGTTCGGCCGGTGTCTTGTGCTCGCCGATCAGCTTCTTGGTGGCACATTACACTAAGAGCTACCGGATTCTCGACCACGTCATCGCCCAACCGGCTCCGCGGCTGAATGTGGCCTGGTATGAATGTAACCCGTTGCATTGCTTCGAGAGGCCGTCGTGATTTTAACCAGCTTTAGTGGTGCAGAGCGCGGTCGCCGCGTGGAGGCGCTTTTGGCATCGGCGGCAACGTTCCTAGCGGCTCTGGGCTGGCTGGAGCGGTTACGTCCGTACAAGCCGATGGCATTCCCCGGTGGCGATCCGAGTCCCTTAGAAACGGCCCGCAATTATCTGGCCCGTACCCGCTGCGATCCTCGCAGGCAAGCGGAATCCGACGCAAACAGACCACTCTGCCAAAAGTCAGTGGCGGCTATGCTGAATTGGGATTAACGGAGATACGAGGACGCTATTGCGGTCGTTCCGGGAATAACTCTTAAGTATTCTATAGGTTTATATACACCCTCTACAAAAAATCTGTCAGACCTCCCGTGTCCGATGGGAGTCCGTGAACATAATCTCCCTGTTTTCAGCGCATCAGGCAAAAGTGCTAAAACCTGGCAGGCAAATTGCCCCTGACAAAACATCGACGCATCACGGCTACCCTCGGAGGCAAGAAGTCGTGCACAAAAGCATTGCTTTTATTTTCTTTCTCTTAGGTGTCCCAGTCGTTTACGGCCAAGTTGATGTACTGACTGCCCAATATGACCTGAGCCGCACGAGCAGTAACATACAGGAATCAATACTGACTCGATCGAATGTAAACAGCTCGCAATTTGGAAAGCTCTTTTCGAGAACGTTGGATGCTCCATTCTACGCATCGCCGCTCATTGTAACGAATTTCAACGTGCCCAGGGTGGGCCTACGAAATGTCGTGTTCATAGCAACCCTCGGGAACACCGTGTACGCTTACGACGCGGACGATCCCAATGCAACTAGCCCCTATTGGTCTGTTAACCTAGGGACTCCTATTTCCACTGGCTGCTGTTATCTCGGCCCAACACTTGGAATCCTCAGCACTCCAGTCATTGACCGATCCACGAACACAATCTATGTGACGGCTATCATTCAGTCCACAGACACGGGTCTTTACGTGTTCGCGCTTGACCTTAGCACAGGGACCCGTAAGTTCAATTCGCCACGCAGGATCGTCTTTACTTTCCCGTCTGGGGTCACCAAGACCGATGCTTACGGCTGGATACAGAGGGCCGGGCTATTGCTTTACAACAACCTGCTGTATGTGGGGACATCGAATGTCCTGGAGAATGATACGGACCACTTCAGTCAGGAAGGATTTATTGTCCTGCTCAAGGCAGATGACTTGAGCGTTCAACTGGCCAGCTTCGAGACTACTCCTACCGGGCAAGGCGGCGCATTCTGGCAAGCAGGTCGTGGTCTCGCTGCCGATTCATCCGGGAATGTTTTCGTCGTGGTGGACAGCGGGGCCTATAATCCACCTCAATCGTTCGGTGTTTCCGTCCTGAAGTTTATTCCCGGAACGCTTTCGGCATCGGACTGGTTTACTCCGGCAAATTGGAGCTTCCTCTACAACCACAACCTGGACCTGACCGCTAATGGGGTTACGCTGATACCTGGAACAAGCCTAGCTTTTACGGGCGGGAAAGCTGGAGTGATTTACTTGTTGGATCAGACTAGCTTGGGCGGCCTTGAGCCAGGTTCAGGAAGCACTCCGCTGCAACAGTTTCAGGCATCTCAGGGGTGCGGCCCAACAGATTGCGCTCAGCATCTGCCTACCGCGTTTTGGCCCCACCAGACCAATCCTATTCTGTATGTGTGGGATGTCCACGACTATCTCAGGGCCTTCCCGTTCGATCTCCTTTCGCAACGATTCCTGATTAATAGCGCAACCTTCGGATCTCTTTTGCCATCACGGGCTGGGGGAATGACCATCAGTTCTAACGGAAGCACCGATGGTAGCGGAATCGTGTGGGCAACAACGGCCTTACTTGACCCGTACGCTTCCGCCGTACCAGGGACACTTCGAGCGTACAATGCCAATGATATCCAGGAAGAACTTTACAATTCGGACCAAAACTCCAGCCGGGACGCGATGGGCACGTTCGTTAAGATGTCAACTCCTATCGTGGCCAATGCCAAGGTCTACGTGAATACGCAATCGAACGTTCTTGTTGTGTACGGACTGCTTTGTCAAGCGAACACGGGATCGGCAATAAAGATTATTCGTGGGCCGTTTCGCTTGTTGCCAGGCTCAATTCATTTCACGCAGCAGTTGAGCATTTTGAATGAGGGAAACAGTGCTATTGGCGGACCGTTTACACTCTTGTTGAGCGGTCTTTCCACCGGTGTAAATTTGACTGGCATGAGCGGAAGAACCTCGTGTACTCAACCTGTGGGGAGTCCTTACATTCAACTGTCCGGCACGCCGTTGTGGCTGCCCCCTGGGCAATCCTTCAAAGTTCAGCTGGACTTTACACTTAACGGGGCAACCGGCATTACTTTCACGCCGATCCTGCTAGCTGGAAGTGGAAGCCAGTAAGCAATGACGAGCAAGACTTTCAGGATTGGGTTGCTCGTATTGCTGGCATTGATGGCGAGCCAAATGTTCGCGAACTCTTTATACTTCGTCAGCGTTGACACCTCCACGTTGCCTTCCTTTCAGGGTCCATACCAACTCTACTTGAATCTTCTGGATGGAAATGGCACCGGTGATGCGAACAATACCGTCACCTTGGATACATTTGTCTGCACCGGGGCCTCGTTGAGCGGCTGCCCATCAGGCGTGCACTCCCTAACGGATTCCAGTTTTTCGACTTTGACGACTTTTGGCTTTACAGCAGGAGGGGGGGTGGCGTTCAGAGTTGGGCTTACGGGGAATTTAGACGCGAATCTGGTTCCCGATTCCTTCCAGCTAAGCATTCTTGATGGCAGCTTCAATCCTCTGCCGACAACGGACCCGTCCGGATCGGATGCTGTTCTGTTCGCGCAGTTTGATCAAAGCAGTCCGATCTTGCAGGGTTATGGCTCCCCCAATGGAGCCGCGATCACGATCGAGCCGGTCCCCGAACCGGAACTCGGGCTGCCGGTATCGTTGGCACTCTGCTTGATGCTGCTTCTGAGGCAGCGGCTACGCCGAATGACCGGCTATAGGCCAGACCCACATGGAGGGCTTGCCTGAACTTCACACAACAATATCTTGCCGCAGGAAGGACACGTGGTCGGCATGCCTTTGGGAAAACGGGCCGCGTTGGCAGGATTCCCTTTCTGGAGACCGTTGAGGGCCGAGCCAAAGCCGATGGCCTCGTCGATCTCATGCGAGACCAAGGCCATGAGGTCGTATTTATTGGGGCGTTGTGGACCGCTCTTAGCTCAAACACACTTGCGGACTCGCAATGTATCTCGGGCTGGGAACTTCGTTCGAGATGAAATTAGAAAGCGAACCACTGACGTGGCGCGGCTCGGCCGCTCTCAATGCGATCGAGGTCTGCCATCCAATCACGGCAACTCCACGTCGCAAGTGCGAACCTTCGTCAACGACAAGTTGCTGCGCACGCTCTCTGACCGGTCTAATAGGCCAAGAATCACGGCCAGTATGAGGGCAAGCAAAGCATCAGCGATCTCGGCTACCCTCCCCGGAAGGTGAATTTGAATCACCTCGATCGCGCCACTAACATCGCCCACGGCAACAGCCGGCTAGGCGCCAGCCGACCTTAGCAATTACATAGCCAGAGGGCCGAATCGCGACTTGGGGTCCTGGGTCCTGACAGGCACCCCCAAGACCGTGAAGCACGCAGTGGGAGTGCGGTGGGAGATGCAGAGGGAATCTGGCCGTTGACCGCTTCTGGCAGAAATCCTAGACTGACAGCCAGGGATCTGTGCATGAGCTTGACGTACATCAAAGCGAGAATCACGAACCCGGCAAATCCGCGAAAGTCTGCTGACCTCGAATTCCTTGTGGATTCGGGCGCGGAGTATTCAGTGGTTCCAACTGGGGTTTTGAAGCGCCTGGGCATCAAGCCGAGGACGAAACGTACGTTCATCCTTGCAGACGGCTCAACAGTAGAGCGTAAGATGGGTCATGCCCTCTTCCGGCTCAATGGAAACGAAGGCGCCTCCCCACTGATTTTGGGACAAAAGGATGACAGCACACTGTTGGGCGTGGTTTCTCTTGAAGCGCTTGGCCTGATTCTCGACCCCCTAAAGCGCGAACTGCGGTCCCTGCCAATGGTTTTGGGTGCTTCTCCACGCCCTGACGTACAGCATGCGAAGAATCAAAACGTCTTCGTGCCGAACACGGTAGATGATGATGTACTCACCCACAGGAAAGCTCCGCAGGCCATGGCGGAGGTCGTCGCGGCGACGACCGAATGCTAGGATGGCTGCGCGGGTGGTCCAGCTTGGCGACTCGCTCGTGGCCGCCGGAAATTCGCTCAGCGCCGCAAGAAGCAGACTCGATTGGTCCAGTCCCATTTCGCGGTTTCCCTGAAGAGGTTGCTTAAGGCTAGGACTAGGCCGCCCATATCCGCCGGCGAGATAGTCTTTTCGTCGACAAAAATCACTCCGCCGTGCTTTCGTTCTTCTTCGCCCCAGGCCTTGAGCAGTGGGGGAACCGTTCTTCGGTCGTACGTGACGAGCGTCAACCCTTGAGCGGCAGCCTGTTGCAAACAGGCGGAGTCTGGCTGTCCCAAGCATTCCCCGTCTTTCCATTCCGCCAGACAACTAACTACGAGCGACCGATCACGACGGCGAAGGCCATCTGCGACCGTCGGTGAGATGTGCTCATCCAAAAGTAGCTTGAGCATTCTCAGCTCTTTGGCGCTCTTTTGGAAATGAATTCGGTGGCCTGTGGCAACATGCGCTTCAGCGTCTCAAAATCGGTTTGAGCGTTCTCGGACAGGGCCCCCTCGATCTCTTCGGGGAAGGCCTTTGCGTAACTAACGGCGGCTTGGACTTTCACCTCCGGCCATTTGAGCTGTCTGGCGACGGCGGAGACATCGCCCCTGTGGCTCTGAACGAGCAGCATTACCTCCCACACAGCAAGCGAACTCCCTTGGATGTAGGCTTGTCGGCCTGCGGATGAATCGCGAAAGTCGATGAACGCGAATTCCGACCGTCTCAGCCCCTCCTCAACCAACCGGGCGCTAGCATCGCTGGGCGTCCATCCGTGCCGATTAGCCATTCGCTTGAGGCGCTTTCCGCTCTCTGCTGGCAGACGCATGCTGACGACAACGGAATGAGTCTTTGTCATGGAGTTTCTTCGCTCTCCTACAATGTAAGTGTTGTAGCTATTGTAGCATTTCTGAAGTGATTGCGGTGCTGTGGTTCGCCAAAATTCCGTGCTTACCGTTGGGACCATCCAACTTGAACTGGATCTTCTCAGCCAACTGGGTCTAATCGAACGCTCAACAGTTGGCAAACAGGTCTTTTATCGCGCCAATTGCAGCCATTTAGTGCCCACAAACTCCGCGATGGGATTGGTGTTTCTGGAAACCTGGATTATGCACAGATTCCGCCTCATCTGAGGTGAAATCTGGAATTCCGACCTAAAGAGCTAGGCTGATTCTAAGTGCGTCGTCGACCTCTTTCATAATTTTCGTGCTCAGTTGACCATAGATATCGCCAAGGCGAGCTTCATCAACAGTTCGGATTTGGTTACACAGCACGTAGCTATCCTTGTCCAGACCGCCTTCGCCTTTCGGGACAAGGATCCAAATGGGCGGAGGTTTGCGAATGTGCTCGGCGCCCGTTATTGCGGCGACGATCACAAGGGGTGAATTCTTGTTTCCAATATCGTTCTGAATTACGACGCAGGGCCGTTTCTTGCGAATTTCTCGCCCGATTGTAGGATCAAGCCCGACCGCGACAACCATCCCGCGCACGACCCTGCCGGGCATTAGAGGGTTTCATTATCCGAGTATGCGAATTCTTCGGCGATTTGCCGATCTAATTCACCGTGTGTGCGATACCCCTCTGCAAGTGCTTTTTCAAGTTCCGCTTTCTTTAGGTGTTCTAGATAAGACTCGACAGCAGACCGAATCAGTTTGCTGCGATCAGTAGAGAGTTGGGATGCTGCCTGTTCAGTTTCCTTGAGTAGCGTCTCAGAGAACTCGACAATCACCTTTTTCGTCGCACTTGCTGTACTCAAACGTCTCTCCTTACCCGATTTTGTTTGCCGTCCCTTCGGCAACACTCGTCCCGGTTTTTGAGTGTTATGCATATATAATCCTCGATAGCAATTGTCAAATATTTCTTCTTAGATAACCGTATGTGCTGTGATCTATGCCTTAGTATCAGCATTTAGAAAGCCAAATGATCGGAGCTACACTAGCGGGCGGGCTATCAGTTAAGTACTGGAGTTCAAAGGGCGATTTACTTGGATTCCTGTTGAAGACTGTTCGTTGTGAACACAATTGCATCGTCGTCAGTCCAAAACTGATCAAAAACTCGCCATTTTGAGTATATCACTTCACACTGTGTTTGGATGTCCGAAGGCCTACCTAAGATGCATATAGTTAGGAATACTGTACATACTACTTTACTATGTTAATCTATATATTGTCATTATGGTGCTAAGTTCGCACTTGTGGGTACATTGTCCGAGGGCTTCGAACGGTCCGCTGCCTCGCCGCTCCTACCTCGTAGGCTACAGATCATGGGTTCTGAAGCTTCCTCTGACTTAGCCCGAGCTTTCCTTGCTCGGCAGCATTCGAAAAGGTTTGTTTTTGCCCCAGCGGTAGATTGCGAAATCCTGGTCCAGCGTAAGAATATCCGCAGTTCCAAACTGGTCCGCCAAAAGAATCAGGCAGGCATCCGCAAAATCAATCTTCCGGTCGCGGTATTTTCGTAGCATCTGCTTGACACCAGCCGCTTCTTGCGAAAGCTGAAAAGCAACCTGAAAAATCCCAGCGGCCACGTTTTCGATCACGGCCTCTTGCGCGCCCGACAAGTTTCGCAATAAGTAGCAACTTTCTGTAATGACGGCTTCGCAAGTGATTAGCGGCGCCTCCAATTGTCGGATCGTCTGAGCGCACGCCCGGTGAAACCTCTCACTGCGGTCCAGCAGCGCAACGATGACACCCGTGTCGAGCAGGACCGGCCTCACCGCCCAAAATCCCGTAAGTGTTTCTTGTTCGATCCCAGGTCCGGCACACCGGACTCGAACTTACCCAGGCCGATGATGCCGTGTTTCTTCCGCCGCAAATAACTCGCTTCCAGAATGCGCAGCCCCTCGCGCACCACCTGCGAAGGAGTCCAGCCCAGCTCCCGCACAAGAGCCGCGAGCCTCTCTCGCGATCGGTCATCCAGCCTTGCTTGAATTACAAATCGCATGCCTTCATTGTATTACAGATCAGCATTTGTATGACATAAGATTCTTGCGTCGGTGGGCTTGGCCGATAGAAGAGAAGCGGCGGATTGTGCAAGAGACGTTGCGGCGGAGACTCAAGTGTTAAGAATGCTCGAAAGGCGTGTTTTGGGCTGCTGCAGCTTCTTGCGCAGCCCTATTCCCGCCAAAACGAGCGAGCCGGTTCCAAAAAGGAGCAGGCTGGAGGGCTCGGGAGTCGGGGAAACGTCCCAGCCGAGTACGTCCATATTCGTAAGGTCCACAGTGCTGAACGCGTGGGCCTGATTCGTTCCGATGAAAGCGTTAAACGGGTCGGTCGGACTACTCCCGTCATAGTCAGAGAGGTCGCCGCCGCCGGGACCGTTAAAACCCATGAGGTTCGTATTGCCACCGTCTATTGAGAAATACACACCGTGGTCGGTCTGATTCAGGGATCTGGTTCCTGCGCTGGTATAGCGAAACAGGTCATTCGGGGTATAGGAGTTAGGAGTGGAGCCAACAGTGCTCCCGAGTATAGAAATGCGGCCCATGATCTCGGAAATCTCGTGTTCCGCTACGCCCACGAAATCATACTTTCCGGCCGCCGCTGTGTTGTTCCACGTATAACTCTGTGCGTTGCTGAAGGTGAACGTGCCGTCGGTGCTTAAACTGTCCGGGGCCAACCCGAGCGCTTTTTGTTCAGCTGTGGAAACCCAAAAAGTTCCGCCGTTTGTCGGATCCATAGCACCCAGACTGGCCGCGGCGGTTGTGCGAATACTGTCTGGCCTAGCCGCATAGTCAGCAAGCAGGGCCGCGTGGATCTGACTATAATTCAAAGGCCCAGCAATGAAGGTAGAGCTGGAACCCAGTCCCTTGTTCCCCGCTGTGACGTTGATGTTGACATGGACCGGATCGCTGAAGGTATTTTCGAACGGCGCCTCGGCCATCTCAAACGCGTTATGGACATCCATTGGATTGTAGCCCGCAGCAGTAAAGCTTGTGTCGTCGAATGTCGCCACAATGGTTACACCAGTGGCACGACCTGGCAGGCTGACGGAAACGATCACCAAGGAAGCGAGAAAGACCAGATGCAGGGGAGCGTAAAGACGTTTGGCCCTGTCCACGGCAGTACATTTGATGGACCGCATTTTATGTGTAAACGTCTGTTCCTCCTGTACCAGGTTGCACTATTCTTGCGCGCGAAAAAGTCGTTGGGATCGCATTTGATAGGCCGTCCAACGCGTTCTGTATTCTCCCGACGAGTTACCGAGGCGCAATTGATCTTCCAAACCATCGCGTCTGATTAGCTCCTGCTTACTGCCTTTCCTTGAATGGGTTGTCTGCGCAGTCGTTTGGAACCAAGCGCTAGCGCCAAGCACGATCTATACGGGCGGCGAGTAATTCTATAGAAGACTGGCGATTCTGAATCAAGCGCAGTGTCAGCCATGAGTCTCATCGCGAGGCTCTCTCTAAGATACCTTATTTCTGTCACTTGAAAGGTACGGCGAGCAAGTTCCAAGATGCCCTTCGGTCACCCACTTGCTGGACCCACACGGTTGGCAAGTGTTTAGGGACTGTGCGGGTGCAAAGGGCAACTGATGAGCACGATGGCGCAAACGGCGGCGAGGGCAGATCGGCTGGAACTATCTCTTCCCAAGGGTTTAGTGATAGCTGGTTTGGTCGCCGGACTATACGGATCAGTGCTGATCCGGATGATCGTGCAATGGTGGCAAGACCCAGACTACAGCCACGGGTTCGTCGTACCTCTGTTCGTTGGTTACGTACTCTATCAGCGGAGGCACCAGCTGCGGCAGGTTCCGCTTGAGCCAAGCAACCTGGGCCTGCCGGTGATGGTTGGGGCAATTGGACTTTTGCTCGCCGGGTCGCTTGGCGCGGAATTGTTCGTCGCTCGTTTCTCGTTACTCTTTTTGCTCGGTGGGATGCTTCTCTTTTTCGCTGGTTGGAAGATGCTGCGCGGCGTGGCGTTTCCGCTGGCTTTTCTCGCGCTGGTGATTCCGCTGCCGGCAATCATCTACAACCAAGTGACATTCCCACTCCAGCTCTGGGCGTCGCGACTTTCTTCGAGCGGGCTAGAGTTACTTGGAGTTCCTGTCTTGCGGGAAGGAAACGTTCTCGTCCTTCCGAACTACTCCCTTGAAGTCGTGGAAGCATGCAGCGGCATCCGCTCGCTCATGTCCCTGATCGCGTTGGCTGTCGCGTATGGTTACTTTGTTGAGAAGCGCCATTGGGTACGAATCACCTTGGTCGTCCTGATCGTGCCCATCGCTGTCGCGAGCAACGCGATGCGCGTGATGGGCGCCGGCGTGCTCACGTACTGGTTTGGGCCGCACGCAGCGGAAGGTTTTTTCCATTTGTTTCAGGGCTGGCTGATTTTTATCTTCGCCGTGGCGTGCATGCTGCTCGTGCACTGGTTACTGTCCCACTTAACCCCATTGAGGAGGAAGGTGTTCGCTTAGTCATATGTTTGGAGTTCGATTCCTAATCACCGTAGCCACTCTGATGGCGGGTATTGTGCTTCTTCACACCATGAGCCATGGAGAACCCGTGCCGTTGCGTCAACCGCTGGGGCAGCTCCCGCTGCTTATGGATGGTTGGCTGGGCCACGATCATCCTTTGGAGGGGCAGATCGTAAGTGTGCTGGGCGTTAGCGACTATCTGAACCGCTCATATGTGAACCTTGAGGGAAAGCCCATCAATCTCTACGTCGGTTATTACCAAAGCCAGCGCTCTGGCGAAACCATTCACTCGCCTAAGAACTGTCTGCCCGGCGCTGGTTGGGAGGCCGTGCGCGCCGGTCGTCTGGTGATCCCCATGACCGCGATGCCAGAGATTGCCGTGAATGAGTATCTGGTGGAAAAGGGGCTTACGCAGTACTTGGTTCTCTACTGGTATCAAGCTCACGGACGCGTGATCGCTAGCGAATACAGCGGAAAGGCGTGGCTCGTGTTTGATGCAATTACTCGCAACAGGACGGATGAGGCTCTGGTCCGAGTAATTACCCCGACCAGAGACGGTGAGGGCCAGGCCAGGGCACGCGCCGTTCAGTTTGTGCAAGGGCTGTATCCGCGTTTGAGTAGCTTCATTCCGGATTGAGCCAGACCATCGGGCCAGGGAGGAAAACATGTTCATCGGAAGTGGACGATTGAAAGTACGCGCAGCAGCGGTGTTTTTCTCACTGGTCGCCGTGCTGGGTGGCTGTTCGCTTGACCCGCAGAAGGGGAAGGTAAAGTACCTCGAGAGCGGGAAGCGTTATCTGAAGGCGGGCAAGTACCAGGAAGCCAGCATTCAATTTCGGAACGCGATCAAACTCGATCCGCGTTTCGCAGAAGCCTATTACCAGTTGGCCCAAGCCGATTTGTCGCTCAAGGAGTGGAATGGCGCCGTTGCCGCGCTTCGTCAGACGATCAACCTAGATCCGCAACGAGTGGATGCTCACGTCGATATGGGACGCCTCTACCTTGCATCCAAGGACTACCAAAAGGCCGATGATGAAGCCTCCTTTATCCTGGAGCGTGAACCTGACAACGCATCGGCGTATGAGGTACGCGGCGCGGCGATGCTGGCGCGTCAGCAGCTAGAGAAGGCACTGCAGGCGTATGGTCGGCTCGCCGAGTTGCGGCCTCAGGACCCGACGCCTTTTACCGACTTGGCACTTGTGGAGTCCAATCTAAAGCGCTTTCCAGAAGCAGAACAGCATTTGCGGAAAGCAATCGAACTGGCCCCTCTTGCGGTCCCAAGCTACATCAACTTGGCAAATTTCTACCGCCTGCGGCAGCAACTCCCCGAAGCCGAGCAAGTTCTGAAAGACGGAGTAAAGCGCAATCCCGATGCAGCCCCGCTTTACATCAATTGGGCAGATTTACTCTACGCTCAGCATAAAGCGGAAGGTGCCACCGGGGTTCTTACAAAACTGCGAGAGCGGAAACGGAATTCGGCGGAGATCGCGATCGCTATCGGTGACTTCTATTTCCAGAGGGGGGAAACCGAGCCAGCCTTGACCGAATACCGACGCGGGTTGGAAGCGGCTCCGAAGAACGCGGAGATCCAAAAGCGCATGGTGGAGCTGTTTCTGATCACCGGACGTTATGACGAAGCGGCCAAGTTGAATGACGCGGTATTGCGTCAAGGGCCCAAGGATCTCGCTGCCCATATCGCTCGCGGCCGCATTTTGCTAGGACGAGGCAAGCGTGATGAAGCCATTTCTGAACTGCGGCAGCAAGCGAGCGAGGCGCCAGACTCGCCTCAGGCCCACTATTATCTCGCCCTTGCTCATTGGCAGAACGGCAATACTGCTCAAGCCAAGAGTGAACTACAAGAAACCTTGCGCGTCGCTCCGACCATGATTCTAGCGTTGAACAGCTCGGCTGAACTGAATTTGTCGCTCGGAGATCTTACCGTGGCGCAGGAATATGCTCAGCGCAGCGTGCAACAAGACCAGGCGAACCCCGCTAGCCGACTTTTGTTAGGCAGGGCTCTGGCCCAAGGGGCTCAATGGAGGGCTGCCGAAGAGCAGTTCCGCGTTGCCCAACGGCTGTCACCTGGCGACCCGGCTCCGCATGTGAACATGGGTGTGACCTACGCCCGCCAGCAACAATGGGCCAAGGCGGAAGAGGAGCTCGAAACGGCCTTGCGTTTGGCCCCTCGATCTACAGAGGCATTGGCCCAGCTTGCGGGTCTCTCGCTGGCGAGAAACGACCGACCAAAGGCCGTCGCGCGCGTTCAGCAGTATTTGGCCACCTACCCAGAGGACGCGCTTGGCCACCTGATCTTAGGAGGAACACAGTTCAGTGGAAAAGAGTACGACGCTGCCCAGTCGGAATTGGAGCGGGCCATAGAGCTGAACCCGAGTCTTACACAGGCTCATCTCCAATTGGGGCGGGTATATCACGCAAAGGGACTGAACCTGGCCGCAATCGCTCAATATGAAACTGCGCTATCTGCTCAACCCAGATCTGCCAATCTACTCACAATGATTGCCTCTCTATATGAGGCGGTAGGGAATTTGGATGCCGCGCGAAAGTACTACGAACAAGCTCTGGCCATTGATCCGAGTCTCGCGGTCCCTGCTAATAACCTCGCTTTTCTCTACGTGAAACAAGGTGGCAATCTGGACGTGGCTTTGGGTTTGGCCCAGAAAGCCAAGCAGGTCATGCCAGAACTGAATCCGATTACCGATACTCTGGGTTGGGTGCTGTACAAGAAGGGAGACTACGCCAGCGCGTTGCCTTTGCTCCAGGAATGCGTGGAGAAACAACCCAACTCGCCTGTGTACCGCTACCACCTCGGGATGGCCCTTGCAGCTGTTGGGCAAAAGGAAAAAGCAAAAGATCAACTAGAGTCTGCCTTGCGCATGCGTTTGGTGGGCGCCGATGCAGAACAGGCCAAGCAGATGCTTGCCAGGAATTGACTGATCACAGGCAGACAATACAGCACGCAATGGTCCGTGACACGGTTCTTATAGAGAGTGTACATGGAGTTATAGATCCCGGGGGGTTCGTTCCAAGACAACCGCTGTTATGTCTCCTTATCTCCTTTCATTTCAGCTGAGTTTAGCAATGACCAAACTTAGGCTGGTTGGTACGTCGATTGCACCCATAACACAGACGGCATTTATCTCGATGGCCGCGATCGCGGACAACAAGGCGCTTCGAGGGGGGGAAACATGGGCTTCAAGAAGGCAACGGTGCTGGCTAGTTTGTTGATTGTTTGTTTCGTGTTGGCCGCTCAATCTGCTAAGGCAGAGAGCATCCTATTTGACGACGGACCTACTAAGGGGGACTCGCCCACGTTGACAGGGTCAAGCCGGTTAGTGGGTGTCTTCTGCGGAGTCGACATCTGCACAGCAACACTGCTCGCCCCTACCAACGCTTTCAGCACATTTACGGGGACCCTCGCTTTCTATTTGGGCGAGGGCAGCTTGACGGGCAACATCAGTGACGACTTCATCGGTGCTGTTGGCTCAGTTGCGGTCACCCTCAAGTTTGATTCCGACCTTCCTACGACTGCGGGTGAGACGACCAATTTAGGGCCTTGCGTTATTGCGAATATTCGTCCGGGGTGCAATGCCATCGAAAACGGACAACCACAAACGGGTGCCAGCGTGACATGGAGCGATGGCACGACTGATACCTTTTACATCGTGTCAGAAGTAGGCGAGGGGGGCGCGGTCGTTCCGGAGCCTGGGAGCATGATCTTGTTGGGGTCCGGTCTCGCCATCGCGGGTGGCTTCCTCCGGAGACGTCGGGGACTAGTGACGCCTTCGGTTTAGCCGCAGTCTCAGAAGTCTGAGCGCTGCGGCGGGGCTGCACCATCCTTTAGCCTGCACTACGGGTGAACGACAATATAACCGTCCGTCAGTGGTCCCGACGTTCGGAAGGTCGAACCGGTGGATGTGATCCAGCTAATCGTAAAGTTGTTCGGCCCGATTATCGGCGCATTGCCTCGAACAGCGGCAGTGTAGTGGAGAGGAGTACCGTCGGTCAGCGTGCCCGTTCCGGTGACAAGGGCTGTGGCCCCTAAGACCGCAAGTACGTCCACCTCACCCTTCATTCTCTCATCCGTGTCACGCTCTTCAAATTCCCTCTCGCCGCGAGTCTGCCACGCGCGTCCGGCCTGGAACCGAGTGGCCCTCGTACCCTTTGTCACGCAACGCATGTCGATTGCTCATGCTGATGAGGGGTGAAGCACAGCACCTAGAAGCCGCAGGTCGCGGAAGCCACGATTAAGCGGTAACGGCTGGGAGTGTGATGAACGATGGCGGGTGAATTCTTCGAAAGAGAAAAATGACATGAAACTCCGCAAGACCATAGCGCTTGCTAGTTTCCTTATGGCCTGCCTCACGTTGGCTAGTCAATCTGCTCGCGCAAGCACTGTCAACGTGCTCACTGACCAGCTCACATTCCTTGACCTTACGGATACGGTTACGTTTACCTTTACCGGAGACCCTGCTCGGATACCCGCGAGTGGCCTCAACTGTGCTGGGTTAATCGACATCTGCTCAATGGCGTTAATAGCTCCAGCTGGCTTTTTGGGACCTACTGGAATCATCAGCTTCAAGCTAGGCGAGGGCGGCCTAACAGGAAACGTAAGTGACGACTTCGTAGGCGCTGTGGCGGGAGCGGGCGCCATGATCAAGTTTGGTTCGGCCAGTGAGGCGACCAATCTGGGGCCTTGTGTTACGCCGGTTTTTCCGGCTGGGTGCGATGCCGTCGAGGACGGAACGGCGCAGTTCGTCGGCTCCATCATTTGGACGGGCATAGGTGCTAACGCAGGTCAGAGCATAACTGATGACTTTTTCATCCAATCGGACGTCGTCGAGCTTGCCGTCCCAGAGCCCGCGAGCATGATCTTGTTGGGGTCCGGTCTCGCCATCGCGGGTGGCTTCCTCCGGAGACGTCGGGGACTAGTGACGCCTTCGGTTTAGCCGCAGTCTCAGACGTCTGAGCGCTGCGGGGGGCCTCATCATTGAGCTAGCCTCCACTACGGGTGAACGACAATATAACCGTCCGTCAGTGCTCCCGACGTTCGGAAGGTCGAACCGGTGGATGTGACCCAGCTAATCGTAAAGTTGTTCGCCCCAATCACCGGCGCATTGCCCACAACCAGTGCGGTGTAGTGAAGCGGAGTACCGTCGAGCAATGTGCCGGACCCGCTGATGAGGGCTGCGTTCATTACGACGTTAACCGCGTCCACTCTGCCCCTCATTTTTTCGCCTGTATCAGGTTCCGCAAACTCCATCTCGCCGGAAACTGCACACTTATTATTAGCCTCGAACTTGAAGTGACCTTTATGCCCATCATTACCAAACTCGTCGCCCTCACCTCCAACAGGCTCCGACGGAAACACGGTAAGAGACTCCAAAACACCCGTGCCATTGCCCTGCGTCAAGAAAGGAGAACCCATCACGGAACTAAGGCCACCGTCGCCGTTGATGTGAAAGCCCGTTACCAAGCCGATTGGAACAGAATTAGCTACGTAGAGTAGGGTTCCTTCCGGATTCGTGGACATCCCAGTGGGGCTTGAGCCCTTTGAATTGAGAAATGGCGAATTAGTTTCCGCACTCAAACTGCCTCCCGATGCTACGTCTAGCGACGTAATAGTGTTGCTGAACTGATTGCTGACAAACAGATGCTGGTTATCGGGACTAAGCACGCCCACCTCGGAACCGTTGCCAGCACCGTTGGCAGGGGTGAAGGTAAATGTTGGGTCCAAGCTCAAAGCACCATTGGAATTGATTGTGAATACGCTCACTGTGGTACCAGCCGCAAACTTGGTATCAAAGAGGAGGTTAGACGTGCAGTTGATATCAACGTCCATTGACTGCCCGGAATCTCCAGCAGGAAAAGGCGAACCGGTGACAGACCCGAGCGCACCACTTGGGCTGATTGTGAACATGGCCACAGAGTCGTACACCGGTAGAGCCACGGCCAGGAACTTGCCGTTAGGCGTCACCTTCATGCCGGTTGGCGAATCCCCAATAGGGAAGGGGGAGCCTGCTAGAGGCGTGAGCTCCCCATGGGGCCCAATGCGGAAGGCCGAGATGTTCTTACTGAAAAAATTCCCTGCATACAGGAACATGCCGTTGGGAGTCGCCGCCAGTGAGATGCCGCCAGCACCTGATCCCCTGGTGGCAAACGGCATTCCCGGGACGGGAGTCAAAAAGCCGCTCGTGGGATCGATTGAGAAAGCACCGATGTCGTTACTTCCTTCGTTAGCAGCATAAAGGAAGTCTCGCGTAATGGTGGCGGTAACGCGGTGTGAACCAGAGAACCCGAGGCCGAATCCCGTTCCTTTCGTCATGAAAGGTGAACCCGGTACCGGGATCAAGGCTCCACCGGGTTCAACGGAAAAGGCAGTAACAGTATTTGGAGTGTTGTCGTTGTTGTCGTTGGTATACACGAAAGTGGTCGCTTCATCTTGAGCCTGGACATTGGCCGTAAGCAGAAGGAATCCGAAGATCACTAGAAACGCTGCGGGGACACACTTTAGCAATGCTTTCATACGCTCTCCTTGGCTGCGGACAGCGGCTAAATAATTAAATCTATGAGTTAGAAACGGGCGCGCCGCCACTACGGAGATGCGCATGCGCACCTGCTGAACGGTGATCGGTACGCGACCGCGCGCTTCCACACATTAACTGAGCCAGAGCTAATTGCCATCAGGTCTATGCCGGAGAAATGCTTACCATAAAAAAGTATGTGATCCTTTCTTACTTCTGAAACTCCAAAGTCGCCAGGGCTAGTAATGGTGGTGCCAGCGCTAAGCCAAGTGCGAATAGATACCGTTTGAGATGTCGACGCATCGGTTTTCTCCTTCGCCTCGTGCTGGATACCGCCCACTCACACGCAGGCAGACGAGCAAACCTCCTGCCATCTAGTCGCGGCCAGCCGATCACGCGCAATTTGCTCAAGATGGAAATCTTAATGAGCGCAGAGGTCCAGCTGATCGCTGGCTCTCTGGCGGCTGCGCCATGGTCTTCGCGCCACAGTCTTGGCTAAAGCCATACTTGTCGGGGACCGCAAATCTCGCTCGTCCGAACGACCCGTCGTATCTCTCGCAGCAGGCAGTCGCGGGCCGGGGGTGCGGGCGAGAGGGCTGCGCGGGTCGTAGCCGGACAGGGCGGGTGCATGGGGCGAGCAAGCTCGGGCGCCTGATCGGCGAGCAGGGCGAACACGAGCGCGGTGAGAAGCACGGCCCGCCTGTGGTCGGGCCCAGGGTCATCGAGCCTCGGTCCGGCCCAGCGGCCCGCCGCTCCGAGCTCCTGAACAAGGGCAGGTTGCTCGGGACCAAGGATATTCGCTACTTCATCACCTCACCAACCTTCGAGACTACTTCCGAGAAATACGCCCGGATCGAGTGCGAACTGAGCCCCTGGCCGTCGAGCGGACGGCCAGGGGACTCGATGTGTCCGGCGGCCAGAGTGTTTCTGGACGAGCCCGATCTTTGCGCCGGAAGGAGCCTAGTCGTTGCCGCCTTGCTCTTGCTCCATGCCTTCGATGACGGGGAATCCGAGCGCGATGGTTCGCGTTTGACTGGCCGGACCCGAGGGTGCCGTGAGCATGACCACACCCGTCGCTTCGCCTATGTTAGCCAAATTGGCGCCGACGGAAACGGCTACCGTTCGAAGCTGGCCGTCGCACTTCACCGATGACGCTCCCGACCCGGATGCGGGCGTGTTCGCGTTGGACTGGGCCGGCGTTTGAGTGATCGTTACAGTGACCGTACCGGTCCCACCTGTGCAAAGGGCCGTAACCTTGGCGAGCACCTCGTTGGTACTGGCAAAAAACAAGCCGATCGCGCCCCTACTGATGTGCACAAAGCTCGGATCAACAATCTGAGCCGGCGTCGTGATGCTCGAGCCCGCCAATACCAAGGAGAAGAGCGTGCCGATACTCGCAAACCGCGTGATTAGAGATTTCATTTCCGCTCCGTTGCGAATTTGAGATAGGTTCTAGACCAAAGTATCCGCCTCGAAGAAGCAAGAGTTGTGCCATTCAGTCCTCGTGAGCCCATTACGCGCAAATGGCTCAAAAGGCGAATCTTTTAGAGAGCAAGGCCCGACTGCTTGCGGGCACTCTGGCGGCCGCACCACGGTGACTGCGCCATGGCTCCAGCAAGTTCGAGTTAGAGGGTAGAAGTCGCTGCGCAGTGCGCCGGGGTCGCACCGCCGCAGCGGGAAGCGAGGTGCGCTCAGGGAGGTCACTGGATCATCGCGCTCGTCAGTGCGAATACCGTCAGCGCCTGAAGAGTCGCGTGACAGATCAATCTTCACCTCGCTCTTCTGCTTGTGCCAATCTCCCCGCGCCTCCGGCTCCGGAGCCGACGCCAAAGGCTCCCGAGACGGATGGGCCGCCCTCCCGGTGCACATTGAACAGCCGCAGCGCATCTCTGTTTGTCGACACATTCAGCTCTTTTTATTGGGGTGGCCATGGTCGAACTCTCTGGTCTAGGGTTTCATATGCTCAACGTCGCGAATATCTGTTACCTTGCACGTTGTTCACGACCACACCCGGGAGCATAGCATATTCGCTTTATGTTCGCCAAGTACATTGTGAGTACGAGCATTGCGAGCAACAAGGCACTCGCTAACACACCGCAAGCGGCGGGATTGCACTCGGGCTAAAGCCGTTCAGGAGCTTGCACCTGACCTTCATCTGTCCTTGAGATCAGCTGTACCGTCAGACACTGCTTGATATTCTGCGTTCGCTCCGAGCGTATCGGCTTGCGGGCTCTCGAACCATGTCAACAGTGAAGCGCACCAACATATCTGCAGTAACAAAAGGGCTTGTGGCCACTGCCTTGTTTATTTTGGTTGGATCGCGGACGGGAGTGGCAGACCCACATTCGCGGTCGCTGCCAATCATCGTTTACCACCAGATCCGAGTTTCCGGAGATGAACCGGCAGACGGAGCGACAGCAATCTCCCTGGAAAAGTTTGAATCGCAAATGGCCTATCTCCACGAACAAGGTTACACAACCTTGAGCATGGATGAGGTTATGCGGTTTTTGCGCGGCGAACCATTTCCGGAGAAAGTCATCGCGATTCACCTCGATGACGGGTGGAAGTCAGGATTGAACGCCGTGCCAGTCCTCAACCGGTTTGACTTCAAAGCCAGCTTCTGGATCATTGCCGGCAAGGGTATTGGCGATCCTCATATGGATTGGGCGGACATTCAGCAACTATCAGAGAATCCTGGATTTGAAATTCTCTCTCATACCATGACGCACCCGTGGAAAGAAAGAGACACGCTCGTAGACTGGGTGAACGGTCTCACGCCGGGCAAGGGACTCGATCAGGCTCGTTGGGAACTGACGGAATCGAGACGAGTCCTCGAAAACAAGCTGGGCAAACCGGTGCGCTATCTTGCCTGGCCGAGTGGGTTCTATGACGACTTCCTGATTCACTTGGCACAGCAAGCTGGGTACATCGCACTCCTCACAATCGATAACGGAGTCAATCATCCGGGCGATGATCCGTTGCGCATTCACCGCGCCATGATCAATGGCACCTGCGAGCAGCAAGTATTTTGGCAGATCCTGAGGGACGGGCGATATCGCAACTGCGACTCAGGGACGGCTCATTGATCTGCTAACCATGAGAGAGAGCGAGCAGCATTGTGTCGATTCGCTGGCAAAACCGATCAGGAAGCATCACAGGACGTTTTGCTTCCGTTTGCCTTTGGTAGGTCGTAGCAGGCATTGATCAGTTCGCATCTTGGGTTCTCTACACCGCAAATGATCCCTATACAAACACACAGCACGAAGGAAATCACTACCACGCGTATCTCGCTCATGATCACGTTTGGAGTCCTCCTAGCACTTCTCCACTTCTTGGGGAAGCAAGCAGTAATTGGGTACCAAGGCCGCCACTTTCGTGTCGTGGCAGAAGTCCTTGTGTTCGGAGGGGCAGTTCTATTCTTGATTTATGGCAACGTCGTGTACCAATTCTGCCGTCTCGGTTATTACCAGCGTCGGGTGGATCACGAGGCTGCCTCTGCACATGTTCGCCAGGACGTATACGCGAACGACGCCCCATCGCTGGCGATTCTGATTCCGTCCTACAAGGAAGAGCGGGAGGTCATCTGGCAAACAATGGTGTCGGCAGCGCTCGTCGAACATCCGCAGAAAACCGTTGTACTCTTGATCGATGATCCTCCCCAACCGAAATCACAAGAAGAAAAACTAAAGCTCGAACAAACAAGGTCCGTCCCCATTGAATTGCGCGAACTTTTCTCGGCACAAGCCGAACGGTACCAATCTGAGTTGATGGTGTTCCGAAGCCGCACTCATTTCGATGGGAACTCAGAGCTCGAGAGGCTGGCCATCCTCAACAATGAAGTATCAGAGTGGTTGCAGTGTCTTCGAGAATGGTTCACAAGCCAACGCGAGGGTCGGCCTCTGTCTCATACGGACAAGTTTTTTGTAGAACAGATCCTTGAGGTTCCTGCACGTCGCCATGCCGCATTGGCCGGCGAACTCGCAGAGAGAGTGCACCGAAGTGACCTTCCAACTCGTGAGTTCCTGGAGCGCCAGTACGCCCGACTGGCTGGTCTTTTCAACGTGCAATTCTCCAGCTTTGAGCGCAAGAAATATCAGAACCTTTCGCACGAAGCGAATAAGGCGATGAACCTCAATAGCTACATTGGGCTGATGGGCAAGGCCTGCAGGAGAGTCGCGACCGATGCCGGATGGGTGTTGGAGGAAGTTCCACCCGAACTGGCAGACTTCATTTTCCCCGGCGCCGATTACGTAATCACACTTGACGCGGATAGCTTGTTACTGCCGGATTACGTACAACGCCTGATCCCAATGATGGAGAAGCCGGAAAATCGACGACTGGCAGTGATTCAGACTCCTTATTCGGCGTTTCCCGAAAGCCCGAATCTGCTGGAACGCATGGCCGGCGCCACGACCGACATTCAATACATCATTCACCAAGGGTTTACCCGCTGGAAGGCGACCTTCTGGGTAGGAGCCAACGCGCTGATCCGCCGTGAGGCACTCGAGGATATCAAGGACATCCGGACCGAAAACGGATTCCCAGTCGCGGTCTATATTCAGGACCGCACGGTCATTGAGGATACCGAGTCCAGCATCGATTTGATCGATCGAGGATGGACACTCTATAACTATCCGGAGAGATTAGCCTACAGCGCAACGCCACCGGACTTCGGCGCATTGCTGATTCAGCGCCGCCGCTGGGCGAATGGCGGCCTGCTGATCATTCGAAAGCTTCTGCAGTATGCCGCAAAGGCCTCTAAGGGCGGTGACCTGCTGAAGGAATGCTCTCTGCGGTTCCACTATCTCGCCTCACTTGCTGGCGCGAGTGTTGCGACGCTGCTCGTGTTTTTCTATCCTTTTGATAATCACCTTGCAATCATTTGGGTTCCCTTATCCGCACTGCCCTATTTTGTTTTATACGCACGCGACTTGCGGATCAATGGCTACAAATATTCCGATGTGTTGCGCGTGTACGCTCTAAACTTGATGTTGATCTCAGTGGTCATGGGTGGTGTTCT